>Ga0209639_1000009_pt1 | contig 335026 bp, 227 predicted proteins | sample EPASupsiteHSE605_FD_187268 | JGI IMG/M metagenome (GOLD analysis project Ga0209639, IMG submission 187268) | Bioremediated contaminated groundwater from EPA Superfund site, New Mexico - Sample HSE6-05 (SPAdes) (version 2) | ecosystem: Environmental > Aquatic > Deep subsurface > Groundwater >... | reverse complement strand
TTTTGCTATATATTCTGGTAAAGATTGAACCCTTGATGAATTCTCAATCTCGAAAAAAATACAATTGAATTTTTTACCAAAAATATCATAAATTACATCATAATATTAAGATTACATCGTAAAATTAGTCTCTATATGATAATTTTATGCACAAATAAAACAAATTTATCAAGTGCGGTATAATTGAGTTTATATTGTTATGAAAAAAGAAACAAATATTTGTAGATTAATCCATATTAAAGGGTGTGTGCTTTCAAACACTTTGTGTTCAGAAGATCACACATGGTAAACCTGTGGGATTCACATGTATGTGCGGAAGGTCTGCACCAACAAAGGATATAGGATATTAATATCATCTTGTTAGGGGTTAAATAAGTCGGGGGTTTAGTGGGTAGTATCTATCATCACTCATGTATGAACCAACTGGAATCTAATTATGTGATGTTGATGCATTAATCAGAAACCAATATCAGGGCCCTTCCCCTAATGTTCACCCATCACTTGTATGATTTGGATTAAACAACTGTTGAGTCATTACCATATATTTTAATTGATGCTTATGTAGAATCATTGTGTAAAATAGAAATACTGTTCATTCTTCTTTGAAACCGATTGTTATGAAAGATTTCATGATTAAAATGGGATCATCAGCATGGCAATAATGGGATACGAAGAATTGAAAATGATATGTCGGTAATTTTGCGAAAGAATAATTAATTCCATTTGAAGGCTTTCAGGCATTAAATACGATAGAATGAGTAAACTTCAATTGATCCAGATGATACATCGAAAAAATTGTTTTGATTACTTTAAAAGATACAATAATACAATTTTGGTCATCCATGAATAACATGTACAACTCCTTTACCAAGTGGACTATTATTATGAATAATTTTTGCCTGGAAAATTATTCCAATAACATTAACAAACATTATACAAACAGAGATTGAAGGCTATTATTTTTGAATGTGCAAAATGAACTTGTAAAAGATAATGGAGATTCGATTGAGAGCCCCGAAAACTGATAGGCATTGCTTATTGAACTATTTGAATTGTCAAATGTCTGATTACCTGAGAATTGGTATATAACATTATATCCATCAATTTTTTTGTGAACAAAATGAAAAAGAACAAAGGCCCACATGGTTCTTTTGTGTAACTCTAAGGTAACCAAAATGATAAATAGATCCAGAACATGCACATGAACATTATTTAATTAGGATCGAATGGGTTGGCAAATAGTAAATTGCTCCTCCTTGATCAGAAATTGTGCATTTGTAAAAAATTGAGTTGAAACACCTCAAAAAAAGTTTCCAAGATTAACATACACTATTCCTCCTTTTCCATCAAATATCATTGATCTAGAGAAAAAACAATCTGATATTCTCTTTTAATATTTTCCAAACTTTAATAATCGTTATAATTGAATCTAATTCAGAATAATACGATAATATTGTAAATTATGAATGATCTAAAAAGAATGCATGTCTCCATGATTATTGGATTTCAAGAATGAAAAATATTACCAAAAATTGTTATATTTTAATGGTGAGTGGGGAGAACATTCCAAAAAATTTTCCAAAAATAATCATTATTATGTCAGAAACATGACCCCCATTTTTAGAAAAATGTCACCCCAATTGATTTTTTATACCCCAATTGACATCCCTAGTTTAAGTCAAGAGGAATTTGTTTTAAACAATACATGCTATCCTAAACAATGAGAAGGTTTCTTCAGAGCTTCATTGATGATAGAAAACCCCAAGTCTTGTGAAATTACGGAAATGTCCTCGAATTCCCTGGATATTGATGCCCATTGTGAATAATGGTATGGTCGCACTCTGTTTTTACTTAATTCATCATTTAATCACTGATATTTAAACAATTATCTAATCAAAAATTATGATTAGATAAGGATGCCTAGCTTCTTCATTATATCTTGCATTTTCTAATAAATTCTGGAAATTGCATAAATTTTATGATTATGGTCCTTCTCCTGTTTGCTCCATATTAAACCATGTCTACTTTCTGTTCATTTTGTAGAAGATTAAAAGTATATGATAGATTGACTGTTTGTTAAGAATTTGAACTTTGGCTTCCATTTTTGCAGATATCAATTAACAGATTCAAATCCGTATTTTCAAGGGTATTGAAGATGAATGTCTCCATCAAAAAACAACTAATTCATATGCATTTTGAACAAATCAACAATGGGGGAAATTATCATGAGTGACTTTTTGAAAGAAAAAATGGTTTACATTATGCCAATTTTCCTCAACAGTTTTTATTTTTTTAATGTATCTTTTATTCTTGATTCTTCCAAGATGCTTAGCTTTTAAAAAATCCATCAAAGCATCTAACAAAGTATTGATGATCAAAGACTTGGTTCCGAGTTTAGGGTTTTTATCATCTCCAGAAAATAGAAGCTATAATGTTGATGAAATGAACTTTAGAGTTGTGAGTATCTTTAACGGTTCTTTTTTTTCTAAGATAAGTATGCAGCTTTATAGAAATGGAATCATGATTCGACGACTTTCTCAAGAATTTCAATACCCTACAGGAGGAGAAATCAAAATTGATGGAGAATGGAGAACCCATAAGTTTATTCAAGTTGGTACTAGTTCTTTTAACATACCTATTAGTTTAAATTCAACTGCAGAGTTTTTAGTTGTAGGAGGTGGAGGTGGAGGCGGATTCAATTTTTGGTATTGCGGAGGAGGAGGAGGCGGTGGTGGGTTTATTTTAGGAAATCTTCCCCTTAATCACGGTATTATTCCAGTTAATGTAGGTAAAGGTGGCAAAGGTTCATCGAGAAAGAATTCAGCTGGCGAAAAAGGAGGGAACAGCTATTTAGGTGAAGTTATTGCTTATGGAGGCGGAGGCGGTGGATCAGGAATGATGAATGTCGATACAAATGAAGTAGTTTCTCCAACATCCGGGGCTTCTGGAGGTGGCGGTGGTGCACAGTTTAAATTGAGAACCCGAAATGGAGCTGCAGGGGTTTCTGGACAGGGACATTCTGGTGGAAATGGATATGGATATGATACAAATTGCGTTTATCAGGGTGCTGGAGGTGGAGGAGGAGCTGGATCTGAGGGTATGAATGCAATATCATCAAAAGCCGGTAATGGGGGAGAAGGGAAAGAATACTTGGGGGCTAATTTTTCTGCAGGAGGAGGAGGAGGCAAAAGGTGTTCGGGCGGACTAGGTCCGGGATTAGGAGGATCTAGAGTCGGTGGAAATGGTGGATGGCGTAATAAAGGAGGCGATGCGGTTCAATCAAGTGGATCAGGAGGTGGCGGGGCCGCAGGTGGGGAAGATACATCTGTTGGAGGAAATGGTGCATCAGGGATAATTATTATTAGATACAATTCAACACAATCATTTTCTTTAATAGAGGATTATGATAATCTATCTACAGGATCATATACTATTGTTCTTCTAGCCGATATGTTAAGTATGCAAACATACAGCTTTTCACTAAACTTCGAAGTTGTTTCCCATACTCAAACTTCGAGTGTATCATTTAAGAACCCAATTTTTTGCACTATTTGTTATATTTTTTTGATATAACCTAAACTGCTACAATATTAATGCTTATGTTGAAGATTATTTACTGATGTGAATTCATTAACTTCAGTATATATAGACAAAGAAGAAATAAGAAAATTATAAAATAACCAACAAGACATTTCAAGTATTAATAACAGCTAATCAATAATATCATCCTTAAAAAGATTGGAGAAAGGGAAGACACCAACATATCTCCCTCTTAAAAGGCTAATGATTAGTTCACATATTCTGATTTTGTGTATATTTCCCATTTTATCTAATTGCTTATTGAAGAGCGCTGATTGGATCATTTTGATTTTGTTATTATTCTTTCCTTTCGGATGACAAATCAATACCCTAATTTTTTCTTTGCCTCTTTGCAAATATTTCTTTTGTAATGCTCGTTTTAAACTGTGAGTTTTTTGACCTTTCAAGTCAGTTCATAGTGAAAGCCAATTTTGTATTCAAAACTTTATTCTCAAAAGATTTTTTTGTTAACCATTTTAGCACAAAAATAATTTTATTTATCACAAACCATCATATTTTTTGTTGTTCATGATGACCAATTTATTCATTATTGGTAGAAGTGCTTTGATTATTTGGAATTTTTTGATTATTACCGTTCTAGATGAGATTTCATCTATTAAAAACTTTGTTGAGATGTTTGATTATGAAAAATGTTTTTCATCCAAAACTAATCTGATTTTTTTTAATCTTTTGCTTTTATTGATCAGAGGTATTAGTGGTTTAGGTTTTTACAGATTTTTCCCCAGTATGAAAAGAAGAATTGGCTTAATACATCTCTATCGTTTTTCAAAAACTCATAAATGCATTATCAATCCGGGCATGTATAATCGTTTGGTATTTAGACTTTCATTTGGTTTGCAGATTATAATTTCATTTTTTTTAGTGATTTTTGTAAATAATTATCCCAAATTCGTTGAGCTTAAAACAGCAATATCAATAGTTAAAAAAAATTCTAAGGATTTCAAAATTGCTAATAATATTCTTTTTGGGCCTCATTTGTTTGGAAATGGTGTTTTGAAGTGTGATAATGATAACATTGACCAAGGACGGTCTTATTTTCAAATGAACATTGATATTTCTCACTGTTTTTTCTCAAGATCCACAACATATTATGGACATGGTGGTGTGATATTTATTAATGCTGGAGATTTCTCAATGAATGTTAATTATTCAATGTTTTATAATTGTACTTGTACTGCTCATGGAGGGGCCATTCGATTCTCTTCTACTAAATCATCGATAAGGATGATATGTGCCTTTAGATGCATTTGTGGAGATAATTATTATGGTCATTTTGCATATATTACAACTTCTCAGGAGAATCAAGTAGAATTCTTATCAGTATCGTTTTGCTCTAATTGTGCATCTGGGTGTTATCCAATTGATTTATACAACGGTAAGCAGAGTATTGACAACACAAACAGTTCAATGAACAATGCAAAACGAGGTTCTGGTGTTTATATCGAATCACCATCCTCATTCACAAGCTCATTTTGCACTTTCTCAAACAACATGGTTTCTGATTGGGCATGTATTTACTTTTCTTCAAAATATGGTACAATACTAATGTTATATTCTAACATTGTTCATAATTCCAGTCCAAATAATGGAGTCATACTGGTGGACGGAGGGGGATCAAAACAGATGATGTATTGTATATTCCAAAATAATCAAAACTGTCTATTCTGCATATATTCCGGCTCCCTAGATGTGTCACATTCTTTCATAGATCACATAGGATCATTCTCAATAAAAACACCAGTATCAACATCGACAAATAATTCCATTACTAGTATAATGACTTATCAGATTCAATTCTTCAATTCTCATTATTGTAATGTTGATATTCAAGTGATTGAACAATTCAATACCATTAATTCTCCACAAAAGAAAGCAATCTCATTCTTAAATCTCGTGATATTTCTATTGGTTTATTGAGAATATTGTAATAAAAAAGATTTAACTCTCACCTTCATAATATTAATTTGAACTCAAACATGATATGCTTATGTTTACATCACATTATACTTTGTTTCGAAATATCTAGATGGTCTATCCAAATTGCCGTGAATGGATTTGGTTTGTATTGGAAATTTATTCTTTCGAATGCCAATTATTAACACATTTACCTTGTTTTATGACTGTGAGAGGAGTACTTCATAAAAAGGGTTTTTTCAAAAATCACCGATTATTCAAACAATTATTGAATTCAAATGATTCGATTTGATCAGAAAGATTTGGAATTAATCCAAACTCTTGGAAATGGTTCTTTCGGAGAAGTATTCTTAGTAAAATCCACTGTTTTTGGTAATTTGGCAATCAAAAGTTATCCTTATGCCAATAAAATTTGTTGGAGTTGTGTGATTAAGCATTTATCTAAGTCAAAGCATCTTATTCAATATTTTGGATCAGTTAATTTCAACGGAATAGAATATATTGTAATGGAATATGCCCAAAAATCTTCTTTGGATAAGTTATTGATTAAGATTATGCAGAGTCCAAATGAAAAACTTTTCCCATGGGATTTGAGATATCAGATTGCCCTTGATATAGCCAATGGAATATGCGATTTGCATTCAAATTGGATTTCTCATCATGGGATAAAAAGTTCAAATGTTCTGTTGGACCAAAGAATGAATGCAAAGGTGTCAAATCATTGTCTTTTCACTTCAAAAGGAGATTTGGCCAATGAAATATCGAATAATCAATCAATTCCACGTGCTTTTCAAAACGATATATTCTTTCTCGGGATGATTCTTCTTGAAATAGCAACATGTCAATTATATGATACCAGTAGCAATAATATAGAGGAAATTTGCTCTACTATTAGATTTAATGAGATTGTATTTCCTTCCCAATGTTCAGAAAGTTTTGTTGAACTAATAAAATCATGCGTTGACCTCGACCCGAATAGTCGACCTATTGCTAATTCAGTAGTACATGAACTTACAAAAATTCGATCCAATTATTGGAATACCAAAATTTCTCGTGTGATTTCTTTTGAAAACGCTTTATATGGAGATCCCCCCAATATAGAATTAGTGTGTGAAGATGAAATTGAACAATATGCAGAAATCATGGCCAATTATCCATCCTTTAGGCCCTTTCAACTTGATATGGCTGTTGAGATTTGCAAGGATTTATGCAGATATCAGGTATTTCGCCAAAGATTACTGGAAAAATCCATTTCATTATGCCCGGTTTTAATATTTCGTCTTTTCGAAATGAATTCTTTTTCATTTCAGGAAATCGAAAAACAACTGGAAAGAAAAGACTCTTTAATATCATGTTATTATTTTCGTAATAGGATTAAGAATTTTGATATTTTCACCCAAGATAAATTCAAACCTTATGGTTTTGATTATAGTATATTCCAAAATGAAAATGTTGTTGATTCAATGATTCAATTTGGATTCATGAAATCTTCAATTGAATATATTTTAAAATATGATGATATTGATGCTTTCAAGGATTGTTTTCATCATCCTAGTTTTTCTTCAAAAATGAAAATTAACTGGAGCCCTTTTGAATGGGCCCAGTGGCCAAAATATCTGGATTATTTATATGTTTCTGGTTATTTTGGATCAATACAATGTTTTAAATTTATGCTATTAAATGGTTACAGTATAGATAAACGAATTGGGGCTGGGGTAGCTTGTAGTGGACAACATGATCTTTTACATTTGTGTTTGAATGCCTCATTTGATCTTGTTGAAATGGTTTGTAAAGCCTCTGAGTTTTCTAGAATATCGGTTTTGCAATACTTGGTTGAAAATGGCTTCAATATTAATGTTAGGGATCATAATAAATTTCAAATATTTTTAAAGCAACTCCTTTACATTATGCATCAATAGGAGGACATATTAATGTTTCTGATTTTCTCATCAAACAAAATCATGATGTTAATGCCATAACTCAGTTTGTAATGATATGGTGTTCAATCTCACTCCACTTCACAACGCAGCCTCTAATGGAAACTCCCTCTTGATTCAGTATTTAATTCACTTCAACGCAAATGTTAATTCCATAGATAAGCTCGATTTCTAGAGATACTTAAAGCTGTCCCCCTTCATCATGCATCCACTCAAGGGAACAACAGAGCTATTGATGTTTTAATACAACATGGTGCTGATATTAACCACTATGATTCTAATAGTATTGTTTATCCTTTTGTTTGGCTCCTATTCACAATGCAGCTATGGCTGGTTTTACTAGTGTTATTGAGTCTTTAGTGGCTGCTGGAGCTGATATCAATTCACAGAATCATTTTGTTACTTATTAGGATTCTTAATGTCACCACTTCATGTTGCAGCCGGAAGAGGCAACATTGATACTGTTAAGTACCTTGTTAAAAATAATGCATCTTTAGAAATTAAGGATAAGTTTTTGAAGACGCCTCTTCATTATTCCATTGAGAATAATCATTTAGATGTTATTGAATTTTTAGTGGAACAAGGTGCAAATGTTAATTCAAAAGATATTGATTTTTCAATACTCAGAAGCTAATGACTCCATTACACATTGCATCATCTAAAGGCTATCTAAAGGCAGTGGAGTTTTTAATTGAACACCAAGCAAATTACTCGATTAAGAATCATAATGGATTAACTCCTTATGATCTTGCCCAAAAAAAGGGTATGGCGAACATTGTTGGATATTTCAAAAACCGAGTACTTGTTGTTTAAAAATCATTCATCAGATGGCTATATCATTATCAATTCAAGAAATTAATTCTACAATGAGGGCTTTTTACAAATATGTACAAATTATTAAAAGCCTAAAAATACAAATCTCTATATAAAAGTGAATGCTCTTTTTGTTGCATCCGGAAATGTATCATTATTTGATGATGATATCGGATTGAGGAGGGTTCTCGATTCAGATTTACGTCGCTTGGGAAAACGTGAACAAACTTTCAGTAACAATTGTACATCATTCTCAGCTTTTAAAAAAGGCTGTTTGGGAATAGTGGGTATTTTAATTCTCCAACCATTTTTTTGTTCAAATATCTCATCGAGCTTGTGTGAGCTGTTGCTCTGATGATTTGCAATTGGCAAAAGTGGCTTTTGGATATTATGAAGCCACTTATGCCGAATTGCTTCAGAGCATGTTGGTCTATTATCTGGAGAAAGCTGAGTCAGCATATGTATCAGTTCAATACACTCGGTTGACACACCAGAAGGTGTTCCAATGTAACCAGATTTAACCTGCTCACAAATTGCTGCTTGATTCCGAACTGTCCATGGAAACCTACCTGTTACCATAGTATACAAAAGTATTCCACAACTCCACATATCAGCCTTTTTCCCATCATATGGGATTCTATTCATAACTTCAGGAGAGCAATATGTAAGGGTTCCACAGTATGTTTTAAGGAGGTCATCTCTTCCTGATGCAAATCCAAAATCACCAAGCTTAATAGTGAAATTGTCGCAAATAAAAACATTTTCTGCTTTGATATCTCTATGTGATATACCTTTGGTATGCAGATGGTTAAGGCCTTCCAAAACTTGTAAGAAAACCTTCCTTGCGAGACCTTCTTCAATTTTTCCTTGAGATATTATAAACTTATCCAAGCTTCCTCCTTCGCAATACTCCGTAATTATATAAAAATTCAACGAATCCTGAAAAAGATCAATTAATCCGACAATATTTGGATGATTTGTCTGCTCAAGAGTAACTAACTCGGATCTAAAATGCTCTATTGATAATTGATCAACAAACTTCTTCTTTGAAACAACCTTACAACAAAACACACCCTCAAGACCATCATTAATGACTTTGTAAACCTCAGATGTACTCCCAGCACCTATTTGTTCCTGGAACCTATATGGACCAATCTTTTGGGGGAGAATAATCCGACCTATGGGCTGGGTATTGTCATTCGTTTCCAACATAAACGATTAAAATATTTTTATTTGAAAGTCAAAAACTTTATTGATAAAAATATTTTTCACAATTCACAAAATTGAAGCTTGATCACCTTCAGGTTTTTCAAAAAGTGAAATAATACGGTTAACCGAGTGATTTTTCTAATAATATGCAAAAAATTGAGTACCATACCATAGACTACCACGATTACAGAGGGAAATCCCTATAGTATTGAAATTTCCAAGAAGGTTTTTCCTGTGAGGTGGAGATTTGATCCATCCATCAACCATTATCTTAACTGGATCTGAGTACCCATCGCAGTATGCAACGTTTTCTCCTGTGAGTGTTGCGTTTTTTGCTTGAGCAGCTCTTTGCTTAAACCCTTCGTGACCCAGCTGAAGCTTTCCGCTTAACATGTCTTGTGTGTGTGGAAGTGCAATCTGAGATAGCTCCTTGGAAAACTTCAACGGTGGGAGCCCATGTTTTGCCCGAAACTCATTGGTCAATCGTAAACACTCTTCAGCTTCTTTGTTATTTATACTCTCCATTCCAGATACAGTCCCTTTCTTAGGGCCTTGAGGAACAACATCGCCAAATTGTCCAAAACCCTTTTGGGGACCCAAATGTGGATAAAGTGTATCTGGAATAGCGAAAAGAGAATTGCTTTTTCTGTTACCCGTGCTTGATAGCTCTATTCTTTTAACTGGGGAAATCTCAGGAGGCGTGCCAATTCCTTTCTTTGGTCCTGACCCATGAGCTTTAGGCAACAAATCTATGGCTGGCACTGGACCCCTTCCCTTGCCCCTTTTTGGAACAATATTTGGTGCATCATCATGGCCGTATATCAGATACTTCAAAGACATTCTGGTCTGGAAAATCTCAAACGATTTAAAATTTTCGATTAAAATTTCCAATGATTTCTATGTTAGAGACAGATGATTTTGATACTATGAGGAGGCTGATCAGCGAAGGATGTGATATTAATGCAAAAGGAGATTATTTTGGAGTTTTTTAGATAATAGGACGGCACTTCATAAAGCATGTTCAAAGAAAAAAATATCTTTAGTTGAGCTTCTTGTGAATTCAGGAGCTGATGTTAATGTTTTAGATGACGAGATTGTTTTTGTTGTTAATTAGCGCCCCCTATTTTTATTGCAGCTCTGAATGGGGATATAGGGATTATGGAGTTTTTGTTCCAAAATGGGGCAAATGTTAATTTATTGAATAAGAGCATTAATGTTTCATTCAGAATAGCAATTTATTACATATGGCATCGGTACATGGACATGTGGAGGCCATGAGGTTTTGCCTTGGTGCTGGATTAGACATAAATAGACAAAATGAATATAAGAGAACGCCTCTTCATATTGCATCAATGTGTAACAATGTTAATGCTTTGAAATTTTTACTAGATAATGGAGCCGACATTAACAAGAAAGATTCATTGTTAAGAACACCACTCTTGATCGCTGCTTTTTCTGGATTTTTGAATAATGTTTGTTGTTTACTTACATATAGCATTGACAAAAACGAAAGAGACTTTCAGTTCAATTTATATAATTTTTACACACAGCTGTCCATTTAGCATGTATTCATAATCATATTGAAGTAGTTAGGGCATTAATTGAAAATGGCTTTGATGTTAATGCAAAAATGAAGAATGTTTGGTTTTTTATTACTCAACAACCCCTCTTCATTTAGCTGTTCAGAGGCAACATCATCATTTAGTTGATGCTTTGATCAATCTTGGATGTGATATAAATGCAGAGGATAATGGTATTGATTTTTTTCTTTTAGAAATACTGCTCTTCATTATTCTGTGATGAAAAATTTAATTGAAATAACTAGAAGTGTTTTGAATGCAGGAATTGATTTGAATGTTGTCAACATATTTGAAAAAAGTCCGATTTATATTGCAATTCAGAATAGAAATGTGGATATGGTTGAATTACTGCTTTCTTTTCATCCAAACTTGAATATTTTATATAGAAATGGTGAGTCTCTCCTTCATCTTTCTGCACAAATGGGGAGCCTTGAGATCCTGACCAAATTAATTGCTCATGGAATGGATATTAACAAACAAAACAACAGATTTTATTATATTGGAACAACGACGCTCCACTTCATATTGCTTCAGCAGCAGGCCATTTGAGTATTGTTCAATGCTTAATTGAAAACAATGCTGAGATTAATATGTCCAATAATAATGTTTGGTATAACACAGCTTTCAGACTCGCCAAGTATCATAGACATAACGACATAGCAGAGTTTTTACGAAGAAACGGAGCTATATCCAATTTCCTTGATCATATTTTTTAGGAAAACAACGTTAAATGCTAAAATCGCAACCTTCCAAAATTTTTTTTGATAAAGTCAATGTCTTTGATATTGACCGAATAGATGCATCAGATGCCGAAATAGCATTTTTACAAACCCAAAAAGCTTTAAAAGAAGCATTAAATGAACAAAAAGTATTGAAGGAAAGATTAAAGACTTTAGAATCTAGAAATCAGCCCGCAAAGTGGGGTCGACCAATAAAAGTACAATCTCTTGAAGCTACAAGGGGAAAATCAGATAATTCGGAAATGTCACCAGATCAATTGAGTTATGAGCTTAAAACTGCTCAACATATGCTTGAAAATGCTAAAAGGGCTACAGAAGCTGCAAAAGTTGAAATTAGTGATATTGAAAATCAAATTGATCAATTAAAACAAATTTCTGTTAAAGAAACCGAGAAATTGCTCCTTAAAAACTCAGTTCATCATAAAACAGCGGTTCAAGTTGAGCAAGCTAATTTCCACCTCAAACAAGTAAAATGGAGCAGTGAGAAAACTGAATTGCTTTCCAAAGCCGAAAAACTTTCTCTGGTTTCTCATGAAGCTCTCCATAATGCGTCTTTAAAGCGCGAGATGGTGGAACAACAAAGAAGGAAAATACAAGGACTTGCTGCAGATTTGAGATCAGATCTCTCTAAAGCGAAAGAACTTAGAGAGCTACTGGATGAACAGAAAAATCAAGTGGCTTTGATTGAAAACTTGATTTTGGAGATTGATAGCAATAAAAGGCGGGCGGATTCTTTGGTTTCTCAGATAAATGAGCACAAAATGCTATTAAGGGCAGTGAGAATAAGCGCTCACGCAAAAGAAAAGATTGAAAGTTTGGAAGCCCAGGTAAAAGAACTAACAGATGCCAAAAATGACGCACAAGCGAAACTGAATCAGGCTAATGAAGAATATATATCGATGAATAAGAAAGAAAAGGAACTACAGAAACAGAATGCAACAATGGACTCGGAGTTTAAAATAAGACAAATGGAGGTATTCATTTTAGAATCAGAAATAAAGGAACTAGGATCGGAAGTCTCAAGAATTCAACCAAAAGCCATCGAAGAGGGAAGAAAATACATTAATTTGAACAGACTCCTAAAAAAGAAAAAAATGGACGCAACTCAAAGATTTCTTTTAAACAATAGCTCAAATGTTCACAGATCAATGAGAGTGCAATCATCATTACAAAATGTGAAAGAAAGACTGGAAATACCTACCCTACCACCCCTTTTCTCCAAAGAAGTATGAGACGGTTTACTTTGAAAGTGAGGTGATCATTGAATTTTTGTAACATAATAAAAATGGATTATATACCCAGTGATATCCTTTCTTTTTTTGAGTTTGATGGTTGTATTAATTATAAATCATGGAAAAAGGAGCGTAATAAGTTAATTCAGCGGGTTGGGAAAATATTAAGTTTTTATGATGATGATAGAATAACGAATTTGTATTTAAACCATGAAGAAATAATCAAAAAAAATATATTGAATGAAAGATTTAAAACTCAGATGGCTGTTTTGATGTCTATTTCGGTTTTATCCGTTTTTCAACGAGATTATCCAATATCTCCAAATTGTTTGACATGTATGCTTACTTATATTATGAGTAGCAATCAAGAGATTGTATTGGCTACTGCTAAAACAGTTTACTGGGTTGGATCTTGTTCTAGGACCCTATCTGATGTTATTTTTGAAATTGAGGATCGTGCGGTTGCGATTTTCCAAGAAATGAAAGCAAGATACTATTTTAATGCGACAATCCTTCTTTGGAAAACGCTTAAACTTCAAAATCTATCAGATTTGATTGTTAATGAGAATATTATGGGGATTGTTTTAAGTATTGCAATGGAGAATGTATCTTTAATAAGTATAAAAGCTACAAAAATTGTTGTTAATTTATATGAAAGTGCTTCATCGTACCATCCAAATCGCTTGTTTGGAACTGCTCTATACACAATCATCAATAGGAGAGATATTTTTGGTTGTTTTCAGTTAGTATATTTGACAAGCTATTTTAACAATGATAAGAGTGTTTCTGAAGAACATGTCAAATCGATCATTGATGCAGTCACTTCATTCGGTTATTTGTCCAATGAAGACGTTTCCACCTATACTATTAAATTAATAATCGCAATTTCGAGGAAATATGGATCTCTTTTTAATCAAAGCTCAATTAAGATGATATTTTTTATGGTTGTATCTAGACCCATCCTTTCACAATATTTTGAAGAATTGGTTAAATTTTTTTCTCCTTTCACACCAATGAAGGAAATTTATGATCACGTGATGGAAGCTGTAATCAAAGATAGGCAGTTTTTTTATATTAATATTCTTCTTGATTATTCCAAACTTAATTTACCACCTCAAAATCTTTTTTTGGATTCTTATCCAACAATAAGCTATGTTCAGTGTCTTAAAAAGTATAACAATTTGTCCAATGATTTGAAATCACATTTATTATCATATGTTGCCATTGGATTAAAACAAAAAGCAACTGTAGAGCAAACTAAGTGTTCTCTTCGAATAATAATGTATCTTCATAAAAAATTATTTGAGACTCCAAAATCTGCTGTTGAAATCATAACTCATTTAGTTACTCATACTGAAGAAGATGTTTTAGCTTCTTTCATAAAAACATTAGATCATTTATCTGTTGATGAATCAAAGGTTTTGTTACTATCTCTCGGATTATACTGTCCAATTAAAAGTATTAGATACAAAGCCCTCAAGAGAATCGATTGTAAAACTCAAAATCAAATCTTCCTTCAAACATTATCAGATTCATCTTATAAAATTAAAAAACTCGGAATTAAGATGATATATTCGATGTTTGATTCTAATCCCTTTGAATTTGGATCCCATATCATAACCTTCGCCGAAAGAAATATTTCTCATATGTATTGTTGCACGAATATCAAGGTTTCTTGTAAGATAGCCTCAATTCTTTTTCAGATATCTCAAAATTTTTCAAACCTTTTAAGAACATTTTTTGATTCTTTTCTGAAAATTGTTGCTGACTTTGTTCCCGAAAAAACAATTGAAATAGCTGCCTATCAAAAAGATGTTGTGTTTGCTTCTAAAATAATTAATGATAATAATCGATCTAATGAGAACAAATCGCAATATCTTTACATTCCGAATGCTGAGAGTTTATATAATAAGAGATCTTGTGATCTTATTAAAATGCTATCTTTTTATGCTCCAATACCTGCTGATCAACTTGATACATTGTTGAATATCTTCTCAAATATTATTAGTGATGAAAAATCTGTTCTTGTTCTCAATTGTGCATTAGATTCATTATACAGCATTATCTCAGCATCCGAAATTAGTATTAATTTGAGGTCTAAGTCCCCTAAAATGGTTGACATTTTGATTAAAAGGATTTGCTCGTGTAAATCCAAATCCACAAGAGTTTCTATTCTAAAACTTCTTGGTTCCAGCATTGATATTATCCCCTCAGCCACCAATTCACGGGATGAGTATTCACTTTTAGATATTCAGAGTCCATCGTTTTACACAGACCAAGTTCTAACTATTCTTTCAAACGACTTTTTTGCCCCCTCCATACCTTTATACGAATCATGCATCCTAGTATTTGAAATAGATCCAAAAAACAGTTCCAAATTTGCTCAAAAACTTATACCTTCTATTCTTTCATTTATAAGCAACACTACTTTCTCTAATAGAGTTATTGTTTTTTCATATCTTGAGGTTATTGTTTCCAAATGTCAAAACGAAATTGTTCCATTTTTTGAACAAATTTCCCAAATTCTCAATGACAACATTTATGAAACATCATGTATAAAATTTGGTGCCGTGTGCGCCTTTCAGTTAAAATATGTGAAATCTAATAGTTTAGGCTCATTATATCAAAAATGTTTAAAGAATTTAGGAAGCAATGATAGAAATTATTTGAAGTATCTTTTGAAATTTATTTCTTTTTGCGTATTATTTCAAAATCAGCCTTTTGAACTTTTTTTAATATCCCTTGAGAATTTTTTGCTCCAAATCGATAGTGTTTCAATCGAAAGAGGAAAGATCATTATTAAAGCTTTAATTACAATTATTCAATCTATTAGATGTGTTCAATTTCAATCAAGATTGGTCATCTTATGCTATAGGTTTCCTCAATCCAATCATCTTGGTCAACTTGTTTCTACCTTGGTCGAGTATTTAGATCTTCCAAGAAAAAATGCTAGAAAAGTTTTTAACAGTGATATCGGGACACCCAGAATCAGGAACCCATCTATAAAAAGGACTATAATGAATGTTCCAAGCAAATCAGAGCTGACAATTTTTAGAGATATCAAAAGACCAAATGATGAAAACATTGAAAAATGGATTGGTGATTTGATAACAGGAGTTATTTCTCAATCTCCCTCAGATCCTGTTAGATCATGCAAAGGAATATTATCAATTATGTCAAATCCTAAGAATAGCATATTCCCTATTGCCTTCTTGAGCTGTTGGAAAGTTGCCTCAGATGCTCATAGAAAAAGTTTTTCAGCAATAATGGAAGAACTTTTCTATGGATCCATATCTATTGATCCTGTATTTTTCCAAATTGCTGAGATTTTGGATAGAGCACAGATTCCATTTTTAATAAGTGATCATATTATTGCACAACATTCTTGTTTTAGACCCCAATCGCTTTATTATTTTCAGAGATACCATTCTATAGAACAATCCAAAATTTCTCTAGAATTACTCATGGGGCAGAATTTAGAAATGGGGAGGATTCCGTCTGCAACAAGTCTATTGAAAAAAATTCAAGGATCAAATGCTGGGAGCTGGAATCAAAGTATGGGAGAATACTCTAAGGCCCTAGAGCTTTTTAAGCAATCGAATGATATTTGCAATATGGTTCAATGTTATGCTCATTTGGAACAATGGGAAGAAATTCGTCAGTATGATCATTTATTCAATTCATTTACACAAAATGGGCAGGGAATGTGTGCTGCAACATTTGCAGAAGCATATATGCACTTGGGTGATATAGAAAAAGCTCGTGAATACATACGGTATTTACCTGAAGATAGTGGTGTCTCAGATATGATTTCGAAGGCAAAATTTTATATTAAAACCCAAGACTATCAAAAAGCAAGAGAACAGATTGAAGAATCATTTTCAAATCTTCAATTGAACTCAATACTTCTTCAAAGTGGAGACTATTATATTATCTCAAAACTTTTAACCAAGTGCCAAAAGCTTGTTGAGCTATCAGAGGTAATAAACATTCTAGACGGATCACCTGCATTAAGATCTGAAAGGGTGAAGAATCAGTGGCAAAGAAGAATTACTTTCAATAGAGATTCTGAATCATGGATTGAACTCATTAATATTAGAAGTCTTCTTAATATTGATACTACCTCAGAATCGGCCTTTTTAATTGTTTCTGCGCTCAGGAAGGAGAGGAGGTTTGATCTCGCCGAGTTATATTTTCAGAGATTTTTCGCTCTGAAAAATGATTTTAATTCTCAGTTTGGTTTAGCAAAGTTAAGATGGGCATCAGGGAAAAGGCAAGTTGCCATTAATATTCTTTCAAATATAGTGAAGTCATATGAATGTAGATCACCTGAAGCTTTTCAGTCTGTTTTTTTATCAGCCAATGCTGAAGGGAGACGTGCTATTGAATCTTGTGTTGAGCCAAACGATCTTCAAAGTATCTTTGAAGAATCTTCAACAAAAGCATTTAATTATTTTAAGGAGCATATATCCATGATACCAAACGAGAAGATTTCCAAACTATTTCGAACATATGCTAACTATATGTGGTTATCTCAGCCTGATAAAGGACTTCTTTGCAAAGATGTATCAGACTATTATTATCAATCAACTCAGTATAATCAGATTGATTATAAATCGTGGATTGGTTGGGCCCACGTTAATGTTTATATGATGAATTGTAATGTTGCTGATTCTGACAAATATCTTCTAGATGCGTGTACTGGATTTCTCAGAGCCACCCAAATTAATTCCTCCAATTCTCTTGAATATTTATGTCAACTATTTTCTATTCTATTCAGAGTACATGATAGCAAAATAATTTCTCATGATTTAGTTTCGCGAATTACTTCACTGTCTCCGGACATCATATTTCAAATAATCCCTCAACTTGCAGCGCAGATCACCCATCCTGATAAACTATTAAGATCAATAATCATGAGTATATTTTCATCTTTTGGTCAGGTGCACTTTGAACCACTATTTTATCCGCTGAATGTTTTTCTTAAATCAGATAATCCAGAAAAAGCTTCTGGTGCTAATGACATACTCCTCTCTTTAAAGGCACATCATAATGATATGTATAATGATTGTAATTTGTTGGCAAATGGTTTGTTAAAATCGGCTGTATCTTGGTTTGAAGAATGGATAACTATTCTAACCAATGCATCAAGGAATCCTTTGAAGGTTGAGGAATACCTTTTGAATTCTTTGCAAAGATTTAAAACTCCTGAAAACCAGTTTGATCTGCTTTTCCAAAAATATCATGGGCCAGATATAGAGAATTTTGAGTTTTTGATTAAAACCAAACAACTTAATGTCTTGTCGAAATCAATGGATAAACTGTTTAAAGAATTAATGGAACGAGTTAATAAGCTTCAATTGATATTTTTATCTAAAACATGTGAAGAACTGGCTTCCAAGCGCGGATTCTCAGTTCACATTCCTGGATCTTATCAGATACATGGTAGTATCCCCAATCTTCATCATATTGAGCCTGCAATGGAGGTTCTGGGAACTCAACAACACCCAAGGTGTGTAACAATGGTTGATAATAACGCACAAAAATATAAATTCCTATTAAAAGGAAATGATGATGTTAGACTTGATGAGAGAATAATGCAGTTCTTTAAACTCATTAATTCTCTCTTAAATAGGAGCACTAAATCAGGAATCGGATCCCAGATTGTTAATTATGCAATTGTTCCATTAGCTCCAAAAGCTGGCTTAATCTCATGGGTTATGGGTGCAGATACCCTTCATCAAATTATTATTGAGCATAGAGATTATCATAAAATCTCCCAATCAATTGAAATGGAAATCCTAAACCCACTAATACCAAATATATTCTCATATTTAAATTCTTTGCAAAAATTTGAATTCTATGGTGAGGTTGAGTCAAACACCAAAGCCAATGAGGTTAGAGAAATGATGTGGGTCAGATCACCAAATTCAGCTGCATGGCTTTCTAGATCAACAACATTTTGCACAACTACAGCCTTGATGTCTATGGTTGGCTACATTATAGGATTAGGCGATCGTCATCCGAGTAATATTATGATTCATCGAGAAACTGGGCGTATAATTCATATTGATTTTAATGATTCTTTCGAAGTTAATCTGAAAAGATCAAACTATCCAGAAAAAGTACCATTCCGCCTAACAAGGGTGTTTATTAACGCCCTTGATGGTGGAAACATTGATGGTCTATTTAGGCACCACTGTGAAGACGTAATGAGACTTCTTAGGGAGAACCAGGGATCTATTTCTGCACTGTTTGAAATATTTGTATATGATCCACTCTCTGAAAGAGCAGATGTTACAGATAGAATGCGTGAAAAACTATCTGGACACGACTCTTTCTTTGATCAAAATCCCGAAACTGAGAAAACAGCAGAAGAACAAGTTGACCTCCTTATAGAAGTCGCTGCAAATCCTTTGAATTACGTCTCCCACTATGTGGGATGGTGTCCTTTTTGGTAAAAATTGTGTTTATTTAAACCCCCCGCCATTTTTTTACATGTCAATCACCACCAACGACGCAAAGAAAATGAGATCTGTTTTTGATCAATTTGATCACGATAAAAAGGGTAGTCTCACCATTGAAGAATTCAAGCGATTTTTAACTCATCAGGGCGAAGAATTTGATGAAGAAGAACTTATTGAACTCTACGCTGTTTTCGACACCAATCATGATGGCACACTCAGTTTTGAAGAATTTGTTGAGTATGTTAGATGCATTGAAGATGGCGACGAAACAAAACTTCTTGAGTTTCGATTCAAACAAATCGATACTGATGGAAACGGACACCTTGATGCCCAAGAGCTTCAGGCCTTTAAAAAACTATGCGGCCATTTAATATCTTTGGAAGAAGCAGAGCAGTTGATTAAGGAAATGGATACAGATCACGATGGAAAACTCACACTTAATGATTTCTTGAACTATCGACAGTAAAAACAATGATTGAAATGCGTTTAGATGTAAAGACCTTCTGGTATGTTTTCTTTCCTTCTATATAAAACCATTTCTCTGCCCTTGCGGAAATCTGATTGGCACTCCATTAATCTTCCATCTCGAAGAGCAATCAAACCAGCTTCTGAACATATAGCCTTGATATCTGCTCCACTAATTTCATCTTTGGACATAGCGAACTCCATAAGGTTAACATCTGAAGCGAGATGCATGTTTGCTGTGTGGATTTGGAAGATCTTTAGTTTGGTTTTAATATCTGGGAATGGGAGCTCAATCTTTCTATCAATACGACCAGGACGAATCAAGGCAGGGTCAAGTGTTTCAATCCTGTTTGTAGCCATGATAACCTTGATATCACCTCTATCATCGAAGCCATCAAGTTGGTTAAGAAGTTCAAGCATAGTTCTTTGTACTTCTTTTTCTCCACTGCTTGTACTGTCAAATCTTTTGGTTCCAATTGCATCGATTTCATCAATGAACACAATAGATGGTGCTAATTCATGAGCTGTCTTAAAGAGCTCACGTACAAGCTTTGGGCCATCACCTAAATACTTCTGAATCAATTCGGATCCAACAACTCTCAAGAAAGTAGCACTGGTTGAATTGGCAACAGCTCTAGCGAGTAATGTCTTTCCAGTTCCTGGAGGACCGAACAAAATAACACCCTTTGGTGGTTTAACTCCCATTTCATCGAAATACTCTGGATGAGTTAATGGCAATTCTACAGCCTCCTTAATTTCAATAATTTGGTCTTCAAGTCCACCAATATCAGCAAAAGACTCAAGGGGAGCATTTTCTACCTTCATAACATCAACAAGGGGGTTAACGTCATCATCCAAAAGACCAACAATTGCAAGTGCTTTTTCATGCAATAAAACAGAGCATCCTATTGTTAAGGCCTTTCTATCCACAAAGGACGATATAGTGACATAGAAATCTTGCATAGATCTGGAAACGATTGCATGATCATCATCCATGATTTCTTCAAGGGTTCCCACAAGCATTGGTGATCCTCTGACTTCATCTAACTTGCGCCTCTTTTCCTCTTGATATTGCTCGCGTGAAGTTGAGGTTTCACAATTATTAATAAATTCCTCTTCCATTGTGAGCCAGTCCTTTACTCTTTCAAGCTTAAGCAATCTTAAATTGCATTTGGAATTCGGTGTGATTTTCGGAATCTGAGAATTCTTAGGAGATTTCTGAACTTTTGCAAAAGCATTATCCTTCCTCGACTTCTTTTTCTTTCCATCTTTCTTATCCTTCTGCTCATTTTCGGCATCTTGGGAACCTTCATTGTTCTCTTCTGGTTTCTGTTCCTCGATATTCTCCCTTTGTTCTTCCATTAATGTGATTTGAAATTTGAACCAATTCTGCCGACAGGAAAAAAGTAAATTGGTCAACCGAACACAGGTTTAGATTGACAGAGCTTTTACTCATCGATTTCTACTTGATAATGAACCTTTTCACGGGCCATGATTGCGTGGATAAACAGAAGAACGAACAAAACCAAACAAAGAATAAGGAAAACTCCAGTTAGGAAAGCCCACTGTGTGGAGTCATGGTTGTTTGGGTTGTCTCCTTCGACTGAGATAACTGCAAAGCCCTGAACATCGGAGTAGATACCGAATATCCCAATTCCAAGATCAGAGTTATAAGAAAACTCCTTTTTTGTGAGTTTGTTGGCAGGGGCGTCATCCTTGGCCTCAGTAAGTATTGAAGGGCACTTGAGAGCATTTCCTTGGGCAAGTTTGACTGCAATGGTCGGGTAAATACGAACCTTAAGAGTATCTTTGGGCCTAAGGTGGCTACTGTAAAAATAATTCCAGTTTTTGTTAATAGTTACATTATTAGCACTCATAACAATGGGGAAAATATCTTTTGAGCAGTCCCCGTATGAAAGACCAAATGATAAAAGAACAAAAATGCTCATTGATCCGTCTGTGGCGGTTTACGATAATAGAGGTTTATGTAAAATATTGTAAGAGAATGTAACTCAAATGAAAAGTGCCATAACTTGATCTGACGTGTATCGTCCCATACCCGATATGTTGGCACTGGGCTGTGTTGAGATGATCGATTATGTAGGTTTGAGTTTTTGTGAGATGGTTATTGCTTAAGTCTACACCTGTTGCATATGTATGGTGTATCCAACACTCATTAACATTGATTGAACCTGAGATATGAATGTAGAAAAGATATCCAATATTGCTATGAATTATGCACTTTATACATTCAAGTTTGTTATTATTGACTGCAATTATTCCATATCCATCTGGGCTTGAAGCATTCACAAAATTCGAGTAGTCAAGTAGAAACAAGCTACGGCATGAATAAGCATATATACCCATTTGTCGAGAAAAGGAGGATATGAATGAGCAAAAGCTCACATTAAATGAAGTGGCTCCACAGATTTCAGGAAGAGAGTAATATCCAAGATTTATGCTTGACATATTCATTGTTTTAATCTTATTATAATCTGTGTATCCCCTTATCGTATTGGATTTGGACACATCATATATTTTGTGAAGAGTATCAAGTTCAAATTCGCTGTTTGGCGCTTCAAAGTGCATAAAAACGAATCTTAGAGCATTGCAAGATTCGAAACACGATTTCTTTACGCTTAAAGCATTTGAAACAGAATAAACAGCACCTCCATTGTCTGAGGATGAGCACAAAACAAAAATACATTGGAGTATATGAAGGGTGCTAGCTGGCGATGAGTAGAAAATGGCCCCTCCTCTGAATGCACTAAGAGAATGAAACAATGTGTCACTGACTGTAGACATTTGTGAAAATTAGAAAGACGTTAAGGCTCAATGTCGCTAAAACCTGAACTTGTTCGTCCCTTGACAAGTCGACCCTATTTATCCAATAATATGCTTAACTCATCGAATCTAATAAAGAAAACCGAACGTTCTCTGTTTGCTGAGATCAAAAACGAGGCTGGTAAGATAACTGAAGAAGATTTGCTTAAACTGAAGAAGGAACGGCAAATTTTGTTGCAAGAGAAGCAAATCCTTAAAGCTAAGATAACACGGTTCGAAGATTTAGCAAAACGGAGCAAGAACCAACCAATTGGAGAAAGATCTTCAACAAGAAGCAAAATCATCGAGAATTCTTTGCAAAAGCAAATAGAAAACCTTGAGAGGATGATTGAGGGCAAAAAATCAGAAATTAATATGATTTTGGGATCTGATTCAGCCGTTGTGATATCTGAGCTTCAAGAAGAATCAAAAATGTATCATATGGAAATAATCAGGCTAGAAAATGAAAAAATTAAAGCCGAAGCGGATTACAATGATTCTTTATTGAAGCTTGAATACTCAGGAGTGATGTACACTGAAAAGAACTTGAATTCATATGAGAGTAAATTGTCTCAGCTGCAAAGAGATGTTGAAATCCAAAAAGAAAAGAATCAAAAACTACGGAAAAAGATTGAAATTATGAAGGCTGTTGAAAATGATTCTCAGATACTTGAGTCTCAACAAAGGGTAAAGAAACAAATCGAATCAACCAAAGGAAAGATCCACGAAGAGAAAATGAGAATTAAGGAAATTGAAGGAAAAATTGAACAATCAAAAAAGGCAATTTATTCACAAATCAAGAATACCAATACCATTTAATCTTGAAAACATTTTTCTATTCATAATATTCGCCAAGGGCTTCACTATATGATGTATCATATGATACCACACAATTAATAATCATATTGTATAAGTCTTCACTAATTTTTGAAGCAATTTCAAGAAGAGTATTCCCATAAAAAATGAAGAATCTTTAAGAGGGAAAATGCAACATTATCTCTTATGTTTACAAATGCGCCATTTTTGATAAGAGTGATAGCATTATTAAATCTACGAAAATATACGGCTCTCATTAGTGGTGTTCTCTTATAATATATTGGTTAATCCTAAAACAATAATATCTACACTATCAGCATAATTAACATTAAACCCATCTCTAATCAAAAACTCAATAATTGTGCTATCTGAAAACATTGCTGCTGTATGAAGAAGTTTTTCTTCGTCTAAAATTGGTACATAAATATTGTTTTCTATAATAAACCAAAATAATGGGTTATCATTTTGCTTGATTGCATAATACAATGGTGAGTGTTTGAAATATTATGAAGAATGTCATAAAGCAAATAAGAACATTATCTTTGATTGATAAATCTGCCCCATGAATCAGCAAATTTTTAGTTATTTCCAGATTTTTTGACTCTATTGATATATGAAGAGGTGTTTTCCCATAAGATTAAAAGAATTTGTATTATTCTTTGAATTAATCTCGATTCCGTGTTCTAATAGGAAATTACATATCAAAAGATCGTTTTCGTAATGTAAGAGGTTGTTTTCATTAAAATACAAAAAAATCTGGCAACCCTACGTTTTATATCATAGCCTATCTCTAATAGAATTTTGCAAACTCCAAAGTTTTTTGATTTAAGAGCAACTTGAAAAGCATTTGTATTAGAAGAATTGAAAATATATCGCTTCCTTTGGCATACATATCAGCTCCGCTTTCAATCAGGAGACGAACAGTTTCTACATCAATCTTTTGATTCTGGCAAGCAATATGAAGCGGTGTATTTAGAATAATATATGAATAACATCATATTCTCTGATATTTACTACTGTTTTATCATGGAGTGCATCTTTGAGGAAATTGAAGTGTCCATTATTTAAAAGATACGAAAAATGTGTGTATTTTCCGGCTCCTTGACCTTTTAGAGAGCATTTTAATGAGATTAGTATCCCTATTATATCTACATGTCCCATAGATATTGCAACGTATATAGGAGAATAATTAATGAAAACAAAAAAACACCATATCCACTTTTGTTAATATTTGCTCCATGTTCAATAAATAATTCTACCATCTCTTTGTCTCCTCCTTGTATATAATGTGTGAAAACACTATATGGGTAGAAAAAAAGGGAATTTGGATCCATTCCCTTTTTTAAAAGATCTTTGACCATTTCTCTTCTTCCATTCAATGATGCAGAAGCCATAGCATTAAAATGATGTAAGAAAAAGATAATGATTCACTTCGATCGTTTAAATTTGCACCTTTTTCTATCAAGAAATAAAAAATTTCTCGGAACCCATTCTTTGCAGAATATGAAACAAGTGGATAATTATCTATCAATGAGTTCAAATCACAACCCCTCGAATAAAAAAAATCTACCATCTTTAGGTTGTTATCAATCACGGCTTGAGAAATTGGGTTATAGCTAAAAACAACATTTTATACCAATTTGAATATGACATAATATCATTCCCTTTTAACAAATACAATGAAAGAGCACGCATATTAAAGTGATTATACAATTGAGCACATGAAATAGTCTGAATATCAACATAATTTGAAATCCAATCAAAAGATTCTTCCCGTAATGACATCGAACTTATTTGAAGTGAAACATCTGAAATCTTTGGATTTTCATAAAAACTTGTTATCAAGTAGCAACCAGAGAGTAATGACATCTCAAATCCACAATCATTTAATGGGAACTTGTTAAGAACCATATATCGAAATACATTGAGTGAGCCAAAAAATGCTGCTATTGTTGTCATCTCATGGTTCTTCGGATTGTAACCTACTTCAAAAACACTCCACTCAATTTGAAATGGTTTAAATGTAGGAGATGAGCTCAATTGTTTTAACAAATCCAAGTCGTCAAATTTAATTGCAAAACCATAAGTACTTTTTGGCCAACCATAATCAATCAAATGTTCAAAATATTCTTCACTTTTAATCGAATTATTGATCAGATCATAGTTGAAATGTGTATTTGCAAATCTCCCCAAGAGGTCATTATGTATTTCTGGGAAAATTCGCATAAAAGGGTAATGATACATTGAGTTGTCCTTTATTCTGTTCTTTAATTCGTAAACTGAATAAATTCCCTTGGTATTACATCGATAAATCAGAGCTTTACAGTGTTTTTCACATTGGTAAAACAACTTTTCTCGAAAATCTGGGCTTCTCGGATGATTTCCACAAATAAAAACTATTAAATCCATTATTTTCGCTATATTATGTGGTCTTATTAATAAATATTTAGAAATTGCCAAAGCAAGTGAATCCAAATCCTCAATTCCTAAAAATTCCGGTCTTAACTCAATTTCCTTACCAAATAAAAGATCTTGAATTAGGACTTGCTCCTTAATGTCGTCTGGAATATCGAATGAACGAAGATACATTAAAAATCTGGTTGATATGAGTTTCAATCAAAATTTGGCCAAAGATAAAAAACTTTCAATAAAAAACAGTAGGTCTCAAAGTTAAGATTTAAGTTTTTCTTCTGGTGTTTCAACTATGGGAGTAGGAATTCTTGTATCATCTGGCTTGCTTGGTTGTCGTCTGTTAATTCAACGCATTTGAAGAACAACTCAATCAAAATCGTGATAGTTATTGCGGTAACAATGATCGTTGCAATGGATGCTCCAATCCCGAGATTACCATATGTTCCTAGAACAGTAGCGCCTAGATAGCAAAATAATACAGATCTGAAAAAACCATACCCATACCAATGGAACATTTTAGGGTTGATAAACAAGAATAACTTATATAATTATTGAATTCAGCACAAAAATCCTGCCAAAAGCAAAGAAACGCTTCCAAACCACTTGAAATTTATTAACTCGGTAGATTTTTAATACCAACTCATGTTTGAATATCTGTAAAACTCAGTTTCGTCTCGGCGAAAGCAAACATAAACGAAAATAAATCAACGGCGCTGAAAAAATCTCCTATAAATGAAATGACTCTCAACATATTATAACTCACTATTTTCACGAAATGTGATTTATAAAAAACATTTTCTATACACCAATAATCTAAGAAAATGTCGGATGTAGGGGGAAAGAAAACTCTCAATTTGATAAAACATCTCCAAAACTCAATTACATGGTATTTGTTGTTTTGTTTATCAAATATTCGACAATATTATGATGGCCTTTAGAAGAAGCCAACTGAATAGGTGTCTGGTTGAATAATGAGTTCAAATATCTTGAGTTTTTAAATTTATATCAGCTCCATGATTAACAAGAAATTGGACAACATTAAAATTACCATAAACTGCCGCATAATGAAGAGGAGTAGAATTATTATAAAAACTTAACCACTGTTATCCTTTGCATTAATTTCTGCATTTTGAGTAATAAGATATTCAACAATACTTAGGCAATCATTCATAGAAGCATAATGAAGAGGAGTGAAATTCTTTTGAAAATATTGTTATAATTATCTTTGGAATTAACATCAGCATAATGATTGACCAAAAACTCAACCATATCATGATATCCATATATTACTGCAAATTGAAGAGGAGAATAATTATTTGAAAAACATAACCATCGTTATTTTTTGCATTAATATCTGCTTTATGAGTAATTAGATATTCAACAATGCTAAGATGACCATTTATAGAAGCATAATGAAGAGGGGTGTATTTTTTTTGAAAACCTTACCATAACTATCTATTGCATTTATATCTGCTTTTTGATTAATAAGACATTCAACAACACTTAGATGACCATTCATAGAAGCATAATGAAGGGGAGTCCAATTAAACATATCAACTAAATACTAATGTCTTTTGTATTTACATCAACAGATAATTTGATAATAAAATTAACAATACTAAGATGACCATTTTGGGAAGCCAAATGAAGAGGATTTATCAAAAATAAAATATGGAAACCCAATTATCACTTGCTTTTATATCAGCTCCATTTTCCAACATGAAATTCAACAATGATAGGTGACAAAACTCAGATGCTTTGTTAATACTCTCAGTTGATAAAAATTGTTCTCCTTTGCATAAATGGTAAAGATCATAACAACCGCTGCAAACAACCATTGATCTTACCATACTGTTAATTTCGAACCCGTCCATAAATAAATGCTTAAAACACTTTATTGAACCAAAATAGCCAGAAAATGATAAAAGATCAAGATATTCTGGTTTATAACTCCACTCAAATGGGCTCCATTTAACATTATAATCAGAAATGTTGAATTCAACTAAATCATCAAGAATATCATACTTGAGACAATACTCAATACTTGATGAAATAAAGCCAAACTCAACCAATTGATCAATACTGTTGGTATTCTCGAGGAATGATTCATCGAAACAGTTATTTGAGAAAGGTTCATTATAATCTAAAGGTTTTGGCTTATTTTGGATAAAATCTACAAAATTTGGAATATCTTTCCAAAAATAATAACATAATAAGTAAGTTTCTCTCCTGTAAAAAAGTGGTTCGATTTCTTCAAATCTAAAATAACCTTGTTTGTATAACTGATATACTATTACAGGACATTCATTAGATTTCTCTAATATTGATAGTCGAAAATCATCAATCTTACAATAATTAGAGGACAAACTCACTGCCTTTTCAAGTTTATGAGGACGAATTTTCGTCAACATAATTATCCTATCAACACAAAACACAATATCTTCAATTATAATTTCCTTTTCATCTTCAAAAAGAAAGCGCTCAAAAGCAATCTTCTCTTCCATTGATTTGTAACAAACTTTCATCACGATTAATTTGTTGTGAAACCATTCAAATTGTTGTAATTTTATACCCTAATTATTTACAAAAAAGACTGTGTTGTAAATAATGATCTCATCATTAAAAAACTCGAAAAAAGAACTCATGGAGTATGTAAAATACTCAAAAACTCCTGAGTTTGGGAGAAACTGGGGCAAGAACTATTAAATTAAACTCGGTCATTCGCACATATTGTAACTGCAGATTGAAAACGTTTCACTTGATAAAACAATGATTAATGAAGGGATTATTTCCGCAATATTTCATAAACATAGAACGTTATTTATCGTAATTTCTCTCAAAAAGTCCAATTTCCATCATAAGAAAAAATCTGATATTTATTTTCAATTGAATGGATTTTATCATTTGAAAATATCCTGTTCAAAAATAGTATGGATGTTATTGTGTCTTTTGGTTAAAGGCCTACTGGATTTAATAGATGCCAAGATTCTGGTGTTGTGTATGATTGTATTCATTCTGAATCGAAAAAGATGGTTTCAATTAAGTTTTTTAAAAAACTGGAAGAATTCAAAAAAGAGCTTTTTATGCATGAGTCACTCACGAATCCATACATTGTAGGCTACATTAGATGCTTTATTGATGAAAAAAAACGAAATTTTATAATTATCACTGAGTTGGCTTCAAATGAATCATTGTTTACAAAACTTTCGAGCACGAACGGTTTGCAAAATGCAAACAAAAGAGAAATCTCGCTTGATCTGGCTAATGCAATTTTGTATATGCACAGTCGTAATATAGTTCATCATGATATTAATTCAAAGAATATACTATTTGATAAAAAGCAGAAGCTTAAACTCACTGGTTTTGGTGTTTCTTCTGTTTTGATTACTCCAATAAATAAGGATTCAGGTACTCCTGGACTTAAAGCACCTGAAGTTACAACAGCGAAAGTTTATGACTTCAAATCTGACGTGTATTCATATGGTATAGTTTTGTGGGAGCTATTCACGGAAACAAGCTATCTCAAAAATGATGGATCACCACCAACAATACCAGACTGTTGTCCAGAGTCGTTAAAGGATCTACTCTTAAAATGCTTGAATATTGATCCGCTTCAAAGACCCTCCATCTCATACATTATTGATTATATTGACAAATATGGAGATAATTTGTTTGCAAAAATCTGGAAACCGACAGAGCTTCCCCAATTGTCTCCCAAACATAAACAAACGAGCAAAACGACAACAAATGATAATGCTACAGTCAATTCTACATTGCCTCCTCTCAAAAAGAAGCCACAGCCTATGAAAGTCATATCCCGTTGTACTTGATTTGCTATTTCAAATGAAGGTGTTGACAAAAAGGGGAAGGAGCCAAACATCCATAGGCTATTCAAAACATTATGTTATAAGGTCAAGAATTGTACATTTACCAATGCCATGAAAGTAACAAATATGGCCAGACCTTAATATCATGAGATCGAAAGTACTCACAGAATCTCCCTCATCCCTTTCTCAAACATATTGTATTGAATCCAATATATGTTTGATCATATGGCACCATAACCCACGTGACAACAATAAATGGGTTGCTCCTTAGCCTGTCTTTCAAAGGGTTTGTTTCTCATAACAGTGTATATTCATTGCATTCGGGGTGAAATGCCAGTTGTATGCTTCGAATTTATCAATTCAAAGCGTGCAGCCCGCATTTCATTTTGCGATAATGAATATTGTTTTCACCAGTCTTGATTTTGCATGTTCTTTCTGAGGTATTAGAGCCTACTAGTAAAAAATCTTTTTTTTAATATTATTTCTAAACGGCTATTAAATGGAAGAAATTGTACATTTTCGCAATGATGGAGCAATAAAATACTCATATCGAAGGGATGGGACATCCTTTGAACGCGAATGTCAACATTTATTTGCAGCTTATGAGCGACTTTCTAATAATTGTAAGATTCCGTTATCAATTTCCTCAGAGGGAGGAAAACAGCTCTCATTTTATCCGGTACAAAACAACGAGCTTATTGTTTATCTCAGTGAAAAGCAATATCATGCTGATGCCATTCTATCATTGCTAAAGTCTCATTCAACCATGTTATCTTCGTTTTTGGGAAGCTTTTCTCGCCCAATTCATATAGAAGGTTTGCATTTGCATAATATTTTTGAAGTTCCCCGAGTATATGCACATCCGGAAAATAATACAACAAAACAGCTCTTAAATGAACTTAAAACAGTTGTAAATTCTCCTCTTTGTGCGTTGTATACTCAAAATATGATTGTTTTAGCAACTGACGAATATTGGAAGATGTCCAAAAGAGATCTTCATGCCGTCGATCTCTTGGTCAGGCATTGTGAATCACCATTTACTGATCAGGTTTTTATCAGGGAGAATGGAAGAACAGATAGAGTTATTGTTTTTTTGGTTCAAGGAACAATGAGATTCGTTACAATTGGTACTGGTGGGTTTAATTCTGTTCAAGCAGCCACCACACTGCTTCCAGCAGCCCTTCATAAAAGAATTGATTTCCTTAAGAGTATTGAAGCTGCTCCAGATGTTATTGCCCAACAATTAGGATTATTAGCTTGGGTTATTGTTGATGCTGCTACACCAAGGTTTTTTGGATTTGTTCCCCCTGAGCTTGAGAATAAATTTATTAATCTCGTTTGCAAGTGCAATGAAATTGCAGATAAATCAAGGATAACTGATATGTCATTGCTTCTCGAAGAGAATAGATTCTTCTATATGCCAAAGGTAAAAGTCAAGAAAACATTCTATTATGATATGCCTCATGTTTGGGATATCTATTTTATTCATAATATGAAAAAAGATGAAGCAGAACTCAGAAAATTTTCGATGGAAACAATGCTTAACCTAGTTCAATTCTTAAGACCTGTGAATGTTTATGTGAGTGAGAACAAATAAACAAAAAATATGTTATTTTTCTCAGATGAAAACACAAAGAATTCCATACTAATTTTATTAAAACAATTGGAAAACAGACAGTGTTTGCCAATTATAAAGAAAGTAAATGGTATGCCCTATTAATAAATTCATTCCACATAGACTGCTTTTCAAGAACTTCAAAAGTTAGAGAAAAAAACAGTATTGAATTGCATATTACCAATAAGCTTATGCAATGAGCAACAAATGCTTTGTGAGATCTACCCTTAAACTCTTGGAAATCCAGCAAAGCTTGCTCATTATCATCAACAACCACTAGTCGATTGATACTTTTTTTCAAACTGTCAACCCTCTTTGACTTGACAAATGAGAACTCTGTTGTATCATTGCTGTAAGTTTGCATCATGAGATTCGCCTGCTCAAACCATAATGAGGCAAATCTATTGTCTGCTCGTACCCATGGATATGTATCTGGAGAAAACCTCATAGATATGATTCTAGTATCATTAATTCTTGTGATATTATTTAAACCATCTGTTGCGGGGCCAGGAAGCAAAAAGTTATACCAGTATGGCAATATGAAAACGCTTCCTTGATAAAAGTAATTCAAAATAGCATTATCTACCGAACCGAACGATAACAAAGTCACATTCCATCGAGCATTTTCTCGAAGAGAACAGTAAACTCTATTCATCTCGGTAATGTGATCATTAATGGGCTTCAATAAAAAAAATTCTGAATCAAAAACAGGGCCAAATAATGATATATTCCAAAAATCATATCTTGGGATAGATGATGCAGGCTTATAATCAAAAACAGAGCTAATATTGAGTACCAATAGCGAATCAGATGAAATAAATAAAACCTTTTGGTATTGAGTTAACCCCCAGGCATGAATTTTAAATAAACTAGACTCTTCTTGGCTTTGGGCAACAAAATCCCCACATTGAAACTGAATGGGTGGCAAATATTGAACAAATGTATAAAACTTCTTAAAAACCTTCATATCAGATTTGGATACTACAATGCTATCTGCAATAATCAGAATTCTATCGAAATTTGGGCAATTTTGTAATAAACTATAACCAAGAACCTGAGCTTGCAAAATAGAATTACCAGATGCTTCAACACGTTGAAGTGTTGTCACAATAGCACTTTCATTGCTTTTAGGAGGAATATTGTGTATGTACAAAAGTAAAAACAGGATTCTTACATTTATCATATTAGCTCTCTACAGGAAAATCAAAGCTGAATGGCTCAACCTGATTAGCAGACAGTTCAGAAGCATTATCTTTCCATTTTAGCAAAATTTGCTTGAGTTTTTCCTTGTAGTCTTTCTTGATCTCGTTTTGTTTTTCTTCTGATATTTGTTGGATGTATTTGATGTTTTTCTGGTGTGATTGTTTGGTAAGATCAAGATCATCATGTATTCTCGCTATTTCTTCCATTGTATTACCAATTTCCATCTTTGATTCTAATATATTATTGTTAATTTTGGTTATATCATGATCAAAAGCTTCAATTTCAGTTGTTTGTTGTGCAACTTGCCCAATCAAAATATCACCTTCAATTTGTAGCTGATTTGATTTTTTGTCCAAAGCTATTATCTCTATTTCCAAACTCGATAAGATTTCTTTGTTTGTGGTTATTGTAATAAGGGTGCTCTCAATTTCAATATGAGTTGCATTCAGTGTCTCTTGCATATCCTTTAGAAGGGCAGATCCTATAGAAAGCTGTTCTTCAAAAACATTATTGTTCTCATTAACAACGATGAATTGATTATTGAGCTCAATTATTTCAAGTTTAATCGATTCGATTTCGGAATCAATACTTTGGATAAGTGACTCTGTATTAAACTGTTCTTTCTGGGTTACGTTTATCTTGTTCTGAATATCTTCATTTTCTTGAATCATACAACTAACACCCGTCTTCATTTTGTCAAACATCTGTTGTTTTTCAATCAAAATGTCGAGTAATTCTCGATTTTTCATATCTTGTTCAGAAGGGTTTTGAGATAGAATCTCACTATCAACCCTTTTCAAATCATTTTGAAGAATGCTTATTTTTTCTTTGTACTCATTAATCTCTGATCTTACTTGTGTCATAATTTCTTTATTGGTACGAATGCTTTGTTGGAATCTTTCATTTGCCCTTTGAATTGATTCATTCACTCCAATAACTAGGTTGGAAATTCTATTTTTCTCATCTTCCCAGTTCTTGAGAATGGGTAATCTTATTTCTTCTGGATTATGATTTGGAGTTAACATATCTCTTATTGGATTCATAACAGAATCATTTTCTCGTGATTTTCGCAATGAATTCAATATTTTTTGAATCTGATCACTCTTCATTGAATTACCAAAAACAACATTATTCTCAATTTGGGTGGCCAATACTAAAATAATTGTTTGGTTAATGCATATCAAAGAATCATGATCATAAAACGAAGATATTTGCAAAATATCGATTACAGTTTGTAGAACAGTTGGAAACAAAATTTGTTGAAATTCATCAGATCTTTTAGATTTTGTAGTATAAACCCATAGTTTTAATAGAACTAAAGACAAAATACAAGAGATCACGCAATGTTGATTATCCTGAATGGTTCCTTTCGGACAATACTTGGTAATCAAATGAATAATTGAATCGAGTGGTTTCTTAATGATTTCCTCGGCTCCTTCAGGTGATTCAACAACTCTTAATAAAAGAATTGAACAAAAATACTGTGCTGCATATGATGACCCCGCTCTGTTGGAATCAAGAACTTTAATAGTGTTTTTGGCAATAATCTGGCAATTATTATACACTTGATTGTGAGGGAGAACAAATCTAATCAAATCTTTGATATCCGGAAGAGGAAACATATTAGCAATGATTGCGGAAGCATAAGCAACTACTAAAGAATCATTTGAAAGCAAAAAATCAGTGAGATCTGTCGATGTATAATTCATTGCCAAGCACAACCTAAGTGCAGCTTTGGATAAATCCATTTCATTAGATACAATCATTTGATAAATTTGAGAATACGGTATTTGAAATGAATCTGGAATTGGCCCTTTGATTGATGCATATTGAACAAACAAATCGAGAGAGATTGCTTTGCATCCACAGTCACATTTTAAAGAATGATCAAAAAAGCTCTGTACAAATGATAATCCAAATTGAAAATCTGAAACAACTGAGTAATACCTTAAAAAAACTAAAGAGGCGCTAATATGATGAAACTTCTTCTTTGAAAGAAAGAGATAATAAAAGAAATCAACAGACGCTTGAATAGCCCACATTTTTTTCGGGTCAACCTTCTTATGTCGTTTTATCCATGCTGTAAGACCAGGGAATTCAATCGCACGATTTCTTGGAGAAACAAAAGAAGAACATCCATCACAAAACCTGGGATCCTCTCCCTTTGAAATAGAGCATTTATTACAATAGCTTATACCACATGAACTGCAAAAGTGCTTAGATGTGAAAACTCCAAAAGAATCTCCGCACAAGGGGCATTTTTCGGTCTCATTCCTTGGCGATTCTGGTATTGATGACTGCGAAAATGCCGAAACTTGGCTAAACCTATCTCGAACCGAAAAAAAACCTGTTTCTAAAGGGTCATTTATATTGTTCTTACTCATTATAAATACTTTCCGCGGAGTGAGTATACTAAAATACACACCAGCATTATTATTGTCATGAGAATTCTCATCCTTGAGGTCTTGGAAACCATTTTTGCCCTAATAGCCGGATTTCGATGATTAAAAAAAATCCTGCTTTTTACATTAGCATTTTTTTGGCATATCACGTATGAAACCTCGCCTGGAGACATAATTCCGGTATCTGGAAGGAATTTGACACTGTTCTCTGGTTCACATGACAATTGGAATACCTCTTCATGATCATACGTGTTTTGCACACGATATACAAGCCTGTCTTCTTCTTGTTCAGCTAAAACAAACTCCATAAAATTTAATGAAGAACGTTAATCTTATTTCGTCTCTTCAATGGGTTTCTGTGTTGAATTCTTCCTTTTCTACGAATAGATTATCGCTCATAAATGATAGACAGCCAATATTTTTTATGCCTTTTCATATGAGCTCGGCATTTAGATTATACAAAACAAATATTCGACAGAACATTGAATTCGTTAGTTTTATACCTCTAATATTTCACAAAATTGTGTTTTCTGGTGATGTGAAGATTGAGAATAAAAAGAACTTGGTTTTGGATCAAATAATACATGAAAAAGGGAGTTTTTCAATATCTGGGTCCCCTTCTCGTATTTCCCGATCTATTATAAATCTAGAACTAGATGATACAATACGAGTCGGTGATTCAGTGATATCAACGACTTGTTTTTCATCATCAAGTTCAAATAGAGTAATCCAATTAGCCAATTCCAAAAATGTTAATGTATTAGAGACTAATTTTTCTAACATTGCTAATGGAGCTATAATAACCACAACTGGTGTTCTTCAAGTCAAGTCATGTAGATTTCATGATGTTAGGGCAAAAGGAGGAAGTTGTGTTGCCTTTAGTGGCGATATACTTGTTTTTACTCATTGTTTAATAGAAAAATCTGTTAATTATTTATCTGGTGCTCTTACAATTGAGAATGGGAAAGGAGAAATTGCATTTTGCAAGTTTATTAACAACAGTTCTCCAAAAATTGCATCGATTTCTTCAGTAACACAAACTACTTTACAACATTCGGTTTTCACAGGTTCTATTGAGCACGAAATTCAGGGTTTGATAACACAAGCCAATGCTTCATTTCAACAACCTCTTGGTTTACCAGAATTCCCGACTCCCAAGCAATCGCCATCACCATCTCAATCACTACCTCCATCCCCATCTAGATCAATCGATCCTGCCTCGAATGCACCTATTGTTATTAATGGCAATGATCCATTACTGTTGGCTGGTGTGATTATTGTATCTGTTGTCATTGTTGTCGGAACAATAATTGTAATCTCATTATGTTGTAAGAGGAATCAGGGAGAAATATATGCAACAAACACTGGGCCAACAATAAAGAATGGTGATGGTGGTACCATTATTATCAAATCGATATATTCTTTACAAAATACTATATCTGCGACTGTTTCCAAAAAATAAAATAACATATTTATTTTTTGCTCCTAATTGACTTGCATGAGTAATGTTTGGCTGAAATTGTTCTCATCCAATCAGACCAAAGCTCGGCCATTTCACCAGTAAATATATGACCCCTTGGGCCAGGTGGCTCATAATCGCCCATAAATAATTCTGGTTTCATTGTTCTTAAAACAGATTCAGCTTCATCAGTGCCCATCTTACTTGCTCCAATGTCCTTCGCCTTGGACTTAAAAGCCTCAATAAATGTGATTAAATAGTCAACGTTCAGTCCTAATGTCTTCAAATACTTGAATGTCTTGAAATGCTTTATTGTAAACATCAGTATATTAATGTTACTAGAAAACTGATCATGTAGAATCTGGACAAGACCATCAACGACGATTTGCATTAGTCTACTTGCTTGTTTGTCTTTGCTTTCAATAAGTAGTTGTAAAAATCGAAATATTCTATTACATGTGAAAAAAGAAAAACTCTTGACATGTGATGAAATATTATGAATAATACAAGCAATAGCAGGTAAGAGTGGTATTGTCTGTGAAATGTCGTTTCCTATTGTGTTGGTAATTATCTCGATTAATAAATCTGCATGAGATCCTCGATGAACTGAGGATCGGCATTGAAATGAGCTAGTGAATGGATCATTTAATGAACTCGATAATCGAGAATCAGATGTTAATAAGACTAATGTTGAAAGGGCTATTGAATGAAAATAGCATAGCGAAACCTTTTCATTGAATATTTGCAAAGCATAGAGAATTGATACAATAAAAGCTTTTCCTTTGGGAAGGGACTCAATTGCATCTGGATGATTAAGTAATACTTGATATAATAAGGAATATAATTCATGAGATGTGGTTTGAATAGATATGTTTGATAGCGACAACTGATCTTCTTCATGAATACTTAATAGTGGCTCAAAAACAGGATATATGTCTACAAAAGAAATTTGGGACACTAAATCAGTCCATACTGGACAAAAAGCAATCCCACTCGATATAATCTGATAAGAAAGTCTTCGGAAATCATCATTTATTCCTGGTTTTCCATTAAAAATGGTTCTGAAAAGGGATTTTGGGTTTGATTGATTTAAAGCAGAGAAATGAACATTGGGGAAAATATCACTAGGCTCTTGTGAATCCCAAAAAAGGAATAAAAACAACGTATGGACTATTTCACATCTTAATTGATAATAGAAACTCTCTTCGTTATTGCTACTCATAAAACATTGATGATTCAATAAAGCAAAGGATGATTGGAAAAGAATTGTCGGTAGAGTTCCAGTAAGGTTTGATGGTGATGGCCATAAATTCCAATGATGATAGCATAATAAGCCAAATCTTTGCATTAATAGATATGAATTATAACATGATATCAACAAAGCTTGAGGAAATTCACTTTCTGATGATAATTGGGCAATTCTACTAATAGAAAATATGGATTGATAAATTAAAACCCTCACATTGTTTGGTTTCTTGATATTGATTTGTTCTACTATTTGGGAATCAAAAACTTTCTTGGATAGTGGCTTGCTGGTTAAGATTGTCTTGCAAATAGGGTCATTAAGTTTAATATCATTGATTAGTAAATCTTCAAAAAATGATGGATTTACTTCATCAGCTGATGAAGCCAAACCCATGAAAAATGCTTGGATTAATTGACCTTTATTTAGTGAAGAAAAGCACATCTGAGTCTGTGTCTTTTGACAAGATAGTGAGAAGTTCGTTTTGACGATTCTGTTTAGCATTTCTAGCAAGAACAATCCTAACATTTGGAACAGGGTCGGTACATAAAGCCTTCAGAGATTCGATACAATTTGGGGTAACAGAAAGCTCAAACATTGCCTCAATAGCAATTTGGCGAATCTGATAATCAGAATTCTCGGATAATTTCTTTAACATTGGAATAACGGTATTTTGTGTCCATGTTGCTCCATAATGGGCGGCTATTGATTTAAGAGCTTTAACAGTTGCTTTCCTAACTTCTGATGATTCGTTTGATATCAAAGAAATGAGAGCATTTTTCAGATTTTGATCAAAGAAAGTGGTATCAAATGTGTGGGCAATTTTGGGTAATAGATTCACAACAGAAACCCTCTGTCTCCACCCATAAAGCTGAATAATATCAGATATGTGAGGAACAAGGAGCGCAAAACACTCTCCTGTTTCAGAAATGGCTTCAAGAGCAGCTGATTTAACTGATACATCAGTATCATCAAGAAGTATTAATATGAATTTTCGCATAGAATCTGAAGGAGCACCTTTGAGTTTTGACAATGATCGACCAGAGCACACTCTAACAGATGGTTCGTTATCGGAAATCAAAGTGCTAACAAACTGCTCAAAAGAATCATGGCTAAAACAATTCGATCTATATATATATGGTATTTGTCTAGCAATAGATGCTCTTACGCCAACAAAACTGTCAGTTAGGCCAGAGTTGGCTATTTCCCGAATGATATCTGTAGGGATGTTGTTTGGGAATATATTATTAATATGATCTATAAGCGACATTCTAGCTTGCCATTTGCTTGATGTCAATAATTTCATTACTGAACTTTGTTTAACTTCCATTAGTTCGTCTCCAAATGACTCCAAGAGAATAGGAACTTCAATTAACACAGACTGTGAGTCATCAGCAGAAACAGTTGCCATTAACTTAGTTAATAAATCTAAAATTGGCAATATTCCGTTTTTTTGTATAAGCTTCGGGATTGATCTGATTAAAGCTCTTCTAACAGAGGGAATTTGGTCGCTAGCAAGGGGTGGGAAAAAATGTACTAATCTAGAGCGGTCTGATTCCGAAAACTGGCTAAATAGAGAGCAGATGATTAGAGATGCTGCAGAGCGCATTGGATGCCACATATCATCGCATAATGATTTAATAAACGGAAAGAATTGTCTACTAAGCTCATCTTGGGAAATTTTGTTCCCAAGAGAAATTATAGACGAAATTGCTGGCTCCTGAACATTGTGATCTTCAAATTCGCACGCTCTTCTCAATACGTTAAGTAACGATGTAACTTCTTTTGTCCCCCCAACTTCTTCCATCATGAAAGCAAGCTTTTCAGCAACTTTCATCCAAAACTCTTCGCTATTATCTGTGGAATCCCCAACGTACGGAAGAAGTTCGACACGCGTTCTCAGAGGTCCTAAAGAGTGAGCAATAACATGCAGATTAGAAACTGCATGTAATTTTGCATTGATATCATCCCCCCTAATAGCTGTAATCATCTGGCGAATCTCATCAATATTATATGTTGTTGAATCAGACATTCAATATAAAGTTGAAAAAACTGCTGACACACTAGTTCAATTTATTTCGAATAATGTAAATTATGGTTTATCAGCATAGGCGTCAACTGGTGGTATTCCAGTTGGGTAGTATGGGGGAGGGGGAGGGTACACTTGGCCTTGAGGTGGAATATACATGGGAGGCGCTTGAGCATACATTGGCTGGTTAGTGTACATTGGTTGCTGGCTATACTGTATTGGATATGGCTGGGGTGGGTAGCCAGGAACTGCGGGATAATTTACACTTCCATTTGCCTTTGCTTTTTTGTCCTTCTTCTGAGCTTCATACTGATTGTATGTAATTGATCCGCAGCATAATGCACAGCAAATACAGCACTTATCGCAGCCCTTCGCACAGCCTGGGCAACACCCAGCACAGCAACCTTCACAGCATTTGTTACAGCAATCATTACAATCGTGTTCGCAACATTCATTGCAATCACCGCAACTCTCTGATTTTGTTGCCGAGCAGCTTGAGCAAGAGCAACTCTTGCAATCTGATTTTCCACAGCCACAAATTTTCTGTGCTGCTTTCCAACATCCCTTCCCTGTAGCACATCCAACAATAGAACACACTAATAACATAACCAATAAGATGAAAACCGCCAATGATCCGAAGATTATTGCCAGAATTGCAATGGCACTCAATCCTTCACCATTGAGTTCACCACTATTTCCAACAGAGACATTAATCTCATTTAATAAGCCATTAATTGCTGAATCAAGTCCGCTAAATGAAAAACACAATGACACGAGTGCAATCATCATTAATATTTTTTGAGTTTTCTCAATTTACAGTGTTAGGATAAAGTTGTGAATTTATCGAAAGTTATTTATCACAAATAGTGTTTCCGTTTCATTTTTTTCAGAATTTTCAAAGACAATGGTCAATTATTGAGAATTGCACGTTAAATTTATTGAATAAATTAGTTTATTAGATAAGTAACGATCTCAGTGAACCCCTTCTGTTCAGCAATTTGAAGAGGAGTTATATTGATATTTGATGACTGATTTCCCAATTGGATAAGTTGGCGTCTGCATTATGTTGAATAAGAAACTGAACAATTTCACTGTTGTTTAAAGTAACTGCAATAAATAATGGAGTATTGAGAAATAGTAATCGAAAATATCACAATCTTGGGCATTGATATTAGCATTACTGTCAATTAGACACTCAATAACTTCAACATTTTGATTTTCTACGGCAAAGTGGAGGGGAGTATAGTCAAATTGGAAAACAGAAACTGCCAATTCTTGGCATTTACATCAAGGCCATTTTGTATTAGAATTATACAAATTTGTCGATTATTTGTATTTTTAGCAGCAATATGAAGGAGAGTATTCTGAAAAATGTCACTCAAACATCACCATCTGTCAATTTCAATTCTAGGTTAAGGCTAATAAAGAAAAGCAGTGATTCGGCCATTCCTTGTTTTACAACCTCGCAAATCAAAGATTCCCAATGAGAATTTGTGAGAATATTTCATCCATATTTGTCATATCAGCACCTTTTTCAATAAGTTCATTCATAATATTGACATTATTCAGTGCAAGAAACATCGCTGGAGAATCATTTAAAACCAAACAACAATGTATTTCATTTGATTGACATCAGAATTGTTATTATATAGTAGTTTAGAATTTGTTTCTTTGTGGTTTTTAACAGCAATTTGCAAATGAGTCCAGAAATATTTGGTGAATTTGTATCATTTTCATTTGGGTTAATTAATGCCATATGGTTCAAAAGTAGCTCAACTAAATCAAAATGCCTTTTGGAGCATGCTTTATGAATTGGGGTCTTCCCATTGAGCGTAAAAGAATACAAAGAGGAAAACTCTAACATTATCTTTAGAAATAACATCTGCCCCATGGTCAATTAAAATCTTTGCAACTGTATAGTATCCATTCATTGCTGCATAATGAAGGGGAGTTAGAGAACTGAGAATGCTATGAAATAATGAAAACTCATTTAAATGAATTCTTGGTATTAACATTTATTCCCATTTCAATAAGATAGAGGGTTATCTGAGGACTATTCATCGAAGCGGCAATATGAAGACATGTATTCGAACAAATAATAATCTTATGTCACAAATATTTTTTTATAACCATCAATTCTATGAATATCTGCTCCATTATTATGACAAAAAACCATAGATCTATAAAAACCAGCTCTTATTGAACAATGGATTGGTGCGTCCATATTCTTTAAATGAATAAATTCTGATCAATTTCATTAATATCATACCCAAGACTGAGTAAGTAACAGATGATATTGATATGTCCTTCAGATGCTGCCATATGAAGCGGATAATCGGGAATAATGGTAGATTAACTGTGGTTTCATCAGATTTCTTATAGTTGCTGTGAATAAAACTAATAATATTTTTGTGAGAAAAAGCTGCAGCAGTACTTATAAGAGAATAGTTTGGTTGCAGATAATTCAAAGTTGCCCTAAAAAGTTCAATATTTCCGCTCATGACAACGCATCTTTGAATCGATGAATCTATATTGTAGCCACTCATTAAAAGAGCCTTGAAACATTTAGCTGATCCAAAAAAACTTGAGAATTCTAATGGATCAATATTACTATATGTCAAGAAAAATGGACATAAAGACCATTCATATGCACTCCACTTAACTCTCATATCTCCTAAAGACTCTAATGTAGAAATGTGCTGCTGGTATTTAGGGAAATCATCATATTTTAAAAAATACTCAAGTGAGTTTGGATGAAATCCATTCTCTAAAAAAACATCAAGCTCTTCAATTAAAAGATCATCCAATGAATTAAAATCCTCAAATCCTTGACAAAAAACTCGGATATCTGAAAGAAAATCGTGAAAATACATACATGGAAAAACACTTTTTGTTTCATTCAATTCTTGGAGAATCTCATTCTCATTGTAGACACCTTCATTAAATAATTTATAAGCAATCAATGGAACAAACCTCACCGACTTTTGTAAAAGAATTCGTTTGAACACAGGATTATTACACGAAACACGGCAAAAAGAAACCACATTTTCCATTGAAAAAGGCCTTATCCGAACGGATTTGATCAAACAATCAATGATAAACTCATTATCATCAATACCAAACATGTCATATTTCGGATATTCTCCATAAATGTTGTCTTGATAATTGATAAACTCTTCCATCAAAAATAACCGATAACCAGGTATTCTCAGAAATATCATTATCTGGTGTTTCATAAAGTTTTTTGTCTTTTTGAGATTTGTTGAATATAAATGATGTGAAACTGAAGATTGGAATACGAAATACAACAAAAAAAATAGCAGAATGCAATTTTTTCATAATATTCTTGAAATGAACAATTCTTTGGTGTAAAATTGCCATTTTTATTGTTAATCATGTCAACACTTGTATTAGATATACGGAATTTCTAAATAGAACATGAATATGAATTTTTTTTGTAAATTAGGTATTTAATCATTTTTTCTCAATAACCAAACCTTCTTCTAGTCAGATTTTTATACTGACTTAATGGAACATAAGAAGCTTGCGATTATCTATAATGGGAAAAAATACTCTTTTAATTGGAGAACACTGGTAAACTCTGGGTTATATCATTTAAATCATGTACAGGGCCAAGATTTCACATGGAGTGGTGATTACTCTCATGAATGTTTTGAATCTTTTCGTATTTTTGTGGAAAATATGGAAGATAATATGGCTTTGCTGAATCCTCATATTATCAAACTAGTAGAAGAATGGAGTTTTGAGAATATTCAAGAGAAAATTATTAAAAAGGTTGAATCTTGGTATGATCGTGATATTTATTATAAAGAAAAACAGAATCAATTCAAAAATGAAATCAGGGTCAATTCAAAAAGGCTCTCAGAAATATCAAATTTTTTTGCAAACAAACTTAAATCTGATGGAGAATATAAATCAGAAGATAGGGGAATTGTAACTGGCTTTCCAGTAATTGAATTTGACAATGTTGACCAAGCAGTTTTTAAAACTTTTTTAGACTGTGTTCATTGTATTAGATCCTTACCAGAAGATAGCTCTTCATATGATATATATTCTTTGTGTAAGCACTGTGAATGTGATTGTATTCTACCATATATAAACAAGAAATCTAAGGAGTTTATTCTTAAACCTTTATTGGAAAATTGGAATAGAATTGATGACATTAGTGATCGTAAGGAATCCTATTGTGATTTCGAAGAGTTAGAAAAACTGGCATCTGATGTGATTCATGAATTAGTTAATGAGCAAAGATTTTACCTTTTGTCTATTCCCCGAATCTTGAGAATTGTTCACAGATCATCATTATGTGATAATCTGGATAGCATTCTTTTATTTATTAGAAATATTATGGAAAAACACAATGATTATGGATTTATATTGATTCAAACCCTTGATTTAAGTAAGTTTCAACAAGATATTGACAGAATTCTTGATGCCATAATAGTGAATTATAATATGGGATCACTATTCGGTTTGATTAAACAATATAATAATCGAAAAAGATATGATGAGAGTTTGGTGGAGATTCAACATTTAAAAAAAATTATATTGGATCAAAGGACTCAGTGTGAAACCGAAAAGAAACAAATAATTAATGACTATGAAGGAATTTTGCTTGATGAATGGAAAACCAAGAAACCAGAAAGTTTTGTGGATAATATTTTTTTAGCCGCATTAAATGGCAACCTTTCAAGTGTAATTTTTTTGGTTTCTAATGGATGTGATATTAACTCAAAATGTCCAAAAGATATTCAAGATGAATGGTCTGTCCCAAATGCAACCCCTTTGCATTTTGCTTCTCTAAATGGCCATCTCAGTGTTGTTGATTATTTAAGTAAAAATGGAGCCGATATCAATGCGCAAACAGATGAATCCTCAGTAAATATATTTCAATGACCCCCCTTCATTGTTCAGCTCAAAATGGCCATGTTGATGTGCTCAAATTTTTAATTAATAAAGGGGCAGATAAAGATTCAAAAAACTGTAATGTTGTTATTAATGTGTTCAAGAAACTCCATTATATTTGGCATCCCAAAATAACCATTTAAGTATTTTGGAGTATCTTGTTGAAATTGATAGTAATATCAAAATAAGAGATAAGTGGATTATATTTGTGAAAAAATGAACTCTCCTCTTCATATTTCTGCAAAAAACGGTAATTTTGAGATTGTCAAAGTTTTAGTGGATTATGGAGCTGATCCCAATATGTTGAATAATGACATTAATGATATTTTTTTGGATTAACTCCTATAAAATTGGCTTATAAATATCATCATGTTGATATTGGAGATTTCCTTATTAGTGTTAATCAAAATTGTGAAATTTTTTTCGATGCATCAAGAACTGGGAATATGGATACATTTATGAAGTTTAAAAGACCAGATTCCATAAATAAGGTATCAAATGAAGGAAAAACATGTTTGGACTATGCTTCAGAAAATGGTCATATGGAAATTGTTGAATATCTTGCGAACCTTGGAGCCAATTTAAGGTTAAAAAACAATAATGTTGAATCTCCTCTTCATTTATCAGCACAAAATGGACATTTGGGAATTGTTGAGTTTCTCGTCTCAAAAGGAGCTGATGTTGAATCAAAAAACATCGAGAATAAGACTCCTCTCCATTTATCAGCACAAAATGGCCATTTGCGAATTGTTGAGTTTCTCATCTCAAAAGGAGCTGATGTTGAATCAAAAAACATCGAGAATAAGACTCCTCTCCATTTTTCAGCACAAAATGGCCATTTGGGAATTGTTGAGTTTCTCATTTCGCAAGGAGCTGATGTAGAATCTCAAGATAATGAAAATATGACGCCACTTCATCTATCTGCCCAAAACAAGCATTCTAGAATAGTGGAAACCCTATTAAAGAATAATGCTAAAACTGATTCATATACATCCAGAAAAGAAACTCCCCTTCATTTTGCAGCCCAAAAAGGCAATTTGGAAACCGTCAAGTATCTCGTTGAAAAAGAGGCTGATAAGAATGCTATTACCCTGGATATTGATATCTCCTATTTAATATGACCCCCCTTCATTTTGCAGCCCAAAAAGGCAATTTGGAAATCGTCAAGTATCTCGTTGAAAAAGAGGCTGATAAGAATGCTATTACACAGGATATAGATATCTTCTATTTAGTATGACCCCTCTTCATTTAGCTGTACAAGGAAAGCATTTGGAAGTGGTAAAATATCTGGTTAATAATGGGGCTAATGTTTATTTTAAAGAATATTTGTATACAAATCATACAAATAACGAAACGCCCTTGGATTTGGCTGTAAAAATGGAAGATAATGAAAATTTTGTGGAGTTCCTTATTAATCATGGAGCATCAATGAACTTATTTGATTTGAATATACCTTTGAATAAGTGCAGAATCTAAAAATCTACTGAAGAAAAAGCTAATTTGATATAATGGTTAATGTGGTCTGAGGAGTTATCCAATTCGATTTATAAATACATTTTAATCTAAGCCTATGTTTTTGATTTTCATGTCTGCCATTTCCTTCACAATCATTTTCTTTGAACTCATATTATTTCTTAATTATGGGAAACAAATCTAAATAATTTTTATATATTAACACAGTTGTATTCCCTTATATTCATTCAAGAAGAACAAAATATCCATTATAACCTTCAATCGAGATTATAATAAACTTGATTTTACTGATTTATATCTAAAACAAGTAATTGCATTATTGTTTCTGGTAATAAGTTACGTCCATTGATGAATGATAAAAGAGAATCCCAAAATCCAACAATTTTTAGACAATATGATGATTGGGTTAGTACAAATGCATTTCTCTGATGCTGATGGTACACAAATATCTGAATTAAATATAAAGTATGAAAATGTGGAAATCACAGAAGGAGAGGTAATACAACTAATACATTGGATAACTTGTGGCCCAATCACTGTTCCTTGGCCAAAAACACAATCAAAAAATGTAATATTCCCTTTGGTAATCCCAAATCCAGAATAGGTGATGGATCCAACATTACTTTGAAATATAAACGACAAAAATTGGCCATTATCGCCACTAAGAATATGGAAAAGGGAAGTGGTTGCAGAATTATTAATGATGTTAAAATACTGGTTTTTAAAAAACTTTGATACTATATTAAATCCATATACAAATCCAGTATTTGTGTTCTTAACAACATTAAAGTACATTATTTCCCCAAAATTTGGGATCGAATAAAAATGAATTCCTGAATGAATATCTGCATTAGTGCTTGTACTGTTTATCTCTTTCGCCGTTGTATATCCATATCCAACCACTCCAACTATGTTTGAACAATAATTCACGATTGGGCTGCATTGACTAACTGAAATCCCATTAATGTTGATCTTTGTTCCACCGAAATGAAAGGCAGCATGAAGTTTAGCATTACACCTAAAAAACCGAATAAATCTTGCAGATATAATCCCACAAGTGGAAGTTGTATGAATCGCTCCACAATTCTCCGATGAAACTTCAATAAATGCGGTATTTTGAATCGACAAATTAGTTTGCGAACCGCTAAGATCCAATGCTCCCCCATATCCATTGTAGTAAATATTTAAAAACAAACAACAATATAGTTCAATGACTAGATTACTCTGGGATATCCTACTACGAAGACTTATTGCCATTTGAAAAATTGTTTATAAACAGTAGATTTTATTCTGTTGTATAAAATCTATTTTTCTTGCTTTCAATAATATTATGAGCTAATAAAGCAAATAGATATATTCATGTTGTATTTTTTGGGAATTCTTTCTTGGAGGTGGAAAACCCTTTTTGGTGTATTTTTCTCAAAATTGAAAACAAAAAGTCAATTGAGACAAAACATTTTTTAAAAACCCCGTGAAGTTTTAATGCTGATACTATTTACAATTTGTTCATGTTATGAGACGAAAAATCAATATGATTGCATTTGGTTAAAGATTTTCTATCATAATTCAGTAGGGGGTGTCTTTTTTTCGAATTTTTCACATGGAATGTTCTCATTGGAACCAAACTTATATAGCATTTTTAGCTTAATAACTGATGATTTCAGAATAGATGGGAAGTTTGAGTTTTTATTAGAATATCCTGGATCATCTGGGTACAATAGGTGGAGGCAATCGTTTTTACCATGGAATAATAATGAGGTTTCAGGTAAGAAAGCTGAAGGATATGAAAATATTTATATAACATGGTCTGGATCAGATTGGGGTGGTTTGGTAAAATCAAACAATGGTTATGGTTTGTACACATTGATTGATGGATCAGCTGGAAAAAACCTATGGCATTATGCTATTGGGTGTATATCCACACGATATAGTCCAAGGTTTCCCGGACCAAATGGTGGAACTGTGTTGGAATGCCGCTTATGGATCAGAATGAGCGATTTGTCGTTGATAAAGAAGGAGACACTGCTCTATCCTCCAAAACAAAGTACTTTGGTACATATATTGTTCTTTTTAATAGTCCAATAAGCTATGCTAGCAAGAAAGATATTAAAAACAAATGAGTATAAACTCGCCTCTTTTTTGGATACTCTTTGGTGTGCATCAATTCATTATTGCTATACCTTAAAATCACAATCCCTGATCCACCATTAGCACCAATGCCATTCACAGTGGACTGATGTCCGCCTCCACCACCTCCGCCTCCACCGCCTCTCCCATCAGTTCCTTTCACTCCATTTGTTCCTTGGCCTCCCCCATTTCCTCCTCCGCATTTGCCAATACCAACATTATAATATGCAAATACTCCTCCACCTCCACCACCACCATAGCATGTTGATATCCCTGATATAGATGAAACGTATCCATTTCCTCCATCTCCTCCTTTTGGGTTCCCACCAGCACTATTAGGTGATCCTGCGATACCGCTCGACAAATATCCTCCTCCTCCTCCAGCTCCTCCAAATTGATATCCATTCCATCCTCCATTTCCTCCTCCTCCACTGCTTCCTTGGCCAGAATATCCACTACCACCTTGAGTTGTTGCTCCTCCACCGCCTCCGCCTCCAGATGCCCCTGATTTCCCGTTATTACTTAATGTGCCAGCACCACCGCCACCCATAGCTGTGATTTCATTAAATGAGGAGATTCTTCCATTTGTTCCCATACTTCCTCCACTTCCAACAACAATAGTATTGTTTCCCTTAACTTCAATTAAACCGAATATAACTCCGCCTCCGCCTCCACCGCCTCCAATGTCGGTTGCTCCGCCACCACCGCCTCCAATCACCAAATAATCAACGTTTAAAGTTCTTTGATCTGGAATAAAGAAGGAGCCATTAGAAAAGTACTGATGGATGCAAGATCCATTGTTTAATTCTACTATGCCGCCTTCAAGACAAGAAAGTCCACAAATTATAAAAAGAAACATTAAAATTATTGTTCACAGTTTTAGTATCATTTATATGTCTTTCTAGATATGATTAAATCTTTTATAGTATTTTTTTAAAAAACCTGAGAATTTCTAACCAGATCTTGAATTATTACGTATTATCATGAAATTTTGCTTTTTATGATAAATTCTACTCGAATCCAATCATAAAATGATGTTTTTGAAGATTATTATTAAATTTACCAAATATGGGATTTGGGGTCATCTTTGACATTTAAATCTATGATTTAGACCACATATCAATAATCTAGGGGATTTTATTTTATATTTTCTTGTTTGATCAAAAAACACATATATGTAATTCCAAAAGAATGGTTCACAAAAGAGTCTTGAATCTTCTATTATTACCATAATTAGAAGGCTTAGACTACTAAAACCCTATGTCAAGTGATTCTTCTGGCAATATTATTTTGGGAAAATTCTTTTTGCGTTTTATATCTGTTTAATGAAATAGAGAGTTTTTCTCATTAAAAATAATTTCTGCAATACATATTTTCAGAAGAAGAAAAAATTGTCAATTTATCAATGTTTTCTAGTATTGTTGCAATACTAAGTTCCATTTTTGCTTATCATCAAGGCCTTGAAATTGTTTTGGATCCAAAGAAAGAATACAACAAGTTATATACAAAAGTAGTTTCTTTTTTTAATAGTATTTTTGATTGGATTGATTGTGTTTTTAAAAGCAAAGATAATATTGATGATCGACTTCAGATAATGATCTATGTTTTTACAATACCATATTACATAGTTTTTGTTAGTGTTTTTTATTTTCTAAGGAATAACGTTGGGTTTTGGAAGGACTTTTGGTCAAGAATGTTAGTCCTTATGGTTGGTTTCGGAGTATTAGGTTCCGCTATATATAGAAATAGTGTTTTTTTGTGGATTCTTGCCATTTTAATAGTATTGATTGGTCTTTATTTGATTTTTCCGATTATTAGGAAGAAGAATCGATTTTCTTTCGAAATTGATGAAGCTATAGGCATAATGGATTCCTTAGTTTCCACTTTAGATCATTGTGAAGATAACAATAGGATTGCTGTTTTAGATAATATAGCAATGAACCATCCATATGTGGTATCCACATTTGACGATACTTCTGAAAACGAAAGAAAACCCATTCCAGCGAAAAAGTTAACAAAATTGGTTTTATTAATGGTTTTTATAATTTTCCTCGTTTCTTTTTTGCTAAAGTATAATAATCCAATCTTATCATACAAATGGTTGATTTCATATATTATTATTAATCATATTATAGGAGCATTATTGTTGTTTATCTTAATCCCATTGTTATTTGACACCTTGATTAATATAAAAATGCCAGAGATACAAAATGAAATTCAAATGCAAAGGATTAATGATAATAATTGGGTTCAAGACCCCAATATCATCAAATCAGAAATTTTGCAGCGTTTTGTGAAAGAGAATTATAATGTTGCTATTGTATATTTATTCGTCTTGATTCAAGATTTTTTGTGGTATATTCCCGTTTTAATGGATATTCTAATGATTCCAATAATAAAATCTCTTATTGAGGTATTGATTCCAGTTCAGACAACATGTCCGATAGGATCATTTCCAACAACTGAATATCCGAGTAGTTTTTTTCAAGTTATGATAATATCTCCAACATTCATATGTAGTCCCTGTTCATATCCGAATAACATCAGCAGTCAATGCTCTTATTTATGTAATGGTGGAGCCTCTCTCAGATTGAAGAAAAATTTAGCTTTTGATTATATTTATGATATCATAAAGCCTTTTGGGTTTATTGTTTTTATGTGTATTGTCTTTCTAGTTTTTTATACACCATATATCATGTTTTCGACCATAGAAAATGTTAAAAAAATTCTAGGTCATTTTGACAAACACTTTAAGTGGGAAACAGTTGGATATCATTTGAACTGTCCAATAATCTCTATTGTATCATCTCTAAAGTACGACTCACTTATTTATTATAAATTCAAACTTATTTTCAAGATTGTTGTTGCTCTTGTGGGGTCTCTTGTTAATGATAGAAAATTCTCTGTTGTAATATTCTCAGCTTTCTATTTGTTACATTCACTGGTTTTATTGATAGAACGTCCATTTATTGATAACTATATCAATTATCTTGAAATTATATGTAATTCTGCATTGTTTTTCCTATCTTCAGCTGAAACATGTGTATACCATTCAATTCTTATTGATTCGAATAGCTATTTTGTTAAACACATGGATATATCTTCTTTGGTTGTATCTTTTCTCTTTTGTATTATTTCATTCTTTTATTATCGTTCCAAAAAGAAGACATTTGAAGAGTTCAATTATGATAAAGGCACGGGAATTATTGATCCTAGAATTAAAAAGACCATATCTTCAACAATCAATGAGAGTATATCCTTCCGTATCGGAAAAATGCTAATTATTCCATTGATTTTTTACATTTTTGGAGCAATAACATTCCTTTATCCTTACCAATTGTCAATAAAAAGACCCCATAACTGCTAATAAATATGACGGAAAGAATCAATTGTTTACACATCTTACATCATTTAGCTATTGTCTTTTTACTTATTGAGAATACTAATGTTATTGATTCAATATTGTTATCATTTTTAAGATATATTTAACCAATTTAACTATATTTCGATAAAAATCATCAATATATGATTAATCAAATTTTTTTTTCTCTCTCTCTCTATTTAAATACTATAGAGAATTTGGGCGGTGATTACGCTTAATATATTCATTATAACTCATAATTAGATCATCTTCAACATACACATTTTCCAAAAGCTTTAAGTTGAAGGCGTGCAAATGAATGCTTGATGGTTATCATTCTCTTTTCTAGAAACAATTAGATTTTATAAAATTATTTATGGAAGAGCAAAATAAGAGTTTGAAAATCGGAAAGTTTCTCAGAGGACTGATATATTTAGGATATTCTATTTTTGTTATTACGATGCTACTAATACAATTTATCGCTGTTTCATTGTTGGTGTCCATTATTATCCCGACAATTGTTCAATTTTTTATTGGGATCTTTCCTCGAGTGATTTATAACGGATGGAAATTCTTATTATTTATTTTACTTCAGATATTTGTCAATTTCCCTGTATTTTCTATTATTGTTTGTGTTATTCTTCAGATTGTTGAATCATTCTTCAAATCATTAGAAGATAATCTTTCATTTGGAAAATATGTAGGGTTTATTATTGAAAATTTGGAAAATCGGTCGCAAAATAATAATAATCAAGGAAAATTTGTGTGCTTTTTCATATTTTTATGTGTATTGTTGGATATTGGGTTAGTTGTGGAATTTTTGCATGGCGGGATAGTTTATTCCGGCATAGTAATATGTATAATCGGTTTTGCTCCTGTTGTGATTGGAATTTGTAAAGTGTTTTTCGTGTCTTATTGTGTCTTATTCGGAAAAGTTACCAATGAGAATCATGAAAAACCCATAAGCTCTTCGATGGTTGAAGAGAAAAATGAGAAAGATGATAAAAACGGCAATGCATTGTATTCAAATAGTTTGTTTGATCCTGCAAACTTGAGTAATCAGAATCAATGGGTTAGTTTTGTTACTGATTCGGAAACAAATTCGTTTATCAAAAAAGGCTTTCATGGATGGAATTTGTTTGTCGCTGTCTTAGTTGCTTTTGCTGTGTTACCAACTCTATTTGAACTCTGGGATTTATGGGGAATGATTCAATATTGTAGAATATGGGTTCCAATTTATTTTGTAATGAATATTGGGGCAATACCTTTCTTTTTGTATGGAAATATCTTTACATCTTTTATTCCTAAAGAGAAGTTTGTTGAAAAAGAAAAAGTATTTTTAAGTATAAAGATTGTGAAAATAGTTTTCATCTCATTATTTGTTGTTTTTGCATTGTTTAGTATTTTAATTTTGCTTTGGAGGCCTTTCCCTGTTCCAGAATTAAAGTACATCAATCAATCAATCACAAACTATACCTTGAAAAAGTCTTTACCTTCATTTTGTTATCATAAAACCCCTGGAGGATTGTCACTTGTTCAAATTGCAGGATTGCAAACCTTATCAACTTTATTTTCATATCAAAACGGTGCCCCGAGACTAATACCTGGATCTGAAGACGTTTTAAACAATTCAATGAAATATTTCTTTGGTCAAGATGATGATTTGCTTGATCAAATTAGCATTAAACCTATCGGAAATAAGTATATTACATTGTTTATCACTCTTCAGAGCCAACCAGACACTGAGTTTGTGGTTTTAAACACAATTAATTCATTGTATTCGTGGGCATTATACCTCGAAACATATGTTAAGGTGTTTATTCCAACATTATTAGAGAGTGTCGTTCCGTTTTTTTCTGTTATTGATAGTTTGTTATCATTTCAAGTTTTATATCTCTCTTATTTCGGAACCCTGACAACAACTCGCCTCCCTCATAGTGATGAAATGTCAATGACACTTTTCCATTCACTTAATCATTCGAAAACTAACGTAATTATTGGACACACAATTGGAGGCTACATCGCCAAATATATTTCAAACCCTAGGTCATATCATAGTATTTCATTCGAAGGATTTCCATCAGTAATGTCTTTGAACAAGTTATTGTTATCAATGGAAGAGCATTTTTCTGAATTCTCTCCACCAAATCCTAATATGATTCTCAATTTTTACACAGATAATATATTTGGAATGCCGGATAATGATGTGAACACAAATATCAAACTCCCCAATTTTAAATTACCATTTCAAATTCCTAACGTTTATGAATCATTTTGTACAATTTCTGCTTTGTGTTCAAATAGCGATACTATCGCTTCATACTGCGCACAAGTGTTATCCATAAACAAAAATAATGGATCGGAACTATATAGATCAATGATTGACTATGCCCAAAGATTTAATAAATAACAATCATTATTTCTTTGACTGGATTACAGTCACAGTTTTACAAATTTTCTGTTATGATTCAGAATTTTTCAAAAAGACTGAAATTTATGAGAAAAACAGATAATTTCTGTTATTTATTGGCCTGATAACATTTTACACGGAACATATAAAATGAATAACGAGTTTTCCCTTCCCCACCATGTTGGAGAATATGAACTCCGTGAGATTATTGGAAGGGGTACATATGGTATTGTTTATTTAGCATACAAAGATTCGGCAAATATTCCATATGCAATTAAAGTGATTCCTAGGTGTGTTCTTTCAAAACCTGGTGATTATGATAGGCTCCAACGCGAGCTTAATGTAATGAGTTCATTAGAGCATGAAAGCATTGTTAGAATGAACGAATGTTTTGACGATTCTGATAGGATATACCTTGTTTTAGATTATTGTCCCGGCGGGCATCTTCTTGAGTATATCATAAAATCAGGAGCTATCAAAGAAAGATTGGCTTCCTGCATCTTCTACCAAATTGTCAACGGAATTAAATATTGTCATTCCAGAGGAGTTGCCCATAGAGATTTGAAGCCAGAGAATATATTAATAGATTCTATTCCCAATATCAAAATTTGCGATTTTGGTTTATGTGGCTACGTCAACGAAAATATCAAAATGAAAACATTTTGTGGATCTCCTTGCTATGCCTCCCCTGAGTGTATAAGCCGAATCGAATACGATGGAATGAAGAGTGATATTTGGTCAATCGGTGTGATTTTGTATGAAATGGTTACTGGGCATCATCCTTGGAACACAAATAACACAATACAGATGATAAAACAGATTCAAAAAGCTCAGTATTTAATATCCAATGATGTTTCTTCATCATGTTCTGACCTGATCCAAAGAATACTTAGAGTAAAACCCGAAGATAGAGCTTCATTGGATGATATCTTGTCTCATCCATGGATGAAACTAGGAATGGCAAGCAGGAGGAGACAATCTTTAAGAATATCTCATGAGAAAATTCTTCCGTCCTTAAACATGCTCAGGACTCTGTCATCAGAGCTTGTTCCTTCCGAGAGTTCTAGAGTTAAAACACCAGAACATCCTGAAACAACAATAAGCAGATCTCCTCGGAGGAGGAGGGTAATGAACTTACAAACAAATCTATCAAATCCATCTTTACTTACACAAACAAAAGATGGATTCACGGAATCACCGGTGCTTAGCGCGCCCCTGACTCCTCGTGCCAAACCTTCTTATGAAGGATATTATTAATAAATATATGCGAGTTAGTATTCCCATAGCATCGTTCCTTCATCAAAACTATTGGAAAATGCCTCATCCCCGAAAGGCATATCAATTGTTGGTCTTTGGCCAATTCTAATTTCGGAAAGGGGAAGAGGTTGTTTGCATATGGGGCAAAACCATTCTCCTATTGCTTGTCTTGATGTTATGTAAGGACCGAAATCAAAACACTGGTCATGTTCACAATTAACCCCCCTTGAAGGTGTAACAATTTGCCGGCCCGATATGGGGCATATTGAGGAAATATCATTGTATATAAACTTTTCGTTTTGAGAAATCTCCCTGATAATGTCTGATAATGTTCGATGCGCAACCCAAACCCCAAGGATAGTAAATGGTACAACAAAGCTCCCTGTATCTACAATAACCCAATTTTGCTGGCTAAATGGTGCTAAAAATGGTGTTATATCAATTGGCCGTTGATCGGCCATCAAATGCATGATAGGGTTGCCATTGAGCCGAATTTGGATCGGTGATGTGTACACAGAATTGACACAAACGAAATAGATCAGAAATCGAGGATCACTTAAATCATGAGCAGGATTTGCGGTAAAAGGAAATGAAACCTCCGGTGTTACAACATCAAAAACAAAAGAAGGTGAAGCATTAGGAGGAAACACATGAAAAATCGAAGGTGATACTAGTCTTGTCCCGTCAGCAAGTGATCCAGAAGAATATGTACTTTTTGGAAGAACAAAATTGCTTAAACTTGCAGAACCGCTTATCGAATGCCCTTGAGATGGAGAAGTTCCAGCAGATCCAGATGATAGCTTTTTTTGGATTTCAATTGAAGCCGGTATTTCCAACCTAACACTTCTTTGGCCCATTTTTTTCCCTTTAGGAACATTTGATATTGAACTAAAAGAGTTCGAAGAATGCTTGAAATCTTGGTAAGACATTATGTGTTTACATAATCGTCCTATTAAAATAAACCCAGTACCACAAGTCCTAGTGATAAGAGAAAAATGCATATAGAAAGGATGATTATCCTTATGTTAGAAATAGAGTAAAGTTCTATGAATGTGGAGTATAAATCCTCATATGTGTATCCTTTGAACTCTTTCCCATTCTCAAAATATGCTTGAAATGACTCATTATACTCTGGAATAACAATTCTAGGGAAGAATGATTGGATTGATATTCCAAATTCTTTATATGCTTCTTTTGCTAAAACAAGCCATGACTTGGAAATTATGCTATTTGACAGGCTCCATGGGGGGCATGATTGAGTGAACCTATAAGAAATAATTTCAGGATTCAACAATTCTTCCTTATTGGTTGTTTCGTTAACTTCAAAATTCCATATTTTGGGCAATGTAACGATATTTCCTGCAAAATAATGCTCCAAAAGCCCATTATCATATGCTCCAATGTTAGGGGATTGAGAATCTCTTGGTCCAAATTCAGGATCCTCAACCCATTTACATCCAAGTTGTTTTATCTTCACAAAATCTGATAATGACGGCTTAAATAATAGGAAATCAGTATTGTGTACAACACCAAACTCGCTAATATTCCAAATTTGATTATCAGCAGTTGAAGCTGGTGGGAGAAAAGAAAAAATAGATGATGGATCCTTGATAAAAAAGGTATCCCTGCCTACCCATAGCAAAGCTTTGTAGTTTGTAATTGTCCATGAGTTGATTTTAAACCAAAAATGTTTATCTTTGGAATTCATTTGAGTCATATTACATGGAAATCTAATGTATGGCGTTCGATAAACATGAGTAAAAAATCTACCAAGTCTTTCCTCGGCTTCATAAAAAGTCTGAAAATTATCTGATATAAGTAAGATTCGATCAAATCTCGGAGCAACACTTAGTAAATTATATCCGAGAACAATAGTTTTCATAATTTCACGATATTTATCATCATCAGCGGTTAAACTTGTGATGAATGCATATTTCGAATTTGGAGTGTATAATTCACTTGGTGCGAAAACAGTTTCACCAACATATTCGCGTGAGAACTCCGTAAACTCTGAGATCAATGCTCGACAGAAAGAGAAATCAAATAAGAAAAACAAAAAAATCATCAAAACAAATTTGGATTGTGCTTAGAGTGACACATGTTACACGATCAATAAACATATGAAATTAGATGGATTTGTACTTTGAAACAAAGAGTTGAGGTTGAACACTTCATTTCACATCCATGGTCATAGCATATTGGGTTATAAAACAATCCGAAACATTTGTACTCCACCATCTTGAGAATGAACTTTGAGAATCATTGATACGAATTTTTCCTCACAAATTAATGCATCATGACTATTTATTTATTAATTCATAATCATTACTATTGGATATATGAATGATAAAGAGAATATTACATTCATCTGTTTTCTATTAGCTATTTGACATGAGAATATGCATTCAGCATATGAACGGTGAATAGTCTCTTTTAGTGTTTCTCTTATTGTTTGATCAAGAGTATTGATTGGAGATTCAATTATTGTTTGATCGATTGTTCTTCTAAATGTCATTCTCAGAGTTTCTTCTTTTGTACTGCTGATTGTTTCATCTAAAGTTCTCTCTGGAGATTTATCAAATGTTCTTTGAGGAATTGGAATATCAGCATTGCAATGAAAAGAATTGAAGAATTGTAATTGATAAGTATTTGTTGTAGTATTTGTATTATTTATAATGGTAGATACTGAGGTTCTGGTAGAGAATGATGATGATGAATGAATAATGAAAGAATGAGAAATGTCAAGAGACCCTGAATAGACACAGAATAGATGATCAGAATTATTTTTGAAAACACAGAACATAAGATTTTTTGATACTGTACCGCCTGAACTTACAACTCCATCATAAGGACTGTTGTTATGAACAATATTTGTAAAATCTATAGATATAGTCCCTGTGGAAGATGATAAGTATAAGCATTGATGACTTGATACTTGGTTGTTGGAAAATGTACAATGTGAGCTTGTGAATGAAGATGGTGATTCGATATAAACACCAGAAGCCTCTCTCGCATTGTTCATTGAACTATTAGTGTTGTCCATCCTCTGATTACCCATTATTAAATAAATAGATTTACGGCCAAGTTTTGTTGGAGAACTATGTGTTACTGAGAGATACTCCACATGATTCACCTGAGAAGCAGAAAGAATTGCAAAATTTCCAGAATAAGAGTCACTAGCACATGAACATCTATTTGCACATATCATTATGAGAGATGAATTTGTTGAGTAGAAGTATATGGCTCCTCCATCACCAGAATTGCCACTAGCACAGTTATAGAACATATAAAAATTGATAATCATCGAGTAAGAACTACCCCAAACAGCTATTACACCACCATTTGTATCAACTATAGCTGACAATCTTGAGAAATAACAATTTGAAATATTGATATTCTTAATATAATATGACCTACCCTGATCAATAATTTCATTTTCACACCCAACCCCAACACCCAAAATAAAAACAATGTTCAAATCTATGGGTACATTAGAGCTAAAAATGGGATAATTATAAAAACTGGTTGAGTTTTGTAGCCCATTTTGTTTTCAAAAATGACCCACAATAAGGGTAATGAGTAATATGACAATGAATGAAAAGTTGAAAACTGATCTAATCAGCCTTAACATACTTTGGTGCAATAATAGTTTGAACGTTTTCCTGAATGGCAATTTATTTCAAAAATTGAAAATCGAATGCCAAGATAAATGTTAAGTTTCAAAGATAACATTTTGTTTGAAACAAATCCTATTCTAACAAAATTACTCAGTTTACTCAACGGTACAATTGGAAATGGTTCGATGTTCAAAACATAACCCAAATCATTATAAAAACAAAGTCAATAATCACATTCTCAATTGTCTTTAGAATAAAAATAGAATTTTATAGTGTTTCCAGACTACTTAATTATATCATTTAGGCTGTTTGTCACCAAAAATTTTTTAAATCTCAAACATAATTTCTCTTAAAAAATGATTGAAAGACCCCAGAATCAAGAATCTTTCATTTTTTTCCTCAAGAGAATGAGATGGATAAGAAATGAAAACAAAATCGGATTAGTACTTCATAATTTCCACATTTTTAAATTCAAGGGTAACTCCAAATATGTTTGAAGAAGAATTCTTTAGTTAAATAAATACTTTTTAGTCCCTATATATCTCTCTATCTTTTATCAATGAGTTCTTCAATATATAAAACACTTTCTGAATCTCATTCGACATTTTAGAAGAATCATATGATAGCACATTGTGTTCTGGACTTGTTTGGTCTGGCTCATCATTCGCGATTTCTCTCTCAATGGATACACATGTCTCGATATATGAATATTTAACAGAGAGGAGAAGTGGACTAAAACCAAGACAATTCGATGTCCTGCTATTAACTCCATATTGAAAACAAAGGATATGAATGCATTCAGTAGACCCATTTCTTGCGGCAGTATGCAATGGATGATCATCAAAATCATTTAATGCAGATGCATTTGCTCCCTGGAGAAGCAACTTCGACATATAAGTAAAATTATTATGAGTACAGCAAATATGTAAAAGGGTTTCTTTGGTTATAGAATTATTATTGTCAATTAGCTTTGTAATTGAATTCTCCTTCCGATACTTAATTGCATAATGAATGTAGTCAATAAAATGCTGCTGATTTGGAGCAATCGAAAGAAACATTTCAATATCGCCTCTAATTCCACACATTGAAGCAAAATTCCTACCATAAAAATCTGCTTTTAATGGGTCTGCTTGTTTATCAATAAACATTTTCACACATTTTTTCGCCCCAAGTGCAGCAGCAGCAGAAAAAACAGTACAAGAACAATATGTTTCATTAACAAAACCAAATATTGAGTCACAAAAAGTACTATTTGCATCAAAATCTTCTGGGAATGCCGATGGATTATCATCAATGAGAGCCTTATATTGCCAGGAAGGCGCTATCTCATTAGTTTCTATAAACTGATTGAATTCTTTCATGCAAGATATAGACTTTGGTGAATGGAAATGCCCAAACAAATTGCGAACAAGACTGACTGCATTTTTTAAATATTCCAAATTGTAATTCTCCATGTAACTCTTTATATTAATGACAAAAGAAGAAGCACAAATAGCACTTTCGAAAGAAGGATAACCAACGGTTAGGTACATTATTGTTTTAAAAATAAGATTACATGAATATTCCTGAGAAAAACAGTTTGTTGATATCAACTTACCCATAAATGCACAAAAAGGTCTGCTGAAACCCTCAACCAGAAAGAAAAAGGAAAACCATTTTGTTGAAAACCTCTTATATTGGCATTTTGGGGACGAAAAAACATAAGAAACCAAAGGCAAAAGTCTATCCGACTTCGAAGGATCTAAATTAACAATTGTTTTAACTTGTTTGATAAAAACAAATAATCTAATATATTTGAGCTTATTTATCAAAGCCAAAATTGCTTCACCACACTGTTCTGGATGGTTTCCATCGAAACTATCGATAATTTGGAACATTTCAAATCGGTCTTTCCATAAAAGAGACATCTCCATTTACTGTTTTCCCTTTAAGGGTATTATTGGAATCAACTATTAGGCGGGTTTCTCATATACATGTGGTTCCACTATAGAACATGGAACGAACCCAATTGATTCATTAATATTCTTACATCTTAACATCTCTCCGCATTCTTCAAGAACAATTACAATCTCACCCACCTTCAGGTTGAGTTGATCTGATGTGCCCACATAGTCCTGTTTGGACTTAACAAACTTTCCTCCATTTTTCATTTCATCTTTGAATATCAGGGATAAATCAGCATACTGAGATGCGAGGGGAATAATCGGGACAAGCTGAAATCGATCATCGGATGCTGGATTCTTAATTTCAGTGTTCAATCTGAGATGATCGATGTCAACTCTTGGGTTAATCTTTTCCACAGACTGCTTGATTTCTGCAGAATTTTTTTCAAAATTCCTTGCAATACTCTCAAGGGCTTTGGCAAAATCAGCCAAGCATCTGCGAATCGTTTCAACTCTCCAAAGCTCGAGACCTTCAAACTCGCTCAAAAGAATTTCAATCTTTGTTGCAGTAGAAGCCCTTTCATCATTGACCTTGTTATGAAGATTTACAGCATTTGTTTGAGCCTTAACAAAAGCCTCTCGAATCTCAGCCAGTTTTGGGGATTTTGCAGTAAACGCATCTTTCACTTCCTGTGCGGCATTTTCGTAAATCTTATAGGCTGACATTCGCTGTTCGTCAAGGGTTTGCAAGTTTTGCATTAATTCCTTTCCCTTTTGAGTAATCACAGAAGCTTTATTACCATATTCTTTAGCAGCCTCAGCAAATTTAGCTCCAACATCATCTCTTATTATAATAGACGCTTCCTCAAAATTTTTCATTGGATTCATGCAATCTTCCGCTAAACGATGCCAAAGAGCTGAAAAGATACTTTCGAAATCTATCGAATTACCTTTCACTGCTTTCTTTTCGGGCTTTTCGTTGTTCTGAAGCACAGCAGGAAGACCAGCAAGTGCATCTTTCATGGTGTTCAAACCTTGGCCAAAATCACCAAAGTAATCTCTAAGAACCTTGAGAAGTCTGTGATTTTCCGTCATAGAGCTATGAATCGTTTCAAGAGTATCTTTATAAGTTAAATATGAGGACATTTCAAAGTGATATGGCACTTTTTGTTCAGGTGGGTGAGAGATTGTTTTTAGCTTCATAATTTGGCTATTTGGACTTATATAAGATTCCTGGTCTGTTTTTAAATGGATTTTAAATTTTGCAACAACCATGGTCACTTTTTTTCATGAGACCTGTTTCTTCAGTGAATGGAGGAGAAAATCGAAGATTAAAAGGCAAAAAGAATATTTCATTATCTCAAACATACCCAGATATTCGTAATGATGAAAAAAAAGAAACCGATTGTAATGTAATCGAAGAAAAACGACCAAAGACAGCATTTACTGCATATACAGGACGTCCATTTTTTGTTAATTTTACCCCTAAGTCAATTGGTAAAGAGGGACCAAAAATTAGTATTGGAACAAAATTACCATCACTGACAAATCCACAGCAGACCCCGGGGCCAGGATCTTACAATCCTCCAACATCTCCTGCTGATTGTAGAATTCGCCATATTTTTCCCAAGTCGCAATCAAACTCTACTCCTGTTAGCCCAACACAGAACATTGGTTACTTTGTAGAACACCAATTTCCAGAAATACGCCCTGTAACAATTGGGACATCAACAAAAAAGACATTTTTCAATCTCAATGACTCGCCTGCGCCAACATATCTACCAGAAACAAGGATATCTCAAAATGCCCATAGAATAGCGGAACGCATCGATTTTCGATATTCAGATGAAACAATACCCGGACCAGGAGCATATAGTCCAAATTTTAGAGTAATGGATCATGTTCCATCTTTTCCTGTTTCTGGGCCTAAAACAAGAGACAGCTGGCTAAAAAACGGAGAAAGCACTCCAGGTCCAGGATCATACACACCTACAATAAAAGGTGTGAATGCTAAAGACTTGTTGTGGTCTATGAACGAAAAACAAAAAAAGAAGATGAAAAAGCATGGAGTCATTGGAATTGAAAATTTTGTCATACACATTGGGAATGTTATGACAGTTGATGAAGCAATGAGATATATCGAGCGTCATCCAGAGTTGAGAGATTTAATTAAGGAATTGATGGAGTTTATTTTGATGGAAAAGCCTTCAGATCCTGTTGGGTATATACACCAATATTTTGAATCAATTAAAAAAGAGAAAGAAGAAAAAGAACCTAAGAATAGTAATGATGATGAACCTATACAGTTCTATTTTTAGATTGTTAGTAAATAATAGAAATTATTATTCCTGTTTTTGAATAATGCCAAAGAGAATGGCGATGAATGATTTATGATAGAATGTGTTATCGAGAACGAAAATAGAGACCAGAAACAAATTCCCGAAACCTGATCAGCATTGTTCATTGAACAGTTTGTGTTTTTAACCTTCTGCTCTACTGAATCAATTTAATTAATCTTTTTTTGAATATGTTCAATTTAATAGTCCACTTGATACTTATGAGAAGCAGTAAGATGAGCCAAATATCAACAATTAGATTCATAAAACCGAAAGAAAAAGTATCAACAATCATTCTAAAACCCTTATGATTATTCTTAATAGAATGAGACTTAACACTGCATTGTTATTCCCTATTGCATTTGTGTGATGATGAAAAAATTCATTGACAAGTTGTTTGAAATAGGAGCACAAGAGAGGACCATACTGTTTCTTGAATTGACCAAAAAATTGTTTTTTATTATTGGATAGAATGAAGAAATATTCATGCTAAAAACATTTCTATAAAACTAATATAAAATCTGATTAGTGAATGGATTTCCTACATTTCTCCCTTAATCTTGATCTATCAAGTATTCTCTGTTTGGGTTTCAAATTTAGTTGATATTGTCTAAAATCTTCTCTAGATTGAAGCTCTACATCAGATATCTCGGTTTTAATCATTTGTAAAAGTTGCTCTTTTTGGTGAATTCTTTTATTAATGGTTTTAATATCATCTGTAAGAGTCGATTTTTGTGTATACAAATGGTTTTCTTTTGCATCAATTCTTATTTTAGATGATTGTTTATTCATCTTGATATCTAATGAAAGCTTATTAATCATTTCGAGTACTTTGTCTGAAGCTATTTTTTTATCCCACTCTGACGGATCTGGTAAACTTATTCCAACAAAATCACCCAGTAAGTTATTCACGGAAGAATAAACTCTCTGAATATCTCGATTACTAATCTCCATTTTGTGTGTACGTTTAGAATTTATTTATAAAAAGTTAGTGATCAAAATAGATTTTTCTTGTTTAATGTCTATTTAAAACATATTTCTAATCTAGATAAACAAAAAAGTCTCATTGTACGTTTATTATTATGGATGAACTACAAGCTATTGAGCGTTTTTTAATAGAGAATATCCCACAAAAGATCTTTGAAGATTACCTTGAAGAAAAAAATAACATATTTTATGGACCTTTTTCCAAATTGATACTTGATTGTCAAAAAATGAACAAAAAACTTGAAAAGAAATTACAGTTGGCTAAGCAAGAACGAGGACTGAGCTGCAATGACTATTTTAATCATGAAATATATCTTATGTGTAAAAAATTAAATCCGCAAGAACAAATATCCAAGTCTTTAGAAATAGCCGTTCAGAAACTATTTACTATTATAAAAGAAAAAGAATCCAATTTTAGAGAAGATATTCAAAAACTGAGAGAAAGTTCCAATTCTTATCAAGAAAGAATCTGCATAATGAGACCAAAAACCAAAACCAAAAAACCGAACAAGGAGAATTCTTTGAAAGAGGAATTAGCATCAAAATCTAGAGATATTGATAATTTGTTGTCCGAAATCCGGCGAATTGAATCAGATAACAGTGATTTAATTCAAAATATTGATTCAAAAAATGACATTATTGGGAAAATTGAACAACAACAGACCCAAAAGTTAAGCTCATTGCACAGATTACAAAGTATTAAAGATAGCTTGCAAGAACAATATAGACAATTAACAGCGGAAATAGCGAAGCTGAAAATTAATCAAAGATATAGAGGTATTAATACACTCAATATCAATGATATTGACATCAAGGAATTAATAAGAATTAAGTCCAGCATTCAGTCATTGACAAGACAAAACCTGGAACTTAAGAAACTGAGGAAAAAGAACAAAATTCTTTTATTGAGCACCCAAAGAATCAAGAACTGGGATATGAGAATACCTTTGTATTCCAATTAGTTGGCTTTGAGAACCACAGTTTTTTATTCTGTTAATGTAAAGAATTTAAACTTTATTTATAAATTGAATTTTTCTAAAGACTGTCACTTTTTTACAAATAGAGAAAAAAGCTGAAACATATTACCAAGAAATGTCATCAATACAGATTTTACGTAACGAATTTTTCAAAAGATTTCGAAAAACTCGGGGTCTTGAAGGGATAGAACCGATAGTAACATCTCCAAAGTCTTCGACAAGCTTGATCCAGATGGATCAAATAATTAGTGCTAATTTATCAGCAGTTCATAGATCATTATTCAGTTTTTTGCAATATCATAATAGTCCTGTTATGGCCAAACATAAATTAATGGAATCTTTGTATATGGCTAGAATTAGAATTGGGAGAATAGTATCATTATATAGATGGAGCGTTAAGAACATACAGATTTCTAATCAAAATCATATTTCGGATAGAATCGATGAGGTTTCGGCTCTTTCTCTTCGTTTTATGAGGAACATTTCTGATGAAATACATAAAGGCTGCTATCGACAGATTATAGACACTGTATTAAATCCTTTCCCTCAAATTAATGTTGATTCGATTAAAGCAAACTTCAGGTCTGTCGTTTTAAGCATGTTTTCCGGGATAGTGCCGAAGTCAATTGATAAGGTATATTTTGATGATAGGATACTCACGATATCTTTTTTCCATTCTTATTCTGTTAAAATGTCTCTCTCGAAGGCCAATGTATTGTTTTTGAACAGCATTTATTTGAGTTCCAAAATGTTTAGCAATAATCAAGCAAAAGCACTCATCAGTGCTCTTTCATTTGCTATTTCAAAGTCAAACCAAGTTCTTTTAGATTTTGAAAATATTATTACTTCATTTATTGGTTATTTGCAGCTATTTAGAGTCTATGAAGAGCTTGGAATGTATTGTAATACATATCATTACATATACTCTCTTCATAATGATTATATTTTGTTAGAGTTTAATCATAATTTCCGGCCATATCATACATTTAAGTTTTTTGTAAAAGGTAAAAGCATAATGATATTTTCGATGATTCCCCATGTTTTTAATAATGATTCTTCGAAAGAATTCTTTTCGTATTTATTTAATGAAGATGATCAAATTGAACATGTAATTGCACTTGCATGGAAATCTTGCTTCTCATCAACAATGAATAGAATACATAGTTGTTTATGTATAGCTTCCAAAGAGCATTATTTAAACCAGTTCTGTTTTGAACAGTTTTCGTCATCAATTTGTATTCTATTGAATCATGTTAAGATTACTTCTCTTGAGATTAATCCCATTGATGGTACTGTGGACTTTTCTCAGTTTTCTAATAACCGATATTTGATTAAACTTGCAGCTTGCGATTTCCAATATATTGATACGTTTGTTATGCAATTACTCAAGGCATTAATGATCCAAGCTCGGCTTAAATCCATTGATACTGGAATTTCCATTGAATGGCCTATAAGTATGTCATATTTAAATGTTGATATGGATTTGTGCCTTGTGTTTTCTTTTTCACCTGAAAATCCAAGCAAGATCTACATAGATTCATATCAGGTTCAGTTTTTGCCACTTATCAATCGGCATAATTTCCCATTGTCACTGTTTCCGCATTCAAATATTGCCCATATTGCTTGTTCTCTTGGTTTATGGAAAGCATTATCATCAAATAATGAAGTATCCATCAGAGATGGAACAATATCGTTTAATGTTGAACCATTTAGCTTGATTAAATTTGAGTTTTCATCATCATCAACATGGAAGATTTCTATTGTTTCAACCCTTCATCATATTGAATCATCAGGCGGCTGGGTGATTAATGGGAAATCGTTAACATGCAGGTTTGTTCCATGGTTATTGAATGTTATATCCGTTTTAAGCCGGGTCTCATCTATGCGTTATCAAGCAGAAATGGTTTCTTTTTCTTCATCAGTTACTCATAGTTTTATTTCTAGTGGAAATCTAGCATTTTCTATAGCCATAAATAGTACGAATTGTCCTAAACTATCTGTATCATTAAGCGGGATCACTGAAAATCATCGAACTAGCAAAGGTTATGAAGCTCTAACTTGCTCACCTCAAGATAATCCGTCAATTAATATTGATTTCTCAAGATGGAGCAAGTTAAAATGGCATACACAAAATTTAAGTAGAGGTCCATATATACACTCAAAATTTGGTTCATTTTTAATAAGTTCATATATTCCTCTTCATATGGTTCAAAGGGTGTTTTTAACAGAGATTAAACACTCAATGTGGTCAGCTACAATGTTAAGTGATGATTTTTCTTTTTCTTTAGTATTCAAGAGGAGGTTTTCTCTCAATGTTATTTGGAAGGTATCTCAAGTTTTTCAAGTTATTATTCCAATCACAAGTCCATCATCAATTTTACAGATCCCTCTTTCTTCATTAGAAGGATTTACTCCTGCAAAAAGATTATCACACCCTACCGTCCGTGTTCATACAGACATGCTCATAGACCTCAAAACCTCCATTGAAGAATTTTTCTATGATAGAGACACAATAGTATTAACTAAATGCAAACCAAGGGATCATAAGGGTAATTTGTTGGAATTTGAGCAGCCAATAACTAATTCCTGGTTAATGATGTCAATTGAGCTTAATCCAGAAGGGCTTCACATTTCTTTGAAAAAAAATAATAATCTCTCATCAAGATTATCCCGGGTTTTCCAAGAGGATTGTTCAGATAGAAATTTGAGGAGACTTAGACTAAGATTTTTAGTTAAATTAGCTGAACTTAAGGAATCAATTGCATGTCATTTGATTAATGTTCTTGAGCTTATAAATAGTCTACCTGGTCTAGATTGGGAAACATTGTTATCTGAAGCCTTAATTGATCCGATTAACCAAACAACTACTTTCAGTTCAGTTGCTTTCCAAAAAGGTGTTTTCCGGTTTATTTTAGATCTTAGCGATGAGGTTGAACCCAAGGTTGAGCTTAGTTCCGAAAAGATTAGTATTGCCAAAGATATTAACTATGCTTCATTTTGCTCTTGGTTGGTCAATTTCTCTTCCCAATAAGAATCATTGTTGATAAATGAATTATTTTATTCACATATGTATTTCCTAAAAAGGTAATGCTATTGTTTGAGATGACTCTATTGTACAACTTGTTGGGCAGAATACAATTGTTTGCAAAGACCCATTATCCATTAAAACAAAGAGTCTATTGTTCGAAAGTCTAATAGATACCGCATTTCCAATTGGAGGCACAGTAATATGACCTCCTTCTTTTGGAAAGATGTGAATTGTTGAAGAGGTAATCGCACAAAGTGCATCAGATGTTATATCTAATGCCAAAATATCTGCCCGAGAAAAACCTCTTCTATATTCACTGATCTGCTTCCCGTTATGAGGATTGAAAACACGAATGATAGTACCTTTTCTGGAAGCTGTAGCCAATAAGAGTGATTGTTCAGACAGAGAAAGTTTCTTAATCTCGCCTTTATGGCACTGAACCTCGAGAATCGACTTCATATCTGATATTGAAACTAAATACACCTTACCAGGCTGTGAATCATCAGTCCACACACAATACTGCGAAGACAAAGCAAATGATCCATTTTTTGACGTTCTATAATATTTTTCAACGCTTTTAAATGGAGTGGTTTGGAATGCCTCAATTGTATTTTCAGATGATATGAACAAATATGACGAATTCCCCCTTACCGATAAAATATACTCATTATATGAAAACTCACTAACCAAAAGACCAGTATTTTTATCATAAAAAACTATTTTTGATTGTTGAACACCATCTTTGATTATCCCCACTACTCGATTATTAAAAATTGTAGCAGAAATCACATTTTCGGCTTCAATAGAAATAATTAACTCATAAGTTCCAATCCTAAGTAACTTTATCCCGTTCGAACCCCAAAATAAAACTTCATCATGAAAAAACTCCATAAACATGGCACTTTTCAATTAATTTACAATTGCCAAGACTTAAGAAAATCGAAGTTTTCCTCCATTTTTCTGATTTGGAGAGAAAAGAGAAGGAGGATTTCTAAAGGGAGAACTGAAGAAATCAAAACCACTTGGATTCTCTTGGTGGAAACCAACACTGATTGTTCCTCTCCACTACGAATATCAATACTTTGTGATGGAAGAACTTGTGATTCGTTGGGTGTTTTTTATGGGTGAATAGGATCAAAAAGCGTAGCATTGGTCTGTTATGCAAACATGAGTTGAATCCATGAAAAAAACTTCATCAATCATGAAATCCTAAGTAGGATAATGATGAAAACAGGTTACTTTGCTGACAATTATGAAAATGAAAAGAATATGATGGGAAGGGCGCTTTATTGTTTTCTTGAAAATTCGAGACAAGTGAAGAAAAAAGGAATCTTAATATTATTGAACTTTCTGAAAACTGGGATTGTCCAGAGATCATTGACTATCTGATTTGTCACGTCAAATCAGAGTTTGATCATACCATTATGAACAATGTTCATCAATATCAAGTGAATTTTTGGACATTAACCAATTTAATTCAGGTTAAATCTACACCAGATATGGTGGTTTCTGTCAGCGATAAGCCCTCTGAAGAAAATATCTCTTGGTTTTATTATTGTTTGTATGGAATACAATCCCTTCTTCCAACAGGATACAAAATAAGTCACTTTTTTTAGATGGAAGAGAGGTTTTCATTTGAGGCATTTCTTTTTAGAAACGGAAATGAAATTTTTATTGATGACCTGGAGTTTTGTGTCAATCGAATTGTTATGTTGCCAAAGATTCGGCCACATCAACTTGAAAAGGCAGTGAAATTATCTGTCCAGTATTGCAAATGGTCTGATTTCCGGCAAAAACTATTAGAAAAATCTAATGAATGTCCAATTTTGATTTATCAATTGCACAAAAGAGGTATTTTGGTATTTGGAGAAATCAAACCATTTTTGAATGGTACAGGGACTTTCTTATTAAGTTATTGTTTTCGAAAAGAGATCGAAGATTTTGAGAGTTTTATGGAAAATAAGTACAAACCTTATGATTTTGATGAATCATTCTTTGAGAATGATAATTATATTGATCAATTGATCGAATATGGTTTTCATCCATCCAGTATTGAGTATTGTCTTAAGTATGATGTGATTGATGATTTTGCTGTTGTCGATAATTTGAACCATGAAGCTAGATGGAGTCCCTTTGAGTGGAGTTTTAGGCCAGAGTATCTTGATTTATTATCTTTTGCCGGATTTTTTGGCTCAATCAAGTGCTTTAAGCATCTTTTTATAAAAGGATTTGAAATCAATGAGAATGTGGTATCAATGGTTATCTGTAGTGGTTGTTTTGATCTTTTTCATATATGTCAAGGCCAGCAATCTATAAAACCAAATCTTGTTTGTAAAGCATCTGAGTTTTTCCACCTTCCTTTGATCGTATTCATGATTGAAAATGGAGCTGATATATTTGGAAAGAATGAGGATGAAAAGACTCCTCTTCATTATGCTGCTAGAAAAGGTCATCTTAGTGTTGTTGATTATCTAATTAATCAAAAAGTTGATATAAACGCAAAAGATAATAGTGTTGAGTTTTTATATTTTATTGGACTCCTCTACATTGGGCTGCTTATAATGGTCATCTTAGTGTTGTTGAATATCTAGTTAATCAAAAAGTTGATATAAACGCAAAAGATAATGATAATGAGTCTAAATATGTTTTATTACTCCTCTTCATTATGCTGCTCAAAATGGTCATCTTAGTGTTGTTAAATATATAGTTAATCAAAAAGCTGAAATACATTCGTCTAGTTGGTATGGTGATACTCCTCTTCATTATGCTGCTCAAAATGGTCATCTTAGTGTTGTTGAATATCTAGTTAATCAAAAAGCTGATATAAATGCAAAAAATAGTGATGTTGAGTTTTAATATTTAACTGGACTCCTCTTCATTTAGCTTCTGAAAATGGCCATCTTAGTGTTGTTGAATATCTAGTTAACCAAAAAGCTGATATAAACGCAAAAGCTGCAAGTGTTTATATTTTATGTTTAATATGACTCCTCTTCATATAGCTGCTTGTTATAATCATCTTAGTATTGTCGAATATCTCGTTAATCAAAAAGCTGACATAAATGCAATTGGTTTTCGTGTTGGGTTTTCATATTTAATATGACTCCTCTTCATTTAGCTGCTGAAAATGGTCATCTTAGTATTGTTGAATATCTCGTGAATCAAAAAGTTGATGTAAATGCAAAAAACAAAGATGGCAAAATAGCATTGAATTCAGATCTCAATAACTAACTAATTCATTAAGTGAATACACCAAAAAGAGTCACAAAACAAAAGAGCATTTTGTCTAGTTGTTTTATATACTATCTTTGAAAATTGCATTTCCTGATGCTACATGTCCTGCGCCAGATAACTGGACTTGAGCAAAATGTTCAGATTTCACCATGTTACTCTTTCCAAAAGAGTAATGAGTTTTTATCTTGATTCATATTCTTCTTCTTGTTCTCCATCAATATCTGGTTTCCCGAAGTATTTCTTATTATAAAAACTTATAAACTTAATGAAACTTTATTTTATCGTGACATCTTAAAAAATGCCAAATATTTACATAATGCTCTTGACTATAATGCTGTGAAGCCAAAACAACAAAAAAGAGGTATCAGCAAGTCTTTTTACTAAGTAATAAAATAGATTTCATTATCATATAAATTTTGGAAAAACATTAGAATATAGTTTTTTTCATCAGGTTTCATTTTTTCAAACCAAGGTAAAAATTCGACCCCAATACTTACATGAAACATATCTGGTATTTTTTCTTGTTGAATCACCATTTTAAAACCACTGAAAAGGGTCGGATCAAAACTTATTTGTGGCCAAACTGACTGATATAAATCATTAAACATAGGGTAATTTTGGGATATTTCGTATCCACCAAAGATATCATTGAATGCTGATACGAAATCATGTACATAATCAGGGAGATCAACCATTAAATTAATTCAAACAAAACCAAAACGGTTATTTTAAAAAATTTTAAATAATTTATGCCATATTCAACACGAGCAAATGTGAATACACACTTAAAGGATTTTTGTTGAATACACACTTAAAGGATTTTTGTTTAATTGGGTAGTGTTTCAATAATTAATGTGTCACTTTTCGTAAATTTCAATATTAACGGAAATACAATGTCTTCACGTCCTTTAGAGCAGTCAGCAATTTCTCTCGAATGGGTATTGGGTGCTAATACATCAATAATAAACGGTGTCATTGATTTAACTGATAATTCGCGCAAATGTTTTTTTTATCCTTCTGCACACACTGGAATTATATTTGATATAGAGTCAAACACCCAAACTCTTTTGTCGGGCCATAGACATACTATTACGGCTGTGGCAGCTACATCTGATAAGGCATATTTAGTAACTGGTGATACTGGTGAACAGTCAGCTCTCATTGTTTGGGATTCGAAAACAGCAGCACCTCTTTTTACCAAATTTTCACCACATTCTAATGGTATATGTGCTGCTGCTTTTTCAAGCAATGGACAGTACCTGGCTACACTCAGTTCAAGCATCAGCCCACAAATACTTGCGATTTGGAATTGGAATACTGTGGAAAACGATCCTGAGCCCATTACATTGGTGGAAATTCCATTTCCTGATCAAATGAAGAATATACAGTTTAATCCCAGGGATGAAACACAGTTAGTCACAAATGGAACACAATCTATTGTTTTTTGGCAGTGGAATTCTACAACAAATGAAATATCTTTTTATTCTCCTCCTGTTTCATCAAGAGATTTGAAAAAACCAATTGGAAATCTTATTTATTCCAAGTACCTCCCTGATAATGATGATGTTATAATTTCTACATCAGAAGGATCAATTGTTCATATGGTCCGTGATCCTTTTGCTATTCATCAAGGATTAGATGCTGAGCACAAACCTGTTAAGGTGATTAGCCTTCATAAGTCTGCAGTAACTACACTTGAAATTCATAACAACTATATTGTAACGGGTGGCTCAGATGGTGTTGTAAAGTTCTATGATTTTCAGTTCAGATTAATTGCATGGTTTGAAGAAATTAAGAATGGACCAATTACTTCAGTTAGTTTCGCAAATACTTCAGTATCTTTAGACAGAGAAAAATTCTCTTGCCAGCCTTTTATTGTTGCAACCCAAAATGCAGCAATTCTTAGGCTTACAGATTCTGTGAGTTTAGATGTTACTGGAGCCCACACCCCTCAGATTTTGCTTAGAAATCACACAGGTAATGTTAAAGCAATTGCAGTTAATCCTAACGATGGAAGAGTTGTTACCGGAAGTGACACCGGAGAGTTGATTCAGTGGGATATTGTTCATCATACCGCTATAAACCGTGCATGCATGGAGAGACTTCAGATATCTGCATTGAGGTATGATCCTTCTGAAGATTTTCTTGCTGTTGGCTTTTCTAATGGTTCGATTTCTGTTGTAACAACCGAAAGCTTTGATGAAGTTTACAACCAAAAAATTACAAAGGGTGTTGCAATTATTGATATTCAATACTCAAATGATTCTTCTTTTTTGGCTGCAATTTTGGAAGATAACACAATGGCTCTTTTTAGATCATTAGATAAACTCTCTCCTACAACTCCAATGATGGCTCAAGCAGCAGATGATGAAAAATTCCAGATGACAACCATACAACAAGAAATGAAGAAATGGGAATATGTAGGAAGGAACAAAGCACATTGGGACAAGATTTCGGGACTTGCATTTATTGGAAATGGGACCCAGGAGTCTCCGTTTAGGCTTTTCACAATTGGAAGGGATCGAAGGATTGTAGAATATGATTATGCAAATTCTGCATATCTTGAAACCGTGAAGGATAAAATTTCGACAATTGTTGAGAAGTCAGCTCATCCTACAGCATTTGCATGGACTATCAAAGATAGTAGACCATTTGTTGTTGTTTCTAATACCGAAGGAAAACTGCGGCTATGGAATGGAACTACAATGATATGCAGGTCAACAACTCTTGCACCATCTTATGGAGGTGATATAACTCATATGCAATTTATTGAACAAGGAAGATCTTCAATTGTTTATGCGACTAATGGTTGTGTTATCGGTTTGGTGTTGTATCCTTTAACAGGTAGTCCCAATGAATCAATCGGCTTGATCGCACATCCTTCTCAAATATCTAGATTGGTTATGTCTCGTGATGAGAGCAGGGTTCTTGTTTGTAGTGGGGTGGATAATTTTATCGGAATATTTACATGCCACCCTGAGCACTTAGAGGCATCAGCCCTTCTTAAAAGCCGAGACGGAGATCCATTTATAGCAATGCTCGAAGGTGGTCAGGATGGTCCACTTTACCAGGAGATAGTGGATTATTTTTATTCATCAATGCTTCGAGTTCAAGGTAAATTGACTGATAAACCACACGAGATACCTCAGGTTGTTCCGATTTCTGAAGTTGTACCATTATTATGCGCTTTGGGTTATTATCCAACACAATATGAATCCGAAATCATTAAGAATGAGATATACTATTCCAAGTATCTCGAGACTAACAAAGAAACAGAGTTTATTGACTTCCCAACATTTTTAAGGCTCTTTTTGAATCACAGACCTGTTGTACCACCTTCATTAGATGATATCGAAAAGGCATTTACTATCCTTGGAGCTGATAATCAAGGATTGTTATCACTTAGAGAGCTTTATAATGTTTTGCAATCAAGCGGTGAAACAATGTCAATGTCTGATATTGAACGGTGCATTGATGTATTAGTTGGTGACGAGCTCCCGAGCTTTATTAGTGCATCAGAATTCATAGAGGGAGTCCTTGGATTGATGCCAGGTAATGAAGAAGAAGAAGTTGCTCAGCCTCCTAACTCACAATCACCATCAAGATTAACAGTCAACGAGTCTCAAGCAACTTTATCTGCTAACCATTCATCATCACAAATCAATAGATCAAGGGCAACATTTGCCAATGTGGAAACAGGACATTAATAAAAAAACAAAATTATTTACGACATATATAGGAAGCAAATCCAACAAGAAATATGTATAATGGATCAAAATTCTTATCTGTGGTAATCATAAGAGTGTCCTTCATTGTTTTCATCACTATTATCCATGGATTGCCATTTTTATCAACAAGAATAGTATTTTTGCTACTAATAATACAAAGCATATCATGACCAGTGATAACCCACCTGTTACCATTTGAGATCTTGGGGTTTTTGGACTTCAAAAGAATTGGTAACCCACGTATTGGCTCCAAAAGATTCGCAACCATTGTCCGGGGGGATTTCTTATAAGAATCACTGCTAATTCTGATTGTCATACTATCTTTTGCATGTTTGCTACCTTTTCTCAGAGAAAACAAAGAATCATCGTTGCTAACAAGGATGTATCCAGAGAAGTTATCATCACTGTAGTGTGATTCTGATCCAGATGAAATGTATGCAATATCTATGAGAGAACTTTTCTTGAGTTTAGAATGAAATAATGGAATCTCTTCAAAGCTGAGTTGAAAATGTGTTCTTTTTCCCTTCCAGGAAACTGATGTGTTCCTTTTGAAAGAATAAACGCATTTAACAATATCACTAGGGGTATTTGGTATTGTTTGAGGAATATTTTCTATTATTGGAGTTGAAACCCCAACTTGAGAACTGGAGTGTCTTCGATGAGGACTGGGTCGGTTATTGCGAACTATTGTTGTAGGAGGACTCTCGGGAGGACGTATTAAATAGGTTTTGCTCTCAGGTGGCTCCTCAGGGTCATCAAATGATATAGAAACAAAACTCATTTTTGGTTATCTCGACGATTATTTTGTAAATAAGACGATTAAATAAACTAATCTCTCGTAAACAATCCTAAATGAACTCTCATGATCTTCTGATTCCGACACATCCTCTTTTTAAAGTCTCAGCTAACAGAGTGTTTTGGTACGATCAAGTTCAGAAGCTTAATACTCATGGGAGCCTTCAAACCAGGTATATGGCAATAGCCACTCCTGGGGTGTTTTTATTTGATAAGAAAACTTTTCCTAAATCCCTTGTTTTATCAAGAGTAATTCCATTTAGTGAGTTAATTCTATTGAGAGTTGATGCAACATCTGTTCAGTTTTTTGCTCCAAAAGTTACAATGATAATACAACATCCCAAGCATGTGGAAATAGCAGCTATTGTTTTTTCGATAAAGCAAGCGCTATTTGAAGAAAAGCCCCGACCTCCAAAATTTGATATAGATCAAAGTATTATAGGGCTGTTTGAATCTTCAGCCTTCGTATTTGAATCAAAGAATCTTATAGGGGATCGCTTTTTATCATTATGCTTGAGTATTCCATCAACAAGTATTGTTCCTGACCAGGTTAATGACATTTTAGAACAATGCCAACAGTCTGATCATTCAGCGCATTTCAACCCTGAAATTTTAAGCTCCCCTCTAATAGTTCCTTATGCTACTGCGGTAGCTTATGATAAGGAAATCAATACAATAAGACTGAGAAAAGTTAGTTTTGTTTCTTTCTATCAATGTTTTGTGACAATGCTCCAACACAACTCAAGTATCCAAAAGGTTGATTTTCAGAATGTTTCATTTGTTGGTACACCCATATTTTCTAACTGCGATAAGAAGATTCTTTTTGCTGCAAATGAGTTTCGATTTGAAGATTGTGAATTAAGTTCCCCAGATTTTTTGAATTTCCTCGAATTCTTTTCCCAATACTCAAATCCTGTTGTTATATTGCAATTTATAAGATGCGGGTTTTCCGAAATCACATTGAATTCAGTATTCCAAAATGTCCTAACATCTCAGTGCTTTTTATCTTTAGCAGATTTATCTTTTTCTGAAGTTAAATTATCAAACCAATTCGAATTGAATTTGATGAGACTTTTTGGCTCTAGTTTTATGTTAGAACAGAAACATCTTAAACTCCTTACTGCAAGATCTTGCGGGCTTCATATAGATACTCTTTTTCAACATGTTTTTACCTTTGATAATTGCTTGAAAGTATTATGTTTGTCTGGAAATACTATCAACAACTCATCTGATTTGATTACTCTGAAAGACTTCCAACAAGTTGAAGAGCTTGATCTTTCTGATTGTTATTTTATCGGTTCTTCTCTTGTTACTATCTTACAATCTATTGCATGTGCAAAGAATTCTCCAAGCAGATTGGTTTTAGATTGCCTCAAAGTTGATGAGGCAGGTTGGTTTGAGCTTTATAGTGGTATAGGATCTTTGGTAATTCCCCATCTTAATACAATTTCGTGGAAAAGAAATTTGATGAAAGCAAACCAAGTCAAAGCTTTTGGCCAATTTTTGGCCAATCAAGTAGAATTAATAGATATACGTTTATCTCATTCTATTTCGTCAATAGATTCTGATCAATCAGTACAATACTTAACAAGTGCTTTAGAAAAGCTACCTATTGAGAGATTAGTACTCTGTGGATCAAATGTTGGATCCACAGTTATAAATATAATTCCAATATTAGGCGTTTTATCCAAAACAAGAACTATAAAAAGTCTTGATATATCAGGCCAAACTCTTCGTAGTGAAGGTTTCTCAATTTTGACAGATATGATTACTTCAGGTTCAATAGAAGAACTGAGGTTTGAAGGATCAAATCCGACATCATTAGATGAATTAATGGATTTCCTTGAAAGAATTTCTAATTCCAATCTCAAAGCTTCATCATGGCCTGAACAAGATATTCGGGCTTTGATGTTAAAAGTTACTCTTGTAGCAAGAGCTGATTATGCTAGGAGAGTTGATGTTTTGAAAAAGCAGTTTTTCTCAAAACTAGGAGAAGCAGTTCCAGATTATGATTATGATATTCAACAACGGATACGGAGAGAGTCTGTTCGAGTAGCTCATCCAAGAGCGAGCTCTTCCTTTTCGACTCCTGTACCTAAGGAATCTCTTTCAGCATTATCCAAAAAAATGGATACAGACATTTTATCTGAAAGAGAAGATGAACTTTCAGTTCTTCTTCGAGAGTGCTTGGGAATAAACCAAGAAGAGCCTATTAGAGAACCACTTGTTTTAATTCTTCAGAGTATTGAAGATGAAATATCAATAGAATCGTTTTTGTCAAAGAATAACGCTGATTAAATACTATTATTACCTTGATTTGCCTCATCTAGCATTCTTTTTAGCTTGTCAGAATACTGTAAAGTCCCGCCATCATGATTACCAATATAGTTTTCAAGGCCATGTAATGATTCAGATTCAAAAAAAGTGTTAATCACCATAGAATGATCATCAACAGAACATAAAAGCTCGATCATAACTTGAGAAAATGTCTCAATTAAAAAAATATTATCCATTTGATATATCACAGAAACTTTGTCAAAGAAATCCTTGTTAAAGTATTCTGGCAATACATTTTCATTAATTTCTCGGATACTTAGTGATATACATTTAAAAAAATCATTCATATATATAAAAGAATACTCATCAAAACATGAAAACATATGATTAATTATTCCAGCATTTTCAAGAATACAAAAATAGCTAGGAATGAAAGAATATATTATTCTGAGGATACTCTTAATAATTGAACTGTTGGTATTCTTTAAATCAATAAGCATATTTTCAAAAAACTCAGATGTAATAAATGGAGATTGCTGTCTTTTAATTTCGGAATATAGGCTTAATTTATAAACCAGATCATATGCATAGGATGCCACTTTATCATTATGTTGATTTAAAATCCGCATTATATGAAAGCCAATTTCATTTTGCATCATTATCTCACATAGTTTTGGGTTATTAGAAAGATATATCATGATTTCAATTGATTGACATACAACATCTATACATTCATTCATAATGTAGTGCATTGCTACATTCAACACATCATTATACATATAACCATCAACAATGTTATGCAATGGATCTTTCTTTTGTTGAGAATAATAAAACACTGTCTTAATATACTTCATAGCAGAAATTATCATAGGATTGTCTTCAATGACAGATAGTTTGGTAATAATTTCATTTCCTACTATACTAAATATTACACAAGCCAATTCTCTAGACTCAATAGATACATTCTCCAAAATAGTTAGAGATAAACAAAACACCGAGTCAGAGTAATCTTTCGCGATATCGCAAATATCACAGACTAAACACATCATAGAGTCATCTAAATCCTTATATAGAAGAATTAAACAACATTGAATACATAATTCCAGTACAGATTCAGGAATTTGATTTCTAAAAACTAATACATTATGGAAAAATAACACAATATTTTGCGGCAATGATAATCTATTCACGGAATTCATCCATTCAATGAGATATATCTTTGAAAAAGACAATATATCCCCTATTGAATCAAGTTTTTCACAAATATCCAAAACAACAGAGTCTATTCTCAAAGATAGTTCAGAGAAATCAACAATATATTCATTTAAAGTGATTTCTAGTTCAAAAATTGATGAATTGTTTTTTCTTGGGATTATTGCAGCTTTGTAGCTCTCCATTTCATAAAATGATCCTTAAAATATAATGGATGTCAATTATTTATTGTTCTTCCTTCTTCATCCTATAGCCCTTGTTGGCAACGAAGATATCGAGTTCTTCGGCCCTCTTTTCTATCTTACGGCGGAGAGCACCACCAACTTGATGAGAAATAACAGCGCAATGTGTTTTGTTCTGGACAATCAATGGTTCAAGTTCAGCAACGTTGCGAACGATGAGAGGAAGAAATCCTGAAGGAAGCATAAATTTGGTTTCAAGATCGGAACCAAAACCACAATGTGGGTGGGCTGGTGTTGTAGCCCACTTCCTCCTATAACGGGAATCAATACCACGTGGCTTTCTCCAAGCTGGCTTCAACCTGTTATAGCGATCAGACTGAATACGAATGAATTTAGTTGTTTTCTTGTGAACGATTGGTTTGTGGGGAGCAGCTTCGAGCGGCATTTAGAAAGGCCGACCAAAACCGACCATAAACCGCAACGATAGATGTAAACTAGTATACATTTATTCAATTACCTGGGGCTTTCTAAAGTGGGTCCGGATATCCTTGTACGATGCCGTTGGGTTGTAGCTCCTTGGGCCTTTTGCTGTGTTATGATTGAGAAATGCCTCTATTGAGGGTCTTTTAGATATAGAGGCATTTTTAGAGATAGAGTTTTTGTTTTGTACAGTGGGGTATGTTTCGAAAACCTTTGATCTGTCTGAGAGCATATGATTCATTTGTTCTCTACGAATAAGCCTGTACATTGAGGTTGGGATATCAAATTCTCTAAGGAATAGGCATTGATTGATGCTTGATGGATCAAGTCCATATGATGATATAAGGTTGATAATATGAGGATCTGTTCTGTAAGTAATGTTATTGGTATCGCAAAAGCGTGATTTGATATGATTTATGTGTTCTGCTTCAATTCTTGAGAAAAATGCAGAGTCTTTGAGCTCTACAGATGTAATTCTTGTGGAAGGGTCCTTATTTAGCATCCTTCTTATTATGTATCGAACTTCTGCGTTGATATGACTTGGGAATTCGGGTTCGCAGTTCAGAATTCTATGATTTAATTCACCATGGTTGGCTGAATCGAAAGGAAGCCTGCCACAAAATAGAGCATAAAGAACTATACCAGCGCTCCAAATATCAGCTGATTTGGTGTATCCTTTCTCCATTATGACTTCGGGAGCAACATATGCAGGTGAACCACATTTAGAAAATAATACAGGATCCTTTTCGGAAAACTCAGCGCTTAAGCCAAAATCAATGATTCTAATATTATGATCAGAATCAAGCATTATATTCTCTGCCTTTATATCTCTATGAGCTATATGAAGATCATTATGCAAGTAATCAAGAACGAGAACTAATTGTGTAAACAATCTCTTGCCCAAACTCTCAGAAACAGGACCTTTAGTATTCACATAATCAAGTACAGAACCAGATCCTAAATGTTCCATAACTAGACATGATGATTCAACGTTTTCATACCACAAATAGAGCGGAGCAACCAGCGGATGATCCATCTTCTTGAACAAAGAAATCTCACGAATTATCTTGGTCAATAACCTCGAAGACGTCGACGAACCTTTTTTCACCATCTTAATGCAAACTGGTCGATGATTGAGTTTACATTCACCAAGCCAAACAGCAGAAGAACTGTTCTCGCTAATCAACTGTGTGTGTTGATAAAGCTGCTCGGCGTCGGCCCATGAGATTGCCATCCAATTCAGGTTTTGTGCGTTCTTTCAATAATTCAATTAGATCTGTTTTTATGCGGTCTCTGAAAAGCCAGGTTTTATTTAACAACATAATCGTAAGCGCTATCAATATTGAGAGACCCGTAGTGGTGAAAAAACTGACCCTTATATGGAGAACAGTAGGATACTAAGTGTGTTGAAAGCAGATTCGGTAAGCTTTTCTGTGATAAATTGTGTTTTTTATGGGATAATAAGTAGTTCTTATGCTGCATTGCGGTCTGATTCATCGTGTACTCACTTGGTTGTTAATGATTGTTTGTTTCATTCTTGTGAAAACAAAAATGCTGCAGCTTTAGGAGGGGCTATACATTCTCTTTCTATTGTTACTAATGTTTCAAGGTCTTGTTTCTATAGATGCCGAACCTATGGAACGAATTCGAGAGGATCAGCAATTGGAACTGGATCGAGCACTTATCCATCAGTTATTATGTGTTCTTTTCTCGATTGCCCGAATGTCAGCACATCATTAACCTCTGATTGTCTGTACCTTGAAGGAAAAGGCCATATTTGCAATAATTTAAATTCCTCAAAGAATGTTATCGCAAATGTAGGAGGCCCCAGATGTCTTTACGCAGGGACAGGATATGTTATTTTTAAATTTTGTATGCACACTAACCTTAAAAGCGGTACTGCATTCGGCTTTAGGACTTACACTGGTTCACAGGACATTTCTCATTGTGTTGTTGTAAATAATACATTGACAATGGGTTTGGTCAATGTGTTAGAATGCCATTCAATAATACACAATTCCTATTTTACCCAAAATGGAAATGTTCAAATGATATATTCCAGTATTTCAGGCACTGCATCATTTTATCATTGCTATTTCGAGTATACAAATCAAAAATCAAGTTCAGTATCAAAAGTTGAGAATTGTTATTTCGGAAATGATAACACTCCCTCACCTGTTTTTGATATTTATCGCTCTAGAGAATGTGATGGAGAATTAATGAGGACATATATGAAATATCATCGGTCAATTTTGGTGTTTTTCAAAACATTTTTATTGTTTATTGATCAATAATTGCATATATAAGCATTCAGAAAGTAGACTCTAAAACCTTTTTACATCATAATAATTGGATCTAAAAATCATTATTTTTTACAAAATTATCGTTCGTAAACTCATAAAAAGTGTCAATGAAACGTATAAAACCGTTAATATTCTGGATGAATCTTAGGCAACACGCTCAGCTTGAATATCTCGAACAACAGCGAATTGAGTTAAGACGTAAAGAGCATGCTGAAAGGTTAAAGCGAATTATGGATGAGAAGTATGTGAAGATGGGGATGGATTACGACTATTTGCATGAACAAGTAGAAGAAAAAAAGGAGAAAAAAAAGCTCGAACAAGAACAAGAGATTGAATACCAGAGGAGGTTTTTGGAAGAACAGAGGCTTTTGGCTAAAATGAATCTTGAAGAAAAGAAGGAGAGGCAGGCCATTATCAAAGAAACAAATGAATTCCGAAGTGCTTTTCAAAAATCTGAAGATAGAAGAGAATATGATCTTAATAGGCCTGATGCTAAAAAAGTGAGCACCCCTGCAAGAATATCAGATAGCGATCCATGGCTATCTGTGAGCAGCGGCCAGAAGTTTGACGGAGAAGATTTGTGCGAAGAAGATCGCAAAAGGAAACAAAAAGAGCAACTGAAAAGATGGCACATCAATCAGATACTTGAAAAGAAGAATCGACAAGCGAAAGAATATTTTGATCAAAAGGAATGGGAAAAGAGATATATCGAAAACGATCAACTTTCTAACAGCATAGGTCTCAAAGAAACAGAGTTGAGACATCAAATGAAATATGATGTTGCCTCCGAGAATAAGAAACTTGCTCTGGAAAAATCTATCAAAGAAGAAATGGACAGGCAAAGAGAAATAGAAATGAATGAAAAGGAGCTGGAAGCACTCAAAAACAGTCCATTATTGTCTGAATCAAGAACTAAATCAGTTGGTGTTGAGGGCAGACTTATAACTTCAGAGTTTAAGGGATTCACAGAAAACGATAAAAAGAGAAACTTAAGGGATAGAGAACAACAAATAGAGTTCGTTAAGAAGAGGAAAGAAGAGGAGAAAATGATTGATCAAATGGAAGAAGCTGAGAGGGTTAGGACTGCTAAACTTGCTCTTAAACAAGAATGGATGGAAGAGAAAGAAAGAAAAGAGAGAGAAAGGAAAGCGGTTCTTGATAATGTCGAGCAGGCAAAGCTTCAAAAAGAATTACAAAAAGCTCGCACTGCTGTATTTAAAGGTAGTAACACTCCAACAGAAGATTTCTGGAACTATTTTGGTAAGTCAGAACGATAAGTAAATTTATCAATTAATGTTTTCTTTCAAAGTTATTGGAACATTTTCTGCGAACAATTATTCTCATGGGAATAGAGAAAAGGGTGTATTCTCTAATTTTTTGGGTTCAAGATTTGCTAACAAATATAAATGAAAGCAATTTAGAAGAGATTTTGGAAGAAATAAAAAAATCAGAACTAATCACAACTGAAACTGGAGTTGAAATATTATGCACGGAAATATCAATCATCCCACATATTAGACCAACTTCAAAAGAAATAATAAGTGAATTATGTGGCAGATTGGTATTAAATTTAGAAGGAAACCAGATGTTTATTATGTCATTGTTAAAAATTTTAGGTTTTAGAGCCCCCATCATATTAAGAAGATTATATGATAAAGGAATAATTAATACAGAAAATTCTCTATGTTGTTTGGTAGATTATCATGGATTCATTTGTTTCATGCCAGAGATAATGAATTTGAGACCAATTCTATGGAATAAATGTGCAAAATTGTGTTCTGAGAGATTAATGGCTGATAATTGGTATCTTTTTAAGGAGCTAATACGTTTTGGTTGGGAGAAAAATTCTTTGGGGTATGTTTTGAAGTATGATTTGATTGATGACTTGATAATTATGATGGGAAACCCAAAATTCTCAATTGATACTACTATAGAATGGAGCGATTTTGAGGTTCCATTTTTTAATAATAAGATGTTTCCCCTGTCAATTGCGGCAATTTATGATTCAGTCAAGTGTTTCAAGCAATTGATGATGATTGGATCTAGAATTCCAAATGACATTGTCAAATCAGCAATTATTGGAGGTAATTGTGATCTTGTCAGGGCTTCAATGATTATTGCGAATAATAATCATGGGTTGATTAGTATAGCATCTGTATATCGGAGGGCAATTATTGTGAGTTGGCTCAAAGAGAATTGTTTTTCTTCAGAATTGAATCTTGTTGAAAATGCTTATTTTAATAATATCAGGCAAATTATTCATTCGTTGGATCACCAATGTGATTGTTCTCATAACAATGAAGAACATATAATATGTCTTCATGTTGCTGCAAAAAATGGATACTATTATCTTCTTAAAACATTATTAGAAAAAGGGTTTGATATAAATATCAAAGACCAATTTGGTATGACTCCAATACATTATGCTTGTTTAAATGGACAATTTCGAGTAGCTCGATTTCTGATCAAAAATGGGGCAAATATTCATGAACCAAATGAATTAAATATATTCTTTGTAATGGTTTACTTTTATATTTGGGGAACAATCCATTCATTTATCTGCTCAATCGGGTAATTGTAATTTGTTCAACATCCTGATAGAAAATGGAATCAACATCAATATAGTTTGCAAGTAAAATATATTAAATATGGAAAAACACCATTGCATTTCGCAGCTTTTGTGGATGATTTCCAAATGGTTAAAACGATTGTTGAGAATGGCGGAAGAATTGATTTGAAAGATAACAATGGTTATACCCCAATATATTATTCTTTTATTAATGAAAATAATGATATCATAGAATACCTGATACATCAAGGGGCCAATTTAATGAATGTTGATATAACATCACATGTTTATATTCTGGGCTTCCACTTATTATTTGGATTATTAGAATGAATTTAAAAGGTAGTTTAGTCAAGCTATTGAAAAATGGAATCGATCCAAATACTAAAGGAATTGATATTGGTCATTTTATATTAATTCAACACCTCTTCATTGGGCTGTAACAAAAGGTAATGTAGATATTGTCGAAATTCTTATCAAAGCGGGAGCAAATCCAAATTCATTGGATAATGTTGATTTTACTTATATGTAGTTATCACCTTGTTTTTCAAAGAACACCTCTTCAAATGGCAGTATGCAAAAACCAAGTACAATGTGTACAAATTCTATTAGAAAATGGGGCCAATCCAAATTGTCGATGTCACTGTCATTGTTTTTGTAGTTATTGGGAACTCCACTTCATTCAGCATGCAAAAAAGGCTATTCCAAAATTGTCGAAATATTGCTTAGCAATGGAGCAAACCCGGATATTCGGAATAGATATCATTATATGATTATTTTGTTGAAATTGCTTTTTCTCTCAAACTCCATTGGACATTGCATATTCAGATGAGATAAAGAAAATGCTATTCAAAGAACCAAATGCACCATGCAGAATAAACTAATAACATTTTTATAAAATTTTGGATTCTATAAACTGGTATCTATCAAAATACAGTTGGAAATCATTTGATTGCATTATGGTTGCCCGATTCTCATCCTTACTTAAGGATTCTGCAGTTGTAATTGGTTCCCCAACAATATGAAAAATCCTAACCTCTTCCCCAATCAAACCACAAGTAATATTATGAGAAACATGAAGTCCAATTTTCACTTCGATATTTAAACCTTCTTTTTCATTTATTGACTCATCAATCTTATCAACTAGATCATTCGATATGTTATATAACCTATAGCAATACCCTGCCAAACACTCTTCCTCATCAGTCACTCCAGCTGCTACGTAGCTGTTTAAGCAACTATTCAATTTGATTATTGGTGCATTATCTTCTTCATATTCATTTTTACAATCTTCAACCAATGAATAAAATTTGTTCATCAGGTTATAGAACCGTTCATGGGTAAATTCATGTGATTTTTTAGAGATACCCTTAATATTGATTACACATACACAAGCATGGTATTTATGATCGATCCAATCTTCTTTCCCATCAAAACCTAACCGACTTTGCATTAAATCTCTTTTTAAAATATCTAAAGTGGTTTTAAGATCCAAACAAGAATCAGCGAATTCCCGAGTCCTCATTTCTGGCTTTATCACCAATGTAGTAAAATTATTATCAAATTTAATGGCACTACAGGTATACTCCTCAGATTGGGTTGATTTGTGCAATCTGACCATAAAACTTGACTCTTCTTGAGATAGAGTGAAAATTGAACGATTTTTAAAAGCAGAAATTTCATTAATAGAATTTCTGTCAAAATAATCAGAATAACTATTCCCTATTACTTGTTCGGGAGTTTTCCCAAATAGTTTGCTGCAACTTTCATTCATAAAAACAATGTTATCCATACTATCAAGAATTAAAACTGAATACAAAGATTTAACAACTAAAGCTTCATTAAAACTTAGTTTAAGTGCTTTTGTTTTAGGTTTTTTAAGAACAAAATTTAGTAATGGAATACATTCATTAACATAGTGGGGATCGAATCGAGCTATCACAGTAAGAGAGATATCATATGCTCCTTGAACGTCTCTATAAACAAGATACGACTTATAAAAAAAATAAATACCAGAAACAATGGCAAAACCAACAATAAGAGTAAATATAATCTTGCACTGATATATTGATGAACTCCATATGGTATCAAAATGATTATTAATTTGGATAAACTTCGGAATCATATGATTAATTGCCATATGTTTTAGTGTCGATACTAGATCTATTAACTCTTTAGTAAAGGTACCATTACTTTCTTTGATCATTTGGGTATAAATTGGAATATAATTTGAGTACAGAACAATTGACTGTTCTAAAGAAAGAGAATCATAAATGCAAGAGCTATTTGGTACATCTCTCTCTATTGGAGCATTGCTTTTAAAATGAAGATCATCCAATTCGGAATTGAATCCACTACAAGCAGGAAATCGAACATTATCAATTGTCAAAAGACGATGAATATCTTTAATTTGGGAATGAAAATTATAAGAGTCCTCATAAAACCTAAAAAACGTACTGTTCCATGGATATCCAATTTTCATTGTTACCAAAGATGATGATAATATGGATGTTAGAGACTCGATAGCTACAATAGAACGATAATGTGATATGACGCTCCAAATACAAATATTGGTTAGATTCCTATCAGCAATTATAATATAATAATAAAGTAAGGTCATCATTAAAAATAGAACAAAACCTGTGATAAGTGAGTTAAAAACCACATTTTGAAGGCTATTGTTGTTTTGGCGTGAATCCACATTGATCCTGATTCTAGAAAATGTGTCATCCATAATGGGTTTAGATGCAGTTAACATCGCCTCTCTTTCAATTTTTTTCAAAACAGAAAACATTGCTTCAAAATCGGTTTGAACAAAATAATAAAAGATTATTATGGGGAGAAAAACCATCAAAACCGAGGGGGGAAGCACATAATAAAACACAGGTTTAATCCATGAAATAAACTCTGATGATATTTGTTCTGTTTTGTTTAAGTAGTTGTTAGAACCCCTAGTCAAATATGCATTTAAACTCATGTAATTAGCAAAAATTTCACACACATCATTATCTTCCATCCATGAAAAATCAGAATAAACTCTTTGACCTACATTAACCATTCGAATAATGAAAGAAACAAGAGATATTGAGTCGGACGTTGTTGTTACATTTTTCACAATTGCAGAATTATTCATACAAATATTTTGGGAAACTAATCCATTGTATAACAAAAAATATTCCTGAGACACATTTTTTGATTGTGAATAGTAATATAGAAACTCAAGAAGTTTGCTTATCGATAAGTAGCTATATCGATTCAATGATGAAACTGGATCTATTTCAAATTGATGAAATAAATATGAACTATTTTCAGTATAGGATTCTTGAGGAAATACTGAATTAAATCCAGATATGTTGGAAAAAAAACTTACTAATGAAAAAAAAGATATTTCAAGTCCTTCTCTAGCATGACTAAAAACCTCAACATCATGAAAAAACTGATACCTATCATCAGTTATTCCTAATATATAAACCAAGAAATATCCTCCTAAAGCAACAATAATTACAAAGCACAAACTTGACACAAATAAAAAAATCTGCAAAGAAGTAATTGAAAGATTCATTAAAGCTCTCTTAAATGCTTTCCTGAGATCTAGAGATTGGTGTTTTTCATAAGATGAAATAATATTATCATCAATAGAATCATGCATTGTTCCTATGGTTTTGTTTTCTTTCAAATTAAGATTAATCTTTGAGTTTACACTCCTTAATATTGGATAGTACTCGGGAAAGGCTCGAATAAAATGCTTATAGCATAAATCAACAGTATTAAGTGTCTTTGAATCAATCATATCCCTAATTTTTCGCCAATAAAACCCCTGCTGTATTTCTGAACAACATTCGAGTAGGAAAGCAGAGTAATGGGATGCTAAATCATGACTATTTGGATATTTTTCTAACAATTCTAAAATTTGCCGATTTAATTCTCTATTTGTTTTGCTGATTTCGACCATCATGTCAATTGACAATATTGAGGAATTAGTTGGAATCTCTAAGATTAGGCTACTTATAGTACCAAAGTGCTTAAAAATTTGTCTCTCGATTTTTTGTATCTCAATCTGAACCTTTTTTGAATATATACCTTGCCTCAAATACAATACCCGACGAATTTGATAATATAAAAACCATTCTCTTGATGAAAAATCACATCTTTTCGTGAGAATAGAGAGAATTTGCTGGAGTCGTACTGATTCCGCTGGAAAAAAAGATATTAGTTTTGCTAATTGAATCCATGTACTTGATGAATGAGTTAAACCTTCGAACAAAGAGAAGAATCGAAAAGAAGAAAACCCCGCTGGGTCATAAATAAAAAGATTATTTAAAGCTCTCTGAAATTCCTTTTGGTCATTGGGTATATAGTCCTGATTAATACTTTTCATATAGCGCTTAAATGCCATTTTCAAGATTGGAAATGATACAATTAAGCATATTAATGGTGGTAAAACAGCAATCTTCTTATTTGCCTTGAAATGTGAAAGAAGGCATGATATTGATCCCATAATATTTACTGAAGCCAATAAAACATTGGCATTATATTTCACAAATGTCAAGTATTTGGCTTTAAAAACAAAATATATACAAACAACCATATGTATTGTAGATATCAAACAATATATCCAATAAGTATAATCAGCAAAAAAAACAGTAGAAAAACCAGCGAAAGAATGGGCATAGATAAAATTCGAATAATAAAGAGGGCACCACTGGCTAAAAAATGACCTTTCGATATACAATGACAAACTCCTTGTTGATATATCAACAAAGAAAGAATATGATATAATTAGCATAACAATAAAAGATATTGCAAAATAAATCCCTGTAACAATTCCACCACCATTTGTATAAAAGCTCAAATACTGAGCACATATGATGAAAGATGGTATAGTACACACATGTGATAAATATGATAACAAAAACCTTAAAGAAACCATAAATTTGTTAATAAAATCCTTATTTATATCAAAATACCACCTGAAAAGTAAAAAATGGATAACTATAAGAATTGCGAGTACAGTTATAATCAATAATGGAATGCTAGTTATATTAAATGGATCATCAGTAATCCCAAAATCCAGAATATATGCAAAATAGCGGATTCTGGAGTCAAAATCTTTAGAAAAATCCCAATGTTTTTTGGAGAAAACGAAAAATGAAACTAAAATACTTTGAAGTATAGTAATTGTATACGTAATAAATGTGAAAAAGCCATTCGCAGGGAAATGCCTAGAAAGTTCATCCAAAACTGGGAAATATCGTTCGATAAAAGATGAACTATGATCAAATGCCATCTCTTCTGATGATGAAAAATCCCCATTAATAGATAGCGTTGAAACACTCGCCCCATCGAATAATACACTTGATGAGTGAAAATCCATTTTTAAAATTTTCCCAAATTTTGCTGAAATAGCTTATAAAAGCAACTCTCCACTATCCAATCAGCACAAAAAACCTAAAATCTCGATATTCTCCAGGTCTAAAAAACTTAACCCCCACAACCGTTTGGTCCGACCTTTTCCAGATGCCATACACGCAGTTCGTTGAAGTAGGCCGTATTGTTGTCATTTGCCTCGGAGAATTGGTTGACAAGCTTGCCGTTATTGTTGATATTGTTGATGACAATCGCGTTGTTGTTGACGTTATTGGTTCAGATGCCCCAAGGCAAACAATCGCCATTAAGCGCTTCAAGCTTACTGATTTTGTTGTTAAGATCACACGTGGTGCCGAAGTTAAGGCTGTTCAAACTGCTGTTCAAGCCGATTCCATCGTTCAGAAATTCCAAGAAACTAAATGGGGACAGCGCATTGCCCGCAAGCACGCTTGCGCTAACTTAAATGATTTCGCTCGCTTCAAGCGTGAGAAACTCATTGCCAAGCGCGAAGAATTAGTCCAACAACAATTGGCAAAGCACTAAAATCTTAATACTTGAGTTTATTCTTTCAAATACAGACCATTCTACCATGAGCACATCTATTCCTAAGCCTGATACAGTTACCTTAGTTCTTGCGGAAAAGGCCGCCAACATTCTTCTTCTTGGTGTTCCTGTTCAAGATGAGTTTCGTCGACATTTGCAATTTTTTCAATCGCTAAACGTTCGACACTTCTTTGTGGCGTGTGAGAAAGATCCCTCGCTTAAATTTTTCGAGGAAAATGGCATTTCTGTCCACTCTATTGAGTGGGAAGATGGAAATTCTCCTCCCCCAAATGTTGTTGAAGAATTTCTCTCTGTTTTTTATTCATCTGATAGAAAAGAAAACGATTTCATCGCTGTTGCATGCAAAAGAGGCTATGGCCGAGCTCCAACTCTTGCCGCAATTTCTTTGATCGAAAATGGGATGAAGCCTCTATCTGCGCTCACATTTCTACGCCAAAAGAACCCAAGATTCATTACTGAGCGACAAAAATCATTTATTCTTGAGTACAAACCCCAGAAAAAGGGGAAGAAATGTAGAATCGCATAAATGTAATACAGTTTTAATTAATACAACCTTATTGATTTTTCTTCGGGCGCAAACATGGTATTTTTGATTTTTTCGTTGGTGATTCTGTGTACACAGGGCATGATGGGAAAGGTCTTGGAGGTTTTGGACCTTTTTTCATCATTTCATCAATTGTTAATATCGGTGAAGGGCTCATTGTTGTCTCCTTCACTGGAGATGACTCGGTTGATGACCCTGGAGACCCAATTTTGGAAAATAATATTTTCTTCCTTAACTCTGCAAACCTGTTTGTCTCCTTCTTTGTTCCATATATCTTTTCCTGTCGCCATTTCATTTCTTGTTCATATTTCTTTCGCTCTTTCTCGTGAAGCTTTTGGATCATTTTCTGCTGATATTGCATCTCAGATTTAATTTGTTCTTTTCTTTGGATGAGTTTTCTTTCAATAGTTATCTCTTTCTCATGTATTTTTTGCAATCGCTGCTGAGCTTTTTGCTTAATTAACTCTTGTTGTTCTCTCTTCATCTCATCTTGCTTCTGTTTTATGTTTTCAACCCTCTGTAGTGCTTTTAGGGCAATAGCTATTTGCTCTTCTTCATACTTCTTTTTTGCCATTACTGCTCGTTGCTGTCTTTCTTCAATGACAATACTATCTCTGTTTTTTCTCCTTTGTGATGTTGGTGCAGGGATCCTCGAAACACCGCTCAGATTATCTGTCAATTTTGGTAATTTTTTGGTTTTCTTTTTCTTCTTCTTTGTACGCTTGCTTTTGGCAACAGATTTGGTATCTTCAGATGTTTCGATGATTTTGTCTCTTTCAGCAATGATATTTTCAAAATACTGCAGTCTCTTTTTTTCCAATTCAATAGCAACCTGAATCTGAGTAATTTCATCATTGCCATCCACGTGTTTTGGAACCAAATCCTCTGAATGAATGCCAAGGTTGTTCATTGCTTCAACTGTGGCCTCCTCTGTGAAATCAGGAGGCTCAACGATTGAATCAGGAAGAACATCCAAAATTCCAACACTTTTTCCTTCTACAATGGGTACACTAATCTTTTTCGGTTTTGTATTCAGGAAAATTGTGTCCACTCCGTCATCCATTTTTTCCCTGTTGCTTTTATAACGTTATTTCATTCTATACTTTATAAGATAATCTTAAAAGATCATTTTACACAGATTTTACACCGACGGTTAGTGTCAAATGTCATTCCACTTTTTCACAGCTAACCGGAAAAGTGTCTAAATTACAAATGACCACTGCTTCAACATCCGTAAAGCTTGTTTTGTTAGGGGATAGTGGGGTTGGAAAAACCTCCATTGCGACACAATATATTTCTGGTAAGGCTCCACAAAGCGTTAAGCCCACAATTGGGGCTGCTTTTGTTACAAAGAGTGTAGTCGTTGACGGCCAGCCCATTGAGTTGTTAATTTGGGATACAGCTGGTCAGGAAGTTTACCGTGGTTTAGCGCCAATGTACTATAGAAGTGCCCTCATTGCAATTATTGTTTATGATATCACCAGACAAGCATCATATGACTCTGTGTCCTACTGGATTAACGAGCTCAAGGCAAATGCAGACAGCAGAACTGTTATTGTTGTTTGCGCTAACAAGTCAGATCTTGATGATCAAAGAGTCGTTGAAGAGCAACTGGCTCAGCAATTCGCCGAGTCTCAAGGTGCTCTTTATGCATCCACCAGTGCTTCCACCGGAAATGGTGTCGAAAGAATGTTCCAGATGGCAGTTGGCAAGCTTTTGAAGGACCAAGCCGCTGATTCTTCTTCAAAGGTTGGTAAGAAAGAAGGTGGAGTACAACTTAAGAACACTAACCAAGAAGGATCTGATAAAGGTGGTTGTTGCTAAACAGCACATCATAAAAACAATTTTTTATGGACTAAAACCAATGGGTTTGAAAATCTGGAAAGAAAGAAACATGTGTTCTTCTTCTATATCCCTACTTGGAATTCTATCAGCAATTGAAGCCACAATTGCCAAAAATTCTTCTTCCTCACGGACATGATAAGGTTTGGATAGAATTTGAGAAATTTTTGCTGTATCAGGAACCCTTGATTTAGATAATTCTGGGAATTCGGTAATGAGAATAGTGGTGAGAACGGAAGCATACATCACATCCACACTTTTTCGGTGAACTACTATTGGCAATAATCTCTTAAGTATAGAGTGAGATAATATTTTGGTTAGCATCGAGAAAGAGTATGATACAGAATTCTTAAACATTTCATAGTTATTGAAAGACACATATGATCCAATGGCCGGATATGTTGTTGATAAAACATCAGAAATATCATCAACCAATAGAGCACTTGTTGATTCTGTTGAATTGTACCATTTTGATTGTCCAAAATCAAACAAAAGAGAGTACAAAAACCAAAATACAATTGATTGTGACACATCATCATCAGTTTCAATGTTCTCAAGAGTTGTTTTTGCTAAAAAACAAGCTACTTCAACCATTCCTTGGGAATACCCAAGATCTGGCGCGAATGTAATCATTGTTCTCATAACATTATACAATAATGATTGGGTTTTTGAATTGGGTATTAAAGAATCTAATTCTTTGTTAATTTTTTCAACATCAGTATTATGCTTGGATTTTGCATTTTTTTGGTGTGTAATTCGACACTCCCATTGTTTTCTGGTATTAATATACTCTTCCAGATTTGCTTTTTCTGAAAACTGCTTATGAAACTGGGTTTCTTGATTCATCTTCTTCATCAATGATGACTGAATACCATTGATAATTAATTGCTTCAAAATAGAGCGATGTGAAGAAGAAGAAAAACTGGTTCCCAAAATTGATAAATAGTATGGTGGGCCAGAATTATGATGCAAAAGCGGGATACTGATTTGGGGAGAAGAATTCTGAAGGATCCAATCGACAGGATCGGAGGGATGACATCCTCCCGAAGGTACCCAAGAAAAATGTTTCTCTGGGTTTGACTTAAGAATCCCATTTGATACAGCAACCTGCATCAGAGAAAACACATCATTCTTTGAATTAAATAAAAAAACACTTGGATATGGTTGCCCGGTAATAAAAATATTCAGTTCTGCTGATTCTCCGCTTGGTGAAACAAGAGAAGAAACCATTGAAAAAGAAAAAACTTGTATATGAGGATTATGAACCGAATAATGAGCAAATGACATCATTGGTGCATAATCAGAATAATATAAAGAAAAACATCCTTTGACACCCTGGTAATCTGATACTGAATGATATACACATAACAATGATTCTCCCATTCTATTTGGCACTTTTTATTCTCCTTACAAGAGTTGGGAGAAACTGGGAGGAGAATTCATATGATACTCATATTGATTTGGCTGACTAGAATCAGGGATTTCCAAATAGCCCCATTTATCTAATTATTTATAATTAGGGGTGTTATTGATTGGGGTTTTTGGGTCAAAAGAAGTTAAGAAATATCTGAAGAGAATTTAATTCAACAGTACCTGCATTGTACCAACATTTGAATGTCTGTTTCACATAGCGGGATAAGGGGCACCCATGTGCACTTTACCTTCAGATCATATTATAAAACCCAAAAAACGAGTGTTTACAGAAAATGTTTCTCTTATTTCTTGAATTTGTTCTTTTTCTTCAGGGATGCTTTCATGACAAAAGGATTCCAAATCCAATTATATAAAGCAAAAATTGCACATTTCTTATCATTTCCTACTTCAAAGCAACGCAAATACTCTCATCTTAATCTCCAAATCTATCTATTCTCTGTTCATCATTATCTATCTCGAATTTATTACCATCATTTGAACCTCAAAATAAAATCTATTTCTCGGCATTTGTTCAATCAATAACACTTCATCCTCACAAAACGTCTTCAAAATTGGATTCGGTCATCATTTCAAGAGTCCTGTATTTCTTCGAATCATCCATTTTAGGGTTTTGAGTTACAATAAAAAGAACGAGGGGTGAATCTTTCGAGCAATTAGTACTAGACATTGTACAACCAACAGGAGTTCAATTTTCAGGAAGGCATTCTTGTTCTTTAGAGAAGTATTATTCTCTCATTGAATGCAATTATAATGTATTGTGGCAATTGAATTTTTAGCAAAGCTTAGAAAGTCATTCCTGAATAATGAGTTGTCAAGGATAAAGTGAGTTTTTCTAGAATAACTCTATTGGCACTGCTATTAAAAATAATAAAGATACAAGAATGAGAATACCAAACTGATTTCTCTCTGATTTGCCATTTGACTTGTGAAAATGCATTCATCATATGATCTATAAGGAGTTTCCTTTTGAGTTTCTTTCATTGTTTGCTCATGAGTATTGATTGGGGTTTCTTTCAGAGTATTCATTGGAGATTTATTATGAGTATTGAGTAGTGTTTCTCTGATTGTTTGATCGATTGTTCTCCCAAATGTCATTTTTAATGTTTCTTGATTTGTTCTTATAATAGTTTTTTCTAATGATTTCATTGGAGAATGATCAAGGGTTCTCTCAGGAAGGGCTATATCTGCATTACAGTAATGTGAATTGAAGAATTGAAATTGATATGTACTTCTATTGGTTATTGAGTTATTTGTTTCTGTTGATACTGCAGTTGATGTGAAGAATGATAACTCTGAATGGGATATGAAAGAATGAGACACTTCAAGATAACCTCCATATCCAGAGAAGAGGTAGTTTTGATTCTGTTGGAATATGCAATACATCATCTTTTTTAATCCTGCCCCATCTACAGTTACGATTCCATGACCAGATGGGCTATTGTTATGAACAATGTTAGCAAAGATCATTGATATTGTTCCTGATGATGAACAGAAAGATATACACATATTATTAGATACATTGTTATTTGAGAAAGTACAGTGTGAACTTGTGAAAGATGATGAACCATATGTCCGAACACCAGAAAGTTGTTTTGCACTGTTCAAGGAATTGTTTGTGTTGTCAACTTTTTGGTTTCCATAGTAGGAGTAGGTCACACCATTTCCAGATGTAGTATGAGAGCAATATGAAACAGATAGATATTCCAAATGATTCACTTGAGATACTAAAATATAAGCGAAATTACCACCATAAGAAGAAGCACCACAAGAGCATCTATTAGCACATATCATTCTGAGATAAGAATTTGGAGAGTCGAAGTATATTGCACCTCCTTTAGAAGAACAAACACAATTATTGAACATTGAGTAATTGATACTCATTGAGTATGATCCACTATTAATACATATCACACCACCATCTCCAGAGTATTCTAAAGATCTTGAGAAGAAGCAATTAGAAATATCAACATTCTTATCTACATAGGATCTTCCCTGATCCATGTTTTCATTTTCACACCCAAAACCAGCACCAAAAATAATATGATTGTTCAAATAATTAGTTCCAATTGGGGAATATTTCTGATTTCTCACAACAATAGTCATTGTCAGAACATTCAAGAGTATAATAATAATAATTTTTACATTTTTTGGTTTTTCGAATAGATACTGATATGTATGCATGAATATGAAGATTTTAATTTAATTCTGTTGATAAAAATGTAACAAACTGATTTTGAGAGAAAACAACCACAAAATCTATTTTCAAAATATGGAATTATAACAATAATAATGTGATTAATATTGAATTCTCAACTCAGAATAAAAACACCCAACGATCACTTCTTATATTAACAAAATGTATTGGGGCAATAATCATAAAAATCCAATAGAGTATTTTTTTTACAAAAACATTAAGAGGGGTTGTGTCTTGAAGAAGATCTTATTTGAGCCAAGTTTCCACAATTTTTTTAGTAAACCAAAGAGATCTTAGGTCATTTCATGTTTTTTCCGATGTATATATTAATTCTCTGATGGGTGGGTGGTTTTTATTCATTCTGCAATTCCTTTTTCGTTAGAATATTGGTATGAACAAAACCAATCTATTAGATATTATACAATTCTTTAATAAAAAGATTAATGAATATCCTTCAATTTCCACTTAAACAAAAATGAGTATAATTTTTTTAATTTTTTCTCTGAGATTTGTAAATGTGAATGAATCAAAAAATGGGAATAATGTGGAATTCATTGAAACAAAACAGGTTCTCCTGTGGAGTTTCTATGCCTTTAATAACTGGGTAACCTTTTACAAATTGATATGTTTATTGGACATGAATTGTCACTTAGGTGTTTACAACTGCAATTTAAACTGAGTCAGGTGAATCAAGGTACTGATAGATTGTATCAAGATCGCCAATGATTTCCTTTGAAAATGACATGTAGAGACTCAGCATATAACGGTCTTTGTTCTGGTATGCAAGTTCTAAAGGGGACAGTTGTTCAGGGAGCCTGTTAGTTGGATTGTATCCTTTCTCAATAACAAGGTATCTAGCTATTTCAAAATTCTTTTTTTGGGTAGCTAAAATGAGAAGTTCTGGAACAAAATCGAATTCTTCGATATATGTTTTTGTAATTTCATACTTTTTCGATTCCAAAAGTATTGCCATAATCTCTGGTTTATAATTAGTGATTTGGCCTATTGATTTTAGGAACTTAATGGTATTATAGCTTTTTCCCTTAAAAGCTAAGTCAAGCAAAGAATACCCATCATTTGTCATAATTGAGAAATCAAACATGTTAGATGCATACATTGCTAATACTGTTTGAAAAGAACCTTTGAATACTGCTAATTGGAGAGGTGTCTGTGAGTATTCATTAAACAAAAACTAACATCCTTACAGTTCACATTGATCCCTTGATAATTCAGTAGTAAAAAGCAAACATCATATATACCTTTTTCAGCAGCCTCGATTAGAATGGAATTATCAAAATAGAAAAATATACATCTGCAAAGCTCCAATTTGGACAATTATGCTGATATGACAATAGATATTGAATAACAGATATATTATCACCGTATACAGCAAATGAAAGAAGGCTCCTATCGTTATTCATACAATGAATCAAACTTGGAGATTCTGAAAGAAAAACTGAAAGAAATGATCTTGTGGAATGTGCAGCAATAATTGATATGTAGTCCTCAACATTTGAGTTTTGGTGTCTCATAATAAGCTCGACAATATCAGTCAATCCAAACCTTAGTGCTTCGGCTATAACACTTTTGCTACATAATTGTTTTGAGTCTATGATTCCATTATCAAGTAAATCGGATAAAATCGGAAATGATTGATTATTAATACAATCATTCATTGAATCCTGATCAATGGTAGAAGAGAACTCAGCAAAATTTTTATACACTAGAAAATTCCTATATTCTATTGATTTCTTTAAAAAAAATTCGACTTTCTCGTTGTCATTAATAAAATTCTGCTCGAATACCCAATTAATGATGTCTTCTCTCCGAAATAGAATGGAGTATTCAAACTCTTCTGAACCAAAAAGATACCCAAGGGAAAAAAGTTCATGAATAATATCCAAATTCCCTCCCGAAAAAGCAAAAGTAGCAATACCAATTTGTTTATCATCAATTGAACTTACTTTAACTTTATTTAGCAACAAATACTTAAAAATCTTAATAGAACCATAATAGCACGCTAAATTCACTATCGAAGGACTATTCATTAAAATTTTCGCTGGTTCAAAAGCTAAAACGTCAATTTTCTCATTAATATTAAACATTGGTGATGAGCTCATAATGGTAAACTGATCAATATCATCTCTCCTTACAACATCCACAATCGAATCAGGTATAGAGAACCTTGAAAAACAACCATTCAAAAGAAACCATTGATTTTGACGTAATTCATCAATACTCCTAGAGAAAAAAGAAATGAAATTACTAGCCCATGAGGGAGTACTATTGTCAGGATTTCTCATTATCTCAACTATCCCTGAATAATACGAATCAAACATAGTACGAGATATTGAATCGATTTCAGGTGCGAAGAAAATGAAAACGATTGATCTGCTTACAATATTTGTCCTTTTCCAAAAATGAAACTTGTTCATTGATTCTATCAAATCAAATAGAGTGAAAAATCCATTTTTTATAAGATTCTTAATAAGATATAGCCCTGATATGTTTCTGATAACTTCGGCATCTTCGCATACTGGGTACAATATGCAATTAAACAGTGTTTTCTTTAAAAGTTCAACATATTCATTTGATAATAACTTAGAAAACATAATTATAAGCTCGGAAAAATCATTTGCCACATTAGGTCTCACATATAGCCTATCAATAATTGCATGAACAAAATAGAAAACTCCGCAACGCTCTGTATGTAACCCAAATCCTCCGATTTTCCCAAAAATAGATCTTATATCCGCTCCGGGATCCAACTCAAAACATTCATACAACTCTGCACTCCGAAATGCCCCATACAGCTTCGATTTCATTGCAAAAAACCGTCTGATCTCCTTCCAGCTTCAAATTCCCTACGATTAAATAAATCCCGATGAAATTGATATAAATATCTCATCCAGTGGATTTAATCAAATCAGCAGATAATGGTAAGAAACCCCTCGTAAACCCGATGTTTTTTTTGAATTGTTCACTTCATCTTTTTGGTCACTTCACTTAAATATGTGTGACCAAGGTTGCTGCGCTTATAAATGCCGCCCACATTGCCAGATTGCCCGTGTTGGCCAACCAGCCCCAGATTTCAAAGCCCAAGCTGTTATCCCATCCACCGAGTTTGTTGATGTCGAATTATCCAAATTGAAGGGAAAGTGGGTTATTCTTTTCTCATATCCACTTGATTTTACCTTTGTTTGCCCCACCGAGATCATTGCTTTCTCAGAAGCTTATCAAAAGTTCAAGGCAATTGATTGTGAAGTTCTTGGTGTCAGTGTTGACTCATGCTTCACACACCTTGCCTGGATTAACACTCCTCGCAAGGATGGTGGACTTGGATCTATTGAATATCCTTTGATTGGAGATCTTGGTGGTAAGATCTGCAAGTCTTATGGCTTTTACCTTCCAGAGGAAGGACATGCTCTTCGTGGTACTGCTATCATTGATCCACAAGGCATCGTTCGCCATATCTCAATGAACCATCCAGATGTTGGCCGTAACATCGATGAAGTTTTACGTCTTCTCAAGGGTTACCAATTTGCTGCTAAGCATGGAGAAGTTTGCCCAGCTCAATGGCATGAGGGTGAAGCTACAATCAAGCCAGGAGTCAAAGAATCAAAGGATTTCTTCGAACATAATTACTAAACACCAGTATAATTAATCTGTTCGATCTTTTTAAAAAATGCTGATGGAAACAATAATACATTGTTTTTGGATGGTATCCATGATCTAACAATTTCCCTATGTAATTCTGGCAATTTTTTAATATGCCAGAAGTTGTATTTCAGTATAAAAATAAAACAAAACATGTTGAAAAGAGTGTCTTGTTGTGTTTAAAGAGATATGTCGATGATTATTTTAGAAAAGATCGGATTGTTTTGAGTGATTCGTGTGATTTTGGTGTTTTTTGTCAATTCATTGATTTTCTTGTATCAGGACATATTCCTAGTGATAGAAATGATCAAATTGGAGTAATAAATTTGTTAAGAGAATGGGAATCACATTTTGGAATTGTTGATAGTTTTCGTTTTCGTCTTTGTTGTCAAGAGAAAGATGGAATTGTTGTTTATAATGGAGAAGAGTATGAAGTGAATATTGGATGTTTGTTATTTCATAGTGGAGTTTTTCGAGAATTCTACAAGAATAGTTGTGGAATGGTTTTTAACATTAGTCTTTCATATTCTAGAGAATCATTTGAAGCGTTTTTAGATCTGATTCATAATCGAATCAGTTATCCAAGTGTTGAAAAAGCAGGTGATGTTTATGATATTTGTGAATATCTTCATTATGAATCTCCTTTCCAACCTCTTAATGATGATGATTCTGAAAGGCCTCTGAGGCTTCTCATCCAAAACCAAAATGATAACATAGATTTCTCCAAATATGAAAGATTAATTGCTCAAAGTTTAGAAGAATATTTGAAGAATCCAAGTTTGTGCTTTGTTTCTCTTCCATTATTATGTCGCATTTTTGGGTCTTCTAATCAAACTTTCTCATTATCTACTTTAGAACCTTTCTTGATTGGATGTATGAAACATCATGGAACTGGAGCTAAAATCCTTCTAGACAATATCAATTATAAAAAGCCCTCGGACCTCTCTGAACTGAACAGATTTCTAAACATTATGTCTATTGGAAAAACAAATGATATATATGATATGGGTTATACTGTTTTATCATCCTTTCAAAGAGAATTTGATTACATGAGAGATGAAATCAAGAAACTGTACGACGAAAATCAATGAATTGCTAAAGAGATGAATACCAGACAAGAATATCAAAATAGAATTATACATGTGTTAAAATCAGAGATAGATTCGACTAAGGCTACAAAAACAGATCAAATGCCGCAAATTCCGGTATCTAATGTTGGATTCGAATATACATTAAAATCAGATCTGTTTTCTGGTATCTTTGATGGTATTTCTAAGAAATTTGGTACATATTTGGCTGATTCTAGTGATGTTGGTGTTACAGCATCTAGCTTTGATGGGAGTTCAAATAGTCCTAAACAAGTTTTGAAGAATGATAACAGCTACTGGTGTAGCAAAAATCACCCCAATTCATGGATTCAGTTTGATTTCAAACATAGAAATGTGTCTATAACATCCTACTCTTTGAATGATCGTAATAGAGTCAAGTCATGGACAGTTAAGGGATCAAAAGATGGATCAAAATTCGAAATCATTGATCAAAAAGTAGATTCTACTGCTTTCCAGTTCAATAATGGGTTATATTCTGATCCAAATAATCAAAAGAACTTTCAAGTTATACCTAATAACCAGTATTATAGGTATATAAGAATCACATCGATTGGTAAGAATTGGTATGACACTGATTATTTCATTTTGCATCGTGTTGAATTCTTTGGATTTGTTCAATATGATTGACAGCCAAGTTTCTTTTTCATTTCCAAGTTCCCTGAGATGTGCAAAAAATGGTTTTTTTGATAGTATCAAATTGATACTCAATAAACACATCATACTTCTAAGAGTTTTTCTCACTTTAATTGTTTTAAAGGCCTTCTTCCATCATCTGCCCCTACCTTGAAAAAAAGAGATAAAAGTGCCAAATGATGAGCGATAATTCGGCACCAACAACTGACAACGAGACAGACAATAAAATATTTGATCATGCTCCAACATCTCAATCGAGTTCAGATTTATTGTCTATGGCAAGTTCTAGGTCTCAGGAGGAAAAATTGAAACAAATCATTAGACAATTATATCAAGACAAGCAAGAATTGAAGAAAGCTCTTGAGAAAGAATGCAAAGACCATAATGATATTGTATCCAAATTGAAAGGAGAAATGGAAAAAGGAAAAATTCCTGAAGATTTTGATCAAAAAATGCAAAGCATGCAAAAGCAGATTTCTGAATTAACATCCAGTTTACGCACTAGCAAATTGGAACTAAATGATTATCAACTAAATAATCAAGTATTACAGAAACAAGTTGATCAGTACAAAATTACCATTTCTTCTCTTGAATATGACCTTTCTAAAGCTGATTCTGATAGATATCAACTTGCTGTCACAAAAGCGCAAGTTTATTCACTTGAAGATGAAATTCGACAAAAGAACAGACAAATCAAAGAGCTTGAGACATCAGCAAAATGGAATGAACATGAAATCCAAAAGCTTAAAGGCCAAATAGCACATGCAGATGTTAGTTCGCATTTCTTCTCGATGGTTTCGTCCGAAATATCCGATATTGAGCCACAAAACGTTCATATACCAGATTTTGTTACTAGAGTATATTCATCGATGAATGAATCAGCAAAATCACCAACAAATGAAGATATAAAAGACTTTATTTGTAAGATTCCGGAAAAAATCAGATTGCTACAGGAAGAAAACGAGAGAATTATGCAAATGTCACTTCACTACAAGCACAGATATGCCAAAATTAAAGGATCCAAACCAAATGAAGATGAGCCATCACCTGAAAAGCTCAAAGAAGCTATGAAGAAGCTCCTAGTCTCGAACCATGAAAAAACAGAGAAAATTAAAGTACTTAAAGCAATTGCTGAAAGACAACATACAGCACTCCAAAAGTTAATTGGAAACCCTTCAAATGGTGAAGCTCTCACTGTGGGTTTAAGAAAAACAATAAGACAACTGGCTACATGCAATCCTAGCGAAAGATCCGCAATAGCTGCAATAGCTGAGAGAATGATGGACTCAATGTTAGGAGTCCAGGTATAAAGAATTGTATGATTTATTTTGTAAACAGTTTGGCCAATGACACTTTTTAGAATATGTTCTCTTTATTATTCATTCTCTCCCTTTCTGGTAAGAAAAAAGAACAAATCCACGAAATGGATGGACACAGATTTCGAATGACTGTATTTCATAGAGATATGTTAGAATTATGGATTACTCTGATATCTTCACAAGATAGTCCTGGCCATTCTCAAGCAAGTGAAACTCTTGAGGAAGCATTTAAATTAGGTAAAGGATTTATTAAGTTTGGATACCTTGATGGTCGTAAAAACGTTCACGTTCCTCGTAGATTATCAATTAAGCAGTTCCCACAGTTTTGTATTTTCCACCCATCAGGACAAACATGCATGAACTCAACTATGACAGCTAGAGAACTTGTCAATATGGCTAGCTCTTATCTTCCAGATTTCTGTCAAAAAGTTGATTCCAAGTGGTTCTCTGAGCCAGATATTCCTGTTGCTATTCTTTTCACCGAAAAGAAGAATACTCCCAATTTATGGGCTGCAATTTCATATCACTTTAAGCCACACCCAATCAGGATTGGAAAATCTGATGATCAAGAATTAGCTGCGAAATTTGGAATTACCACATTACCTGCAATTGTGATGAAGAACATGACACATACAATTGTATATGAAGGAGACAATGAATTCTTACCTTTGAAAGACACTTTGAAGAAGTTTTCACAGAAGAAATTGATGAAGATTAGAAAAAGTTTAAGGGTATACCCTCTTAAAGATTTTGAGGAGAATTGCAAAGGTCAGGATACAGTTTGTTTAGTACATGCTTCAGAAGAGCTGTCACAGGAATTTGAAATCTACAGAAAGAAACACACAACATCAATGCTTGAGTTCTTTTATGGACTGGAAAACCTTCCCCATCCAGCAATGAAAACTGGATCTGTTTTCGCAATTCGCAAATCGACAAATGAATATATTGAAATGAAAAGCCTTGAAGAGCTTTCAACTGTAGTTCCTAAAATCTTAGAAAAGACAGCCACATGGTCACAAGATGAGCTTTAATCAGTAAACTCGGTGCAAATAATGTGCTTTTTTGAAATTTTTCGAGCCATTTCTCTACATTTGAATGTGAGATAAAATGGAATTAGGGGTTTTGTACAAAGTTTTCCAATGTAACTAGATTTTAGTGCAATTGTACTGACATTGTTGAATTCTAATTCTGTTGAAATATCTTCATCAGATTCCATGCTATCAATGGTCAATTTTGAAACTAATAATGGAGCAGTTAATGAAGGATACATTAAATAGCGATCAGAATCGATAATTATTGGTAACACATAATTGTCCTTTTTGATGGAAGCGATATATAAAAAATTTTTATCTTTTCTTTGGCAATATAGAGCCCTTTTATGCTTATTCATAATGAAAAACCCATCAACAATAATTTCACATCTCTCTCCATCAATACTTTTTTCATCTAGAATAGACATTATTGTTGAATTCTCATCTTTTTTATATCCCCATGTTAACAATTTTAAAACATTATTGTGAATTACGGGAATTAAATGAAGAGGCGCTATTTTTTGGGAGCTGAAGAAGATATTTCCATTTGTAACACACTCCTTTATCCCAATTGTGTTCATGATGCACGTTAATGAATGGGTTTGGGAAAGAGCCTCACACATAATAAACAACAATGATTTTTATTCACATGTTTCAGCCAGATCTAGAAGAGATGAATCTATTTGACTTAATAACAATGAGATCTCCTTAGAATTAGGAGAAATATCATTGAACTCTTTTGGTGGGATAGATCTCATATGTTCTTTGAGTTCATTGTAATGTTCATATAGATTATTAATCTCCTCTTTAAGCTGTCTTTCTCTTTGTATTGCTTGTATTTTAATAGATTTATAATCTAATAAGATTTCTTCGACTTCCTTTTGGAGCAACTCCTTTTGTGCAATAATATCGCTGATTGCTTCGTCTTTCTTTTCAAACTTGTAATCTCGATGTGGAACTTCTCTTTTTGATAGCTCTTTATTCAACCTTTTCTGGGATGCAATATGATTATTGATCATTATAATTTTTTCGTCTAACGAATTGATCTCTTTCACAAATCTTTGCTTAGAAGCTAAAACTTCGCCACTAATCTGGCTCTCTTCCTTAGAATGCTCAGCTTTTAAACTACTTAGTTTTGATCGAATGTATTCTATTTCTGAAAGCAATCTTCTTGATTGCGAAACGGAATCCGCATGTAATTTTTGATAGTTTTGGATTTGATTCCTGATAGATGAAACTCCAAATGAAAACAACTGGTTTTGCATGATTAGCGATTTTGAGAACTCAGAGGCAGCAGAGACAATAACTTGACTGGGAATACTGTGAGTTAGTAGTTCACATTCTTGCTCATGACAGGTATTGATAATTCTATTACTTTTTTCAATATGTATGTTAATCCCCTCCTCATTTATCAAAGCATCCTTTGGTTGATGAATTGTTAACGAAAGTCCGGGTAATTGCAACTGACCTATGACAAAATCTTTTTCTTCAAGCATTCGAGTTCTGTTTGTACATTCTTCAGCTATTTTCTCCTCAAGAATGCCACACATTGCTTGTATTTGTTTAGACTCTTTGGCTATAGCTGAATACTCTTCCATCATTTCCGAAAGCTTTGAAGAGTTTTTTCCAGAAACCCCGAATTCGGTTTGCGCTTTCAAATGGATTAATTCAGATTGCTTAACCATCTTTGAATCAATTTTGATAATTTCTTCTCTTAAAGCATTCTTTTTATTCTCTAAAATAATTATATCAGATTCGAGTTTTGATTTGCGCTTTGTGAGACTTCTTTTCTCGTCTGGACTATATAACGGAGTATGAGGAGAGTCGATAATCGATATATTACTACTACTACGTATTTGTTTCACTGGTGTAGAATAATTATCACGCGTTTTGTATAAAATTTCATTTGATGAAGAAGATTTGTTCATTTAAACTAGACAAGAAAAACAAATATAAAATATATTGTTACTGCTTAGATCGAACCTGTCACTCCATGTAAAATCATCGGTCTCTTGGAATCAAAAATCTAATGGCTAAATGCCAGAATTGCAAAAATGTTCCAGCTCAAATGAAGCGAACAGAAAGTGGTCAACTTTTGTGCAAGGAATGTTTTTCTTATATATTTGAAGAAGAAGTTTATCAGACGATCACACGGTTTGATCTTTTGTCGCCTGGTGACATTTTAGCCATTGGAGTATCAGGTGGAAAAGACTCCACATGTCTTCTACATGTTCTTGATACTTTGAATAAGAGGCATGATATGAAAATTCAGATACATATGTTATGCATTGATGAAGGAATTGGTGGTTATAGGGATAATGCTTTGCAAGCCGTTTATGACAATGCCAAAAGATATGATTTGCCCCTTCTTGTATTGTCATTCACTGATATGTTTGGGTGGTCCCTAGATAAGATTTTCAGCGCCACTCAAACCAAGGAAACATGTACATATTGTGGCATTTTCCGCAGGCGTGCCCTCGATATAGGAGCCTCAAAAATAAAAGCAACCAAAGTTGCTGTTGGGCACAATGCAAATGATATTGCAGAAACAGTTTTATTGAATGTTCTAAGGGGAGATACTGCCAGATTTGCCAGATCAGTTGATATCAAAACAGACGGTATTGATTCTAAGCTTGAAGTTCCTACAGTTGCGCCGAGAATTAAACCCTTCGCATTTCAAAGCCAGCGAGATATTGTTCTTTACGTACATTTCAAGAAGCTTATCTATTATGCAGTTGAGTGTCCATATGCTGTGCAAGCATTTAGGAGATTCTCAAGGGAGTATCTTGTTGAAAAAGAGAAAAAAGACCCCCTTGTCATGAGAAAAATTATTGAAGGCTCTATTGAGTTTCAAGAAACAACAGAGAAAGTGGAGATTCAAATTGGTTTTTGCAAAGTATGCGGAGCAGCAAGCAATCATGAGGTTTGTATGGCATGTAAACTTATTGAACGACTTACAAATGCATACCCATCGAGACAGATAGTCGAAGATCCTGAGTAAATATTGAAAAATAGATTTATTTGGGATGATTTTTTAGAATTTTGTGTTGCTTCAACGTTGGAAGATTGTCATTTCCTTAAAATTGTGACATTAATATTGATATTGTGAAAACAATATTAATAACAGAAAATGCTCTTGTTTCTCTTGAACATTGATTGATAATTCCAAAAGGGTTTTCATCATAAGTTCTTGGAATTGTTGGAGATGTTTCTGAGGTTTGAAAATCAGCATTACAGAAATGAGATTGGAAAAAATGAACCTGATAAGTGTGCTTTTGCACAAAAGAATTATTATTGGATGTAATTACAGATGTCGAACCTAAATTACCACTGTGAAAAACAAAACAATGAGAGATTTCTAAGGTATTTCCTCCATGATGAAAAAGTATATTCTCATTCATTGATAATATACAGTATTCAAGCTTGAATCCTACTCCATGTGAATAGATAATTCCATAAGAAGGACTATTGTTATGAACTATATTTGAAAAAGACATAAGTCCGGTGATTAGATATAAGTATATACAAATATGGGATCCCACCCTATTATTGGCAAAATTACATAAAATGCACAAGACTGATGAACTCGAATCAGAACAAAAACCAGAGTTTGTATTTGCATTATTGATTGAAACATTACAATTGTTCAATCTTTGGCTTCCAGAATTAATTCTAAATGGATCTTCTCCACTTTTGCTATGAGAACATGTTGAAATTGATACATAATCTAGAGTATTGTTTTGTGTTGCTTTCAAGAATGCGAAGTGTTTTTTTAATGCTGAGCATCTAAAAGCACATATCATTCTCATTATAATGCTAAAAGAATTGAAATATATTGCCCCTCCTTCATTGTTGCTTGAGCAATTGAAGAACATTGTTTTAAAAACATTCATTGATCTTGACAATGTGTTCACATAAATTACTCCCCCATTGTTTGAGATTGATGATAATCTCGAAAAAAAACAATCGTTCAGATTCAAATCAATATCCTCATATGATCTTCCTTCGTTGATTAACTCATTAACACAAGTTGTACTTTCAATGTGTCTAAAAATCGAATAATACCCTTTAAAAGAATTGCATGAGAAATTTTTCATTAAAAAATAAACACAAATATGGATCAAGACTAGTTTCAGAAGTAATATATAAACATGTTCGTTTTTCCTTCTTGTGTTATTTTTGGTGATTCTTTCAGCTGAACCAATTTCATTCATTAAAAAATAAACTGTTATCAATTTCTTTTTCTGAATTGTTTGAATTCAATTTGTGAAAAAGAGTTATTTTGATTAATAATTTTGGTAGAAAAAAAATAGAACTTTTTGCAGAGGTTTAATTGAATTTATTGGCCGGAGGTTACTAAATAATCGTAAATAAACAATTGAAAAATAGACAAATGAATGACAATTGTCTTCAAGTTTGGACAGGTTTAATTGAGAAGCAAGACCTAGAAAGAAAGAAAAAATTCGAATTTTATATTTATGATAAAAATAATTGGGAAATTCAACATTTGATGATGTTTATAAAAGTAATTTCAAGTTTTTTTAAATTCGGCAAAGTTAAGCATTATAAGCCGAAAAAATCCATTATCATTGGTCTTAAAGCTATTAATTTTGATAAAGAACTTCATAATCAAGGAGATAGTGATGATCCCAATATTATGTATTGTGAAGAAAGAAGGAAGAAAATGACAAACTCGAATACCGTTTTTATTTATTTTGATCTTCAAAACAATATCATCTCGGTGAAGATCAAAAAGAAATCGATTGATTCACTAAAATTTAATTATTATTGGATCAGTGGAATTGATTATGTTACCAAAAACAATGGAGTATTCATAATCAAACCCACCCGAGGATATGGTTTCTATTTTAGAATATTCAATTCAATTGATGAAGGGATAACATCGAGTAAAAAGGTTAATTGGGTTGATATTTTAACTCATATTCAATCTGCTCTAATGTTATATGAGATTTCTCCTTCATATTGTGGAAACATTATGATGGAAATCAAAAATTACCGCAGAAATGTTGTGATGAAATCATTTCAAGATATCGAAGAACTTCAAAGTATTATTATTGGGGATATATTAATAAAGATTTCACTAATCCGTACAAATATCAAACAATGGGCAATTAAGTATCAAAACAAGTGTTATTATTTGGTAAGTCTTCAGTGGATCTCCCCATTTTTTCGGTCTGTGATCAAAAAAAATGTTAACGTAATTGAATGGGACACAACATTTTATGCTGCATCCCCATATGCATTGTGTATCCCATGTGCAATAATTCAAAATGCCGCTATTCCTTTGGGGTTTGCTCTGGGAACATCTGAAAACAGTAATTTATACTCTGATATGTATGATTTTCTTGAAGCAAAATCGAATATCAATGATATTCCAATCCTAATTGATATGGGGACTTCAATAATTTCTTTTGCCAAAACAAAAAAGCTTGAGTATTATTTTTGTCAAAGGCATATCATAGAGAATTATGGTTCAAACTCAAAACTTCTTCCGGTATTCCAACTCATTATTTCCATCGACTGTGAAGACTTTATTGATCCAATATTTCGATCATGTGAGGAGTATTTGAAACAGATTATTCTTGATGGAGAGAAAAGTGATACTATTAAGCAATATTTTCATAAAATGGGACTAGATTATTTGAATCATAAGATCACTATATCAAACATGGAATTATTTCAGGCGTTTGTTTCAATTAATAGGAAAATCAAAGGAATTCCTTCTACAACGAATCATCTTGAGTCGATCCATGGTCATATCAATGGAATAACTTCAAGAAGAAAAAGTATTGGTTCAACTATTTCTAAAATTATCAACTTTTTAATCAATACAACTTATAATAGCAAACATAATGCAAATAAGAGCTTTAAAAAGAAGATTCTAAAAACAAAAACAATATTTGAAACAATGCATATTGATGTTATATCTGATGAAGGAAAAATTTATCAAACAAATGATAAAAAGTGTGGTTGTTCGAGATCATTCAATAATAGTAAACTATACAACTGCCCAATTCCTTGCATTCATCAAATACATTTGGGAATAAAATTGCCAATTTTAGATGTATTTGATTTCCCAGAATTCATTTTCGAAAAACAATATTCTTTCAATCTTGAAGAAGTCAAGGAAGCAATTTTTTCATCTCCTGGAAGGAAACCAAAGAGAATTTGTAAGAATAGAATTCAATACTGTATCAAGACCTCCCAACTTAAATTTTTTGAAGAAACAATTGACAAAATAATAGAATTTTCGGGTTTAAAAGACAGAAATAATATCTTATCATTGATTCTGAAGAGATATTCCGATTTGAATTCAGACCTATCGAATTTATTCGTAAGAAACCTCATTTTCCTGCTCTCTTTAAAAGATGCATTTGATTACTTAAAAAATCATGTAAAAACCAAATAATGATACATTTCTTAAAGTTCTCTATTCTTCAGGCTGAAAGGCATTGTTCTAAAATATTGAGCGCTTTGAATACTTTTAAAACATGCATCAAATCATCATTTTTAATTCTTCTCCAGGGAAAATTGAACTCCAATATGAAGATGCATGTGATTCTGTTTTATCTCATTAATAATGTTAAATACTAACATTATTGTTCAGTATGAGTATGTGGATGAAGTTGAATGATTGATATAGATCCCCAGAACCCTGTTTATCAATATTCATTGAGCAATTTATTTTGCAATTTCTCTGATTGGCTGAGTATATGAGGATTATAGGATACCCAATGAGAATTGTTTGATACTGATAGAAAATCCCCATGATTGGCCTGATAAGCAACCAGATAAGAAAAACGACTATAAAACCTCAAATAGAGCATGAAAATGCAAAAAAATACAATATTTGATATAGAACTATTGAAATCTTAAGCTCCTTGGCTATATGAACATATGATGTTATTGAACATGTTTCAAAAACAATCAAGATATGATTATATAAATACAAGAAAAAAAATCTTCATCGATTCAAGTTGAATGCTGATGATATCAGTTTTTCAATAATACTTGATTGGTATATGCTTGAAGACAATTGTCATTCATTTGTCTATTTTTCAATTGTTTATTTACGATTATTTAGTAACCTCCGGCCAATAAATTCAATTAAACCTCTGCAAAAAGTTCTATTTTTTTTCTACCATAATTTTTTTGTATTGTACAATTACAATGTGGTTCAAAGTAATAATTCTTACCAAAATTGTTTTTGGGTCATATTCTTCTTTAATATGATTAGTAGAGCTTGTTTGGATAGAATTAAAACCTTTATTTATGTGTTAATGCTCCCACTCATATCCTAAATATAATATATGCCAAAAAATAGAATGATTAGAATTTTGAGCAGAGAATATTGAATATAGATCTCCCTATTTGCATTTGTTATCAATCATCTGTAAGATATCTGATTCAATTCATTTTTGCTCTTCTGCTCGTTTGGAAATAGAAATAAGACAATTCGATCTCAGAAATGGATAAGAAAACGTTCAATGTCACTAACTTAAATGACTTGAAATGTGTGACACTTTACAAAATGGAAAAAAATCCAGAAGTATGAGACACATTAAATGTGTGGTTGTTGGTGATTCTAATACAGGTAGGATAACATTGCTGATATCTTTCACTACAAATGCATTCCCATGTGAGTATATTCCAACTAGGTTCGATAATTTCTCAGCAAACGTTATGTACGATGGCCAAGCTGTTAATCTCCAGTTATGGGATACAGCTGGCCAAGAAGACTATAAAAAACTTAGGCCACTCGCATACCCACAAACTGAGGTATTTCTTCTTTGTTTCTCTCTTGTTAGCCCAACATCGCTTGAAAACGTTGAAAATGTGTGGGTTCCTGAAATCAGTGAGCACTGTCCAGGTACACCATTCATTCTTGTAGGTTTAAAATCCGATCTTCGTGAAGAGTTTGAACAAAACCCGGAGTACTTCAGATCCCAGGGTATGGAACCAGTTTCGACCGCCAAAGGTATGGAAATGAAGAAGAAGATTAACGCTTGCGCTTATGTTGAGTGTTCTGCTCTGAAGATGCTTAACTTGACTGAAGTATTTGATGAGGTTGTAAGATATGCTATTAACCCACCATCCAACCTGAGCCAAAATACTCAAACCAGTGGTGATGGTTGTGGCTGCGAGGTCATTTAAAATCGATTCTTGTTTCTTGATAATATCGGGTACCGTCAATAAAGGAAAAAGTCTAAATCGAAGGAAAATCACAGTGTCCCTTTCTCATGATTTTTTACCAAAGATAGGTCAATATCATCATGAGTCTTAGAGATAAGAAATCTACATTCTTAGTATATAAGTTTATCAAGATGGTGAATCTAAAAAACAAAGAAATTTTCAGTTTATTAAATTATTTCACGAAATTGGATGGTAATTCAAGAATCTTTAAAAAAATTCCCAAGCGAACAAATACTCAGTTCTTTATTTCATTAAGATGATGATTGTATCATCTTCATTGCATTGTTTAAATCAATATTAACTGATGTAAATGCACCATTATGAACTTGTATTTTAAATACAGATCTTTCTAAGGATGATCGTATGTTTTGTGGGGAAATAGATTGATAGTACTAATGAATCCTTAATCCAAATAGTTTTCTTGTTAATTTGGTGTATTTTTTGTTTGTTTTATTTGATTGATATTTGTTTTTCATCGCCCCAAACAAGCACATATCATTTGGTTGGGCTAAATGACTTGAATGAGCAGGAAATGGGATATAAAATAAATTTGAAATTTCTCTCCAAATCTCCAAAATCCCATTATAAATATGCGATGTCAAAGAATCCATTAATAGAACAACTGGGAAACCGTTTTCATTGGGTTCCTCCCTAACATTTGATATATATGGTATCAATATCTTTTGTATCCGTGATAACATTGTTTCAGTTTTGATATATCCCTTTTTTTAATACTCAATCTCAAGGTCAGGTAATATTATTGTATCTTGACAATCACAATCCAAAGTTATTCTTGGTGTGATGACCATTTTTCCTTAACACTATTATTGTTTCTCTTTTCCCTTCACAGTTTCAAAACTCTGCCGATTTCAAAACAAACTTTATAAGTCCTTCATTCGAAAAAGTACATTCATAATTAGGATATGTATCATTTAAGTACATTCAATAAGATATGTGATTACAATTGCTTTAAAAGACGGTACCAGGCAATTTTTTAAAAGATTTTGAATGAATTAATAATATCTATATGGTGCAGAAAATACAGAACACAAAAATAATTGAAAAATATCAATATTTTGTATTCTGGAATTACCATCCAATTTCGTGAAATAATTTAATAAACTGAAAATTTCTTTGTTTTTTAGATTCACCATCTTGATAAACTTATATACTAAGAATGTAGATTTCTTATCTCTAAGACTCATGATGATATTGACCTATCTTTGGTAAAAAATCATGAGAAAGGGACACTGTGATTTTCCTTCGATTTAGACTTTTTCATATATTGATGGTACTCGATATTATCAACTTTAGCAAAAAAATTCCAGAAGAATGAGGGACTTAAAATGCGTCGTTGTTGGTGATTCGGAAAGTAATAAGACACAATTTCTGATATCTTTAGCTATAAATGCATTTCCAGGTGGGTATGTTCCGACTATTTTCGATTGTTACTCAGCAAACGTTATGTACAATGGCCAAGCTGTCAATCTCCAGTTATGGGATACAGCTAGCCAAGAAGACTATAAAAAACTTAGGCCACTCTCATACCCAGGAACTGATGTGTTTCTTCTTTGTTTCTCTCTTGTTAGCCCAACATCGCTTGAAAACGTTGAAAATGTGTGGTTTCCTGAAATCAGTGAACACTGTCCAGGTACACCGTTCATCCTTGTAGGTTTAAATTCCGATCTTCGTGACGAATTTGAACAAAACTCGGAGAGCTTCAGATCCCAGGGTATGGAACCAGTTTCGACCGCCAAAGGTATGGAAATGATGATGAAGATTAACGCTTGCGCTTATTTTGAGAGTTCCAATCAGAAGTTGCTTAACATACAAGCAGCTTTCGATGAGGCTGTTTGGAATAAAATCAACACACCATCCAACGTTAGCCAAAAAAACTCAAACCAGTGGTGATGGCTGTGGCTTCGAGGTCATATAAAACAGACTCTTGTTTCTAGATAATATGATAAACGAATGATTAAAATTTCCAGGAGTATATATAATGCTTCGAATTCCTCCAAATGACTTAACATTTCTTCGTGTTTTGGGGAAAGGAGGATGCGGAGAAGTACATTTAGCTGAATCAAAAACTTTTGGTAAGGTAGCAGTGAAAAAGACGCTGTTAGAAGGAGATGAACAAATCATGAAAGAATTCCTGAATGAAGCAGAATTGTTATCCAAAATGAAATCTCCAAATATTATTGGCTTTTTTGGAACAACAAAGTATCAAGGAGGGGAATGTTTAGTTATCGAATACGCACCAAATGGAACACTTTTTCATTTCCTCGAGTTGTTAAGGAAGAAAAACCTTGAATTAACTTTTTCATGGGATAAAAGATATAAAATGGCACAAGATATCACCAGAGGATTGCTACTTATGCACTCTCAAGGAGTTTTGCATCGAGACATGAAAAGCTTGAATGTTCTATTGGACAAAGATATGACAGCCAAAATATCTGATTTTGGACTCTCAGAGATCAAGACAAGAAGCCAAACCATATCAACAAATCTTTATGTACCAAATAATGTTTTTGGATCATTATTATGGAAGGCTCCTGAGACATTTTCAAAAGATAATCCATACACAAACAAGGCTGATATATATGCTCTAGGAACCATTTTTTGGGAAATAGCTTCTTGCCAGGTTCCTTATGATAAATGGGAGCAACAACAAATATTGTTTCATGTTTTTTCTGGTAAAAGACTTGGGATTCCTTCTACTTGTCCTGTGGGTTTCAAAGAGCTCATTGAATATTGTTGGTCTCATGAACCCAAGCAGAGGCCCTCTGCATCTGATCTTTTTGATAGAATTTCTCAACTAATTGCAAAAATCCCTAACATTAATACTGAACAGTTTACGTCTTCAAATCTCCAATTATCTGGCAGTATTCCTGTTCGAGGGATTTCGTTTTCAGAAACGACAGAATTATGTGATCCGAAACAAATGTTTACAGGATACTATCCAAATCGACTTGTGACAGATGATCAATTTGCTCAAAAAGGGGAATCTGAAATCGAAAGGAAAATCAGAATGGCGAGAGAAAAACAACAATCTTTACTTCAAGAAAAGAAGAAGAGAGAAAAGGAAGATCAGAGACTGCGGGAAGAGCAAGAAAGAAAGAAGAAGGAAGAGAAAATGAGAAAAAAAGAAGAAGAAAAACAAAAAATGATACTAGTTGAGATAGAAAAAGAGACCCTGAGAATCGAAAAAGAAATGAAGGAAGAGTTGGAAAAAAAGAAGAAAGCCGAAGAAAAAAGAATCGAGAAGGAAAAGAGACTTCGAGAAGAGGAAGAAAAGACAAAGAGAGAAGAAGAAAGAAAGAGGAAAGCCGAAGAAAAAAGAATCGAGAAGGAAAAGAGACTTCGAGAAGAGGAAGAAAAGACAAAGAGAGAAGAAGAAAGAAAGAGGAAAGCCGAAGAAAAAAGAATCGAGAAGGAAAAGAGACTTCGAGAAGAGGAAGAAAAGACAAAGAGAGAAGAAGAAAGAAAGAGGAAAGCCGAAGAAAAAAGAATCGAGAAGGAAAAGAGACTTCGAGAAGAGGAAGAAAAGACAAAGAGAAAAGGAGAAAGAATTCGAGATCAGAAACAAAAAGAGGAACATGATAGAATTGGGAAATGGGAATTTACAGGATTAATTATTGCAAGGCCTATAAAATGCGTCTTTGTTGGTGATGGGGCTGTTAATAAGACACAATTGCTGATATTTTTAACTTACAATGCATTCCCAGGTGAGTATATTCCAACTGTGTTCGATAATTACTCAACAAGTGTTATGTGCAAAGGTAATATTGTCAATCTCCAGTTATGGGATACAGCTGGCCAAGAAGACTATAAAAAACTTAGGCCACTCTCATACCCACAAACCGATGTATTTGTTCTTTGTTTCTCTCTTGTTAGCCCAACATCGCTTGAAAACGTTGAAACAATGTGGGTTCCTGAAATCAGTGAGCACTGTCCAGGTACACCGTTCATCCTTGTAGGTTTAAAATCCGATCTTCGTGAAGAGTTTGAACAAAACCCGGAGTACTTCAGATCCCAGGGTATGGAACCAGTTTCAACAGCCAGAGGTATGGAAATGAAGAAGAAGATTAACGCTTGTGCTTATGTTGAGTGTTCCGTTATGAAGATGCATAACTGTGAATCCGTTTTGGAGGAGGCTGCTTGGTATGCTTTTAACCCACCATCCAACCTTAGCCAAAATACTCAAACCAGTGGTGATGGTTGTGGCTGCGAGGTCATTTAAAAGAATTATTGTATGTTATTTCTTTAACAATTTGCCAAAAAAGAACATTTATAATATGAACAAAAATATTTCAAATCAGGTAGAATAAACCAACCAATTCATGATTACAAAATACGTTATTACATCTGGAACAAAAAAGTAAATGGAGCAATTTTCTTGTAACTATTGGTAAACATGTTGTATATCTCATATTAAAAACTATTAAAATACAATGGTGGTTCAAAAGAATGGGGATTTTTTCTTGATTAGTTTTCAATTTGCCTATTGTATTTTTATGTGCATATGAGGTCCCATTATTGCCCCAATGAATGAATGATTTTTATTAAATTAATCCCGCCCTGTTTTCCTGTTTCATAAATACAGTCTCTCCAAACCATCACGTATTGTGATACATTTTCATCATTTAGCAATGTATTCGAGAAATATTTTTATCCAATACTAGTTTTTTTGTGTGGCATGCTCAATGATTCTTCACTTTATGAAGAATAGGGATTTCTCATCAAATCCTAGAATAATGAGTGTTATAGACTCTGTTGAAGTTTCTTTAATCCATCCTACAATGTAATCAATACAATGTAGCGAATTGTTTTAAAATTAAAAGCGTTTTTTCTGAACCCAGAATTACTCAAATTTGTGGATTGTATTGAAAGAAATTCATTTTTCAACTTTTCGCTCATGATGAATAGAACCAAATACAAAGATGGTATTCATTATTGGATCAATTGCTTAATAAGCATTAACTTTCAAATAATTCCTGTTTTTTCGTTCATAGGATTAATTTTCCAGAAATGCATTTTTTATTCTCTTAGAATTACAATCAAGAATCGATTAGAGTATCTCAAAAAGGCTTTTATAATGAAAATAGGGATATTCATCAATAAAATACTTATGATGAATTGTTACTTAAAGCCTGATCGAAGAGATATTTCATTATGGAAAGTATTTTATAATACCACTACTTCTCTTCTCGTTATTCTATATGGGATTCAGTCTTTTCTAAATAGTTTACTGTTTCGGAAATTACATATTAATGAAAGCAAGTTATTCTTTACAATTGAGAATTACACATTCTGCCCAGCTTCTTTTAAGGTTTGTTTGATAAAATATGAGTGTATCAATGAAAATATTGAAATCGGCAGATCATATGAACTTGGAGATATTTTGGTAAGTGACTGTTTTTTTTCTCGGTTGACCCAATTCTCTGGGCAAGGGGGTGTAATATACATTGAAACAGGGACTAATTCTATGGCAATTTCATTCACTATGTTCTTTAGCTGTTTATCAAAATATCATGGTGCAATATCTTTTTATTCATTGAAATCCTCTTTGAAAATGATATGTGCATCAAGATGTAAATGTAGTTTAAATGGGCATTTTGCATACATTTCAGCATCAACAACAAATGAAGTCATTTTTCTCTCTTTAACGATATCTTCAGATTCGACATATGGTTATACAACTTTTTGTATGTCAAATGGGAATCAATCTGTAGTGAATTGCAACAGCTCAATGAATCAAGCAGTTCAGAGTTCTGGTTTGTCTACAGTCACTCCTTCTTCTTTCATTAGTTCATTTTGTAATTATGCAAATAATAAAGTATTAGATTATATTTGTATCAACCATGAGTTCAACCCAGGAATAATGAGCTTTTCGAATATTATTCAGAATTATGGTGGTAGAGGTGTAGTCCGAATATATGATGGATCATTGAAAATCTATTATTGTATATTCAAAGATAACACAAATGATCTTTTCAAAGTTGATGTTGGTTCTTTTGAAGTTTCTCACAGTTTTATATGGCACACAGGATTCTCATCAACAGGATTTAATAACTCAATAACAAACAAACAGTCTTACCTATTTCCGTTTTTCAAATCACATTTTTGTAATGCAGATCTTCCAATGAAATTTGCTTCGCCAGAAAACACCCCCCATCTATCTCCAATCGAAACTTTGAAAACAACAAAGGAGGCAACATATAAAAATACAAATGACCCAACAATAGATTTCACAATTGAAAATACACAAAAGGAGACATTATATAGGACATATGACAATAGATGCTCTATTCAAATTATTAAGAGAGAGATCACAATGATTTTCTCCCAATCACTTGGTTTATTTATTTGGTTTGTATAAGTTGAATAATTACAAAAACCAGATACAAATTAATTCTTGTTAGTGAGGAAAACACAATTCATTTAAAAAGGACTTCTATTCATTACAGTTTCCGTGATCTATTTCGTGTTTTTGATCTTAAACATTTGTATATTAGCAGGTTCAAGGAGATTCCCAATTATTGAAAGAGATTTTGATATCTCTCTAGTTTCTGTTTTGCATAAAACAATAACTTCTTTTTCATAATAATTCGTATTAAAGAAGATAAAATGATTAACAGTACCAGTGAAGGCTACTTGGGAACTGGGACCTACTTGACGGGCAAAAAGATATGCCATAATTATATTGGATTCGGCGATGGGTATTGTGGCATCAGAAATTCTTTGATTACTAAGCTGAAGCATTCTCTTAGATTTGTCATTAATAATAACAATATATGAACCATTGAACCGTCCATAGACAGACTCAACAATAAGATTGTTAAAGTGAAACTTCAATGGTTTGAGTATTCTTGGGATTCCATGAAGCAGTTCAGGGGTAGGAACCAGATCTTTTTTCAGCGATAAAATTATTCGTATCTTCTTGAAACGAAGGGCTACTAATGGTAGTTGTTCTCCATTAACAACAATAGGAGGAGCATAAACATTAAGAGGCCCTGATTCAGATCTACTAAGCCCAATAATCCAATACAATCTTTCATCATCTTTGGCTAAAACCTGAGGGAACAAATAAGGAAGCTTAATATGAAGACATATTGCTAATGTCCTTGTTACTTCAACTGGAAAATTGGAATATAGAAAATTACGACTATGCATTATCGCAATATGAGATATGGGGCTATTTTGATTTAAAATCTCGTTGATAATTGGTGTAAGTGGGTCCATTATTTCTTTTTTTGGATCTAGTTGAAAGAATGAATCGAATAAGTGGATGAATGTTAGATTAGTCTTTGTGATAGCCATTAATATCATTTCGAAAACGCTATTAATTGATCGACAGCTATTCTTTGTTACTTTTCCATATTTATCTCTCTGGGGAAGGGGGAAAAACAAATTATATATTTTTTTGCAGCATACAAGTATCTCATGAAGCAAATGCCTGTTGGTTGTTTTCGAATACGCTTGAGTAATTGTCATCCATATATTGTCATGAAGTTCAAGAATAGAAGTCTCATTTTTATCAGTCAAGGCATACTCCATTGGCTGTTCACGGTTGAAAAAATGAGAAAACTTCAACAACGTAAGGAAAATTCCTGCCTGATTTACAGCATAATGAGGAGGAGTGACCGAAAAGTGTTTTGCAAAGAATAATACAGGTTCAGCACCCTCTTCTTTAGATGTGTATCCATCAAATACCAAAAAACTCTGTATTGGTGATGAAAACATTAAAACGGTTTATTAAACCTGGACAACCTTTTTCGACTCTTTCACATTGTTCTCCAATTTGGTAATTTCTATATCAAGTTGACTAAGTTCCAATATTTCATTATGCTGAGAATCTTTTTTGGATCTGAATTTTTCAATTTTCATCTGAAGTTTATGAATGAATGAATTTGCTTTTTCAAGCTCTTTTTTGAGCCTTTCGTTATCTTCTCTGTATATATTAGTTTGCTCTGGGGATTCTTGGTACTTCTTAAGTTGTTTTAGAAGGATATGATTATCGTGAATTTGGGTTTTGAGCGTTTCTTGAGCATTGCTCAAAAGATTTTGTAGTTCTGTGTTATGCTTTTGGAGTCGTTTTTGGTCTTCTTCACAGTTCATAACTCGATTATTCATCGAGCTACATCTTTCTAATGCTTGGTTCAATGAAACAGAGGAATTTGTATACAGAGTTTGTAATGATTTGAGTTCTTCTCTTGTTTGCACGATCTGTTTGTTTGCTTCATTAATCTTGAGTTTTAAGTTATAAATTTTCTCCTTTTTATCTTTAAGCTTTCCTTGGGTTACGCGGTTATCCGTGATAGAATTGTTCAACCTTTTAGTTATATGAGAATTTTCATCTTCCAAATCTCTGATTTTAGCTTTTAGCTCTGAATTGCTAAACTCAGATTTTGAGTTAAGATTTCGAATTTGGATTTCCAAATCATCCATTTGAGATTGTTTCTCTTTAAGATTAGAAACCTGAGATTCCAGGTGGATAACTTGTTGATGAAGAGTTGATTTTTCTTCATTTATCTCTCTAATAATTGATACATAGTGCTCCTTTTTAGAATCATTATTTTCATTTCTGTGAATTTCGATATGATTCTTCTTTGATTTCACTAGAATATCATTAAACACTAAGCACCCATTAAGTATTGAGAACAATTCAGATACCAAAAACACCAATTCATTTTTGTTCATGCTTCGAGAAGTCGATTCTATTTGATCCAACTCTTTAATTTTATCTTCAAGATGAGTAGGAGATTCGAGATAAGAGATAAACTTTGATAATTTCATCCCTTTTTTAGAAAAAGCTTCGGGATATTCACTGATTAGCATTCTTGATCTTGATGATTGCTCAAGAAGTACTGATTTATGTATGGAATCAAATGATTGTGAACCATGCTCTCCAATAATAAAAAGGGTGCATAATTCAGGATTATGAACCAAAGATTCAAGCAAATCAACATGACTCTTCAGAAAAGAAACCAATCTATTTATTCTATGTGAAGGACCGTCTCTCTTTTTCGAAACCTCCTTAATAAACAATAAAGCGTTGATTAATGGCTCGTCCGAATCCAACAAATCTTCGATAAAGTGAATATCTTCGGTATTGGTTCGATTTAAATCGATTATCTCATCAACAAGTCGCTCAATTTCAAGCTGTTTATAGTTTTTTTTTGGAGACTTCATTTATACGCTTAACGTCTTTTGTTTTTCCCTTAAGAGGGAAAATAAAATGGAAACAGTGGGACTAGTAACAATAGGATCATCTTCCAATTACGGAAGACGAATAGACAATTTGCATAAGAAGGGAATATACTATACATATATGTGGTATATTTTATCGCTATTGTTTATTCTCAGCATTTGCTTTTTTGGCCCACCATACATGAATTCTGAGGTTAAACAACATCCTTTGAGCCTTGTTAATTCTTATAATCGTTTATTTAGATTCGAGATATCTGGGTTTAATTATTTTAACAGGTTTTTGATTTACGAAATGTCATTTGGTAAGCACTATCCTAATATTTCCAATTCATCTTTCGAAGTTTCGGTTCAAACACACTTGTATAAAGATGGAAAAGAGGTGTGTGATCACCATTTTCCTTTGAGGGATTATATTTTGAATTTTGCTCAAAATTCCGATTTTTCAGAATCTATTCGGCTTTTTTCTTTCCCTATTGTTCATTTTGACACATTAAAATCCACAACAACAGTTAAATTTGTTGATGGGCTTCCACTTCCCACCAAGTTTGCCTTTTTTACTGTCGATTCAGCATATTCTGTTCTTTCCATAGTATTGAGATCCATAATATGTTTCATTTCTGTAATAGTTATTATTCAATTTAAAGGGCTTAATTTAAGTTTATCAACATCGTCTATCTCATCACAACTGACTTTTGCTCTACTTATTGTTATGTTCTTAGCGACAAATCCTTTCTTTATCCTGGATTACTTCTCTGATTCATCATTTTTTACTTTGGCTGAGGCTTTTCTAAGCCAATTGTTTTTCATATTTTCTTGTTATTCAGCATTTTTGCATTTGTTGGTTGGTGATAGAAAAGATGAAAGCCCCCCAAGTTATATATATGGTACATTCGCTTTGCCATTTGTTGTTGCTTTCGTTTTGATGTTTGGACACTCACTTTACTCAGTATCAAAATTAGCTGTTGACCCAGTTGTTGCAGTGGATACTGCATGGAAAGGATTGGCCCTCACTAAATACATATTAATTGCCTGTTTCATTCCAATTGTTATTTTTGTTTCATGCTTGAAAAAGAACAGCGCCGGAATCGACCAATTAATTCATTCACAAATGACAATTGAGTTTATTTTTGTAATCGCATTCGTTGAAATTGCAGCCCCAACAGAATCATTGATCGGAACTAACTTTGCAATGCAAGTATTCACCACTGCATCATGCAGTGTTTATGCATTTTTCTTTGCCTATCTTAATTGGCCAGTCGAATTGACTGGAATTTCTGATTCCTCAGAAGAAGAAATAAAGGATGATATACTGCAACCTATAGCAGATGCCGACAACACATCCCAAAATGAGCCAGGTATTAACGAATAAAGATTGAATTTGTTTATGTATAGTAGTCAATTCAGACCTAGAATAAAAAAAACAATAGTATTATATGTCAACGACCAAGAATAACTCAACGAAATGCGATAAATCCAAAGATTTAATCAACAGGCTAATTCCCAAACAACAAATTTTGAGCAAACCCATTACAATAGGATCACCAATTACACGTACTAGACCTGTGACTAAATCTGCAAGCCGTCCTATTCAAACACCTCAATTGCCTCCAATTAATGAAGCTAATAAATCTCCCCGGATTCAGCTCTTTGATGGTGAAGGGGACCAAAAAACGTTAGATTCCATCAAAGATCCTCTTGAATTTATTGAATATGCGCAAAAATATTGTACAGAGTCTGATTATGTTTATCTTTTACCATCAAATATCGTGGAAGATGAAAAACATCCAACAAAATTAAGGATTATTCCACCTCACCAGTCATCAAGGGAAGAATTTTGGACATTAAGTTTGAAGGGGCTTACTCATGTAAAGGGAAGTGAAGTTGACTTCATAACTCTCAGTGAGTGGTTGAAGTCTATCCGCAATTTTTCCAGACTTATGGCTCTTCCTTTTTTTAAATACCAAAGACAATGGAGACATTTTCGTTTATGGAAAAAACATGTTCAAAAATCCAAAATAAGTGGAGCAAAGTCATTATTAACACAAGAGTTGTGTTTTGCTCACCCAATCCTTAGAGAAGCCTTTTTATTGATACAAAAAAATCTTCATGAGTTGAGTTCTGTAAGGTTGTTTCTGATAAAACCTGATGGCGTAAATTCTATTGAGGAATTTGTTGATGATAATATGAAGCATAGAGATAGAGTTTCCTCAGTTTTTCAAGATTTTTTTTCAAATTTAATGATTATTGTCCAAAATGCATGTGAAGGAACTCGCGATGCTTTAGATTCTCCTGAAAAAGAGAAAACCCAAACCAAACAATCTCCTTTGGAAGGGTATATTAAACATTATGATAAGACACATCTACAAGCTCAATCACAGCTTTCATCAGATAAAACACAACATCAAGAGTTTACCAAAAGAGCTTCATATAGAGCCACATGCGTAAAGCTGATCCGATTTATTAGATTAGTTGATTATGTTGTAATAAGTTCTCTTCGATCAATTTGTTTCTATTCTATTCTTGAAATGTTTGGGATATTTAAATCATTATACGTTAGGGGGGTTGAAAAACTCAGTTTTATCGACGAAGATCCTCTTGAAGATTTAGAATTGCCAATTGAATATCATAAAATATATGAACAAATGAAACAAAAGGCTAATGATGTTTTTGATCAGCCAATTATTCGATTAGATTTCTCATATGAAGATGGATTAGTTTGGAATCCTGTTGAAAACGAGGTTGTTGCCAAAATAGATTTTATAAAGAGTGAGTGCATTGATGTCCTTTTCCGGGTTCCAAGAATTGTATCAAATCAAAAATTCATAAGATATATTGCTGCAGATATTACCACAGATGAATTTAATTTGGATGGGCTTTCATATCCAAATATTGATCAAATTATCATGAATGATTTAGTTTTTAAAGAAACATCCAAGAAACAATCATTTTTACTCACCAAGTCATATAATCTTCTTAGATATTATTCATCAACTTTCGATAAAGCAGTATCCATTTTCAAAGAGAATCAATCATTTAGCATAAGTTTTCTTAATGAGAGAGGAATCAAAGCATCGGATATCATGCAGAGAATTAGTTATATAAAAGACCAGGAAACATATCTTCGACACATAATTGAGAAGAGCCATGTTGGTCTATTTTGTTGTTTTATTGGTTCTCTGAAACAGTTTTTGATCAAATCTCCAAGTGTATGCCTAAATCAAATTCGATTAGGTTTTCCATCGGTTACAAAAAGGCATTTAGATATTTTTGGAAAGCATGTAAAAGATGCTTATCATGATTTATCGGTAATCATTGATGATGTTTCATCTTTTGTTAGTTTTATCACTGCTGTTGATAGATATAGCACTGGAATTAATAATTTAGTTGAGGAATCCAATATTATTAGTGGTTTTTACTCTTTAGCACAAGATCAAGGTATATTTGTTTCTCATGATGAACAAATCGAGTTTTCATCTCTTTTACCATTTTTAGACCAAATCCGCACGGTATTAGCAGAATCGAATAGCAGAAAAACTGATTTAATGCCAAAATTCTCAATAATGTTGGAAAAAAATGTATCTCTACTCCAACAGAAGTGTATAAAAGTGGAAAGTTTATCATCTAATCCGAAGCTATCTGATTTGTCAACCAGTTGTTCTGAGGCTGCTCGAATTTTAGTTGTACTTATTGCTCGGGCTGATGAAATCCTTGATTTGGCAAACAAGTTTAATCATTATCAGATTTCAATGGGGCTGCCAAGACTTAATTTCGATGATATTCTCATGGTAACAGGAAATGTTTTCCAAAAGAAGGTTCTATGGGAAACAAAGACTCTCTGGGAAAAGATCACAACAAAATGGTTTGTTATGAATTTCAGTGAAATCGATCCTAAAGATCTTAATAACGAAATTTCCGATTTCAAATCCAATGCAATGAATGTTGCGAATAATTTACCGGATAATATTGTTGCAGAACAGCTGTATTCCTCCATTACTGATTTTTCGAATTTGTTACCAGTAATATCTGATTTAAAGAATCCATCTTTGACCAATGACCACAAAATTATGATACAAAGTTTGTTAGGTAGCAATATTTTTGAACAAAATGAGTTTAAATTCAAAGAGTTGTTTAATCTGCAGGCATTTAATTATGTTGAACAAATTCATGAAATATCCATACAGGCAACACATGAAAAAGAGTTAGCTTCATTGCTTAATAGAATATCATTATCTATAGAATCCCTTTCATTCACATTAACCCCAATTAAGAATGTCAAATCTGCGTACCAAATCGGAGATTTCGAAGAAATGTTTATAACTATTGATGAATCAAGAGCTTTACTCGAAATTGTTAGGTCATCTCATTATGTTTCCCCTCTTCGATCATCGGCAGAAGCATGGACCAGAAATCTGAAACAATTGTCAACAGTTTTAAAGGCTTTAAGAAACGTTCAAGACTCATGGCTATATGTGTCTGGAGTTTTTTCTTCAGGGTTTCGTCCCAGCCCAAGCGATTTTAAAGAACTATCATTTATTGAGAAAATATGGAGGAATATTAGTTCAAAATTGAATGATGACCCATCAGTTTTAAAAATTTGTTTTGCGAATCAGACACTGCCCGATTTAGAACAGGCAAAAGACTCTATTGAAAAGCTAAGAAAAACCATTGAATCAGAGCTAGAAAATAGGAGGTCTGTTTATCCAAGGCTTTACTTTTTATCTAATAGGCAATTAATATCAATGGTATCAAAATCAAAGGATCCAAATTGTATTCAACCATATCTTCGACAACTTTTTGATGGTATATCTGAGGTAAAAATTGCAATTGAGAATCATGTTCCATGTATTGTTTCTGTGTATAATATTGATGAAGAAAAATTGCCTGTTAGATCGGTGAAATTCAGACAAAATATTGAAATGTGGCTCCAAAATATTGATGAGAGCATAAAAAGAGGTCTCAAAAACGAGTTCAAACAATCAAAACAAAGGGTCTCTGAACTCATTAGAGAAGATTGGATTGAATCAGATTTGTTTCAAATTGTTTTTGTTTTGTCTTCAATTGAGTGGACTAATAGAATTAGACTCTCCTTGATTTCCTCTAATCCAATGAATAGTTTCCAGGCACTTCTAAATGAAATAAATCAAGGACTCAACAATCTTCAAAATCAATTTAAATCTTCAATTCCTAGCCACAAGAAGAACAAGCTTTCTTCAATAATAACCTTGGATATTTGTTTTAAAGATATTGTGCAAAGCTACCTTGACAGTGGAGTGATATCTATCCATGATCCAAGATGGATTTCGCAAACGAAATATCTATGGGATGATTCTTTGAAAGAAATTTTTATTGAACAAGGATGTTACTCTTTTAAATATGGTTATGAGTTTCAGTATTGTTCTGATAGAATTCCAATTTCCTCCATTATTGACGCATCATTTCAAATAATGTTCAATTCTCTCATGAATCATCGAGGTATATGCTATCATGGTGAGAGTGGTTCAGGAAAATCTGAGACAATAAGAGAATTTGCTCGGTCCCTTGGAATTTTTTGTTTTATTGAATACTGTAGTCCAATTACTACTCTACAAATGCTACTTTCCTATTTTAAAGGTGTGGTCATGTCAGACATATTAGGGTGTTTTCATAATTTAAATTCCATTAGTTCTGAGTCATTATCAGTAATGGCAGATTACTTTAGTGCATTAAGCATGGCGCAAGTCTCCGGACAGAAAAAATTTGATATATATGGTATTGAAGTTATTGTTAATCAGCATTCTGTATTTTTTTCTACATATGATCAACATTCGCACCAGATACCATCAAATTTGAAATCCTATTTTAGACCAGCCTTTTTGCACCCTGTGGATATAACATCTGTTTGTGAAACTCAATTAATGAGCTTGGGGATTTCAAATCCAAAGAAGTATACCAAGATCTTATTATCTTCCTTTAGTTCAATGAAGCAATCATTTATTGAAAAGTCTGATAAAGTCTTTCCTCATAAACTACTTAATTATACAATATCTCAAGCAATCAGTATAAGATCAGCAGAGCCTTTACTTGATGAAAACTCTTTGATATCTTCTGCTCTTTTTTCTACTTTTTCCAAAATGGTCCCAGCTAAAGATATTTTGACAATATCAAATCTTCTTTCAAGCTATTTTTCAGATGCTCAAATTATTACTAATATTAATAGGCCTTTCTCTCAATCAATAATAGAAGCGTGTAACAACTTAAAAATAATTCCAAACCAGACATTAATCATCAAAACACTTCAATTGTACGATACATACATGTCTAATCGAGGTGTTGTATTAGTTGGCCCATCATGTAGTGGGAAATCAACTTCTCTGGCTTTGCTTTGTCAGGCTCTAAGAATTGATAAATTATCCAATGGGATTAAATACAAAATTTCAATGACAGCCTTGTCTCCAGGAGCTCATTCAATTGAACTCCTTTTTGGAGAAAAATTACCCGGTGTTCATGATCGTTCAACAGGATTAATCCCCAGATTGTTTGCCAAAAATGAGAAAATTTTAAAGCAAACTGAGAAATGGATCGTTTTTGATGGTCCAATTGTGTCTAAATGGTCAGATTGTTTGAATTCATTTGTAACTAATGAATGCTATGCATCTACAGCAGAGGGAGAACGTATATATTTTGATACTCAACTTACAAGAGTTTTTGTTGAGACTACAGATATATCTCAGTCATCACCATCGTTCATTGCTTTATGCGGAGTGGTTTATTATGAGTATAAATCCCAAGGCTGGAATGATTTTGTTACCAGCCAGCTTGAAAATGTTATTTATCCGATTTTTGGGGAAAAACAGTTGCTCAAAAACAAGTTTAAGGAGTTGATTGATGCATGTTTTTACAATGCAATTGCTTTTTTAGATGAAAATGGATCCCCAATTAAGAGCATGATTCCTCTTAATTTAGTTTCAATGTTCTTTAAACTTTTCGTGGCCCTTTTTAAGAATGTCAATCTGGGTGAGTCTGCTGATGATATTCAGTCTCTTGGTAATTATTTTGTTTTTGCCTTCATATGGTCTTTTGGAGGACATTATGATAATTCCAGAAGGAAACTGTTTGATCAAACTGTTAGGGATATGTTGCACAATATTATTTCTTTGCCAGGGCGAGGACTTCTTTATGATTGGAGGATTGATTCCACAACTCACCAGTATGTTAATTGGACAGAGAAAGCAGAGAAATTTATGATGGTTGCAGATGATTCTTTTGAAACAAAGCCACAACAAATTCGAACCCATAAAATCATTGTACCAACAGCTGAAAGTGAGCGGATTAAGTATCTAATGAATCTTCTCATCGAGTCCGGGATAAATGTTTTATTAAGAGGACCATCAGGAGTTGGTAAATCCCTTTTTTCTAAGAATTTAATCCAGAATCTTGAATATCAACAAAAAATCGTAATATTGGATTATACTTTTTGTCCATTTATACAACTTGATGAGCTGTATAAAATTATCCTATCAAAAATGCTGATTAAGAATTCTAACACCCTCTATCCTGTTGATGATATTCCACTCAAGCTGTATATTGAAAATATTGATTCTCCTAGATTTGAAAACAATGGTTCAAACTCTGTATTCGAATTGCTTCGCCAGATCATATGCTTTGGCAAGATATTCCACTCCGAAAGACATTCATTGATGAACATTGAAAACATTTCCTTTATTGGAGTAGGAAATGATGATACTCTTATTGAGTCTTGTGTTTCACAAAGATTATCTAGACATGCTTTTAATATTGAATTATCACCACCTGATTCAGCATCATTATTCACAATTATTCATTCAATACTACAATTATATTTTAGGAATTATGATAGAAGTGTTCTGGTTTCTATACCAAAGATTGCAACAGCATCAATTTATGTATTTGATGAGATCGCAAATGCTTATTTGCCATCAATAGAAAACCCTCAACTTGTTTTTACTCATACAGATCTTATGAAAGCAATATATGGATTATTGAGGGCTTCTCCCTCTCAAATATCAAACAATACCGATTTCGAAGCTTTATGGGTCCACGAAATGCAAAGATCTCTTATTGAAAGAATAATTCCAAGCGATAGGAAGCGGTTTCATGATATAATGAGCTTTGCATTGAAAAACAAAATCAACAGTACTTCAAACTATGCAGTACTATCAAAAAATCTTTGGATTCATATTCCTTTCGAAGGGATTCCAGATGAAGAGAATTGCTACAAGTGTTACAAGGATCTTGATGACTTTTCCTTCGTTTTAGATCGATTGTATTCTGATTTTTCGTTAACAAAAAGAAACCAAGGAGAAACATTAGTTTTCAATGAGCATATTGTTTATCAGATAGAAAAAGTAGTTAGAATCATAGGGAAACCATTTGGTCATGCCTTCTTAATAAATGTGTCTGGGTCTGCAAAAAGGATTTTATCCAGATTCTCATCATATTTATGTGGATATGAATTTGTGGAATGTGATTCAGGTTTATCATTTAGGGATGAATTAAAGACAAGTTTGATTAAAGCTGGTGTTGCAGGAAAGGGAGTTGTAATGATTTTAGGAGAAAGACATTTTAAAGATATCGAAATATCATCAGATATTAATAGAGTATTGAATGTAAATGGCATTATCCAGTTTTTTAATCAAGACGAACAAGAAAAACTATGTTCTGATCTTGTACAATATGCAAAACCAAGTGGAGAGAATGAATCATATCAGAATTTGGCAAGAATTTTTGCCGAAAGAGTATGTGAAAACATCCACTTCATATTAATATTTTCATCTTATCCTTCCAAGTTAATTTCTTTGGGAAAATTACATTCAAGTTTTTTGTCCAAATTCTCCATATGTTTGTTTGAAGATATTCCATATCAAGACCAAAACGAATATGCTCAACAGAAAATTGAGCATGTTATCACAGATGAAGAGCAATCAAGTAAGCTTTCTTCATTACTTTTAGTAATTCATAAAAAAGCCAAAGAAATATACTCTCAAATGAGTGGCACCAAATTTGATTTTTGCAAATTATCTTCATCGACATTTATTAAATTTGTCGAAAAGTTTTTAAATTATGTATCTAGGAGTTGGTATCAATGCAAAGAAACCACCGAAAGATTCCAAAAAGCCATTAATAAATATGAAAAAATAATGGTTTTAGGTAGAGAAGTCAAAGATTTGATTATCAAAGAAGAGCCACTATTGGAAAAGAAGCGAAAGCAGATATATGAGTATGATACAAAACTCACAAGGAAGTCATCAAAGTCTATCAATTTGATTGAACAAATCAAAGAAGAAGAATCATTATTGCAAGAATCCATCAACCAAGTTGAAACAATTAACAAAGAGTATGAGGAAACAACAAAAAATTCTCTTTCTTCTCTCAACAGAACCATCTCCCAGCTTAAAGCACTTACCAAAACTGATTTGAATGAATTGAAACAATATTCTGAGCCTCCTTCTTCTGCTCAAATTGTAATGAGATTTGTATCATTGCTTTATGGTAGCGATAGAAGCTGGATGTCAGTAATTACATTACTCAATGATCCTCTATTTATTAATAAGCTAACAACAAAGTATAGTGAAAACATTAGGATTAATGCCAAATTATTTGAAGAGATAGGTAACCACTTGTCATCAAATCCAAGTTTTCAAGAAGATGAGGTAGCAAAGATCGGAATTGCAAATAAATGCTTTTATCAATGGGTAGTGGCATTGTATTACTATGAATCAGAACAAAGGAAATATCGGCCAAATTATGATTCCAATGAGAATTACTCATCTTCACTTCAAGAGAACCGAACAAAGCTCTCAAGAGCTCACTCTAAGAGGCTTCAATATGGTGAAAAAATCGAAGGACTTCAACAAAATGTCGAAACGATGCAAAGGGAAGCAAATGCATTAGAGGAGTTCATTGTTGAATCAAAAATGAGGCTTGAGCAGTTTGATAAATTGATATCTTCTTTAGAATCTGAAAAGAAAGAATGGGATAATCAAATAGAAAAATCAAATCAACTTACGGATACATTATCAGGTGATTGCTTGTTAAAAAGTGTGTGTATTGTGTATTTCGGACCATTAACCCCTAATTATCGAAAAGAACTGTTTGATTTTTCATATCAGCAATGTGTCAATAATGGATTGAGTACCACAAAAGGGTTTACTTATTCCAATGTTTTAGTTGATCAAACACAATTGAACGAATGGATAAAGTCTGGTTTGCATCATGATGAGATAACAATTCAAAATTCATCAATTGTGATGAATGGAATTTATTCCCCTTTTATTTTTGATCCAGAGAATATATTGACAAAATGGATTAAAAAGGTTGAAGAACCAAATCAGATACTTGTTCTCCGTCTTAATTCTCAGAATTTTATTAGATCTATTGAAACATCTGTTCGAAACGGTACACCTGTGTTGATTGAAGAGATTAATACGAGAATTCCATCATATCTTGATAATTTATTGAGCAGAAGGTATTTTTCACAAGAAGGTAAACTTTATGTTAAAATTGGTGATAGAGTAACCGAAGTTGATGATAGATTTCGACTTTATTGCAGTTCGCGTGAACTAATAACTGATGTATTTGTCGATGTTGTTTCAAAAGCCAGTATTATTGACCATTCTTTGTCAGGGTCTACAATCATTTCATATATCACTGATATTATTATGAGATCATTGTACCAGGATGTATATGAAAAATCTATAGATTTGTGCAATTCTATTGAGATAGATAAAAGGAATTTATCAAATACTAGAGAAAAACTACTCGAATTAATAAAAAATGCTGAAGATAGCATCCTTGATGACCAAATCCTAATCGAGACAATATGCTCATTAACTGCCAATACTGTAGCTTATAATGATCGAATACAGGGGTTTGAATTGGAGTATTCATCAACAAGAAAGCAATTTGACTCATTATTTGTTATATCCAAAAGGATTTCTCAAATTATTGAGACTGCACGTGAATTTCAAAGTTTAAATCCATTATTCATTTATTCGTGGAAGAGCCTCAAAATAGTATTGCTGAAAACAATTAAAGGATTGAAAGATAACCAAAAAACAATTCCAGATATCCAAGAAGAGCTTTCATTTGTTTACTTTAAATTGTTTGGGTGCTCTTTGGATTATAATCAAAGGCTTCTTTTGGCTTTCCTAATAGCAATGATAGGAATGACAGAATCAGGTTCGGTATCTCAAAAGGAAATCGATTTTCTCTTCAAGGGAATACCAAATTCTCAAGCAATTTTTGAGAATCCTTTCCCAGATATTCTAAATGATGATTCTTGGTCAAAAATCGAATCTTTATCAAGAGCAATCCCATCTTTTAAATCTGTTTTAAATAAGTGTATGACAGCAGCTGAATTTTTAAAGCCTCATATTATCTCAAATTCAACCTCATTGCCTAATGAGATTACAGGCGGGATATCTGAGATTCAGCAGTTATTGTTATGCAAAGTTTTATCTCCCTGGAGAACAATCGAATATATAAAGAAAATTGTTGGTAAGTGCTTAGGAAGTAGATATATTGACCCTCAAAATGAGGGTCTTGGTGATATTCTTGATTTTGCAAGTCCTACTATTCCTGTAATATTTATTAATGATGGAGGATCATTTCCCATCAATCAATTCATTACATTCGCTCATTCCAAAGGAATGGGTAATAAAACCCGCATTTTTTCTATGGGCGACAATCCAATCACAAAAATCGAGCAAATAATTCAAGGATCAATTCAAAGAGGAGAATGGCTGTTTTTCCATAATGTTGATTGTGCCCCCAAAGGCATAATGAGGATTATTGATGTTCTTGTAAAATCATCATCAGATTCAACATCACAACCTGATTTTAGATTATTTATGTCTTGTGATACTGTTGGAGAAATTCCTCAAACACTTATTCAAAAATGCATAAAGATGAAAGTTCAGTATCCTGTATCGCTTCGTCAACATGTATTATCCCTTTTGAACATAATTCCTGCTACATATTTTGGGGATGAAAAAACAACAGGCATAGTATATAGTTTATCTCTGTTTCATTCAATCCTCATACAAAGAGGCAAATACCCTTGCTTTCAGTATAGATCAGACTCTTCTCCTTCTGATACAGATTTTTTATTAGCAATGAGGGTTTTGAAAGAGTTAAAAGATGGATGTAAGGTAATTGATGAACATGTATTTAATTACCTTATCAATAGTGTATATCTCTGTTATTATCATGACAAAAGTGATCGGCTCTCAATCACACAATATTTTGATGACCACTTTTCCAGGTATAACATTCAAGGTTATAAAATTGAAAAAGATTTAATAATTAGTACATTTCCTAAATATACAAGTTATCATAATCTCATTAAGTTTGTTCAACAGTTTCCATTAATTGATATCCCTTCCTTTTTCTCATTGCCATCAGATGAAATCATTCAAAAATATAAATCTGAGTCAAAAATGTTATGGAAGTATGTGGACAAGATTTATAATAGGAACAATCTCGTAGAAATAACAACCTCAGCTATCTATGATTTGATTAAAACGATCGAAACAAAAGTACCAATAATTGAAGAAATCACATCACATGCAGATGATGGTGTTGCAGGGTTTTCTGATCCTCTTACAATGATGCTCCAAGAAGAGATCAGTTTTTATAGATCATTAGTATTTGATCTAATTGGAGATATCAGGTCTATTGAACGATTATCCAAAGGAAAACAACTTCTTACTGAAGAGTTGAGTTGTGTTATCACAAGTTTGATAAATAATAAAGTTCCCAGCAAATGGAAAATGATAGGATTCCAATCATCATTGGTGAATTGGTTATCCGAACTTGACAAAAGAATTAGTTTCTTTAATAACTGGATCAGATCAGGGAGACCATACTCATTTTGGATGCCCGCTTTCCATTCACCACATTTGCTCTTAATATCTGTTCTTGAACGCCACTCCAAGTTATATAAGCTGCCAATGGAAAACCTTACATTTAATGCAAAGTTTTCGACAATTGAGCCTCAAGATCATGCGGAAGAAGGGATCTGGATACATGGTTTAACCCTCATTGGCGCTCGATGGAACAAAGATGAAATGTGCATGGTAGACTCAGATGATACATCCAGTTATGAATCCCCCTGGATTAACCTTATTCCTTCTCAACAAAAAATAGATACAAAAGATAATATATATATGTGCCCATTATATAGATCACCAAAAAAGCTTCTGAAGAACAACTTGCTCCTAAACATTCCCTTCCCTGCAAAAACACCTTCCCAGTTCGTTAAGAAAAGGACGGCACTTTTTGTATACCACTTTACAACACATTAATACAAAATGTCGCTTGATCAAGGGATAGAAGAGATCGATGTTTTAGGTGATGCAGTTTCTAATAAGAGTTTTAGGCGTTCTGTGAATAATGTTGAAAGAATCCAAGAAAATGTTGAATCTTCTCCGAAAGGTAATTCACAGCCTACTCAGCAGTATGATTTTTCCAATTCGTCTTATTTTCAGCGGAGTTTTAATAAAAGGGGAATAAAACCTGTTGCAGATTCTGTTCCTAAGCCAAGTCAAACTCCAAAAACCGAAACAAGACCTGTTCAGCCAGATAGTCCGAAACAAATGCTCAACAACCCAATAACCCCAATATCAGCTCCTCAGCCAAAAAATGATGCCTTTAGCGAGCCTCAAAAGAAAGTGCCTCCTCCAAGAACAGATTCATCAACATATCTTGTTACAAGTAGCGATGGTGAAGCAGATGTTGAAGACAATGCAGATCCAAGTCTAACAAATATTTTGAAGGAAAAGAAAATGCAAAAGAGAAAACTCAATAACAAAAACAGAATTGCCGAAGCTTCAATCCCAGAGGAGGCTCCCAAAGTTTTCATCGAAAAAGAAATTACTACCAGAACCCCAAAGAATATGACACCAAAAGATGAAACAAAAGGCAGAATAAGCACAATACAATCTAGAGAAGCTTTACCTATTCAAGTGAATCAAGATGTACTAATTGGTCCTTCAAAAAAGACTGTTGCGGCCGATCGTAGTTTTTCTAACATTCCTACGAATGAAGGACCTATTCAAATGATATCCCCTAGTACAATTGATTCATTCTTCTCATCTGCAGCTTACTCAATATCTGAGTCTTTTACCCCTCCAAGTATTGACACATCTGGTATTGAAAAAGCATCAAGTGAGATGGTTCAAGTATCAAGAAAGGCAGAGCAATCTACACAGGTTCTTTTGTCCAAATCCGAGTCTCTTGAAGACTGTTTATCAACTACTTACAACACAGCATCTTCATCCTCGCAGAAACTAACAAACGTATATCAAAAAATTACTATTGCTCGTGAAAGAATGGGTGTTTTGAATGATATTGTTGATAGTTTTAATGAAGGATCTGGTAATTTCAAAATTATTGCACTTCAGTATTTGTTAAAGTTCGTTGCTGTAATTTATTGGGTGTTTCTTCTCATTAAAAATACTATCTTGCGCCCATTTAAGAAAGATGAAAAGCTTCCATCTCTTGTCGAGGCCGAACAGTCCATGATCCAAGCCAAAAAAGCAATGAACAAGCTTAGAATGTTGGAAGAGGGTACAGAAGAAGGAAAAAGCGAGGAATCTGGTAAGTCTTGATTTTTAATAAACATGTTTGAATAATATTAGTACAATTTCCCTACACATGATCAAATATGTGCAAGGATATGTCATCTCCTCTATTGGGGATCTTCCTTGGCTTGAAATAAAAAGGATCATATCTTAGATCTATGAATGTCACTCTAATCCCACATATGGGACACCTCCAAATCTCTTCCATTTGCAATAATAAGAACTCTCGCAAATCAAAGCACCTCTGATGATTACAATCAACTCCCCTTCCTGGACATGTAATGGGGACAAAGCTAATGGGACAAATATAGGATTCCGCACTGGGTTGCTCACTTTCTTTCATTGGAGCTGGAGGCCTATTAAAAACAATATCTTTGATTGCGCTTTCAATCATTACAGTCTCTCCGTTTATAAAAATGGGTAAATCTGTTTTATATAGACCGTTTCCGCGATAATTCTCGAATCGAAAGTCATGAGGTAATAATTCGCAATACACTCCCCTATTATTCTCAATTTTCAGTGTATTCAACGGCAAACTCGAAGGAGCTAACAGAGGAGAATCACCAAGACTTTTATTTATGCCAGGAATAAAAGATTTGGTTGTAAATGAATTATGCTGCGGAACATTGACTTTATTTAAAATATCCTCGTGATTCGCCTGACACAAGGGTTTTTGCTTAAAAATAGCCCGTTTCCGTCGGTACTGAACAAAGCTCTCGCCGAAAAACTTGCTTTCTGCTTTTCCCGAATCCATCTGGCAAAAAACTACCTGACCTGTCAAACATGTCAGGAGCCTTTAACTAGATAACATTATTTATTAGGCTTCTGGAGCTCGTGTATATAGGCCTCATATTGCTGCTTGGTCATTTTCTCCTCCTTGTCAATCTTAGGCTTTGATTTGATGTATGACCCTTCTTTAATTGTCACTCCGTTGCTTGGGATGACTTTGTCTGTGGTGAACTCTGGTGCATCCTCATCGAATGTAGGTGCGTCTGATGATATGAGCGCAACATTTGCTTTTCTAGATTTTGTTGCTTTTTGTTTGCTGATCTGGTAGCCCTTTCTTCTTGAGGGCTGGGAACTATCATCATTTCTGAGCTTTTTAGTGGCGACTTTTGGTACAATGAGACCATTTAGTGACTTTGGCTCTACTATTGGAATAACATTGAACTCAGAATCCACAGTTATGTTTTTCGCCATGCTAGATTGCTGCTTTCTGGTTGCATCAATGGATTTGGTGAGTGCCTGGGCTGGTGTGCACATTGATTTATCATGAATTGCATCCGGTTTAGCTACTCTCGGTTTGAATCTGGTTGAGTTGAGCAACTGTGATTGCGTTTTCTGGAGTATTTTCTTAGATATCTCAACTTTATGAGAAATTTCGACATTCCTCTTTGTTGCTGGAGCAAAATCCCTCTTTACTAGAACATCACTTCGAATTTCAACCGTATCGGGATCTCTTATGGTAATAATACCACATGACCACGAATCAGGTGGGGGTAATTCTAGGTCCTCGTCAAGCATTACAGAACTCAAAGGACTTCCGAGATGAAAGGAAGAAAATATAGCATTGGTCTTAATTTCTTCCATAAAAATCTGAGAAGAAACCCTTTTAATATCACTTAAAATTGCTTTTTCTTGGATTCTCGAAAAACAACAAGACAAAATAGACTCAATAACACTATATATCGAATTTTGCGATTCGATTTGAAAAGAAAAAAGATCCTCTGGACTTGATTCACCAACTTCTTCCATAAATAACGTTGTTGTTTAAACTGTACGTTAAGGAAAAATGGAGAGGGCTGTTCCAAAGACATCTGACGAAGCTAGACATTATATTGATGAAGCTATTGACAAAGGGGATTTTGAGACAGCTGAATACTATGAAAACGAGTATCAATCGTTGCTCAATTTCGAAAGAGAGGCGCAATTAGGGTCAATTGTTAGTGATTATTATGAGCAAAATGAACTTTTGGTGGAAAATATGGAAAATGCAAGGATTTATACATCAGAACAGATTTTGGAGGCGAAAAGGCGATCAGAAATCGAGTTTAATGATAGATTTGAAAAAATTAAAGATAGACAGGAGTTTGAACTAAACTCTATTATTGGAGAATGGAAAATGGCGAGAGAAAATGAAGAAGAAGGTTTGGAATCTGATTTTGAGTCTGTTATGTCGACAGCAAAATTAATCGCTTCACAATCGAGGTTTCAAGAAGCTATTAGTATTAGAGATATTGCTAAGAAGCAACTTAACAAGAGAAAACATGTAAATCATGAAAAAATCGATACAAAATATAAAAACCAGATTGATTTAATGATGAATCGTCATGAGCTTGAATTACAGGGACTTGTTGATGAGAGGAATGCAGAAATAGAAGGTTTTAAAATAATGCAAGAGAACTGTAATAGCGAGGCTATGGGAGAGTTTCTAATCAAGAATGCAAATCTGGTGACTAATATCACAAAGCATTTTTGGAAATCTGGAGGAGCCCCAAGACCTCTGGCAATGCAAGCTGTAACAAACAAGGTGTTTTCATCAACTTTTAAGCACACAACAAAATCGCCAATAAAAAATTAACTGTTTAATCACTACCTGATGATGATGATGAGGATCCAATGATTTTGGGCTTCCTGAGTAGGAAAGCATAGGCAGCACCCCCTCCGACAACTGCAGCTCCGCCTGTTACACCTCCAATTAACACAGCATTACCTTTTTCTGTCGCAGATGGTGATGGTGGTGGTGGCGCATCAATACCTCCAAGTGACATTTCAAGATCTGTCGCAAACTTATCAACAGTCTCAACTGTAACGTTATCATCATAAACTGCTTGGAGTAATCCGACAAATGGATCCAAAACTGGCTTTGACTTATATTCAAGATGCTTATCAACAAGGCCAATTATGTTGATTTCGGGACTATATAAAATGTGATCAACTGTATTAGATATGAATTGCAATGGAGCAAAATCGATCATTTCAAGGGTCAACTGATTCAAATTAATATTTTTTGTGGAAATGTTTGAACGTGCACCATACAATATGTAAAACTTTTCTTTCAAAGGAATCAAATCATGGAAACTTAAAAATCCATTTGTCTTATTAGCATAAAGACAATCAATCAAACTCTTTAAAGTAAAGTTGTCTAAACTATACTTGGATATGTTAACAAGTGTCTTATTTAGATCAAGAAATGTAGTCGGGAATTTGTTAATTATGGCAAACATAACATCAGAGTAATCATGCATATAAGTTAATGGGTCAATAATTGCATGGTTAATGACATAGTAAAGACCATCTTTGAAGAAATTGATTGCCTCTTGGAACGATAAATTCTCCTTCTTCATCATAACTGTAAAATCTGCAACGGTTTTCATATACTTACCAAGGAAATCATTAAGATCTTTGGGAATAATTGTTTTTAATTCATCATAAATGATAAGAACTTGTTCAATAAACGGAATAATAGATTCTACATAGTCAGTCATTTCAAATCCTGTAATATTCTTAACAAAATCGAATAATGTTGAATGATTAACTAATGCATTATGGAATTGTTCTAAGTAAGGCTGAAGGTTGAATGAATCTGTTGTTTCTACTTCAACCGGTTTAGGACTAGGATTAACAATTTGATTCGCCATTGATAAAATCATATTAATTGTTGAGTTGGAAATCATTGAAGAAAGGATATCAATTTCATATAATGGCAATGTTGTATTAGTAATTTGAATCAAGATTTTAGAAATATTTGTCCATGAGTTAGCAAACATATCTTGCTTGAGATTTGCAAAAGAATCTAAAAGTGTCTTTACACTGGTATCCTTGCTCGATATATCTTTCAACAATTTGGAAATATTTGTTGCAGTCTGGTTAAAAACATCAAAATATTCACCAACGATTGCTGGAATTCTGACGCCTTTGGTTAAATTCAATAATGCAACAATGGTTCCATTAATGGCATCTTCGTTCATGCCTTGTGCTTTCAATAAAGACTTGACGGATATTCCATTTTGAGCCAACCCATCAATCATTTGGGAAACCATTTCCATTGAACCACCAAAAGCTGAGTGATTAAAGCTTTCGACGAGATATGATAACCTATGTCTTAAACCATTATCGCTCTTTGATGATATGGCACCAACTAACCATTTAACGGGTATTTTAAGCATACCGAGAGCCATCTTTATAAGAGACTTTCCAAAACTAATCTGAAAATTATAGTACTTGCGAACCATTGCATAAATCTTATAAATGCCGAATTTTTTGCCAGAGATGCTCAAAACCACAGATGAAAAATCAGAAAAGCTCTCTGCTGGTTTCAATGGGATAGCCTCCATGAATTCTTTAACAGTAACGGACTTATTGCCATAAATATCTGCCAAAAATCCAACCTTTTCAGTTAATTGTACAAATGGGAAACTAATATGATTTGCAATCTCAACTGCTGTTACGTTAGTGACTGTTCCATTAATCTTGTTCATCAAAGTTGATGATGTGTTAAGCTTGTGACCCAGGAACTTCTCAAACAAGGCCATGGCTTCTAATGTATCCTTAGAAGCGTTCACATTCTTCAAAGTAACATTAAATTTTAGTGCATTTGCAAACTCTTGATCTTTAGAGGAAGGAAATTGGGTAGAGTTGCTCAACTCATGAATGACACTCTTTACGGTTCTATTAGGATTAAACAAATTCATGAAATCTTTTAATTTGGTAATATTACCATCTGACATGCCAACAAAGGATAAAAAGTCATCAAATAACAATGTACCATTTCCTAACCCACTTATTACAGTCAAAGGATCTAACCTTACAATAGAAAGTGAAGGACACAACAACAGCCAGGCTATCATATTTAATTTTACTTTTAATTGAAATTTCAATTAAATACGTTTCCGAATAAAATATTTGAGAACTTTGATACAAATTTCGGTTTTTCTGAAATATCCCCTTTTTAATTCCACCATTAGTTTGAAAAATTGATAACTTTTAAATGGTTTTGGTTAGTTGGATAAAATTGACAATTGGGATTTTTTATGGAGCAAGTATCTGAGTTTTTTAAGGGATTGGTGTATTCTTATATTTCTAATTCGTAGAGGTAATAAAGAAACATTTCGTCGTCTTCGGAAGGTAGATGAGAACCATAGAGGTTTTGATAGCCACTCAACGATTTGCAATACACTTCGAACAAAGAATTTTGAGCAATCTGTTAAGCTTCCAGCAGGAAAAGATGAATGTGATTGGATTTCCATGTATTCTGTTGAGTTTTACAATCAATTGGTGATATTTTTTGGTACAATTGAAGAATTTTGCAGTAAAGAGAGCTGCCCGCATATGTGTGCTGGTCAAGGGTTTAAATATCTGTGGGAGGATGGGAATAGATATACCAAACCGACAGATTTGCCTGCTAATCAGTATATTAGTTTGTTATTTGATTGGGCAGATGCAATGTTGGGCGATCCAAGCTATTTTCCAAAAGATAGAAGCGCTAAGTACATGTCCAGTTTTAAGAACGAGGCCAAGAAGATACTTAGGAGGTTTTTGAGAGTGTACGCTCACATATTCCACCATCACTATGCACAAATTAAGCATACTGGAGGTGGTTCGTATTTTAAGAATTCGTTTAGGCATTTCTACTATTTCGTCAAAGAGTTTGATTTGATTAAAGATAATGAGTTTGAGCCGCTTCAAGAAATGATTGCTACATTAGTAAAAAGACCAAATTAGGTATTTATATTTGGATTATGAAAAGAGTTTGGAGAAGTGTGATTACGCTAATGAAGTCTAATGAACTTTGGTGCTGGATGGTTGGGCATTCTGGGGGCATTGTTTGGCATGGGGTCAAATCAAGACCTTCAATAGACTCCATTGTGGGGCAATGATATGAATTAAAGTGAACAAGAGAATATGTATTGGTTAGTCCATATGAGTATTCAGTGTTAGATGGGAAATTTACATACAATAAAGAGTTATCTAGGCTTAATACCACAGAAGGACCTCTGGAAATCCCATAAATATTATTGTGAGTTATGGAATTCTTTAAAACATTTAGAATTCCAGGGGTAATACTATAAAAAGGAGTCCTATAATTCCCAAATATTACATTATATGATAAAGTTGTAGTGCCTTGAGATGCCATAATGACTCCTGTGGTAGATATTGTGTGATTATTATATACAATATTACAGTATTGAATGGTTGTATTACCAAAAAATGATAAAACAGCAACCTGAGCTGAATTATGACTAAATGTACATAAAGTGAGATTATGTTCAATTATATTGAAGAATTCTATCCCTGATGCTTGTCGATAAAGTGTATTTTTAGATATATTGCTCCTAAAAAAATAAACTTTACCAAAGTTCAGGTAAATTGAGCAATTCCGATTACTTCCATCACTCATTATGCATTCAGATAACGACATTTGGTCACAAATTGAGTTATACTCAGAATACATATATGCATACATAAACATTCCTAAGTATGAAGCCGAAGTTGTAAAACACTTGGAAACACAAATACTATAGATTGAGAAGTTCCCTTTGCTTGGAGAATAAAAATATACTGCTCCTCCATGATAACCAGAGCAATTAAAAAATGTTGATTTATGCAAACTGAGTTCCACACATCTTAAATCAGAGCTAACATACTCTAAATTTATAGCACCCCCACTTGCAAGAGTTCTTAAATCATAAAAATAGCTATTGTCAACAATGTACTTATAATTGGGATTGAAACCCGCAAGTGGAGTCATTCTCCCATTTGGAGCCTCTTTCACATAATGGTTTATAAAACTCAAATCAGATGTAATATTACCAAAATATTCGTATTCAGACCTTAGGAGCAGCCTTTGGAGAGAAAAGAAACTGAGATGGTGTAACATAGAATTGAAATAATCTGAGGTGGATAGAGTATTCAATTTTATTATAAAAATAACCCGAATGTATTCATAACTCTTTCGTAAAGAAAAAAGACAAATGTGGGCAATAAATTGCTTTACTCTGTGCGCTTGGCAAGACCTCTCCTGCGACCAGTGCGGCGGGCAGCGATGAGACCGACCTTTTGACCTGGGCGAGCGTTACGGGAAACTGTTGATGGTTTACCCATATGTTGGTGAGAACCACCACCGTGTGGGTGATCGACTGGGTTCATAACGATACCCTTAACGACTGGCCAGCACTTCCTCTTAGCAGCAAACTTGTGGTGTGAGTTACCAGCCTTTAACAAAGGCTTCTCGAGACGACCACCACCAGCAACGATACCAACTTGAGCACGGCAAAGGTCACTGACGAGTGTCTTACGACCAGATGGGAGTTGAATACGGGTGTAACCATCTTCTGTGTGTGTAACAATACGGCATGAATCACCAGAGCATCTGCCATAACGACCACCATCACCTGGGCGGTGTTCAACGTTGCAAACTTCAGCACCTTCTGGGATTTGGGCGATTGGGAGGATGTTTCCAACTTGAAGCTCAGCACCAAAACCGCACTTGATGAATTGACCAGAGTGAACACCTTCTGGGGCAACAACAAGAGCCTTTTCGAGTCCCTTGCCATCAGCCTTCTTGAAAACGATTTGGGCAAGTGGAGCGCCACGACCAGGATCGTGCATGATTTCCTTGATCATTCCTTGAATAACACTTGTGCGCTCAGCAGTGTCGAGTGGGCGGAACTTAGCAGCTCCCTTCCTGTGGTGAGTGTGGGCCTTGAAAACGTTACCATTACCCTTACGTTGTTGACGGAGAATATGTCCCATGGAAAAGGCCGACCAAAACCGCTCATTTTGTAAAGTAGCTTTACATATGGAGACTGAGGGACTTGAGAGAATCGAGGTTGTTCTATGTCCTGAGTGCCGAGTTCCGCCGTGTTATTGTAAATTTTTTGGTCATATAGTTGTTGACGCAGAAGAGGAAGAGGTAGTCGAAGAGGAGAAGGCAGAAACGGTGCCTAGTAATCTTCCAAAAGTGATTTTCACTGTGAAAGCCAGATCTAAGAGGAAAAATGTAACTACTATTAGCGGATTAGAAGGGATAGGGGTTGATTTGAAGGAGTTTTCTCACTTTGTTCAGAAAAAAATGGCTATTGGATGTTCAATGAAAAATAAAGGGAATCAGAATGTAGCTGTGATACAAGGTGATGCGAGCAAAATGCTTGTGCAGTTAGTGAAAGAGCATTGCTCTCTGCAGCAAAGCCAGATTTCCATAGTTAAAAAAGCAAAAAAGAAAGTTGTCCCAAAATAATGGATATATACAAGGATCTTGCGAATAAGATTAGCCATCATATTAAAGAGAATGTTGATTTTTACAACGAAATTCAGGATATTTTCCTGTTTAATAGGCCAATTTCCTTCATACTTTTGGTATTATTATTGAATTTTGTGGTATTCGCTATATATATGGTACACAAATCATTTTATACTGCTGCAGCATTCTGGTTTTTCTTAACTTTGAAAATTAAGTCATTATATGCTGTTTTAACTCGGTCTTTTGTGGCATATGTTGAAAACCGAGGGATTGATCAGGATTTAGTATTAAATAGGCCAAAATATTCTCCAAAGGAACTCGCTGCTTTTGTTTCCACTATCAAATATCTGATAAAAATCCCTTATGATTATGCAATTTCAACCTTGCAAAAAAATGATGTTTTAGGATGCTTTATAATCATTGTTTTATTGTTAATGATGTTTCACATGTTTAGATCATTCAGGGGTATTTCAATATTCCAATGCTTTCTAAATATGGTGCTATTTGCCCCAATGATTTTCTCTTTAGTAAAGAATTAACTTATTCATGCGCACCATGCTTTTCTAAATAAGAGACAACATCATAATGCTCATTTTCGGCTGCCTCTTTAAGTGGAGTTCTTCCAATAAAAACAAATAAACGAATTGCTCTTTGATATTCAAAGCAGCACCATTTTCAACAAGTAAAACAACAATGTTAAAATATCCATTGATACAGGCTCGGTGAAGTGGAGTACAGCCATTGTCAGCAATAATATTCACATTTGCTCCATTTTCAACAAGGAACTTTGAAACTTCAAAATGTCCATATTGTGCAGTCCAATGAAGAGGAGTCCACCCATACCCATCGAGAGCATTGATGTTCGCTCCTCTCTCAACTAAAAGTTTGGTAATCTCGAGGTTTCCTCTATCAACAGACCAATGAATTGGTGCCCATCCATCACTATCAGATTTATTCAAATCGGCACCATTATCAATCAGAAATTCTGCAAGATGAAGATTCTCAGAGTTTGAAGCACTATGCAAAGGTGTCCATCCATTATCAACTTCATCATTAACACTCTGCCCATTGGCAACGCAATAAAGAGATGATTTAAGGTAGTTAAATTCGACAAATAAGGCAAGATTAATTTCGGATTTATATCCCAGATCAATCAACCTATCAAAAAGTATATCCCTTCGGAAGTGTGCAGCCGCCAATATGCATCCGCTGAGGTCAGAACAATGTTCACAACAAATCCCAAAAAGTTCGAGATTACCACCTATTATTGAGCATCTGCATGTTTCATTCGATATTTTCGAACCTTTTCCCAACAAAAAAGTAAAACAATTATATGATCCATATATTGCAGCAATATTCAACATGTCACATATCTTTGGTTTTTGATAGATTTCAAAATTGCTCCAATCCACTTCTTGTGTGATTATAATTTCATTCCTATCCAAATACTCTTTTAGCTCATTAATCATATCATTCTTCAATAAATACCCAATAGACTGTTTAGGCCAGCCATATTTAGTATACTCGTTTAAGAGTCTCCAGTTATCTGATTGATATTTCTCTAGCGTATCCAATAAAACAGAATCATTAAAGCTTCCTAAAAAATTTTCAATATTAGGAATATCTCTTGAAAAAACGAAAATGGAAATAAACAGATATGTGGTTCTTAATTTCTCCATTATATCTTTAATTTCATAACATTGCTCCATCAATAGACTCCTTATAAGAATGGGGGCTCTTTGAATAGCTATCTCAAGCAAAAGAGACTTTATTAGGGAACCTTGAGGATGAATACGAAAAATTTCAATACAAAATTGTACAATATACGGTAAAATCTTAGGTCTTATTGTATAAATCCAGTAGATTTCAAAAGCCAAAGTCTTCATCTCGCAATATGATAAAAAATTCCTGGATTCAATTACCCACTTCACGGTTTCTGATACGTTTGTGCTATCTATACATAAAATCTTCTCTTGAAGCATAACAATAGGTTGGATTTTTTCGGGGATTAGAATAGAGTTTATAGTCATAGATCAAAATGCAAATAATCGTAACCTTACAAATATTGTTTTGAGTATTCCATCTTTTTCATAAAATTGAAAAGAATAAACGAATAAAAAGATATAAATCATATTCATTTTAGAACAAATTGAATTACAAAATATCTTATAATTACTCAAAATTGAATAAATCAGAATATTGTGATTATACCATCGATATGACTTGAGATAGAGTCTTGGCAATATTTTTTGATTCGTGGTTTGTATTAATGATTTTTTGTTTCATATCCGCTATTATGGTATCCTTTTTCTCGAGAAGCTGTGATGCTCGTTGTTTGATCGAAAGTTTAAGGGCTTTGTGGTCATCTTTCATTTTTAATATTTCTGTTTTATGATTCTCAATCATAGTTTCTGATTGGGCGATAAAAGATTCAAGTTCTTTTTTCACTGGTATCTCAATAAAGGCTTCTTTTTGATTATTATTGACATTTTTAGAAGCCAATATTTGTTGTTTTTCTTTTAATCTATCAATATCTAAGGAAATAATTTGTATTTGCTCTTCTTTTTCATGCTTTTGGTTGTTTAAATCTTCCCATTGAACTTTGTAAGAGTTTAGCTCTTCAATTAAAAAGGGTTGAACATCTTGAAAATGAGTTATCTCCTTTCTTAACACGAGATTTTGTTGTTCAAGAATGTTTATCTTTGTTTGAATCTCTGTCTTTGCTTTATCGGTATAATATATCTCTGTTTTAACAAAATCTTCATGAATTAAATTGGTTTCATTAATAATGCTGTCTTCAATTTCTTTTTGAACCTGATTGTTGATCCAATTGTTGATTTCCTCTTCTTGCTCATGAGTAAGAACTAATGGATCAGGTTTCAATTCTGATCCTTTTTGAAATTCCCAAATAGATTTCTTCTTATCTTTAAATACCTTTTCATAATTAAAAAGTTGAATTTCAAAATTGTCCTCAATTTCTTGTAGAGAAACCCTACTTTCATCTTCAATTTTTTTCATGCTTTTAATTAGAATCGATTTTAATTTGGAAAACTTTCGGTTTTCTTCTTCTTGCTCAGAATAGAAGTTCTTTTCGAGTTCCTTTTCAGATTCATTATCAACTTCAGGGATATATGCCTGAAGCCTCCTATCCAAAGTTTGCTGGATTTGATCTATTTCTTGTTCTGCACTAAATTGAATTCTCTCAATATCTTTATGGTGCTTTTCTAGGACATCAGTTATATATGGCTGAAATTCTTCTTGGCAAAGAACCTTAATTTCTCCTTCCTTCAAATTAATTTCTTTTTGAGACTCCTCTGTGAGGTCAACAATTGTTTCAGGAATTTCAATGCTTGACCTATTTCCTGTTGTTTCTTGAATTTTAGTTCTAATACCAGCAATCTCACGAATAAGTTTCTCTTTTTCAATTAAACAATTATTTATCTGAAATTGAATATCTTCCAGCATATCTGAATACTTTTCTCTTATCTTATCTTTTTTATTATTGATTTTGAGACCAATTCCTGATTCATTAACTGCCAGTTCATTCTTCATTTCAGCAATTTTTTCGAAAATTCTCCTAATACTATTTTTTTTCTCGCTTATAAAATGGTATAAACAATTATAATTCGACTCAGCGTCTTGAATGATCCCCAAATACTCATCAGGGCCAGACTTCATACTCTTTCCCCTCTTTTTCATTTTTAAACGTACACATTTTAGTAAAATCAATAATCGTGTTGGCTGAATGAAGAAAGAATCTGAGGGATCAAACGATGTTACAGCAGATTCTGGTGAAACGGGCATCCCTAAAGCTCTTCCATCCAAAAAGCAAGGCTTTCTTGATCCAGTTGAACATGGTCCTAGTACGAAACTATATAGGAAACCTCAAAAGAGGCCTAGATTATCGGATATCAGAAACGACGATACAGATTCCACTAAAATTGAATCTGATTATGATATTGTTACTATTCCAGAGACTCATTACTCAAAGGAGAAGTTTAATTGGTTCATAGGCGTTTTTGTACCAATGTTTTTGAATCTTATATGTGTGACTTTTTTTATAGACTTGCATAGATCTATTCAAGCAGTAGGATGGGGTCTTGCTTTTTTACTTTTTAGCTTTTCATTATCTATGTCTTATTCATCTCTTGTTAGCGTGTGTGTGATTGCAACAAATGGTGAAATGAGAGACGGAGGGTGTTATTATTTGATTTCGCGAACTTTAGGGCCTCAAATTGGTGGTGCAATAGGCATTACACTAGTTTTAGCACACACAACTGCTATAGCATTCAGGCTCAGTTATGCTTCTCTTGTTATATCACACTTAATATATCCCAACGTAATAACTTCTACTTTGAGAATGGATCGGTCATTAATTCAGTTAGGTTTGAATATCATTGTGTTTTTCATTACACTTTTAGGAATCCGACCTGTAATGTATGTACTTTTTGGACTTTTATGCCTCTTAGTTCTGGGAGTGATTAACTTCTTTTTAGGTTTGGTTTTAAATAAACCAGGATCAACAGATAGTTTCACTGGTTTTTCGACTCAGACTCTGAGATCCAATTTTTTTGGAAAAGGTTTTGGATTACTTACGATTTTTCACACTCTTGGTTTGCTGTTTCCTAGTTCAAACGCAATTATGACTTGTGCAAACTTTAGTGGAAATCTTTTTCCTCCAAGAAGAGCCATTCCTCTTGGTAGTTTTGTTGCAATGATTGTGTCATCATTGCTTCTTATTGGGGCGTTCTTTTTAGAGTCTGGGTCATTCTCCTTCGATAAATTCGGCTCAAATATCGAATTGACCAAGTATCTTTCATTTGACTCATCATTTTACCCTCCCATCAGCTATATAGGATTCATTGCAGCATGTGTTGGATCATCACTAACAATGCACACCGGAAGTTCTAGAATTATGAATGCTATGGCAGAAGATGGTCTTTTGCCTAGATTCCTGCTAAACAATACAATTAATGGAGAAAGTTTATGGGCTCACTTGCTTCAGCTTGTTTTATCTTTTGTTTTAGTCGTTCTTGATTCTCCAGATACATCAACTATTGTGACTAATGTTGTGTTTTTACTTCCCTTTTCTTTGGTTAACTGGGCTGTATGGACTGCCGATTCTGCTCATTATCCTGGTTTTCGTCCGAGTTTTAGATTTTTTTCAAGGTGGGTTTCATTATTGTTTTCTTTTTTATGTATCATGAGAATGTTTATGATCAGTTGGGAAATGTCTCTTATTTGTTTTGCTGTTTTTTTCATCGTTTATCAGGTATACTCTTCAATGGAATTATCTGATCATTGGGGAACAGTAACACAGAGCCATGTATATTATTCTACATTACAAGAAGAGCTTAATTTATATCATGTTAAACCCCATCCTAAAACATATCGTCCTAACATATTATTAGTTACTACACAACATCCTGATAAAATCAGGATTTATATCAACTTTTTGAACAAACTATTGAATGGTCATGGAATGTCTGCTGTTGGACGGATTTTTATCACGGAAAGTGGAGAGTTTGATTATCACTCTTTGATAAATGAACGAGAAGGGACATTTTTAGCTAATTCAGATGGAAATCAGACATTTTATGATGTCACTTCAGCAAGCACTTTTGTTGAAGGTGTCTCTGACCTTATTGTCATGATGGGAATAGGTAGAATGAGGCCGAATATATTATGTTTAACATATCCTGAAAACTGGTCAATTCATGGAGAAGACGATGTATGTTTCTCCGATTTTTTAGAATCAATACCTTTGGCCATTGATGCAACAATGGCTGTTCTTATAATGAGAAATGCAAAGCTGATATCAGAGATTTCCGTAATGGGTAATATTGATGTATGGTGGGATCTGCATGATGGTGGTCACACGCTTTTAATTGGATATTTATTATCAAAAATGAGTGGTATCTCTACTACAAAGCTCCGGGTTCTCTCAATTGTCGATTTGGATTCTGGAGAGACTATTGAACAAAAACAAAAAGAAATTGCAGATTCATTATATAAATTTAGGATAAAAGCCGAAATTCTTACTATCGATTTGTCAAAAACCAACGATAACTACACTCCAATGACTTATACGTCATGGAGAGTTCTTTCTCGTACTCTCAGAATTGAAGATTCATTATATGACTCACAAATCTTGAAGGAAATATTTTTATTTGTTGACTTAATCAGAGCGTATAGTTCACTTTCATCAACAGTGCTGTTTACATTACCAAAAACTGGTACATATCCAGATCAACTATTATATATGGTATTTTTAGAAATGATATCTAATTTCTCAATTCCTTTCTTTTTTGTTAGAGGAGGAGGTGATAAAGCACTTGGAGAAGGATTATAGGTTTACTATCAAGATTTCTAATGAAGTTGAATATATCCAAGCAAAAACCTTAGCTAAATTTAATATACTTACTCCATCAGTATTTTGAGCGTAACACTCGGTAGGCGTGGGATTTGGATAGCAATAATTACCATACTCAACATAACATTGTTGGGTTGACAAATGTTGAATAAATAATGTTTCAGTTTCTTCAATAGAATTTGTTAATCCAGATAAAAGTACATATGAAGGAATATTCACCAAGTTATTAGGATGTTTAAGCCAACCATTTGTGATGTAACAATAAGCATTTAATTGAAATAGTGTATTAGAGTTTCTTTGTATGATACAATCTGAAAAATAAGACTGAGAAAATATATTCAAAACAATTGATGGGCTTGTATTGTCAATAATATTACATTTAATGAATCCATTTGTTGATGAAGCCGACTTTTGAAGAATATAGTTTGAGGTTGCAACATTTTTTGCAATGGTGCAAAATTTTAATTCACTATGAACTGTTTCTGAATGTAGTGTTGGGTGTGTTTTTCCAAAGTTATATGTGAAATTGCAATATGTCAAATTTTGTTTTCCATTAACTAATTTCAGGCCAATAATATTATTAGTAATGGAGCTTGGAGCACAATGTGTCATTGTTGTCATGTTGTATCCATTTAATTTGGAAGTACCTGTTTTGATATATCCAAATTGACAATCATTATCAGAGTCTGTAAAGCAATCTGATCCACATACCTTATCCATTACAAATCCACTATTTTCACAACTGAAGAAAACTGCTCCCGCTTCTAGAGCTGTGCAATTATTAAATAGTGTTTCTTCAACCATTACATTAATGCTTCTTATTGTTGAGAAATACATTGCACCACCAATCATACCAATAAATGAAGATGACTTAATCAAAAATGCATCTCCAACATGAAGGAGATTTAGGTTTTCAATTACCCTTGATGGCTCTATTCCAAAATAATCAACAAAACTGCTTCTAATAATGTATTCCTTAGTCATCAAAGCTGAGATGCTGAAGAAAGCCAACATAAAAATGCTCAATTAGAATTGAAATTTTGTGAGAAAGATTAAAATAGCATTGAATAGATTTACTGTGAGAATAAAACAAAACGTCAACTTCCCATCATATGGATATGAGAAACAGTGAAAGGAAGAAAACCCTAAATCCAAAGAGCTTAGCGAATGATATTGCATTATTATCCGAACTGCCAACAAAACACTCTGTTGGTGATGGGAGTGGTTGGTATGTGTTTTCAAGTACCACATAACACTGTTGTGTCGACAAGTGTAAAATATTATGTGTAAATGTTTCATCTAATGAATTAGTAACAGACACAAATGAATAACGAGTACCTAATGTCAAAGGATGTCTAACCCAACCTCTTGTAATAGTAAGTGTCCCGGAATTACAATAAAAAAGTGTATGTGAGTTACCTTGAATAATACTGTCAATTATTGAGCCAGTTATAGAAAAATATATGACATAGGAAGGGCTTGTATTATCAATAATATTGCACACCATGAAACTACATGTACCAGTAGTTGCTGTATGGATAATGTAATTCAATGAAACTACATTTTTGAAAAAAGTACAAAAGCGAGCTTCTGCAGTTAAGGTTGTTGCCGCCCGCATAACAGTTGATGCTGAGTATTGGCAATAATTATAAGAAAAATTAGAATATGTAACATTCTGTTTTCCATTATAAAATGTAATAGTTTCATCTCTAGTTGGTCTATTGCTTGGTGCACAATGTGTTAGTGTTGATAAGTCAAATCTGTTAATTTTCGTGTGAGCTGGTTCCAAGTATGCAAATTGGCTGTCTCCACTGGATTCGGTAAAACAATCAGAACCACAAACCTTGTACATTGCCACAGCACTATTTGCACACTTAAAATAAACCGCACCAGCCTCAAATGAAGTGCAATTATAAAAAAGAACCTCATCAAACATCACTTCAAGGGCAGTGGTGGTATAAAAATACACAGCACCACCAACCATACCAATAAAAGAAGAAGACCGAATATGATAAGCCTCACCAACATGTAACATATTCAAATTCTCAATAACCCTTGATGGCTCTTTGTCAAAATAATATGAGAACGTGTTTGAACAACAAACTTGAATAAGGACATGTAATAACATTAATGTATCTGGTAATCAATTCTGTACCGACAATTGTGTTAGTTTTATTTCAAAGAAAAAATAAAATCCATCTTTTTTGAATGTGTTTATCAGAAATAATTGACAGTGATTTTGACAGATTGTTACAGTTTCTACATCAGAATTGTAACCTAACAGGATGTAAACAAGGCAGTATTAAGGGATAATGTTGTAAAAAGGGATCCGAAAAGTTTGGTGAATGAGAGTAGCTGCTCGCCTTGTTCTTGACTCTGGAAGAAGCATTCGGTTGGTGATGGTAAAGGCTCATATGTGTTGTCTAGAACCACATAGCATTGTTGTGTAGATAGATGCTTGATATTCCATGTTTTGGTTTCATCATATGAGTTAGTTACGGAGGTCATTTGAACCATGTAGTTATAGTTATTGGTGGCTATACTATGAGGATGTTTGATCCATCCATTTTGAATGAAAACATGGTAGCCTGTATCAAGATTGAATAAATGATATGTGTTACCCATAAAAATGCAATTTGATAATGTTGATCCTCCAACCACAGAGATCACAGATGTAGAGGCGGTGTTATCAATGAAATTGCACATTATGAATTGATTTGCAACAGAAGAGTGTTTCTTTTCAATAACATATTGGCTTGAGGCAGAATTTTTCGCGATTGTGCAATACCTGACTTCATTTGATGCTGTGTCAAAACAAAAAGTAGCGCATTGGCTTGCATAATTAAAGGATGCGTTTGAATATGTAATATTTTGCAATCCGCTATGGAGATATGATCCATATGTTCTGTCCATTCTGTTTGATGGTGCACAATGTGTAACTGTAGAAAAATTGAACAGAAGTTTCTTGCCTGAATGCACTGAGATATAGCAAAACTGGCAATCATTACTTGATTCAACAAAACAATCAGAAGCGCAAATCCGATGCAAAGCTATCTCACTATTTGCGCATTTAAAATATAAAGCACCAGAATCAAAAGATGTGCAATTATAGAAAAGAATCTCTTCAAACATCACAGATAGTGGTGTTGAGGTATAAAAATAAATTGCTCCCCCAACCATATTATTAAAACTTGAAGATCGTATTAAAAAATCTGTACCAGAGTGCATCAAATTTATATCTTCAATTATTCTAGAAGGCTCTTTTCCAAAAATCTCATAATATCCGCTTCTAACAACCAATCCTGGAATTGTTGTCATGAACAAACCATAAAGTCCAAACATTTTATGATTCATATTCTCACAATAATTCAATTAACAATAATTTCAATTGTATACGATAGTGGATATAACACAAAATTATTAATGTAATCGCGACTCTACAAATCACTGTAATGTAATGAAACTGGCGACTTGGAAGAAATTGGCTTGAAGACAGATGTTGACTGTTTCACAAGAGAGTAATTCTTCCATGATTTAGATCTCTCATAGGATGATTTTGTGAATGTAACCTTAAATGTTATTGCCCTCCATGATGGGGTAACAGGACCAAGCTGTTCCAAAAGGGCGTCAACAGAATCATACATAAGTCCAACATAACCACAATGCTCATTATTATTTGTAACATTAAGCGAGGGCGTAAATGCATAATAAAGATGTTCAAATGGGATTGTTTCAATGAGTTCGATGGTCATGTCGGGAACATGAATTACTCGAGCTAAAGGCACATTGAGGGGACTGAACTCAATAACAGGCGACGGATAATTTCCATTTCTAAGGAGATAATATTTGTCTCCTTCTTTACAGTGTGTAGAATTCTTACATGTTAGTTCTGTTCCTCCCACAAAAACCGAGTTTCCTAGAAACCTTTTAATGTCTTTTGAACACTGAGAACCAATACCTTGTGAAGATATACATGAATGAGAAACAGGAATCCATGTCATTACATCACCAGGATTGGGGCAAATAATCATCTCTTGGTCATGCGAAATTTTCCCCATGAGATACTCAAGGCTGTGGCCTCTAGCTCCCCAGCTATTCCTCAAAATAAATCCTCCTTTTGATGGTGGTTTTCGAGTAATATTCACAGGCAATGGTTCAATAAGATTATCATTATAACCAACCATAACCATTGCATGGCCAACTCCATAGGATATACTATCGGAATTATGAGTAATCATCTCTGCTGTGTTAGGCTTTGATAACTGATAATCCATGAATGAGCAAAACTTAGATGGATCATGTTGGCATCTGTACAAACTCTCTTGACACATTTTTGATTCCATCACTTTTGGGTTTTTGTCATTGCATTCGTACCAATACCTTGTTACAGGTAAAGGAATGGAAAAAGTTACTGGTCTTTGAACTTTCACTATTAGCTCTTTAACCTTTTGAATGCCGATCGCAAGCTCGGGATCTTCAATATCAAATTCAATAGGATTTGTACTCACATGTTTATCAAAATCGGGACATTGGAGCTCGTTTTCAGGTAATTGCTGATATGGGCAGCCAGCTATGGGTAAAATTGATGATTTCATATCGCTATAGTATTCATAAAAACTCAAGAAATCTTCAATTGATCCGCTGTTCGACTTATTATGTCTTCTTGGGCTCTTTTTACATACTTCGGTTGTAGGATCTGATAAACACTTTTTCACCATATACTTAGCAAGTCCCTCTTGTGAAAAAGCAACATATTCGCTGTTATTAAGATATCCATTCAATATCCCTTGATGCTTATAACTTGATTCCAACATATAAATCGATGCAAAGGACCAACAAGTACCCCTGTCAAATTGATTCCATACAGGTAATAAATAACTATCATTTACACAATACTGCTTCGGAATTGGAATATACGGTTCACGAAAATTATCTGGAAACTTAATATGAGGTGTAAAAATATAATAAAGAAAATAAATCAGCAAACCTGACAAGGAAAGAGATATAATAAACATAAACAAGCTTCGATTTTTCTTCCTCATTGTTATTTTTTCATAAGACAACTCTTCCATTTTAGCCTATGTCAAAATGCCACTTCAGTAACAAACATTTTTATTAACAAAAAGTACTCATATCTTCATTCATATATGATTATCAGCCTTAGATGCAGTAAAATCTTATTAATTTATTCTATGTCTTCCATTTCCTTAAGGGACTTTGTGTTCACTAAAAAAGGCTGTGGAGGGAGATCCATTCCTTCAATCCATAGATGACGACCCGAAGATATTTGTGTACTATAGATATCAAGATCAATTATATCCGAAATAAGAACCTCTTTCCTGTTTGGAACACTTAGGGACAGGTATTTTTCGGGGTTATTGCCGTCAAGTCGTAAAAGCCAGCATAATACTAAAATTATTAAAAAGTCAATTGTTTGACGAAATAGATCACTAATCCAATAATCAAACTCAAAAGCTGACGGCGACACAATTAGTATTAAATTCAAACCTGCATAAATAATAATGGAAATCCTGAACATTGAATACTTCTTATACTGAATGAAAATTGGAGTGCTTGATGAATCAATATTCTGATTTGTAATAAGCATTAAATGTCCTATAATACTTAAAAATGTATACTCTATTGAAGATATAATCTCTTTGGCAAGTAAATATAACGAACAAAGAAGAAGTAAATATAGAAGTGGAATCCATAATGCACCTTCCATGTATTGAATAGCTTGAACTATAATAACATAGGTCAAACAAAAGAGCGATGATTTCATGTAGTCATCAAGCTTTAAGTCTTCGACAACAATGCAATAGCCTTTGGAAATTAATACAATTGTAGAAATCAAAAAGAACTGCTGTGAAGAATCAAATACAATAGATAATATGTTCAAAATTCCATTATAATCTGATTTATCTAATTCGATAAGTTTGTAATAGCTTATTGTGTATGAAGAAACTGTTAGTAAAAGAAGAATGGAAATCGAAACGTGAATCTTGATTCTTAAAGCATAGTGGTTGAATATATTGGTAAGTGTAAGGCACGAGAGAATGGTCATCAAACTTAAAATTAATGGTTTGGTAAAAAAAGCTTTCAGCCACCTAATATCTAAAAAAGTTGAAGGATTTCTTAATAATAGTATTAAATTATACTGTGCATTTTCGTTAGAGCAAGTTGTAACAATGGCATAATATGTATCTGCCGTATTTACCGTTCCATTCCATGAATATTCGGAATTATTTTTCATATCAAAGACATGAAAGTTAGAAAATGTATTATATTTTTCAGGAGAACAAAAATAAGAACTTGTAAGAGAGCTTTTAGGTACTGATTTATACTCTTTTGATGTACTGACTATTATGATTTTCTCTGATGCAATACTTGATGCGAAATTAAAGGAATAGCTTCCATTTCTCTCGAAACCAAAGCTCTTAAACCACACACTTGAGGAACTTATTTGTGCAGAGCATCGAAATACAACTAAAGACACAACAAACATTTTATATCCGGTTATATGTGGATAAACTTGAAACCCTGCTTTAAAGTGGGGTTATGGAGCCTTTTTGGGTAAGCGACAGGGTGTTTTGGTGAGACTTTTCTCAAGAACTCGGACCATTTTCGGGGCTTTGGTGGTGGTGGTACAGGGTCATATGAACCAGGTCCTGGGATTTGTTCTGCTTCTGGCCATATATCTTCTCTAGTGGTAAGCTTTTCCATACAAGAATATGACTTCCTTCGTATGTGCATTGGGTTGTATTGACCAGGTCCCGGATTAGCATCAATATCGAAGAGACTTTTAGTTCTGTGGCCGATTCGAATATCTGTTTGTTTCAAAGTTGATGGGAGAACATAATGTGGCAATGGACCATCTTTCATTTCGAAAAACTTTATTTCCCCTCGGTTTTGAATACTAAAATGAGGAGATTTATCGAGTTTTGGAAGTACATAAAAAGGAACATTGCTTGTGTCGGTTTTATACTCGCTTTCAGTCCTCGATTTAATGGTATATCCCACATTTGTGTCAATACCACTAGTTTTCACATTATAATACCCAGGTCCAGGAACCTCAGCAGAGTACGCCACACCAAAATCAAGCCTCTCATTAGGATCGTTTCGATGAAATTTCTCCTTCGCCTTCTGAGAAAGGAGAAACAGTGACTCGGTATGTGCAACACCGTAGCCCTCAATCATTGTTTTATGATGGAAGGGCTTGGTTCTCAATTTTTGATGGGGTTGTAACAAAATCGGTTTCTGTTATTAATTTTGTAATCATTATCTATTCTTTGTGAAATTAACAGCAGTAAATTCAAAGTATCCTCTGAAATGATTCAAAGAATATTTTTATCGAATTTTTGTGAAAGCTGTGGTTGAAGTGTCACCTTTCATTGTTTACATAATCGTTGATTATTCGAATGTCAACTGGGAATAGAGAGTTTTTTGAATTGATTGATACCCCCAGGTTTGATCTAACTGGCGGAATGGCACTTCATTACTGGGCTGCTAATAATGAAGTTAAACCAATCATTCAACTTGCAAATGAGCTCGGTCCAAGTGGGAAACAATTGGATTTGTTTATCACAGATCATCTAGGGAATTCCGTTCTTCATTACGCGGCAGCTTGTTCTTCACATAAAGTCGCGGCTTTCCTCATTACAATTCCATTTGAGGGTCATTTTTTTAATCATAATCGAATTACTCCAGCTCATATCGCAGCATACCGTGGGGATGTCAAAATGTTGGAAATTTTAAGCAAATCCAAGTCATTATTGTGTGATTCCAGTTTTATGAGATGGACTCCTTTACATTATGCTGTGTATTATCAACATTTTGAAGCAGTTAAGTTTCTTTTAGGTAAAACCCCGCAATTCATCAACGAACTTGTTATTGGGTTTGATTCAAATCTCCCTGTTTTACAAAAAGACATGTTTTTATACAAATCCACTTTTGATATCGCTTTAATGACAAAGAACTCTCAAATCATTCAGTTTCTTGAAGAAAATTACGCTTTTACCTCACTTCATGCAGCAATTTCTACTCACAACTTACAAGCAATAACATATTTTTTATCTGGAGAACAATCTCAAATTCGTACTATTATTAACAAACCTGCAGGATTCTTTAATATGACTCCGCTCCACATAGCCGCGTCAATGGGTGATTTTCAAGTTTGTCATTTCTTGTTACAAATATTTTTTTCCCTTCCTGAATATTCTCAAAATGAAAGCCTGCCATTTTTGCTCGACTCAGAAGGGTTTTCTCCTCTTGATCTTGCAGTTGCTTCAAATTCGCTCAATATTGTGAATCTTCTCATTCCAAAATCTTCTCGAGAAATGCTCTCAAGGGCATATTTTCTATCAAATGAAATGGGTAGACAATCCATTGCACAAGAGATATACAAGCTAAAGATTGATCTTTCATTGCCAATAAGTGATCGAAAATCTCTCTTAGACTCTCTTGTTAAGTATTCTCAAATTGATAAAACCGAAAATACCACTAAGAATCTCACTGAAAATAAAGATGATGAAGAACCAATACCAAACATATCCACACCATACCCTCCTGAATCACTACCATCGAAAAACCAGAAAAATGATCCACCTGTTGGGATGGCTCCTCAAAATCAGGATCAATCACAACGATTATGGCTCAGGCATTACTATGCCACCCAATTAGTATCAATGATTGAAGAAAAGATCGAGTGGTTTAGTTTTTCCAAAGATAGAGTTGCTAGCTATTGTGATGAAATGGTGAGAAAAGGATGGGGGCATGCCGCGTCCCCTCTCTTTGTTGATTTTTTCTCTGAATTAGTATTTGTCTGCAAAATAGTTATTAATAGGCTTCGCCCAAACTATGATAGACCTTATTCATTCTCAACATCATTACATCACTTACTAATACCATTAAATAACCTGATAGTAGAAGGTTTTTGTAACGAAATCACACCAAGAGTAGGTGATTTACTAAGTGTTTTTGATAGTACAAGTTACTCCTCTGAGTATTCAGATCAATTAATGTTTTCAACTCTCCTTGATCCCCTTCATTGGATTCAAGGGCTTTATCAAATATATGATACACTCCGACAATTCTGCGATGATACAATTGATAACATTCGAATAATTGACAGTATTACAGCAGTATTCAAAGATCAGAAAGAAATTGCTGCCCGCGTTATTGATAGAGTTAGAGGTGCTTTTATAGCAAAATTAAATTTCAGATTTATGAATACCAGGATATCAATCGATTTAACCCCTGTATTCTGTGCTTCAGCACTTATTGATGATATTTATTCCCAACCTTCTTGGTTATTTGATTCATCACTTTATACTTCCCTAATGTCTTTCTTTGGAGGGAAGTTTTCATTCCCAAGGACTATTCCCTTCAGAAATAGAATTGTAGTTAATGTTGTTTTGCTGAAAAATTTTATTGTTATTCGTACAGGAGAACAAAACCTTTCTTTACCAGTCATATTGATTCAAATGAGAGAAAATCCTCAAGATACCACAGTTTTCTGCTCTACACCTCTTGGTTCATTCAGGCTCAGATTTGGAATTAACCACCAGTTTGTAAGAAACTTTTTGAAAATGGCGGAACATGCAGTTATTTCTAAATCAATGTTTGTCTCTGGGGATTCCCAACTTAGTACCAAAAAGACATCATTATACAAATGTGTTATTGCTTATCAGATTAGTGGATCTCGAGCCCTTTCATGTAGGATCAATAATGTGAAAGCATCAAGTGCATCTGATTGCTTTTATATATGCAAAAAATTTGTTGAAGAAACACTATCCCTTCAGCCATTGTCCTTTAGGATTGACACAATCCAAATGGGTTCTGTGGATGAAGAAATCATGATTATTTAAATTAATAAAACGGCAGTATCTTTCATTTTAATATATTTCTTCTTCATTATTTTCTTCAAAATTTTGAAAATGTATTCTCTGTTGATCTTTTCTGCCATTTAATGAGCTCCTCCCCATAAAAAATCCACCAAATAGAATTGCAGAAAATATGAAAAGCATGCTGGACCTCCCAAACAGTTTTACATATTTCGGCCAGTTGTAGACAACTATAAATGAGAAAAGCCAATTAATTGATGAGAGAATTGATGATGCAGTTGACCTTACATCATCATCAAACATATCTGGAGCAATCATCCATGGTATTGGACCAAGTCCAAAACAAAAGAAAAACAGATACATGAAGGCAGATATAGTGGATACAATACTTTGTGTGTATATTCCAAGGAACAGTATTGATAAAGATGCTCCTAAAGTAGAAATCCTCCATGTCATCAATCTTCCAATCTTTTCCACAACCATCATTGAAAAAAAGCATGAGATGCATTGAGCTAATGCAGCAATGCATGGGCTATATTTATTCTCTTCGCCTAAAATTGCAGATATATTTGAAAGAACAGCATTAACACCACCAAATTGCTGAAAAAACATAAATAGAACTCCTTGCATCAATAAAGGAAGATTTTTCCCCGAAAATAAATGTATATTGAATATTGGACCCGGACCATCCTGACTCTGTTGAGATACAGGTGAATCTGGTATATTCATTAATAGAATAAAAAACACAAATGATAGAACACACATGAATAATGATAAAGCTATCCAATTTAAGTAAATTCCAATAAAATCACAGAAAAACACTCCAAATGCAATACCAAACTGATTCATTGTACCGTATATGTTCTTCTTTGAAGGAGGAGAAATTTCATTAATATATGTGGGTATTACAGAGGAATATGCACCTATTGTCACTCCAACTAATGCACGATGCAAGAAAGAGTGCCATATCCTATTAGCCATTGCCAAAAGTCCCCAAGAAAATATAGATAATAAAGCCAAATATTTTGTTGTATTCTTTCTTCCTCTGGTTTTCATAAAATAGTTACTGATAAAAGGTCCGACAATTGCAAATAATGATGATAAGGATGAAAAGGTTGACTCATCGTTTCTCATGAATACAAAATCATGAGATATATCATTAATAGTCATGCCTGGGAATCCAATCCCATAGCCAAATGAAAATGACCCGATTAAAAGAATCCATACCGATGACAGAACACTAAACATTAATGACGAATATTGGTTTAATATTACCATTTATGAAGATAAATAATAATAGTAACTCAAACTCACCATAATAAAATCAATTCTGCGATGTGATTCATAAAAATCTATTAATCATACAAATCATCAACAGTTTCGAAATTAATTATTTGGCTTCATTATGAATGACGTCGATATTACTGATGTTGCCTTCATGTCATTTGATGAACTAGGTTTGGCAAGAAGAAGCAGAATACATATGAAAATGGCATTAAATATTGGCATTAGACGTGTTTATCTTATTGGATATGATAATAAAATAACAAAAAAATTTCTGAATCAAAATAATCAGGTCACATTCAAAAAAATTCGGCCATTTCATGTTTTTGCAGTCCCGTTTAGTTTTTTATTATTTCCTATCAAGATAGTATATATGATAACTCAGTTAGTTGGAGTTATGAAAACAATTCGCACTTTGGACATCCTATATTTGTACTTAAATGGAAGCTTTATAAGTGTTATTTATGGTTACATTATAGGTAGATTAAAAGGAGCAAAATTCTTCGTTGATATATCATTGAAACCTCTGAGTACATCAATAGAAGGGTCAAATAGAATCCTCAAACTAATAGAGAATCTATTCCTGAAGTTTTCAGATACTATTATTGTCTCAACATTAGCTAAATTCTTAATTATGAAACTCAGGGGAATACCAACAAAGATAATAGAAGATTCTCCAGTAGAGAATCATCAATTGATATCGTATCCAACAATTCTTCAAAAAAAACATTGCATTGCCTTGTTTATTAATGATTTGAGTGATAGTGAAATAGCTGATTATGGTTTGTTTGTCAATAGGATTAATTCTATCATGTTTATTCATGTAATTGGAGAAAGAAAGCATTTTGATCAATTCAAGAATGTTAAAAACACTGTTTTTCATTGTGTTGAATCATTAAATATGGATTTTCTATGCGAATGTGATATTGTTCTATTTGAAAAACCATGTGTCAATGTGATTGATGTTCATCCATTGGTATGGGATGTGCTTTCCTTTCATGTTCCCATGATTGTGAATAGAGAAGGATGTATTACTGAGGTCGTGTTTAATGGAAAGAATGGAATCATCTTTGATACAAAGGAAATGCAATTTGACTATGTTTTCAAACTGAGTATTAATGCGAGCGGAATATTTGAAATGAAAAAACAGATGAATGAGTACTGCAATTACCAAATAGAAAAAGCAAAAACTCAAATGAAGAGTATTATGCTATGCCACAAATAATAAACAATTTTTATTCATGTTTCGAAAACAAATTCATCCAATATATTGTACCTTTTTCGTCTCCAACATAAAGAATATCTGTACTTCTCTGATATGCTAATGATGTAATTCGGCATGGAAGAGAGAAAATCTCTTTTTGTTTGGTTAAGTAAAATGCATCATACAAATATACTGATCCTTCTTGTGTTAAAAGCAAATAATCTATGTCGTTTGAATCTGTCGCTGGGCAAATACAAGTCACCCTAACTCCAAATCTGCTTGATTTAATAAATCGACCATTAAGAGAATAAATAAATATTTCTGATCCGTCAACAACAACTTGCGGATGCGATGAATTGACAATGATAAAACCCATTCCTTCTGTAACAAAAATAGCAATAGGAATGTGCCCATCATGAATGGGTACAATTAATGATCTGATAAAAGCAAATGATGAAGAAAATGATATTATCAATAAACCATCTACTGAACAACTTAAAACCACTCCAAATGCTTGGCTGTATGCACAACAAGAGATACCATCTGTGTGTGATATAATGGTATTTGAGCTTTCGTAATCTCCTTTTTCATTAAGTCTCCATTCAACTAATACCGAGTCTTCACCTCCAGTAATTATTTTGTTTTCCATAAAAGCTGCACATCTGATTTGATCCATATGATGTTTCGACTTGGACCTATTAATTGTACCATTTGTTCTGACAACATATAGATCTGTCGAATTCGTTTGCAAAAATGCAAAATGGCCGGATTCTTTGTTCCCTGGTACATAACTAACAATGCTATCAATTTTTTCTTTCGACACAATCGATGTCGTCATATTAGATCTTGATATATAAATCCTTCCATCTATTGACAAAACAAAAGCAGATAGCTTATCATATGAATCGCCAACAATTTTGATACAAACAATCGGAGTATCGGAAATTCCTGCTTTAAATAATATTGGGGGACTAAGAGGGCGGATGTTTCGAGTTGGATGTGGGGCATCAAAGAGACGAATAGGAATAGAACCAACATGACTTAAAAGAGATTCGATTTCCAATTTAGAACCCTCATTTGAATACTTGTTCCAAACATCACTATATAGTCTCGGATCATAGGTATTATCTGATTCAATGGCTGGAGATCCGGATTGTTTGTATCCCCATATTAAATCAATCCACAAAGATATATTCCTGGATACATAGTCACTTTCAAGTGCCAGTTTATGGACATATATGAATTCTTCAGGGGATGAAGCCCAAGGAGGAAGAATGATATCTCCTAACTTCGATCCATCCGAACATACACCAAGATCAAATGAATTATTGTTTCTTAAAAATTCCGGATTGTAAAAGAATTCTGGTATTAATTCCCGGAAATTGTTATTGTTCTCACATACGCTCTTAAATGATGATGATATTGAAGAGAAAATTCTCATTGGTACATCAAACTTTCCATCTTGGTGTTTGATATGAAGAGTGGTAAATGGTTCCATCCTAACTAAATAATGAAATACAAAAAAAGAACATGAATACATGCTATGATATAGAAACTTTTCATTTTCTAATGAATTCTCCATTAAATTTTTGAGCTTATCAAGCCTGACTTGGCCCAAAGCACCAATTGGTTTTGACAAGTCTCTATAGCAATCTGGATTGTCAATTTTGAGAACACTAGAATTATAGTCCTTTAAAACCCATGGAAATACAGGATATGAACATACGTTGTTCATTGATCTCCCACTAAATTGATTCAACCACATAAGATATTCAAATGTTGAAATTTCATAAGAAATCCATCTTTTGGTATACTTTTCAATTTCGTTTTGGGGCTGAAGGTTTTGAACAAATGAATCTCGAGGCAGGGGAACCACTTTAAAATATGACACAAATTTATGAGATTCCATTTCAGGGAAATTAAAGAAATAAGAAATATGGTCAAATGTGAATATTTCAATAGCTGATGGCCTATGAAGATAATACTGGCATAATATTTTATCAACACTAATTGAAGAAATCTGAAGAACTGATCCATCTACACTAGCAAAAAGATATCCCTCCGGATGAATAATAAAAATACCATCTACCTTTTTGTTCACTTTAATATATTCACATCTTGATCTCCAAATAAACTTCATTGACATTATAATTGAAGGTTCTTCAATTATTTGCTTCTTTGATGGCATTGATGATAATTTTTGTGATTGTCTAAAACTATTGCTTCTATCCCTTTCTAAAGAAGCGATTGAATCCCTTCTTGAAGACGCATCCTGATGCATGTCAAACATTGGATTCCTCTTTAGAAGAGATGGTCGCAATAATCTATCTTTCATTGCAAAGCACTTATAATGAAGATTATCAATTGATGAAGATATGGACAAAAATGGAGACCTCTCATGTTTTAATTCATCACATAAAGATATCCAATGACGTCCAGATACACTTACCAAATCAGAAAACAGATTATGAAAAACTTTTGTCTTTTGAGCTATACTATGAGATGAATCATTTGTTAATGGTGAAATCAATTTTGGAATTCTGTCAAGGATGGATGAATACACAAGGGAAATTATACCATGGATAGAGTTCATTGTTGCAGGAGGTTGTTCGCAATAATTATTTAAAACATGGAATCCATTTTGTTTGGTAGATTCAATATTTATTTTCTTGTTTAAAAGTTGATAAATCGAATGATAATGAGGATGTTTTGGAATTCTGCAAACAATCTTTGATAAAATAAATAAAAACTCATCATTACAATCACATTTTTCAATTACATAAACAATAGCATGAAGGACGGTACTCAAATCAGATTCATTATCACTATAAAAATAGAATTGAATTGAGAGTATAATTAATAGTTGATATACTGAGAGGGGATATGACGTTTCTATTTTCAATAAATACTCTATGATTTCAATCGCAAAATTATGTTCTGCCCATTTCCCTTTATCATCAAAATACAATGAAAAAACTTGCGAGATGTTTGATTGGATATTTGATGCATATAAAGCAGATAATGATATTAAGTCGGGTAATTCATTATCATATTGAGAAAAATGGTCCCCATTCTTACAATAATAAACCGAATCATGATATGAGTTCCAAAGAAGATTTGATGAATAAACGCTACTTCGAAATATGATCCCGAGAGCAATAATCTCTGCGAACTGAATACATTCAGGTGTTACAGATCTATTATCAATATTAATTAAAACATGCTTCAAAAAAGATGATCTATACTCTTGATTATTTGTATGCGACTGTATTGATATATCATCAATAATATCAATGATTGCCCTTAATAGTTTGGGAGACCTAGATGCTATGCATGCAATTTGTTTGCATGAAGCTTGATGACGATACAGTGACCAGAAAACAACTAAAAACATCGAAAAACTAGAGATTGTATCAGCAATAATCGAAATGTTTTTTTCAAGTTGTAACAATTTTTTCAAATATTCGGAAAAAAGAAAACTCATCCTGTCTGTAGATGCAATTGCACATGATATAGAAAGATAAAAATATATTGGTTTTTGTAAAACTAATGTATTCATCATTATCAAATCTTCTAGAGTAACAATTTCGCTTATTTGGAGCGAATTTCTGCAACAATTAACTAAAAGAGAATTCTCACTATTAGAGCATTCATTATCCAATACTGGGCGCAATGTAATTAGGTGTTGGGCAAATGTTACAATATCTTCATTTAATACATCAAGATCATAAAACATTGATAACCATTTAACCCTAATTTGATCATCTGAATGAGAAAAGAGAGAAACCCATGAGATGCTAAATCTAAAGTGATTAGAATCATTTTTAAACCATGAACTATTTATAATTGAATGCAATAAAGATAACAACTGAAGAGTCTGTTCGCTTTCATGACAATTAATAATTGCTTTGATCAAAACGTCGGCTTCCTTTTCTTCAATCTGGTTTGTAGATATGATTAATCCGATTTCGTACAGAATTCCACAAATCTTTGTCATTGATGGTGCTAATTCTGTGGAATCAGAAAAACTATTTGAATGAAATTTAATTAGGTTCTCTTGTGTTGGAACATATCCTAAAAATAATAAGATAACTAATGAAAATCTAATATAAGTGGAAAACACATGTGGATAGTCTTTAAGAATGCTCAGCCAGTCTGTGAAAGCCTTAATCTGAAGTTTAATCTCGAATTTAGAAATTAAATCAATCCTAAACACAGTCCACTTACCAATATCATCCCTTAATTGTGGATTCTTGCATTGATTAAACTGGGCAATTAGTAAGTCCCAAATATCTTCAATATGCAATAATGATGATGATCTCATTAAAAAATATGACAATATTGAATATGCATGTGATGAATGCAATTGATTACAACATTCTGGAGATTTTTTTATCAATGATGTAATTGCATTCAATATTGAAACTAAAACTTTGAGAACCAATTTGTTATCTGATGAATACGTTTCAAATAGAGCAAACATTGAGACTATTACGCTCAGTGATCTTGATGTCTCAAAAACTTTTAAAAAATTTGAGTAAAACTGATATAAAACACCTGAATAACGAATATTTGTCTTAATAAACTTCTGATGAATAACATCGTTATCAATTTGGTAAATATTAGTCATATTAGATCGGATATTCTTTATATCATATATATCATTGTTCAAATTAAAAAGTCCTGTTTGAGGCATACTAAATCCCCAGATACTGGACCTGATATACAAAGATGAGCTGTGCAATAATGCAGAACATGAGAAACTATCTTCAATTGTTTCCAATATGGAAGCCTTGGTAAAATCAGAATTCATTTGATTTGATGAAGAAAACTTGATTGTTGAATGATATTTATCATTGAGGTAAAAATGAAAAGTCTCGAGCTTCTTACATAAAACTGATATCGAAAACCAATTTTGCGAAGGGGGGATAAATCCTATCTCACAAATTTTAGTTTCATTGCCTAATTTAAAGTTAAATACTAATTTTTCATTAATAAAAGTAGAATAGAACCATGATTCATCATTAGAAAAATAAAATAAATACCTGCCAATTATTGTACTATCAAAAAGAACTTTCATTGAAAACAACCATTCATCTTGTAACTCCCTAAATGATATCCCAGGCAAAACAATCCTGGAATTCTTGCATGGTAGCATAACCATCGAAAAATGTGATGAATCGGCGGAATTAGTAATTAAAGATTCTATTTGACTTATTTGTGATTCAAACCAATGATCAGTTTCCACCTCTTTTTGTCTCGAAAACAATCTCAAAAAGTGATTCATTGATTTCAGATTGCATGCAGATCGGAATATTGATAAATATAACTCAATAATGACTTGAGATTCCTCTTGATCATGAGATTCAAATGGGAATGAACTGATTCCGTGAAGAATTGCGCATCTATTATAATATGAGCTACTACACATTGCCACAAAGCTTTTCAATACTGAATGATACATAGAAACATCTATTGAAGATGATAATAGTAAAGGAATTGCTTCTGATACATAAATCTGATAATAATCAGCTTTGGAGTACACAGTCATATTCCAAATCATTTCATACAATTCCATGTCGGATCCTATTCTTCTTAAAACTAATGATAATGAGTTAAACGGTACAAAAGAAAAAGAAAACTCGGGATGATTCATAAATTTACATAACAACAACACTCCTAATTTAAATGAACTTAATGAACTCTTGTTTCCAGGTAAATTCAGGAGAAAAGAAATTATATCATTTAACAATACAGTATTCACAATAAACCCAGAATCGTGGGATGGGTTCAGAGACAAAATTTGGTTATAAATACTTATTATGGAGATTGATAAATCCAAAGAGTGTTGGTCATCTAAAGACTTATTTAATAATGATAACAACTTATGTGTTGAAATAACAAAATTATTCAAATGTGGATCGGGCTCAAACATAGAAATATATAAACATAGCTGATAATAAATATCAATAAACAATCTAGAGTACTGGGGATCGCTTAAGAAATGTATCAAAGAGTCTGATGAATATGGCGAAAAAGCTATGGATAATAACATTTGTTGAGATGAAAACACATTCTTAATAAAAGACATAAGCATTAGGGTAGATTCATAAATTTTTGGGTCTTTTAGATTCGAATGGATCTCAAGAGACTCAAATACCACTTTACCCAATTCATCATTGATCATAGGAATCTCATAAATTTTTCTCAAATATTGATAAGATGTACAAATCACATCAGAAAAAAGAAGCGGATGACCAACAATTCTCTTCATTAAACGGAGATATGACTGCCTAAAACTGATGTTGATCTTATCATTAAGCAAAAAACGTTGACATGTTGCAAACAAATGGGTTCGTAGGTTAATAATTACATTTTTAGGATTATAAAAAATATTGATTGTTGGCCTAAATAAAGAATCTGGAAAAAGCAAATCGAATGCCCCTGTATTAGCTAAAAGCTCACCAATTTGTAAACTATATTTTGACAACTGTGATACAATAATTATAAAAATGGCTAAGAAATTAAGATCTCCTTCTGACATTTCTTTGAGTAGAAGACTATAAATTTGAGCAAATGAATCAAATTCAGATATCGCCAATTGCTTTCCAATTAATTTAGAAGATGAGATTAATGTATATGTTTCGGATATTTCCAATTCAAGAATAGAAGGTATTCTTTCAGGATTTTTGTTAAACTCTGGAGAAAGTTCGGGATGAATTGAAGAAAAGTCAAACGAAAAACTGATATCTGGCGGAGAATAAAAACTATTGTCATAATTTTGATCAATTTGATTAAATATATCACTTCTTTTGCACATAATCCGAAGAACATCCATAAAGGGGGAAATGTCAAATGATACATGTCTTCGAACGCTAATCATCAATGATAAAACAGCACAATTAATGCGAATTCCATTCCAATTAATAGCAAGATAGTTAATCATAGCAATAATTGGTTTCACAAGTTTTAAGAAATCGGCTTTTTCTATAGACTCAAGGCTATCAAATGCTGATGATGCGAGAAAAAACTGTTTGGAAATAATTTTCGAGTCAATTTGAGATTTTCCTGATACAAAAACATTAATTATTCTTAGGCAAATGGAGATATGAGCCTGAGAGCATGAATACACTAAGCTTGGATACTGATCTGTAACAATTTGGAAACACTTAATAAAATCAAAAATATCATAAGAATCATCAAATGAAACAAATTTTTCGAAAATTTGCTGGAAAAAATCCCCGAAATATGGTTCACTAATGATAAATTGTGCAACTGACTTAATAGCAACCATATATTTCATTAATATTGGTGAAGAAATTCTATCTATTGTATAAAATAACAGACAGCATGATGATCTCATTGTTATAACAGAAACCATTACCATATCATCGGCTTTGAATGCATTTTTTCCAAGCAAATCAATGATTTTTTCAATGATATTATTATGAAATTCGATTTTAAGGCCGAGATATTCGATTATTGAACTCATTGTAATCCTTTTCTGAGAAAAAATGCCATTATCAACATGTGGGCTCTCATGAATCAAATTAAGAATATCCGTATTTTCTGTATTGATTTGAATCTTGTATATAGATAGAGTAGTGGAAATACTCTTATCTTGTCTAGGCAAATAAGAAGAAAAAAACCGGAGAATGCTCATTTAAATAAACAAATAGAATTAATCGAATTTTAATCACGAGTATAATTAAACAGGTCTTTGGATGCAAGTATATGCCCTCTATCATTGAAAACTGCATTTCTAATTAATTTTGAATTACCCGAAGCAATCAATGCCCCAAGTGAAAACCAGCTTCCAAAGATGCTACTTGGTTGTATGTAGGATTTGGCGAAAACTTCCTTTTTGCTCATCCGCATTGCAGAAAAGCCCTTACCCAGCTGAGTGGTTGTAAGTGCTGCTAATATCGCATTTGAATATGATGTAAAGTTATTCATGTTGTTAAGGTGAAGTGACTCTTTCATTAAAACTCTAAGTGGAAGAGAATCGAATGAAAACCCTCCTTTGGGACTATCTTCATGAGGTCTGAAAGCAGGATATTTTGGAGAACTGAAAATCTTTTGAGCATATTTCTTAAGAACAGATTCAACAGAAAAACTAATCTGCTCATCTAAATCAGATAAAATAAATGATACCTCAAGAAGTGGTAGTAATGTGGATATTGATGATTTTGGATCTAACCTCGAACTTGAAGAAATTTGTTGCAATATTTTGAGGATTTCTTCGTAATCCTTGAGTTGGTATGCAATAGCCAATGTATGGTAATAACCAACAACAAATCCATCAACACTTGATGTTTCGAAATTGTTATTTCGATGAGATATATTATAAATTGCAATATGCTCAACGTTATTCTTTGGTATCATTGATATTATTGAATCTGCTGCTTCTAAAAACTTGGTTTGTTTTGTTAAATGATAAAGAGATAATAATTCTGGCAGACCGGCTGCAATACTCGATAGGGAAACCCCTGAGTGCCAATTATTCCCTTTCCCTTTCTTTTGCTTGAAATTAACTAGCTCAAAAGGTTCATTAAAAAGCCCATCTTCTATCAACACTGATGAACATTTCACAGCCTCGTCCAAAAAAAACTTGTCTTTGGAAATAATGAATGTGCCAATGAATGACCCTATAACCCTACTCCAAAACTCATGTCTATTAACCCATCCTAATTCATGACAATTAAAGGAATTCCGTATAAATAGTTTCATTTTCTCAAGCTCAGATTTCTGATTCAATAAATACAATGATTCCAATGATTCTATCATTGAAGCAGAAATATTTGATGTATTCAGGCATTTAAGTGTCTTTGGAAAAATCTCATCTGAATATGGACAATGAGCTGTTACTAAATTATAAGAAGATATAAAAGACTTAGATATTTGACTAGAAAATTTGCTATCTAATTTAGTCAACGGTTGTAGGGCTTGTTGCCTATTTGATTCACTTGTAAAAACAAAAAAAAGAAGTCCAACAAAAGCACCAGCTCCTATAAACATTAGTAATATCAGTAATGTTCCCTTAGATCTTAAAATTGAGCGAATTTTCTTCATCTGCTTCTTGTCCATTCTTTAATCGGTTATTTTGGTTTTACTTATCGATCTCATCAAGCTCCAGGAATTGATTAAATGAATTACGAAACAAGTATTATTTATTTTAGAAATTTCTACCCTTAATCAACATAAGGGACAAATCCCAAAATTGTTTTTTCTATACATGTAGCTTCATTAGAGAATGTATCAGGTTCAATTTCACAATCATTCTCAAATCCAATGATTCTCAGTGAAAGCTTCAATTCAATCATAAATGAGAGCTTACCAACTCTTCAGATTATCTTTATAATAATAGATGAGTGTACTGGATCTTATCACAGAAAACATGTTTTTGATTTTAACATTTAAATCCAAATAATAATCATTCTGAATTGATTTAGGTATTTAAAACATAAGAATTTTTCATCACTTCAAAAAAACATTAATATGTTGTAATAGGAAAACAATTGAGCAAACGCCAAATGAGGAATTTAAGCATATTTTAATAATTCATTTTGAATTATAATGATTCAATATTAACAAACGAAATAAATGGAGTTTTGAATCAACATTTTTATTCCATATTTTGAAGTTCAATGAATTGTCTGGAAGTGTTTTTATGGTTAACTAAGAACTTTATTTGATATGGAGATAAATTTTTCAGTATTCGACTTGTTCTATCATTCGAAATTCCTGATTCATTCATCCTTTCAGTTAATTCTTGTTGCCAATCTTCATCCAAAAGCAATTTTTCACGGAATAGCGAAAAGAGAAGTTGCTGATTTTCAATTTTGTGAGTTAAAAGATACCTTGTTGCTTCCACCAATTCGCTTTTATCATTAAATGTTAAAACACAAGTGCGTCTATTATTGTCGAATGATGTAGTAATTGGACGAACAACATCGGAGAGAGCATCAAGAATATGGTTCTGGGTAATTCGAGAAGGAATCTTCAATATGATTAAAGATATACAATCATCAGACTTAATAATTGGAGAATCTTGAACAATGATCCGTTCCCCATAAAATAAGCGATCTTTATCCTCCAAAGCTCTATCTTTTTCTTCAATTCTATTAAACTGGATTTTTGCAGAACATGATTCTTTTTGATAAACGGATAATATATCACCATATTTACCAAAATGATTTCGTATCTTTGTTTCACTTTCTGTGTTGATTTGAAATGCAAAAATAAAATTATCATGATTATGAGTCCCATCATTACAATAATCAAATACTTGCAAATATTTTTCCCCTAATTTGATTTTGTTTCCTCTACAAATGGTTTTTTTTACTGTTTCTTCATCTGAAACAGCAACCTCAATACATCTAGTGTTTGTTTTCGCATTAACCTTTGATATTTTACTTTCTCGTTTAAAATCAATTTTCAAATCATTCCCAAACTGTTCAATCACAGATTCATTGCTCATCTCATCAGGAATATTATCAATTTTTATTATAAATTGCTCATTAACAGTGCCCTCATCTTTTTCTTCATTCTCAGTGTTTTCATTCTTTTCATCATTGCTTATTTCAGATGATCCAGATAGATTATTACCCATTTTAAAAATGAAATATAAAAACAAAGGATTTTCTTTAGTCAAATTTTGTCTATTATTTGTCAAAAATAAAACCTCAGAAAAGAAAGGTTATTTTCAACACTATTTATATATTGGAACTCCTGATATATTTAATCGAATCAAACTATGACGATCATTAATCAAATTAAATAATAAATGGTAAGAGGATGTGATTTTTTAACACTCTACTAATAATTGTGTGAAACCATTAATAATTAGACTGGTTAACATTCACTTCTTCTTTATTACTTGTTCTCCATTAGTGACCATCTTATTTGAGTTCACTATTGTTTTTACAAATGTTTGTGAAGCCTTAAATGAAGATCAGAACAAAATTGAATTAACAAATAAAAAAGTATTCAAATACTAAAAATTCATAAAAGTAATTCAATATTCTGATCATCTTCCGAAATTTCATTATAGCACAAAATACAAACGAACCATAAAATTGTGAATAACCGATAGATTCATTTACAATGGAAGAGAGGAAACCAGCAAAAAAGCATCAAATACAAAAGCGAAAATTCTCAAAAGAAGAGGATTGCATTATAAAAAGGTTTGTTGAGGAGAAAGGGGTACATTGTTGGAAGACAATCTCAGAATTACTGTACCCAAGGACTCCAAGACAAATTAGAGAAAGGTGGAAACACTATTTATCTCCGCGATTCATTCCAAGGGAATGGACTTTTCAAGAAGATATACTGTTGATGCATAAGCATGATGAAATGGGAGCTAAATGGACAAAAATGTCACCGTTTTTTCCAGGGAGGACTTCTATTAATATTAAGAATAGGTATGCACTTTTGGTGAGAAGAAATGAAAAAAATTCACAGAAAACCAGCAATGATGAGAAAAAAGGAGAGAATACAGATAACGAAAAAACCGCCTTCATAAAACCGCTTGATTCTGATCAATATCCAAAAATCAAGGCAGAATACCGCAATGGTAGTGAAATAGTGGCTCCAAATGCATGCGATACAGGAGATATAGAAGATGTAGATTTTTTTGTTAATTAGGTTTAACTAGTTAATACATCATGATCATCGCCGTTTGTTTCCATTTGGAGTATTATATTATCTTTTTCACCATTCATTACAATAAATTTGGTGATATGTGATGATTAAAGACCATAAGGTAATTTGGATTCGAAAACCGATTCTAATTGAAAAAATCCACTTTTTCTGAATCTCTGGCTGACAAAATTGAATTGAGATCAGTTCAGAAATATTTTTGTAGAATTCAATGAAATTAATTTAAATTTTATTTAGTCTCTTAAAAACCTATTGTTTAAATCAAAATTTCTGTTTGGATATACATCATCATATACAAAAATTGATTGAATTCTTGTCTATTTTTGAAAAGTTTAAAAACGTATTTTGCTGATCTCCTTGTATATTCAAATTATGTGGAAGTTATTGAAACGATGGTTTTGTTAGATAAATCTGAGTCGATTAGAATCAAGAGATTCTTTGAAAGATCCTTTATTAAGCATTCTCTGGGTATACTATCTCTGAGTTCTCCTTTGAAATTTTGAATATAAGATTGTTTTGATATTTCATTATTTATCAAGTCCAGAATTATTAAAAAACCCAAACAGTTACTACATTCTATTGAACCAACATCCACAAATGTGGCATCTTTAAATGTGATTCTTATACCTTTGGCATTTAGGGATTTTGGAATCGGGAGATCTGCTATAGAGTAAAAAAATGAAGATGAGATCAGATTAGGTTCAGTATCAGTTAGAATTTGATAAAAGAGCTCCTCATCTTGGCATGAGACAATATATTGACCGGCATTAATAACATTTTTGAAGTATCTGGATAAAACCTGTGTTTGAGAAGACTCATTAAAAGGAGCTTCTGGGAATATGGTTATATCAGATGAATCAAAATGGTCAAATATATAGTAAACTGATTGAAATCCCACCATTTTCGAAAGCATCACAGGTATTCCACAACAATAATCTAGCCATTGAGATAAATATTGTGGTCTTTGAAGAATTTGAAATCCATCCTGAACGATTTTTTCAAGGTGTTTAACTAATGATATACATTTTGGATCATCAAGAATTGTCTTCGGGATCGATGGTATTCTATCATTTTTTGGGAGGGACAAAAGCATTTTTTGTATTGGTTGAATGTGTTTTTCAATTAAATTGTTCTGATAAGAAAGCTGCAATAGAGATTTCTTAACAATTATTATATAAAGATCAATGATTGACTGGATTTCTTGAGTTACATCCGCAAAATCAAGGCAAAAATAGAAGTAGTTTCTCCAATAATCGGTTTTTGATAGACATACAAGAATGTTCTTCGATAGAAACTGCAGGAAAACACTCTTCCCACCTTTTCTTGGACCAACAATACAAATCTTTGAATCAAAAACAGGAGAAACACCATCATATAAAACTTTTTCTTCAATAATTTTGATGCAATAAGAGTCAATTTCTCGCTGAAACTTGATTTCTGTGTTTTTTCCAATATTCGGGAAGTTTGAAAGGATTTTAGAGACTTTCACCATTGTTTCTTGGTTTTCAAACAGTTCAATTCTATCAAATGTTGTTTCTTGTCTTTTTGCTGTTAATGTTGTATGAGATGTATCTATCCTTTCAATATCATTGTTATCTTCTCCAACACTTAAACATCTTTCTTCGACTTTTGAGTCTTCAATTTCATCTATTTCACTGTTTTGCTCATCGTCAATTAAAAATGATTTTTTCTTTTTCTCAATATAAACATCCCTCATTGCATACTTCTGTGGTTTTTTTTTCCGATTTAGCATATAGTTATGTGAAGAGGTTTCCACTGTTATTAAACTGGATCCTGGAATCATATTACCTTTTTTATATCACATGTCCCAAATTATTTCAGTTAGTTTTATGAAAGAAAAAGAGGTATTTATTGACAAACTTAATAGCCTTTTTAAGAAGATTCCACGGATTAGTGAAGATCAAGATATCCATGGTGAAATGGAAGCTATGATGGAAAATATTCAGAAATTGCTTAAGGCACGAGAGTATATTAATGAAGAACAAATCAAAAATGTTATGTTGAAAATCAACGATTTGTGCAATGAATATTTATATCTTAGGTCAAAGATTTTAGAAAGCCAGGGAATTGATGAAATATTTGTTATTTTAACAACAATTAGGTCTTTATTTAAAGTTTTAACGGTTCAACAATCTCTACCTGCGGAAAATCCTAAGAAATATCTTAAAGAAATTGCCGATTTTAAGAAACAGCTTATGAATATAAAGGGTTCTCTCGATGATAGGACTATCTTCCTCAACAATGAATGGATTGAAATCGCACAACAGTTTCACAACGATACAGTATCAAGATATATTCCTTCATTTTCCAGAGCAGCTATCTCTGAAGAGAAATTAAGCCCAATGTTGAATCAAATTCAAGCTTATACAGAGAATCTTTGTGTTTATATTGGAAAATGGAAGGAATCTATTTCATATTGTGAGGAAATTACCATGTTTTTAAGCGAACTGAACGAAAAACTCCCATCATTAGTCAATTCAGGTTCTTATGATAACAAATTAGCAAATGATTTTGCCATAACAAACCAAACGGGGCTTGTGATACCTCTTAGCACAATGAGAGAAGAAGTTTTTTCTTGTACTCAAAGATTGTCATCATTGGCGGCTAAGCTCAGATCCGATATATCTCAACAAATATTCCAAGAGATTCAACAAATAACTATCGCCACCAACGCATCTATTATTCTCGATAATGATAGTGGAGATTCTGAGTTAAAAAGAAAGCTTGACGCATACGAAGAGATCATTAAGCTTATGAATATGACAGAAGGTTCAATAAACGGTGTAAATAAGGAAGCCCTTACTAGGTTATCGAAAGAACAGCTTATTACCGCAATGGTTTCCATATTATCGAAGAAAAATGTAACCATTCCTTTAGAGCTTAGAGTTTCATCAGGTTCATCTAATGATTATAAAGAGTTAACCAACAAATACGAAGAGTTAAGGAGAAAAGTCGAAGAAACCAATGCAATTAATCTTCAACAAGAGCTAACATTAACCCAACTTAAAACTGAGAATAAGAGATTGAAAATTGAACTGAAAAATTCTAATTCTGCAAATGCAATTCGTGAGAAAATAAGGATTACTGAAAACCAGCTTGAAGAGATTTCCAAAGCACTGAAACAAAAGCTCAAAAATGGCGACATTCTTACAAGAGGCGGAACACATTCATCTTCTGAAGAATTTAAAGAAGAAGTAGCGAGACTTGTTGCTCAAAAAGAAGATCTGAATAAGCAACTGAGTCAGATATATGGAAATGAAGCCCAAGAGCAAATCAAGTTTTTAAATCAAGAACTTGAGTCTCTTCAAAAGGAACTGATACAAAAATCGTCAATAATCCAGACTCTGGAGAAGCAAATTGAAAAAGGTAACTCTATTTAAAGCCTCAACTATGTTCCTTCTACCTAAATGACCCAGTTTGTTAAACGATAAAAATCGTTTAATTTTTATGACTCCAGAAGAGTGTTTTCTTCGATCATTACAAAGCGGCGGTAGTTCTATAACTAGCCCAAAGGAGATGGAAGTTTTTGTATCCGAGTTAGCCAAGAACGGACATATTACGCAGCAGGATAATTGGATTACATCATTGTTTCCACAACCGTCTAACAGTAGACCAGTGAGTTTTGATGATTTTAAGCGTGCTGTTATTGATACAGAATTTAAATCGGAACGTTTATTATTTGAAGGGCACTGCTCTCGTGTTGATGAATCACTTGATTTATTAGAAAGGCAAGTTAAAAAAGCATTATCATATCCCTCGGAGGTTGTTAATTTGCATTTTATTCTTAACACCATCCAGGATTTGAAAAGGAGTGTTGTTGGACGTGGTTTATCTGGGGACAACGAGCATGATACCAAAACTCAAAGATTTAGGAATTTCTTTTGGAGTAGAATTGAGGGAATTGAGCCGCCAATTCCAATGCCGATTGCTCAGCGAATTTCATTAGTTGGGCAACAGATAAAGGCAAATCGTAAAAGGATTCAATATCCTGTTCGCCCTCGTGGAAACTGCAATCGAAATATTAGACCAGGTGTTAATCAATTAGTTGCATATGATTCAAATCGTGCCAAACTTGATATTGTTGAAGTAGATGTGCTTAGTGCATCTTATAGTTCATATCATAAAGAATCACTCGATTTTCAGATATGCAGAGAGTTTTTACCAAGCCATTGTTTTCGTGTCCCGTTTGATATAAAAAGCGAAACAGGTGATAAGGTTTGGTTTATCTATGAGAATAATCGATATCATCCAATTAGTTCTTTTTTCCAAGGTTCTTTAGCAATTGGAGAGCAAAGTCCGCTGTTTGCCCACTGGAGATCAAGACTTGCGGCTGCCCTATGCGATATTTCAATGTATGGATCAAAGTTTTTGTTATTACCACTAACATCAAAGAATATATATATTAGTAATGATGGAGACTTTCTTTGTATACTTGATGCTGAATGGGGAGCTGACAAAGATATTGAGTCTAGAGAAGAACCTAACAGCATCCCATCATTGGTTAACATTATTGAGGAGTTGATTCCCTCATCTCAACAAGGACCAGTTCTTCGATGCATTCTTGAAATTGCTCGAGAAGGAGGCTGCACAATATATGATATAATCAGACATCCATATTTTCGATCTTTTCAACCAGCAAATGATATCAAAGCACAAATGCGACTTAATAGAGGTAAAGTCGAGACAGAAATCAACGATGATTAAAATTTGTTATGAAACATGCCTTGCATAGTAAATATGTATTATTGCTTAGAATGAGTAGATTTTGAACCCAAGAATTAAATTTTTTTATATAAAATGAAGCATCGTGAAAAAAATATCACTGTATTAATAGACAATTTTCTAGGTGATAATGATGAGAGTTTTTCTTTTTTGGAGTTAATAGCCAAAGACTTTATTGATCGATCGATGTCTGAGGAAAATCATCAAATTCCAGGAAAAAGGTTTTCGATAGAATATACTGAAATCACTAACACTGTTTCAAATATGATTTTTAATAAGATTTTGGGAGCAATAAGCAGATCTAATTCATATTTTGATGATTCAGTAATTGTTTTGACTCAAATCGCATCAAACGATTTCTGTTATTTTTCGAATCATCTTTTTTTTACATTAGTGCATGATTATAGTTCAGAAATGGAGTATTTTATTTATAGTGTTTCACATGTCGTTTTGGATCCATGTTCCGGGTTCCTTCTCAATGCTTACAGAGAAAAAAATCAAAAAGTTGACTTTTTTAATAATAATAGCAAAGATTTTAATTCAGAATTCGGGAAATCGGTACAAAAGGTCAGATCAATGGTTTTTGAATTTGGTACCAAACTGTATAATACTATGAGTTTGTTTCCTAAGGGACAATTCACAACATTTCTCACACCATCATTTGTTTCATCTATTCAATACATTGTAGTTCCTCCTGTGTATAGAAGGAATGATATAAGTTGTTCATTTCCAGAGAGATCAGAAGTATTACTTGCAGTTTCACACTATCAATCAGTAAAATCCTTTATTAAACCCCCCAAACACGGAATCGTTGATAACACCGAAAACCTTCAGCACTGGTCAGATTTGTTTGCCACTATTACTGCCCACTCAGTTGATATACGCGATGAACCTTTAGTTGATTACACAATCAATGAACATGAAGAATCATCAATAATCAAGTTTTTGAAACTTTTTTGTTATTTAGGTAACCAACCTTATTCAAATGAGTTTGCTCATTCAATTGTAGGACACATAATTTGGAGGCACAGTGAGATTTCGTCATTCCTGATAGTGTGGATTCAATCATTTTTGCTTATCAATCCAGAATTATCGAAGGCAGTATATGATGGTATTATTTCTGAGTTTAACAATATCTGTGATTTTTCTAGTGCCCAATTGCATACTTTTTTACATTTTTCTTCGAGATTTATTGAAGTTTTGTGTTGTTTGCCTGGTTGCCTTCTTACATATGATGAAGTTTCTGTGTTTAATACTATTGCATTATTATGTTTATGCAGTTCTCATTCATGCATTAGAAAGTGTTCTATTAAGCTAATTCAAGTAATTCATCAGTTTATCAATGATCATGATTCGATGACTATATATTCTGTTCTTAATAAGAAGAGAATTATTATCGAAAAAGGATTTGTGTCCTTATTCGAATATTACCCATCTGTTAAACTTTGGAATGATCCTCTTCAATCTATGTGCATTCTTGATTTTTATACTGTTCTTGAAGGTAATTATGAAATACTCTGGCAAATAATGTTGTCAAGTATGTTTAGTGTAATTTTTGGGAGTATTAATCCTCAAATATCTTCTCATTATAATAATTTCATAATGAAATTTCTAAATAATTCTAATAATAGATCACTTTTATCAAGCAATAGGTGTTTTTTCATCAATATATTAATTTCGCTTACTGTTTATTCCTCAGAGGAGAAATGTGAAACAAATAAGATTATTAGTAATAACATCATCCTTGAGATCCAAAATAGTTTTGAGAATTTTTATCCTAGTTTTTGTGTTTTATTTACATCATTACGAAATAATAATTTTTCAATCATACTGGACTGTGATATTGACTTATTTTCATCAAAACAATTAGCATTTATTTTAAGGGGAATATCATGGAATAAACAATTTTTTGAATCCTGTGAGAATGCCTCTTTTTATTCCAAATTTTTATTGTTGTATCAAGGGTTATGCGAAAGAATCTTTAGGATGTGGGAAACAACCACAAACACATTTTCTCACAGACACACATCGATTAAAACCATGGTGAGGGATGAATCACAACTAATTCGTGATTTTCTCGTTACCAGTTATCAAGTTCTTACATTGTTAAGAATCAAATATGAGAAATGCACAGGATCCCCTTATCCATGCATTCATACGATTTTTGGTTTACCACATCACGAAATGGGGACAATTATGAATCTTTTCCCAATACTCTATGAAATAAGTGATACAAATATCTCTGATCAAATTTCCGATAGAATTCATTGCTATTCAATCAAAACCCTTTCACTTTGGCTCTTATGTTTTGAGATTCCGAAATCATTTATTGTTAACAAGAAAGATGTGATTGAAAAGTTCTTTTCTTTTATAAATGTTGATCCAACAATATTGACCAATTCACTTGTTCATCATTTTCGATTATTTTTTGGAGATTTTCTCGAAAGAAGTGTGATGTATAATGGATCGGCTTTTTTTGTGGCAATATGCCAGTATTTTTATATTTTCCCGAAGAGTTATAAAAACCACACCGAAATTTTGATTGAAAACTGGAAAAGACCAGTATCTACGTTCTCTGAAGAGTATATTAACAATATGCATTGCTTATATCAAGAATCAGGTAATTTAATAGCATCATGTTTGTTTTATCTTGTTCAAATGGACAAATCGATGAAAAGATATTCTTATATTCTGCTTGGCACTTTATGTCCCATTATCCTAGCATATCATTCTAGAGGAGCATCATATCATCAACATTTTCAAATGAAATTTTTCTTATCGAATTCACCAGACCAAATTTCCATAGAAAATGCACGTCAAATATCCAAATACACCCAAGAATCTCTGTCTTTTCTTACAGAATCTGTAATTGATAGGTTCATTGAGGCTCATCAGAATCGGAAGGATAATGATATTAATAGATCATTTATAGTATTAATGCCATGGCTAGACACAATATTTCTTGATATTGAACAGAGAATAGTTTCAAATCAAACCGATCTATTATTCATGAGATACACTTTTTCTTCATTTGTCGAAAAGCTAATGAGTGTATTAATACCTCCAGATTCAGATACAGAAGACTCAATAGCCTTAACGATTTGGCAATCATTAGGAGAAAGATGCAACTATACTCAAGTTATAATCACAATTGTAGATGTTTTCTGTAATCAGCCCAATATTAATCCTTCCTTATCAGTAATTCAATCATTATACATGAGCTCCCCTGATAAAGTGATCAGCTGTTTAACAAGCTATTTATCATTTTTGTATTGGATTCATAATATTTCAAAACAATCCACAAATATTCATGTCGCAACTTTCGATAGATCAGATCAGATAGATATTTCTTATATTAAGCAAACCAATTTTGTTTTGCGGGCATTGGTAAAGTTATCAAAGGTTTCCATATCTCACATTATACCATATTTGCCGACTGTTTTTTCTTTTATTTCAATACATTACTCTGAAGAGAATTATGAATTCTTTCTGATTATTGTAACACAAATCTCTTCTTTTTTTGGGAAAAATTCGCCTAATTTAATTCAAGATTTAATTAGGATTCATCACAAAGATTCGAGCCAGTTTTCTTCATTGCTGTGCATTCTCTTGAAAGAATTAATGCCGATATGTAATATCAAAAAAAACCTTGAATATGAGTATTCAATTGAAGTATTGAGATGGGCAATTTGTTGTGGGGATCTGAGAATTAGTGCAAAAGCAGTTGAAACATTTTCTGGTATTCATGGATTCCTAAATCCTACTGTTATTGCTCTTTTTGTCAGATCATCTTGGATAATCACAAGTGCAATGACAGAAGTTCAAACAGAGTGTGAATTTGATGAGGAATACCGCTATTTGCATTCAATTCTAATTTTTTTCCGGTCTTCAGCGTCTCTTTTTAAAGATAGATTATGTTTATCAAATTATCCATCAATTTTTTGGTTTTCTGTAAGTTTTCTGTCATATAATCAAAGAAAGATGTCACTAATTTTTAATCAAGCATTGGAAACCATTTCTTTTTTTTTGGAACAAGATGGGTTGTTTTATTTTTTAAAGAATCTTCAAAAGAAGCCTAATTCAGATCAATATTTAACAAATGTTTTTTGGAAATATCACACACCCTGGAGGGATACATTTCCTGGTATTGGAAATGATATTTTAGGATCCAGATGTGACAAAGTTAATATTTGGTTATGTATTAGGATTTTCAATCTTATTATACAATCCGGATACTCTGTGTTGTTTTCCAATTCCAAGAAATGGGTATACACGGCAATATTATCAATTCTACCATGGATATGGAAAGTTGTAACATCTAATCTTTATCGATTTGTAATTACTAGTGATGATGTTAAGATGTTGAAATACACCATAGAAAGCCTTTCATCAGTTATTGAAGATGCTGCTTTATTGAATAATCTTAACGCTATACTTTCAGGTGAGAGCAATGTGTTTTATGAATCCATGAAACAAGTTACTATTGCTTGCTTAAATATAATGGATCAATCTGACATTCCTTATGTCGGCAATTTCTATGTAAATATGTTCAAATTTGGAGATAAGTACATTCGAATTCCATTATACTCATTGATCTCTTGGATTATTGAGTCAACTTTAGATGTGAATCCTTTTTTGGTTTCAATTCATGAAATGCTTAATTTAGTCTTATCCGAATATTCATCAAAAAGAGCTCCATTTATAGAAAATCTTAAGAAATCTCTTGAATATAGATCTGTTATCCTTCAGTCATTACCAAAACTATATCATGAAGACTCAATACCAGTAATTCCTTTGCTTGAAAAAATAGTTGTTGTTGATATCCCACATATGTATGATGTCAGCATTCTGAATGAATGTGAGTCTAAGTGTGAAGACATTAACTCGTTTATACCACTATGCCCAGTTAGAGGAGAAATCAATCAATCAGAATCCATTAGAAAAATCAGGACTATGATCGCGAAAATTGTATTCCCTCCATTTCATGAGTGGAGTTTGCTCATAAGTCGATCAAAGATTTGTCTCTTTGAAGTTTATTCTTTGAAAGAGAGGGATTTTATAGATAATAAGGCATCAAAATGCATATCAATGATTCTCCAGAAGTCACTCAACGAAATTCTTAATGAAAGTTCAACAGCTGATGACGAAATAGATGATTCGGATATTGGTTCTTTACCTAGCCCTGACAGTTTACTATCAATCCCTCCAAAGATGTTTATCCCAACGATTTTTGAAGTGAATTTGATAGGAAATGATATGTATGAGAGAGAAACCACAGATCAATAATAATGTGTAAATCTAAAAACTATTGTTTATACTATAATGCTTTGAGGGTTAAGATTCAAAGATCCTGCAAAACACTTAGGGAAAATAAATATCCAGTACACAGCTGTAACACATATTGTTAAACTGCTGAATATTGCAATTCCATAACGAACACCATTTGGTAAGGCAATTGAAGATTCCTTCTTGCAAACATCGTTAGGAATGGAAATCCATTTTTCACATTTACCAACCAAAGGACCGATTATATCACCAGGAATGCACTCTTTTGTCTCAGAGCACCAACCACAGCTTATATTCTTGGTATTGCTAAAGCAATTGATGCAATCTGTTCCGGAAAACTGCGGACATATAACTGCAGGAGCGTTTGAAAGAATCCCAACAATAAGAAGAGGAAAGAAACAACCCATCATTGTTTTTCTACCTGAACACCCAACTCAAATATTGATTGGAAAACGATAAATTTTTAAGCTATAAAGAGTATATAGCAAGATTTAACGTGAGCCTTCGTAGCTCAATCGGATAGAGCATAAGACTCTTAATCTTGGGGTTGCGGGTTCGAGTCCCGCCGATGGCTTTTTTATTTTTTTTTGTTTTTCCTAAATACTTTGACAATAAAATGTTCAATATTATTGGATAAATACATAATATATCATCTTATTTACAAAATAATTATTGTTTAAATTTATTATATTAATTATAGTTTTGAATCAAGATTCAATTGAAATAATTTGTATGTTTTTAGAACAATATTTTTGAATTAATGATTAAAATCATGAATATTTCTTTAATTTCTAATAGATAAGGATGAAAGGGACGAAATCAATTCCAACTAATTAATAAACGGCAATTAAAATGGAGGATGATTTTGGATTTGTTTTAATCGAAGAGAAGGAGAATATGGATGCAAATAGTCGAATGAGCATTGAAAGTAGTAAATCTAAAGGAATAACTAAATCAAAGAGCATTGATATCAGGAGTAAATCTTCCAAGGGTATTAAGAGAACAAGTTCAGGAATATCATTGAAAACTCTTCCTTTAATCAATTTTATGGATAATATATCTTTGAACTCTGGTGATATAATTAAAAACCTTGAAGATAGATTAATGAACTACATGAATGAATCAATGAAAGGATTGATAAACGAGGTTTCACTAAATATTAGGAACTCATTTGAGCAAAATTGTTCCGAAATCGGTATTATTCAAGATTTTTATGACAGTTTAATGAAAGAAGTTAGAAAAGAGATTAATTTGGAGATTCTTGGTTTCCCTAATATTAACATTGATTTCGATTTGCCAGAACTAAAAAATATAAGAAAAAGTTACCCAGAAGTTCAAAACTGTATATCAGACATCAGTTCATACAATAAATCAATCATTGAAGATTATCAGGAAATATTAACTCATCTAGACACATTACTAACAGATAAGTCCACTACGGCAGAAAAGGTTGAAAAAGAAATCAATGAAAAACAGAAAACATTGAAATCGAGATGCAAGCGATCTCAAATCCTTGAGTCATCTCTATCTTCATTAGCAATCACTGAAGAAATATATAATCGAAAAGTTTCAAGTATACAGAAGCAAATCGATAATTTTGAAACCAAAAATGATGAAGAAATTGTTACATATGAAGATATTATATCCATTATTGATGATATTTCAAATGAAACCCAGTCATGCACATGTGCAGATTCTTTAATCCAGACTTCTGAATGGACACAAGAATTGTATGAATTCTCATCTTCAAATCAAAGACTAAGAGATGAGTATCACCATCAGGTATTTGAATTGATGACAAACTCAACAATACCAAAGAACAGCATTGAAAACAACTATACCAAAGTGTCAATAGATAATACATTCATGCTCTCTAAGCCAAAATTCACTCTCCCATTATTGTCGTATCTTTAGATATCGCCAACTACAGCAAGATCTCCCCATTTGTTAATATTCCTATAATAAATTTTATGGGACCTTTTGTATTTGGATTTTTGGTTTCAATTTTTTTACTCTTCTTGGTTTTAGTGCTGCTTAGGTTGACAATACCTTATGCTTCTCGGATATTTGGACAGAATTCGATTCCTTATCTCAGTTCTAGGGAGAATACTGATTGGTTCAATTACTTAAGTTCTCGTATTTTTTCCCATTTCCAAAATCCCGAAACTATTGAGCAAATATCTCGTATGGTTAATGAAAAAATCCAGCCAGCAAGGTTATTTATTAGATCTTTGGGACAGATTCCAAGGATTTGTAGTGCATCAACAGTGCAATTACCTAATCCTGATACAATAAGGATTTTATTTCCTTTAGAATGGAAAGGTGGTCCGTCAATCGACCTTTATTTACCGAAATTCAAATTATTAATTGAGCTTGATATAATTATGTTTAAAGGGACTGTCAACCTCAATTGCCCACCCACGAAGGATATTGAAATGGAGATCAGTTTCCAAGATGATATCGAGTTTGACTTCGAAATGAGTTTTATTTGGTTATCTAAATATAAATTCACTCTTACAAGGACTCCTTTAATTGGTCCAATACTCAAAGGAATTCTACCACTCATTTTGCTAAAAAATGGCCTCAAAATCAATGCCAATTTTGAAATCCCGGATCCTCTTACAAATCAAAAATAAGCTTTTATTAATTTTATCATAGAACAACATCAGCTCTTATTAGTGCAAAGAAAATCGCAATCCCAAGAGTTAAAGCCGAAAATATTGCTAATACAAATTCCACAAAAATGTTCCTCTTCTTTTTGTTTTCATATAAGAAAAAGGAAACGACAAATATAAATGAAACAAATGATATTAAGTAAAAAACAAATCCTTGCCCTGGAATGCTTATTGCAGGTTCAAACTCGCTCATTAAATGGCACTTTTCAACCTGACCAGTAAAGAGTAAAATGTTCCTGATTTTTAATTGCTTGATTTCATCAATATTGTTGGGATATTATTAATATATATTGATTGTAAGGATGATCCATTGTATCCTCTTTTGGTAGATCTAAACAATCATGAGCGAAATGAATATTGGGAAGGATTTCAATAAATTGTACCTCTTATAATTCTCACTTGAAAGAATTTTCGATCCACATTGTGGATCATATGTTCTTTCCATTATGATTGTTTGTTCAGGAGTTGTTTTAATTGTTTCAGCAATAGTTTTCTCAAGTGTTATCCTCAATGTTTCTTTATATGTTCTCATTGAAGATGGATTAGCTGTCTTTATGCTAGTTTGTTGAGGAGTTCTTTTAATTGTTTGGGCAATAGTTTTCTCAAGTGTCTTCCTCAATGTTTCTTGATTTGTTCTCATCATTGTTTGTGTTCTTGATGGTTTCACTGTTTCGGCAGGGGTTATCATCGGATAATCACTTTTGCAGTAATATGAATAGAAATATGGTATCTGATATGTCATTCTTCTGGTGAATAAATTATTTGAATAAGTATTTACAGTGTAATCCGTCGAAAAAGATGATGAGTGATCAATGAAAGAATCGGAGACTATAATACTTCTACCAGAGAATAGATAGTTGTGATTATTATGAAATATACAACCCATCATTTGCAGTGAACCAAATTGAACATATATAACTCCTCCCGATGGACTATTATTATGAATAATATTTGCATAAGAAATAGTTTCAGTTTCATATGACCATTCAACACATGGGCCAACAAAATAACTAATCAACCACCTGACACAAAACCTAAATGTGCTGAGTATAATACAGTATTGCTCAAGAACATTGTTGTTGGAGAATGTGCAGAATGAGCTTGTGAATGAAGATGGTGAAACATTACTAATACCAGAAACCATATTAGCCTTGTTCATTGAACTATTTGTGTTGTCTATTCTCTGATTTCCATCTTCTATAATTAAAGGAGAATAACCAGATGGAGAATATGAACAAAATGACACTGAAATTAATTCTACCTGATTCGTCTGAGAAGCCCTTAGACGAGCAAAATGTCCATAAGAACCAGTACATCTATTTGCACATATCATTTTGAGATATGAATCAAGAATTGATATGTATATCGCACCTCCAGTCTGGGAACTAACACAATTATAGAACATTGAAAATTGGACCTTCAATGTATAAGATCCATTCACATAAATCACACCACCATTGTAATTATATTCAGAGGTTCTTGAGAAGAAACATTGAGAAATATCAATGTTCTGATTTTCAAAAGACATTCCTTGATCAATTTTTTCCAATACACATCCAAATCCAACACTCCAAAGAATATTTTCATGAAAAAGATGAGGATCCATTATATTAAAGCTGTTTTGTGTCTCTTTCATTCCGTTAACAATCATAATAATAAGATATTTTAAAAAAATGCAAAGAATCATCCTGTGTTTTCCCGAGGAATCAGCCATTTTTTGACCTTTTTTTTGTAATATAAGTGAAAATGTGAGTAAATAGGATGATTGTTCACGAATATTGAATAATCGAAAGGAATTATTGTCATTCAATAACTCAATTATTAAATATTTGATTAGTATAATCAAATCAAGAATGAAGATTATCCATAACCTATTCAAAGAAGTATCGAAAAACGTGACTTTTTTACCATTTGCAAATGCAAAAATCGCAAAGTAACCCATCCCAATGAAAGTTCTTTTAATATCTTTCTCAATATTATGAATAAACTTATCTCTAAATATTCTAGTTTTACTTTCTTTAAGACTATTTGGTGAGGAATTTAGATTGTTATGGCCCTTTAGCAGATCAAGCATTTAAATGAATTGAACTTTCAAATAAAAGTTGCTGTTTGTTTGAATCAATCTCAAATTATTGAATAATTTATTTCAAATAACCACTGATGGTATTATTGCCAAGACACTTATTTTACAAATAATTTATAGTGAAATCTGCAATACTAAATCCCATTCCATTTTCCCTAATAAAGATAAATGAACAAAATTTGGCCATATCAAATGAAGAAAAACGCATTCAATCAATTATGTTAAACTATAAATTGTGGAAAATTGTTGTTTAATGTTTAATTTGTATATTAGCTTTTTTCATTGATGATATGAATAGATCTATTGTTTCTTTATGATTTGTTTTCAAAGTAAGACAGTTTTCGAAGGAATCTGGAATAACAGCGCATGCACCTGTATCAATTAGCAAAGAAACAAGTGCACTTTCTTCTAGTTTGGGATTCATTTGAAGTATCTGGATTATTTTTTCAGAATTCTCTATATCGCTTCTGTCATCATAAGTACAAGCATATATGCTTAATGCAGTACCTTTTTGATCATTCCCAATAAAGAAATCAATAATATCATTGGATTTCATAATATTGCCATCTCCAATTCTTGCAGATTTCTGAGCTTCATAAACTAATATTCTATTAAATAATTTGATTTCAATATCTTTGCATTCCCCACTGAACTTCGCACATAATAAACCAATTGAAACCAAGCATGCTGCTTGATCAAGAGTAAAATCGCAGTCATTGTTTTCGGTAACTGCTTTCAAGAAAAATGAAGCAGCTTTGGGCAATGTAGATTTTTCTTTGGTAATCATCATAAATCCGGATATCAGGTTATCATCTTTCATTCTATGAATAATTACATCTCTCCATTCTTTTAGTTCTCCGATTTCAATAATATCTGAAAAATACGAGTTTGCTTCAAACTCATCTAATAATAAGGGGATAACATTATTTCCAAATTTGTGATATAACCTTTCACATACTGAATAGTTTCTGTTTATATGAATAAATTTAGCCAGAGCAGAATATAAACAACTTGAAAAGGCTATACTTTCAGCTTTATCAGGAAAAACAGAGAACAATTGGTGAACATATAAATTTGCTATATTCTTATCATCTGATACTAAAAGTAGATCATTAATAAGATCCGGATAAAATGTATGTTGCTCCGGATCAAGATTTGCTAAAACACACTCTAGTGTCTCTTGAACGATTTGGGATCGTAAAAATGATGAAATAGCATATTGAGATAAAGCTGGTACTGCTCTAACAGAGTTTGTTGATTCTACGAAGATCTTGTGGAGGAATCCGCAGTATTTTACCGAATTATTCTTTATTGCAATAAGAACATCATCGGCCGAAGAGAAGGGACCAAACTTATATAAACTCTCTTCTCTGGATGCATTCTCTAGAATACACAACTTCTGATGGTTATAAGCCAATTTTTCCAGATTTTCAAGAGAGAATTCTTTAATACAAAACTGTAATACTTGGTTATGGAGTACATTCTTCTTTTTGATAGAAATAATCGATTCATTTACAACAGAAGAATCAAAACAAATCCATTGATTAATACCTATTGCTGTTGATTCAAGAATCTCCTTTATGTCAATACCTAGAGAATACTTGCGAAGTAATGTACTTAAAAGAGGAGTGCCTTTTGACAAATACTCAGGGTCAGATAATTCAACAGATTTTTCACCATTTTTAGATGTTAAGAAATGTAAACAACCATTGTGAAAGGTTGAATGTAAAAATACATCATCTGATTCTGGGGTAACATTAACTTCAATAGAAATTCCACTTATAGATAGTAAACTACATTGTTTGCTGGTACATATGCAACATGAGTACTGAGAAACAGGGGTCAGTGACATGTTTTGGTTTTGGTAAGGAATCAACATATCATTAGAATTTGAAATTTCTGGATTTGATAAAATATTGATAATCCTGACAATTCCTGGTGTATTAACAACTATCTCTTTATATAGTAAGAAAGCAGTATTATCACACACCTTGAAATCAACAATGTCACCATATGGAATAGATACTGAGGAAATAACAGAGAAATCATTGGTAGTAAAAACGGAAAACCGGTTGAAAGATAGCCCATAAATATATTCATTGGTAGTTATTATTTGTTGTGAGTCATAAAACTGGGCATCTCTAAAAGGATTCAAGTATCCTAAAACAGGGAATTTAACCGGATTTAATGTTTTTTCAGTAGTAGAGAACAAAAATACATTCTTATTTGAAGTAATAATTATGATATTGCCATTAAAATATCCAAAAGTCTTTATCTCGGCATTTAGCTTCACAGATTCCGAAAGAGGATGCATTAGATCAGGGATAAAAATCATTTCTTTTGGTTTATCTATGATTGCAAGAGAAAGAAGCCCATCACACTCAAAAAACAGAACGTTTTCAGCTATTCTTTTTCCAATATCAATACTAAAATACTGACTATGATTCTTTGTATTCCATAAATATGATCCTGTTGGGGTATTTATCAAATAGCAGTTCAGTGATGGGTTCACATCAGTAAAAATTACTGATTTCACCCAAAAATGAGGAGATGGCCTCCGAAAAGATGATGTAATGTCGAATAAAAAATCTGGAAATGAAAAAGATTGATAAAGAGTAAGAATTGATTGAGATTCAGATAACGTTGATATACAGTTCGCTTGTTTAATCCCTAATTGACTTATATTGATAATAGGATTAATCAATTCCTCAGCATCGAAAGATGAAAGACAGTTAATATTCTCATTTGACTGATTCCTACTGATTTCCACACTTTTGGTCGACATTCTCTAGTTCTGACATGTGATTTAAAAACAAGTTTATTCAATAATCGAAGGTGTAAATATTGACTGAGAAAGACAGGTGGGAATTACTCTTGTCTCTTGAACGCACTTCTTTTTTCCTGGTTTAACAATCATTGGCTTTAATTGCAGAATATTCGAGTTTCTACTCTTTGGCATAAGCAGGAGAGGAGCATGATGTGTTGCTGATTCGCGAAGCCTTTTTCTGTTAGATCCAAGTTTTGGTTGCTCATCAATTATTAACCACTGAATTGACTTTAGTGTGTTTATGTCTGGCCTTTTTAACGGATCCACTTGTAAGCAGGATTTAATTATTAAAGATAACTCTCTGTGAACAAAAGAAGGGACTTCATACGAGCCTGATATTATTTGAGCTCGTATTTCTTCATCTGTTCCATCTGACCATGGTAAATCACCAACAACCATTGTATATACAATCACTCCAAGTGACCATATATCAGCCTTTTTCCTGTCTAAAAGCTTGCCCGAAAATATTTCAGGCGCAGTATAATAAAGAGTCCCATAATACTCAATATTGACTTTCTGAACTGGAGTCTCGCAACAGCCGAAATCCGTTAGCTTCACACGAAAATCAGCATCCAATAAAATATTCTCTGGTTTCAAATCCATATGGGCGATATTACGGGCGTGCAAGTACGATAATGCAGATATTAACTGATAAATTGTCTTTCTGGCCAGCATCGTATTGGAAAAAACACCCTTTTGAGCCCACTCAAAAAGATCTCCGTTGGCACAAAGCTCCATTACGACAAAAATGTAGTCTTCCAAAAAAACAACTTGCTCTATTTGAACAATATTCTCATGATGCAGATTTTGATGAACCCTGAGCTCCTGCTCAAACATTAGGATGATCCCTTGGTCCATTAAATCTTTGCGCGACACAATCTTTGCTGCATGATACTGCTTCGTTTTAGTGTTCTCAACTCTGGCAACAACACATGTGCCACCCTTTCCTATAGTATTGACATATCGGTAATTTCCAATCAACAATGGAAAAAGCAATCCAACACCCGTTTGTGTAGTCTCTGTTATCATTTGAATTCCTGAGGTTCACAAAAGTGAATTCAACTAATTGAAACATTCAATAAATTATGCGAAATTTATTGAAAAGACTTTTATTTTTTCAATTTTATAAACATTTCTTAAGATTATGTTGTCTTTACGAAGAACTCTGTAGAAATTCCTTACAATCGCTAAAACATTTTCGGAAATGGCCAAATTGTCTTCATTTGCTTTTCCAGGTTTCCTATTGCTTCGGTGTCTCTATTTGCCATGGATTGTGATTTGAGGAAATTTTCGAGTTGGCTGCACTCTTCATGGGATGCGATCAACAAATCGAATATTCTGTCTGGTGATACTACCGATATTGTATTTGCTGTTTCTCCGCTCGAAAAAAACGATTTTTTTATGTCGATTTCGAATTTGGCGGAATTTGAGGTTTCTGTCTTAAAAAACTGGAGGAAAACTCCATTCTTATTGTTGGAAACAGAATAGAGCATTTCTTGTGGTTTTTGATCAACTATAACAGATACTTTTCTCCTAGTTTCATGCATAAAAGTAAAAATTTATCACAGTTTACTTATTCGGGTTTGCTTTCCATATACATTGGGGGTTGGATCAATCCAGCTGTAGGGACAGTTTTCCTATCGAATACATCATGACTCTTGAAGTGCTTTCTATTATTTGGGCTCTGTGAGAGCATCATACTGTTTTCGGGCGTATTACTTTGAAGTTTTTTCAAGGCTTTTGAAGAATTCAACATTGATTCCAGCTCATCAATCCGATGTTTTGTGCCTTCTAAGTCAGAAATAGCATCAATCTTGAGATTGGTCTGAGAATTATTAAGGTTTTCCAGAAAAAGCCTGCTTTTAGAAGAAGCTTTCAGATCGAGTGGACTTGGGATGCTTTCAAGCGATTCCTCTTCATTAATAGAAGAACCAAAAGATGTTTGAGATTCATTAGGAATACTCCTGTGGGACAATCTGAATCTTTCAATTGTTGGAGTTATTGCATCATTTTCCTTTCTTTTGTGAACTATTGGTGACAATGCCCTTGATATTGGTGGCGATGGGAGTTGCTTAGATTCTTTTGACATCATATCATCATACGACCCCGTATTATTTCTCACTGTTTTCCTAAGCCCAATGATGGATGGTATGTGACCTTGAATTAATAAATCTTGCTTTTTTCTCTGCTCATAGCTAATGGGTTTCTTTTTCCCAGGGTCTATATGATTCCATTCATCTGTTAAACTCATCAAATCATTAAATAGCATTAGTTGAAACTCACTATTTGGTGATTCTTTGGATATATCTTCTTCAATTTCTGTATTTTCTTCGATTTCATGACTAGAATTTTTGTTTGAATTCGAAAAGAGCGAGAACCTCCTTCTTGATTTTGGTTCAAGGAGCTTCAATGGGTTGGGATTGGTAATAACCCATCCGTTAACAATATATTTTCTTATTTTATCTCTCCATATATTCGAATGTAACAGTATATCATTGGAAATTCTGATATCATTATAATACTGAAGAGTTGGACCAAAAGCAATGCAACACATCAAATCTGCACAAGATCTTGAAGCAAAAGGAGTATTCTTTAAAGATATCCTCACCAAAGAAGGTAATATGCAAGAGAATTCAAGAGTATCTATCGATGTGAAATCGAGAATTAACGATTTGAGATTAGTTAATCGTGGGAAACCAAAGAAGGAAACAATTGGGTTATAAGAGAATGATAAAGATTCATATTCGGAGAATTTTTCAAGTCCATAAAATGATTTTAATCCCTTGGATTCATTAGAAAAATGTTTCTTCTTACTTTTATTCATCTAGATGAGTATCTAACCCTCCTAACAATACCTTGCATTTCTGGATCTAATTGCCCTATTTCTTCTTCTGTCAATGATTTGATCTTTTCTATTTGCTCTGGTGTGAATTCGTTATTCTGTTGACGCTGTTCATATTGCCTATTATTATTGTTTTGGTTATTATTCCTGTTATAGTGAGCATTATTATAAGAATTCTGTTGAGAGCGATGGTTGTTATCGTAATTGCTATAATTCTTTTGTCGTTCTTCATAAACTTTCATTGCATAGTTTAACAGAAAAGAAAGATGTGGATTGTTCATCAGAGCTTGATGAACATTCATTTCTTCATTATTTACCCACTCTTTGCCAGCCATAACAAGTTTTCTCAGTTCTGTAAGATCGAGAGATTCAACAACTTTCCTAATATCTGAGCTCATGATTATGGAGGGGAAAATTTAGCACCGATTTACATAATCGTATCCTTTATGAGTGTGACAATCCACACAACCAATGGAGATATTAAGATAGAGCTCTTTTGTGATGAGTGCAAAGACGCTTGTTTGAACTTTTTAGCGCTATGCGCAAAAGGATATTACAATGGGTGTCAATTCCATCGAACAATCCCTCAATACATAATTCAGACTGGCGACCCTAGTCTCAGAGGTGATGGCGGTGAAACATTTAATGGAGAAAATTGTGTTTTTGAGCCATTGGGCGATTTCCAAACAGCAGGATATGTTGGATATGCTGATGAGAATTATTTCAGATCTCAGTTTTTTATTACCGCAATCCCGGCTCCCGAATTATCAGGAAAGTATCTGGCATTTGGGAAAGTGATACATGGACTAAATAACGTGATATCAATATCGAGGCTGCCATGTTTTGAAGATTTTTCTCCAATGATTCCTGTGATTATAACTAAAGTAACAATACACGCAAACCCGCTCGCCGAAGAATAAACCCTGTTTACAAATAAAAAAACCGCATTAATCGTTATTTTATGAATAGGCACTCTTTTTTAGCTCGTGTCTATCATACTGCAGGTTTAAATACTAAGGCAGTTGAAGAAGTTTCCAAATTATCTGTATCGAGAGATCCATTAACTCCGGAGGACGAAGCCACAGTTAGTGTTGTTACCAAAGCGCGGATTGACTCATTGAGGCGGGCTCGAAGGATTATTAGTGTTGTTGAGGAGCGGGAAGAAAACAAGGGCAAAGTTAATCGTGTTATTTCGCTTAGATCTTTCAAGACAAAAATCGAAGAAGAGCTTGCACAGCTTCTCAACCAATTTATTAACTCAATAGATACTTCTTTCCTGAACAAGCCAACTAGTGAGCCATCAAGAATCCTTTTCCTTAAAATGAAGGCTGATTATTCAAGATATCTTGCAGAAATTAATAAAATGAATGTTCAGCAAGTTCAAACAGCATACATACAGGCATTTGATGCGGCAAGATCAACACTAGGACCAGCGCATCCACTCAGAACCGGAATTGCATTGAATTACTCTGTGTTTTTCTATGAGATCCTTGGCAATCATGATAGTGCAATTCAAATCGCAAAAATGGCTTACGAAGAAGGAACATCAGCTGCAAAAATGCTTCCTGTTGATGAAAAAGATGATGCCATGGATGTAATTAACTTGATTAATTCTAATCTCAAGAATTGGAGCTAAAAAATAGGATTTTTTTGCGGTTTTTACTATTCTTATGACAGCCACTGGGAGACCTGATGATACTGAAGTACTTTCTCGGCATATTCCCTTTCTTGACGGCAAAATGGAATGTCTTAATGTTTTGTTAGCGCCATCATCCGAACTGAACCGCTTATTGGAGACAAGTGATGGTAAAAACTGGGTGAGGTTTGTTGAGAGTTATTTCACAGCTGTAGCGGCCCAAAAATCGTTGCCAAATAATCCTAGATCTCAATTTTTAGCGAATGCTCACAAGAATACTAAGATTATTGAGGCTTTAAGTTTGATCAAGTATATATACCGCTGGACATTTTTAACACAGCATCAACTTCCATTAGTTGTTAATAATCTTGCTGATTTTGATATCAGATGGAATCAAAGTATAACAATTCAGGTTTGCAAACTATTTGTTCAATTTTGCAAAGTTATTCACTATATCAAATATAACTACAATATAAGATATTTTCTGTTGATATTATTCTTTTCCAAAGAGCCAGAATTTGATTTTTTAAGGCCAGATATTTCTCCAATAATTGCATTTCTCTTAGGAGTCCAAAAAAATCCATTTGAACATATAAGAAACTCATTTTCTGCACTCTCTATCAAACTCACACGCTTTTCTTTAAAAATTGGTACTTTTTTGGCCAAGCTTTTTGGTTCATTGCCCTTATATGAGTGGGATGCATATTCTATTTTCCACAAAGAGTCTTCACAACCAGAATCTACCCTTCCAAATGATGAATTTATCATTTTATCAAATATTTCTCTTTTTAAGGATACTATATTTTATTATATTTTAACATTTCCTGAGGCTTCTAAGAATAAGGAATGTTTTTCATTTATTATTAAGACTGTATTATCTGAAGCACCAGTTATATATTTTTCTCCTACATTTAAAGTTCCTTTGGGTGTTTTTCTTAAAGATGTTGGTAGTGTGTTTGATCAGAACGTACTAAATGAAATCGAAACCATTGCTAAGAATAAATTATCAGCATCTCATGCTCAAAGAATGCTAAGAGTTACATTTCTTCTTAAAGATATATATCATATGTGCCAGTTCTCAACCTCATTGTTACCATCTCTTTTTAATAATATTATTTCTTTGTGCAGTTTAGCTTTCTATGAAATAAACTGTTACTTTATGTATTCTACACCCCTAAATGAAGCCATGGATTTATTGACAGTCCTTCTGGATATCGTCAAACTTATCATTAATAATTCACAGGATATCAAAAGGTTCTTTGTGTTCAATTTAGCTACATGTGATGCCCAGTTTTTAGAAAAACAACTTACTCCATTAATTGCATACTCCTCATCATCAGATAAAGATAATAGCCTCCCATACTTAATTCAAGATTTACTTGTCCCATTATTATCATTAGATCTTGAACACTTTGATCATGGAGTTCGTTATGATTTTAGCGGATGGCTAATAACACACAACAGGTATTTAGCATCATTTGCTAAAAGTAAAATGAGAGACAGGCTATCATTTATTGATCCAATTTTTGAGCATTTATCAACCATAAGATTTCATATGGGATTAGCTGTAGATCCTGTCGAATCATTTTTCCAGCATGTTCCTTTATATTCCCTATGGGTTCATATATCATCTTTTCTTAGTCATGTTAAAGATACATCAATTAGCATTAACAATATTCCTTCTCTACTTGATTTGTTCAACTATTTTAACTTTGATGAATATGTTTTACGACAGCTTCCTAGTGAGATACGTTCAACAATTGATAAGTTTAATGAAATTAGGGGATCTTTATTTATTCGAATTACTTCATCTATTTGTGAAATGTTAGATAAATCTTCACCACATGTGAAAATAGGCGAACAGAGTCATTCATTTGTTTCCGAAACAAGTGATGCTAGTTTGTTGTTCTCCCCGAAGGATTTTGCTACGACACACAGAGGTCTTTCTAAGGGACTTGCTGTTTCTCAAATTAAGTCAACAACTTCTGTGGTTCAAATGAAAGAAATGTTTTCTCGAATTCCTCAGACAATTATTCATCCAAGATTTCCAGGAAATCCGAATCAAGATATTGACAAGACAGCATCTTATTTTGCAAAATATATTACTGATAATTTAGCAAAATACCTGTTTCCTAATGGAATCCCTAATCCTTCATATATTGATATGTCTTTTGCTGCAGCATCACAGTTTTTGTGGCCTCTTTTTTCTGGTCTAGGTCATTCATATCCTAGAAGACACTTTGAATGCAGGCTAGTTGAATCCTCACAATCATCAGCTTTAACCTATCAAGATCAACTTAACCTCCTATCTGGAGCTTCAACAATGGATGGTACAATTAACATGCAAAGGATTGTTGCCAAATTTGAAGATAAGATTATGAATTTCATTTCCAATGACTACAAGGGTACATTATATCTTGTTCCTCTGAAAGGTTTTTGGTCTTCTCACTCATCTGTAAATGATGTTAGCGAATTCTTTTCTGCGAGAGGCTTTCGATACTTGATTCAAAATTTGGGCATTCATTGTGGAGCAAGGATCGATGCCATGCTTACTCAAAGAGCTACATCTGCAATGAAAACTGTTTATGAAAAATACCTGGCAACAAAACATCAACTTGTTCAATGGAAGAATTTTATTGAATCCAAAAATGATCTTCCACTTGAGTCCTCATCAATTGGCAGGCTCGATGATGCTGGAAATGAAATGATTGTTCTTGGTGTGTGTCTCACATTACGCTCATTATTACTTAATGAGATTAAAGACTTTTCTGAACAATGCGCCCATGGAATTAAAGGTTTTATAGATGCAGCATTTAAAAAAGAAATGAATGTTGAAGCAATATCACCTGAATCTCTTCTAAAAGAATTGTTTTGTGGGGACCCAAGTTATCAACCATTTATTCGATCTAGGCTCCTTCGGTTTAACATTGAGAAAGATGACGATTTGCATCTCTTTTTCCTATTTCTTTCATTGATACTATTCTCTCATCAATGGGACCAGTCAAAATATATCCCATTGTACCAAGCCATAACTAATAATCTTCATCTATTTCCTGTTGCAGCCTCTGCCATGATCCAACATATTGATATCTTTTTTAAGAGACTTGAAAATGATAAGGATTCGAAGATTAAGGAAGGAATGGGGCTTTTTTATAATGTTTTGGCACAAGTTGTTGCTCAAAAGCGACAATTTATTAGTGATGACTTAGCAAGAGCGCTCACAATTATTGCGGATCTATTTACTCGGAATTGTAGAGACATTGAATATGGAAGACTTAGTGAATCATTCCCCAACAGAACCATCAATTTTGCATATTCTAAATAGTCTTTTACATACATTTACTTTTTTCTAATGAGTATATCATGTAGTTTGATAATTGTTCTTTGAAGATGTTCTGTTTCTATTGGAAGAACCCAGTTACCTCTTTCTTCTTGGGTTCCAATATCATCTGCACTCAAAATTGGATACTGAGCAATGACTCTTGAGACCCTAAGGGATAATGATGCATTCCTTATAAGCTTATTCAATGCAACCCGAAGTTGGCGATTTTCAATTTGCAACTCAGAGAAATGAGAATTCACATTAATGATATGTGATGTTATGGATTCGCACAATCCTTGAGGGAGTTCAGGGATAGATAATGGAGTCGTCTCGGGAATGGAGGAAATAATGCTTTCATATTCTTTATCTATTTCAATTGCCTCAACTCTCATATCCTTCAACAAATTAATCAGAGGATCAATGTCTGCTCCTCTCGCATCAACTACTTGTTCTTTGAGTAAAGCAATTTCTTTCTGCAAACCAGCTATCTTTTCTTTAAGCCCCAAGTTCTCTTCTTCGTAATCAAGCCTTTTCTCCATTTCTTGTCTGATTCTTATTTGTTGTTCTTTGAACTTTAACTTGAAAGCATCTGATGATTGAATGTTTTTGATTCTACTCTGTGCTTTTTCATTGGATTGATTGTGAAGAGTTTCTTTTTCGTATGATAGAACTTTCACCTGTTTTTCAAGATCAACCTTCTTCTGGTCTTGCTCTTTAATTCTATCTGAAAGCTCTTTTTCCCTTGATAAAGACTTAGATAGCAGAACTTTCTGCTCGTCAAGTTTGCTATTCATTGCCCTCAATCGAGATTCATACTCTAGAGCCTTTTCTTGTGAAGCTAAAAGATTTTCTTTAAGCTGTGTTATTTCATTATTCTTACTATCCATTTCTTGTCGAAGGTTATTGAATGCATTCATATGCTTCTTCTTGTTTTTAATAAGCTCTAACACCTTTTGTTGCTCTTTTGAAACATGAATTCTAAGATTTTCGATTTCTTCTGCTTCCTTCTTTCCTGTTTTGACTTCTCTTAGTTCGTTCAATAGGTCCTCGTTAATCTTACGTAGTGATTCTTTTTCCTCAGAGACTTTCTTGTTTCTTGCTTTCAAATCATTAATTTCTTCACATTTTTCTTCGAATTGCTCGACAATACGGGAAATTTCGTGTTTTAATTCGGTAACTTCAAGTTCTTTTTTCATTATTAGTTGGTTCTGTAATTCTAAAGACTGTTTTGCAGGTACTTTGGATTGATTAAGCTGGTTTAATGTTTCGAGGAATTGCTGATGTTGATTTTCCAAATCTTTATGCAGCCTTTTCGCTTCTTCACCATATGTTTGATTCGTTATATGTTTTTCTTTGCGGAATCCTTCAAGAGATTCTCTAAGTTTCAATATTGTAGAATCTCTCTCAGAAATTAGCGATGCTTGAGAATTAATCTCATCTTGAGCGATTTTTAACTGCTCCTCTAGGACAATTGATCTCTGTGCCCAAACTTTGGTGTGCTCATTTTGTTTTTCGAGCGCATCTGCTAATAGTCGCATTTTTTGCTGAGAATCCTCTAAGTGTTTGCGAAGAACTTGGTTTTCTTCTCTATAAACATGACTATCCATTCTGACGTCGGTTTAAAATTAATTTTTATTGAGAGGAGATTTCGATTATCCTTTTTGCAAGTGCCTTTTGCCTTACGTTACCTGATATTGCGAACGAATTAATACAGCTGAGAACTTCGTTATTAGATAAATACTTTGTATTTGGCATTTCACTTTGGAAAAACACAAGAATCATATCCAAAAGCGATACAGGAATCTGAGAATCAGATGGAAGAGATAGGGACATTTTGATTTTTTGCTTAACAATGTTTCCGAATTTTTCGTTTATCAAGTTATTTGTTAGCTCTTTTGATAGTTTGCATATCTCAGTGAGTCTTTGTATCATAGTTGGAGCATTATCAAGAGTAACTTTTTCTATACCATCTCTAATTTTCTCAAGGTGCTCTTCTTTGTTTAAAATTTTAATAATACCAAAAGACGGCTCAGGAGAAAGCATAGAAATAGCTGACATTGCTCTAGCGCCCCAGTAAGTGAGTGTCAGGGCACTAATGTATATCTCTAATAATTTGTCATCTATTAACTGTATCATAACCGATTTATTCTCAAAAGCAACCTTAGGGAAGTCGAATAAAACAAACATTGTGAGTGATTTCAGTTCTGTATTGGTTTCCAAGTATGGTCTTAAGCTGGTAATAATGCGACTCTTTGCTACAATAGCGAGTCTTTCTTTGGATAACTTACACATTTCCGCAAGAAGCATAATAAGACTTGAGTGAATTTGTATAGTATTCATTTTGTCAAACTCAACTTTTAACATCGAGCATGTCACTTCCATAACTCCAGCATGGGCCAAATTGTCTCTGGCTTCTGTACAAGTTGAGACATCCTTTATGGTTTTGCACAATAAATGTATATTATTTGTGGAAAGAACTCTTCTGACCTCTTGGGTTTCAGGATTAAACATTGCGGAAACAAGATTTTCTATAACAGAAACATCTGATAAGGCAATTTTCACCTTTGTGTCTGCTTGGGAAAGGGTGCTCAATAATTCACAAATATTATTTAAAGTTTTGGTATCTGAAAGTCCGGGATTATCAACAAGTGTAAGAAGAATCTCAGATAATGGAGGAATCAAACCAGCATTCATAAAAAGTCGGCAGAAATCGGCGACTTGAATCCCGCACCTAGTTGAATAAATATCTATTAACCCTTGTATTGCTAAGAAAACAAGACTCGAATCAGTTTCAATATGATAATGAAGACACTCAACAAATGAGCCAATACCATTACATGCAATAAACATTTGAGTGTTGTCAGAAGAATCCAATAATAACTCTTTGCAAATACTTAGAGATAATTTCCTGACTTCAAATGTCCACAAATCTTGATTCAAGAACTTCAAAATGGGGGGAATGCCTCCTAGCAAGCAAAAATTCTCTTTAATTGGTGGGTATGAGTTACACATTGTAAAAACAACAGATAATACTAATGTTGCGGATTCTGTAGTTAGTTTTGAATATTCAATTATCTCAATAATTGGCATGATGCCCTGTTGGGAAACTACACATGATCTAACAGTAGGCTCTTTCGTAAGAATATCTAATATCTGTCGAAAAGTATCAATGATAATGGAATCATTCGAGTTGGGCGAAAGCGATAACAGCATTGATATCATTTTTTGCTTAAACTCTTCAATTGCAATTCTTTTTGCAAATAATTGTGCCTCTTCTGCATCTTCAGTCTCATCTATTAAATCAAAGTTAACTGGAGAGTGTATCTTTTTTGTTGTTCTAACGAGAACAAGTGGTTCATTTCCATTATCAATATTAATATCGGATTTATCATCATCAATAAATGTACTTAGAATTGATCCAGGAAGAGTATTAGCAACAACTTTTGGTTTCTTTGGAGTTTTTACAGGGGTTGGAATTTCAATTTTGAGTGGGGGTTCAGGAATCACAGGCTTTTCAATCTGCGCGATTGGTTTTTGTTCTGATACATCTTTTATTGGATCTTTCTTTATTTCGATTATTGGTTCATCAGATAAACTATCAAGCTCAAATAATGGAGCAGGACGCGCTTGATTGGTTGGTAATACAATGTTGAGTTTTGTTTCATTATCAGATGTATCTGTGGAGTCAAAAACAGCAGGGAATGGTCTTGGAGATGTCTGATTCTGGATTGATATCCCAGAAGGAGCTTTTCCAATAGTTGATTGAGGTTCGTCTTGAATAGCATTTTTAACAAAGAAGAAGTTAAAACATCCTTCAAGTGTTGTTCGATCCTCTGGATTTCGAGCAAAACAACCGCATAAAAAGTCCTGGAGGTGAGCTGATGCCTTAGGAGGCAGAGGTGGCGATTCTGAAAGAATCTTGTTTTTAGCTTCTTCAGGAGACAGATCTCCAAAAGGAGGCTTTCCTGTTAATAACTCCACAATTGTGCATCCCATTGACCAAATGTCACTGGAAACAGAAAAACTTTTTGACTCGAGAACCTCTGGAGGATGCCAATAGGGAGATGCTAAAATATTCCTATTACGTAGCTCTGCGCTCAAACCAAAATCCGATATTTTTAGAGTACCATTTGAAAGTAAAAGGTTGGATGCTTTCAAGTTTGTATGAGGCCTACCTTGCATATGCAAATATTGAAGACCACGAATCATTTCCACAGTGTACCTTGCCACAAGTTTCTCTTGCAAACAACCAAATCTCTGTATTGTGTTAAAAAGACTATTCCCTTCACACCAATCTAAAACGATAAAAGCACCATCTTTGTTATACACAACCTCGTGAATAGAAGCAATATTTTTGTGTCTCATTATAGAAAATATATTAATCATTCGAAAAATTGTACCTTGTTCAATAAGTTTAAGTACTTCTGGTGGGAAATATTTGATCGCTACAAATCTCCCTGTGGTATTAGACATTGCTTTTATTACAATAGGCTTATCACCAGGGTTAAGTTTTTCGGAAAAAGTATAATCGCTTACAGATATCATTTTGATTTGCGAGATTTATATTCTGTTTAGATTATTATTAGTTTATTTTTAGTTTTTCATGATGAGAAACGTGAGCCTTCGTAGCTCAATCGGATAGAGCATAAGACTCTTAATCTTGGGGTTGCGGGTTCGAGTCCCGCCGATGGCTTTTTTTGTTTTTTTCTTCTCCCAACAATATCATATATCCTTCTTTATACCATTTATTCGAAAAAAAGGTAAAGGAAATATGCATATATATCCTATGAACCAAATTTTACGTGTTTTCACTTTACTTTATTTGAAATCTCCACAAAAACCGACTCTATTTTGTGAAAATTAATCTTTATTAACAAATGATATTATTGCTCATTCTTCTCACCATTTCTATATACAATGTCCAGCAACTTGTGATGGGTCCACATAAAAAGAAATAGTCAACGTCTTTTAATCGTCAAATGAATCCCAAAGACCTGTTTCTTGATTCCGATGATTTTCATGATATTGATAAACAAAATGAGCTTATTCAGCAATTAAGGGAGCAAAATTCGGAACTTATTAAAAGGAATGCGAATATAAAGAATGAAAATGATGAGGGGATTGATTTTGGGTTAATGGAGAAGCTGAAACAACAGTTATTTGATGAAAAAGCTAAAAATAGATCATTGTTGACAGAAAAGAATGATTATGAAACTAGGTATCAATTGATAGTGAAACAGCTCAAAGAAACCGAGCAAAATAGTTTAAATAGGGAAAACAATAGTTTTATATCTATTGCTAATGGCCTCAAAGAACGGATCGCTACTCTTGAAAAAGAATTGCAGTTTCACAAAGATTCTAACTCTCAGAACCAAGAGATAATAGTTGGGTTAAGGACAGAATTGGAAAAATACAGAATTAACAATAATAATGTCTCAAGCTTTTTGAACAGTATTAGTGGTTTCTTTTCTAGGTCATTTAACAGCCTCAAAGAACTTGAAGCTTTTATTATTAACAAACCTAAAGAGCCAGTGGAATGCAACATTTCTCCTACAAAAACTAGTGATGATTCACAGAAAAAGCTTATTAAATATAAAAAGAGACTCCAAAAAGTATATGCAGAATTAGACCAACAGAATAATGATTTAGAAGAAATGAAAAACTTCTATGAAAATACTATAATCGAGATGAAGTCCCAATACTCTCATTTAAAGAACCAAATGGATGATATTAATAACCAGAAGAAAAAAATAGGAGACGAAAAAGAAGAAAAAATTACTTCTTTAAAGTCACAAATTGTGAATATGCAAAATACAATAGATCAGATGCGTCAGAAAGTTTTATATAAAGAAAAAGAAGACAACAATGATGTGAAACATTTTGAAAATGAACTCCAAACAAGTTTGGATCGAGCCAATTATCTTGAAGGGGTTATTAGAGACCATGAGTCGTTGATTGGAGTTTTGAAACAGCATAATAGCAATCTTTTAAGTTCAATAGAGCTATCTAAAGAAAAGAGTCAAAAAAGAATTGACCAGCTTGTTGGGGAGAAAGCTGAATTGAATAATGAATTATTGCAATCAAATTCTACTAAAGCATCATTAGAGCTTGATGTTATGTCTTTGAAAGAACAGCTCAATACAGCTTTAGCACAGGTTAAAAGTGCAAGCATATCATTCAATCAAAGCAAAGATGTAGTTGAAGAAATTCAAATTTCGTTGAAGCATTCAAATGAAGCCATTTCTACTCTTGAATCAATTATTCAGAAACAAAAAGATGAAATCACCTATCTTTATAATGACAGAGAGAAAGTTTGTTCATTGCTTATAAAACATAACCAAATTCTAAAACATGCCGAATCTTTATCATATCCTAAAATTAGTAGCGGGGATCCAATTCCCATTCACAACACCCAAATTGTACCAGAAATTAAAGAAGTAAGAATTCCCAAAGCTTCTTGGTTTAGCCCAGAGATGCCAAAAGATTTGAATCAATTAATATCCGATTTTGCTAATAATGATTCACTCACAGACTCTTCAAAATTAAAGAATATTCTTTCAACAGTGTCCAAATATTATATTAAGCAAACAGGGGAGATCACAAATTCATATGAAATCAAATTATCTCTGTCATCTGAAACATTAGATAAAATCCATCAATCAATGGAATCAATAATCATGATTCTTCAGAATGCTGTTCAATTTGATGTTACTGATATGAATTTACATTCTGTCCTTTCTTCAATAATTGAAGATTATACTTGTTCAAAAATTGATTTAGAAAGATCTAACGATTCTATTCGGCATATATGTGAATTGCTTTCTATTAACTCAATGAAAGATATAATACCTACTCTAGAACAGCTGATGCAAAGTCTTCATCAGTATGAAAATGATGTTCTCGATCAAAATTCCATAATTAAAAAGCAGAAGAAACAACTAAAGAAATATGGCTATCAGTTAGCGGGGACAGAAAATGAGATTGAAGATGTTGTATCCCAAATGAAACAGAATGAGAATTATTTACTTTCAGAGATAGAGGGTCTTAATAAAGAAAAGGAACAACTCCATGATCAGATTATTGCCCTTCAAAACACCAAGCTAGAAATTGAACAATCCTATCAGAATCAAATTGGTGAACAAGAGTTTTCTCATATGGAAGAAAAATCTTTAATTGAAAATGAATTGAAACAAAAAATATCCTTTCTGGAAAGTATTATAGTTAAAAAAGACCATGAAAGGGATAGTATTCTGGGACAAGTACAATCTTTGCAGAAGGAAGTTTCCCAATGGAAGAAAGCCTCAGAGTTGTATAAGAATGATATTAATGAGAAAGATCAACGAATTTCTCATATTCAGTCTTTATTAGATGAGTTCGAACAGAAAACACGTGTTAAGATATCTGAAGAAAGAGAGATGATACGTGGTCAATATCAAAACCTTATAATGCAACTGAAAGAAGAAAATGACAAAAAATCCTTACTCTATTCTAATGTTTCTAATGCTCTTCATGAATCCGAAGATAGATTGAAAGAAAAAAATTCTGAACTTATAAGGGTAGCCCAATTGAATAACCAAATCGAAAAAGTTATAATTTCCAAAGAAGAGGAGATTAAAAGGGAAAAAAGATTGATAGATGCGAAATCTAAAGCCCAAATTCTTTCAATAGAAATGAAATATCAGTCTAAGATCGAAGATATGTATTATGAATTTGACAACGAAAAGAGGAAATTGATTAACTTTGTTGTGAATCAATTCAGCATGTTTTATGATGCAAGCCAGCCACTTTCACTTGAATGTCTCATTTTAGTGACCGAAAAAGCCTGCAAAGAGCTTATTAGGCTAAATAACCTTGAAGAATCTCTTAAAAGACTACTAGGCGTTCATTCCGAATCAATCGAAGATGCTGTTTCAAAGATCATATTGTCCTTTTTCAAGTAAAAAATCTGAAGTATAAATAGAATTTTCCGAATTTGATTTTTTCTATCACAATTTTTTCTCCAAAATGAATAAGTAATGGTCCTCTAAGTGATGTTGAATGTATAATTAATCAAAAAGCTGATATAAATGCAAAAAACAATGATTTTGTGGTTTTAGATTAATAAAACTCCTCTTCATTAGGCTGCCTATAAAGGCTATCTTAGTGTTGTTGAATTTCTAGTTAATAATAGAGCCGATATATATGCGAAAGATATTGATGGGAAAACACCATTGGAATTAGCAAGTGATTATTCCAAATTCGATGTTATTGAATTCCTCAAGAGTTAAGGAGGTCAATAAGTTATAAGACTAAATACACATTCAATGGTGCTTTTTTTGATCTCAGGTTTTAAGGGATCTCATGGATAAAGAAAAGGGGATACTATTTATGAATCAGGAAATCAGGGAAGTATTCTCGAAATTGGTGTTGTGAGTAACATAAATTATGAGATAATATTTGATTTGCCCTTTCAGAACTGAATCGAGAGCAAAACGTGATTGATTTCAACCCCAAATTGATTCAAATATGAACAACTTTTGTGATTCAAATAATACAGTTTAAACTGGTTAATATATATTCCAAATATATTGATGGTAATGGAAAACAAGTGCAAACCTTTTACCTTCATTAAATGGTTAGGAACAATAAATGCGAAAAACACTAAAGCTTGTGTTAATAGCTTTGGACCCGAGAAATTGATAAAATAATCATTCAAAGAGACAATAAGATGTGAATAGAGACAGAATTATCGGATTATCAGAATTTTTCATCACATATAAGCAGGAATCGATCATAATTGACATGTGACTGATAATTAATCAACAAAAAAAATGAGGAATCGAAAATCGAATGAAATCTTGATTGAAAAGCAAGCAAAACGCAATATCCTGTATCTTCAACACAATAAAACAAAAAATCATTCTGATTTCGAGAAGAGTCATTTTGGATAGAAGAAATTGAAACTTGAGAAGTGATTCTTTTTTGACAGAATGGAGAGATCGAAAGTAATGTTAATTCATATTGGCTTTTACACCATTAAACTACAAAGAATCTCATTACAAATTGAACAAAATCATGAGATATTTGTTGCTGAAACATTTTTGGTCAACACAGTTTTTTTGCTTAAACGATTATTTAATGGATTTGCGTCTATTTAAAGAGCAATTAGTTGTTGAAAAGATGCTTTATGGTGAATCTCCGGTTTTCGAATATATAGAAATACAGAAGAAGGATTTTTTAGTAAGTATTTTCGGATTATATCCCAAATTGAGACCCCTCCATTTAGACAACTTTGTTTTGTTTTGTTTGCCCTATCTTCAAGACGCATATTTTAGAAAAATTATATTAGAAAAGGTATTTATTGTTTGTCCGACCCTAGTTCAGAGGCTTTATCGAATGAGTGGTTTCACTAAGGAGGAAATCCATGAATCACTTGAACTTCATCGGAGAAAATTCCTATGTTTATTTTTCAAGAATGATATTGAAGTTGATAATAATGATTTTAGTGAAAGGGATGCTCAAAATTATCATAAGTATTGTGATGATACAGAATTAGATTCTTTGATACAATTTGGGTTTTATAAAACTTCTATGGAGTTTTGTTTGAAGTATGATCTATGTGAAGAAATAGACAGAAGAATGATTAATAATCCTAATAAGAGAGAATGTGAATGGAGTCCATTTGAATGGTCGGAGAAGCCCAAATCCCTGGATTACATGTCATTTTGTGGTTTTTATGGTTCAATTAAGTGTTTCAGAGTATTATTATTGTCAGGCTTCGTTATTAATGAGCTTGTTGTTAGTGAAGTTGTATGCAGTGGTTCAATGGAACTTTTCAACATAGTCTCTGATCATATCCAAAAAAGTTATTCTCATCTCCATGAAGCATCTAGGTTTTTTAATCTAAGTATTGTTGAATTTCTTGTTAATCAAAAAGCTGATATAAATGAAAAAACTTTAAATGTTGAGTTTTTATATTTAATCAGACTCCTCTACATTATGCTGCTCAAAATGGTCATCTTAGTGTTGTTGAATATCTTGTTAATCAAAAAGCTGATATATATACTAAAGGATATAATGGTTGGACTCCTATTCATTTAGCTGCCGAAAATGGTCATCTTAGTGTTGTTGAATATCTAGTAAATCAAAAAGCTGATATAAATGAAAAAACTAAAAATGTTGAGTTTTTATATTTAATCAGACTCCTCTTCATTATGCTGCTCAAAATGGCCATCTTAGTGTTGTTGAATATCTTGTTAATCAAAAAGCTGATATATATACTAAAGGTATTAATGGTTGGACTCCTATTCATTTAGCTGCCGAAAATGGTCATCTTAGTGTTGTTGAATATCTAGTAAATCAAAAAGCTGATATAAATGAAAAAAATGATTATGTTGAGTTTATTTGTTTAATCAGACTCCTCTTCATTATGCTGCTCAAAATGGCCATCTTAGTGTTGTTGAATATCTAGTTAATCAAAAAGCTGATATAAATGCAAAAACTAAAAATGTTGAGTTTTTCAGTTTAATCAGACTCCTCTTCATTATGCTGCTCAAAATGGTCATTTTAGTATTGTTGAATATCTAATTAATCAAAGAGCTGATTATCAAGATGGAATTTATAATGAGAGTTTTATTCATTGGGCTGCTAAAAATGGTCATCTGAGTATTGTTGATTTTCTATTAAATCAAAAGGCTGATATAAATGAAAAAAATGATAATGTTGAGTTTTTATATTTGATTGGACTCCTCTTCATTATGCTGCTCAAAATGGCCATCTTAGTGTTGTTGAGTATCTTGTTAATCAAAAAACTGATATAAATGCAAAAACTAATGATGATTGGACTCCTCTTCATTATGCTGCTCAACAAGGTCATCTTAGTGTTGTTGAATATCTTGTTAATCAAAAAGCTGATATATATACTAAAGGATATAATGGTTGGACTCCTATTCATTTAGCTGCCGAAAATGGTCATCTTAGTGTTGTTGAATATCTAATAAATCAAAAAGCTGATATAAATGAAAAAACTAAAAATGTTGAGTTTTTATATTTAATCAGACTCCTCTTCATTATGCTGCTCAAAATGGCCATCTTAGTGTTGTTGAATGTCTTATTAACCAAAAAGCTGATATAAATGTAAAAGATAAAGATACTGAGTTTTAATATTTAATTGGACTCCTCTTCATTATGCTGCTCAAAAGGGTCATCTTAGTGTTGTTGAATATCTTATTAACCAAAAAGCTGATATAAATACAAAAGATAAAGATACTGAGTTTTAATATTTAATTGGACTCCTCTTCATTATGCTGCTCAAAAAGGTCATCTTAGTGTTGTTGAATATCTAGTAAATCAAAAAGCTGATATAAATGAAAAAAATGATTATGTTGAGTTTATTTGTTTAATCAGACTCCTCTTCATTATGCTGCTCGAAATGGCCATCTTAGTGTTGTTGATTTTCTTGTTAATCAAAAAGCTGATATAAATGCAAAAGATAAAGATACTGAGTTTTAATATTTGATTGGACTCCTCTTCATTATGCTGCTCAAAAGGGTCATCTTAGTGTTGTTGAATATCTAGTTAATCAAAAAGCTGATATAAATGCAAAAGATAAAGATACTGAGTTTTTATATTTAATTGGACTCCTCTTCATTATGCTTCTAAAAATGGTCATCATAGTGTTTTTAAATATCTTGTTAATCAAAAAGCAGATATAAATACAAAAGAAAAATAAGGATGAGAATACTCCATTGGAAGTGGCATGTGATATTGTTATTTATGAAATCTAAATATTTTAAGAAAAGGCAAACGAATGTTGTTGAATTTCTCAAGAGTGGCTGCTAATAAATTGAAAAAGCATTGTTTTTATCAATCTAGTATTGCAAATTCACTGATTTCTGGGGGAAACTATTGGAAAAATCTATTGAATGCCATGATTTGATATATCAATTGCATAAGAGAGATGTTTTTTGCTTGGAGATATTGAACCATTTTATAGTAAATAGAGACACTTTCTTGACATTTTATTGTTTTCGGAAAGATATCAATAATTTTCAAAACATATTGACTGTAAGAACAGTCATATCATTGAATCATATGATACTCTTTTAGTTTAAAAAATATTATTGTATGCCATTTCAGAGGTGTTGGACTTTTTTCTTAAGAAATGAAATTTTCTCAATCTAAAAATTGTCTATTTTCAACGATTCCCTGTAATAGATATATATCATTGTTGAATAGTTGTTAATGTCAAAATTTTTCTCTGCTTTTCTAAAGATTTATGGACTTTCGAAAACTTAGAATTCTTAATATCTTCATTTTGAAACCAGATAAAAATATTCTTCCTTTGTAATTAGGTGGAGATTCTTTTACATATTATTCTGGTGAAGATTGACTTCTTGATGAATTCTCAATCTTGAAAGAGAGAATGGATTTACTCCCAATATTTTCATCATTGAAAATGTTCCTAAATAAACCCAAAATTTGTCAATTTTTGTCAATGGATGAGAAGATTTCATTTGAGAAATATCTTTTTGGAAACGGAAATGAAATTGTTATAAGTGATATGGAGTTTTGTGTTGATCGAATTATCAAATTGCCGAAGATACGGCCTCTTGAACTTGAAAAAGCTGTGAGATTATGTATTGAGTATTCCAAATTTGCTGATTTTCGTCAAAAAATCTTGGAAAAAATTAATGAATGCCCTGTTTTGATATATCAAATGCACATGAGAGGAATTTTTGCATTTGAAGAAATCAAACCATATTTAAAAGACAGTGACGCTTTCTTGTTGTGCATTTATTTTCGGAGAGAAATCAATGATTTTAGTAATTTTATAAAAAGTAAGTACGAACCTAGTGGCTTTGATTCAAAAATCTTAAAGAATGAAAGAGATATTGATCAGTTGATCAATTATGGTTATCTTCAAAGCAGTATTGAGTATTGTATCAAATATGATTTGATTGATGAATTAAAAAACATCGGTCCTTTGTATAAAAATGCTAAGTGGAGTCTTTTTGAATGGAGTTATAAACCAGAATCTCTTGATTTGTTATCCTTTGCTGGTTTTTTTGGTTCAATAAAGTGTTTTAGTTTTTTGTTTGAGGAAAAATTCGAGATCAATGAGAATTTGTTATCAATGGTTGTATGTAGTGGTTGTTTTGACATCTTCCATAAATGTCAAGTGAATCAATTTGTCAAACCAAAACATATTTGTCAAGCATCTGAGTTTTGCCACATACCTTTGTTAGATTTTATATTAAAAAATGAAGCTAATATTAAAGAAATTGGTGATATTGTTTTGTTTTTATATCTATTAACATTACTCTTCATAAAGCTGCTGAAAAAGGTCATCTTAGTGTTGTTGAATATCTTGTTAATCAAAAAGCTGATATAAATGCAAATGATAAATGGGTTGAGTTTTTTGATTTATGAATACTCCTCTTCATTTTGCTGCTGCAAATGGCCATCTTAGTGTTGTTGAATATTTTGTTAATCAAAAAGCTAATATAAATTCAAAAAATATTGGTGTCGAGCTTTGATATTTGATGAGACTCCTCTTCATTATGCTGCTCAATTTGGTCATCTTAGTGTTGTTAAATATCTTGTTAATCAAAAAGCTGATATAAATACTCAAGCAAATTGGTATCCATCTGGGACTCCTCTTCATTATTCTGCTCAATTTGGTCATATTAGTATTGTTGAATTCCTTGTTAAACAAAATGCAGATATAAATGCAAAAGATAAATGGTTTGAGATTTTGTATTTTATTTGACTCCTCTTCATTTAGCTGCTAGACATGGCCATTGTAGTGTTGTTAAGTATTTTGTTAAACTGAAAGCTAATATAAGTTCAAAAGATAAATGGGGGAGAACACCTTTGAGATTAGCAAATGAAAACGAGCACAATAATATTGCCAAATACTTGAAGATATTTGGAGCTGAAGAAGATCATCAAATTTGATAATCAAAATCTAGTTTTAAAAAAGAATTTGCATTATTTTTTGAATAGAATTGGAGTTTTATTTAACTTAACTCATTAGGAAAATGGTCAGAAAATCATTCATTCTTGAAGAGAATGAAAAACTTTTAATGAAATATTGTTATAAAATGAAACATAGAAATTGATAGATATCATCATGAATTTGTTGTTTAGCTCTGGTTTTAACAGCAATGAACCATTTGTTGCTTTCCAATTAATCTTTCAAATTAAAGAATACACAATTATTATGATAGACTATGGATTATTCTTGGAAAAATATTCTGCTAATTCAAAAAAACATAGAAATATATATACACGAATCAAAAATGATTGCATTTCTCCCTTATTCCTGTATTCCAGAATACAATAAATTTGAAAAATGCAAAAACATGTTTTTTGTATCCCATACAAGCCCATTTTCAAACATTAAATAAATCTTTCTGTTATTGACAAAGCACACATTGTCAAACATAGATCATGGAGGGCTTTTAGTGAAAGAGACTCTAGAACAAGGATGTAAAATTGCTTTACATTAATATGATTTTGTTTAAACCTGATATCGACAGTTTGTACAATTCTCCCTCCTTCCCGAGTGATATAGATTGGGAAAGTGTGAGTTCGTATATTTGGCCAGTCCCAAATTTACTATTTCAAACAGACACTTCAATAATGAATAACTATTTGAAGATCCAACAGAAATCTGAAAAGATACTTCAACAAAAAATCACCGACATAAAATCTCAGGTATTGCATATTTCAGAGGGTTTATCAAGTTTTTATGAATCAAAAAAAGAATTTTCATTGCCATCATTTTTCCAAAATACTTGTTTAACACGGTATTCATATTCTCAATACCAGTTTTTAATTAAGAAACTTTGCAAAACTGAAAAAAAATTCCAAGAGAAGAGGCTGGTTTTAATGTCCAAAAGATATGATTTATTGGTGAATCTGCATCGCTTGATTCAGTATTGCATCGCGAAGAAGAGACCTTATATTATTAAGCACGATTTTATTGATGTTTCATCAGATAGGATCTTACGTCCGACAAGGAAGTATAAGTCGCTGCATTTTCGGCTGATAGCATTGAAGCATAAGATTAATGTTCTCCATATATCCCTTAGTTTAACAGCTAGACCATTTCGTTCAACCGCCCAAAATCTGGCTTTTTTCCGCGAGTTAATTTCTGAAGGAGCCTCTAATTCAAAATCCGGAATGGTTTATTTTCCAGAGCTACCTGGTGAGTATTTGATTCCAATTTTCTTCAAGTCCCCATTTTCCCCATTCGTTCGAATACCAGTTTCGTTTTATGACGGGGATGGAGATGAGGAGTCTGTAACTGAATGGATTGTTAACACAACAGAGCTTCTCTTTAATTACGAATCACAGGGAAACAATGACGAGTATAGAATGGATATTATTGCAATTGTTTTAACTCGATTTCTGTTTGCCGAAAACTACCCCAAGTTTTTTCCGTTAACCACATATGTGGATACGTTTTATCACAAAATGATTGTTTTTTCTCAGAAAACACCAGAAGAAGCAGGAATACTACCAAAGTACATTCCAAATGAATGCAAATCAAGACCAGTCAAAGAAATGTTCATGCTTGATTCAATATCAAAGGCACCAATAGAATGGTTACGTGAGGCTGAGTTCCAAACATGTCCTCTTGATGCGGCATATTTTATCGGAAAGGTTCATGAATCGCTATCTGTGATGGCTGTAATCAGGATGACATCTGGAAACAAGAACGCAAACGAATCAACAGTTGCTCAGAAAATGCCAGGATTTGATGACATATTTGCTATTTGGTTATCAATGTTGTGCTCAAGCGAAGTGAGAGATCCTAAAAGAATCCTTTCATTAATTCAAAAATATCCAAATATACCCGGAATATCAGGAAGAATCCAGGCTTCAGTAGCATACCTCGAAGCTTCAATTACCCACATAGATTCAATGATTATTTGATAATGTAAATTTTTGTTTTCTATACTTGAATATTTGAGCCAATATTTCTGTTTAATTGAAAAAGTGAGCATACGATAATACTTTTAACCCAACCAAAATACAATAATGAATAATGAGCTTTCTACCAATGAAGGAATACATCCAATATCGGAAAACCTTGACTTTTATGATACAAAAGTCGAATTAATACATTGTGATCAAGATATGATATCCAAAGTTACTCGGGCGCGTTTTTTAAGGTGTTTTTTGACAGATCTTCCCAAAGGGCTTTCTTCATATACTAACATAAGAAATTTAGATCTTTCAGGTAATATGCTTGAGATTTTCGATAGTTCTGCTATTTATGAATGGAAGGAATTGAAATATCTTGATTTAAGCGTAAATAATTTAATTAAAATAGATCACGGAGTTCCATTTTCGATAACAATTCTGGATTTATCATTTAACTCGAATCTGGATCTTCAATCTTTGTGGGAATTGTATTTACCTAACCTCGAGCAAGTCAATATTTCATGTTGCAATGTAAAGAATTTGCCAGAAGGAAGGCCGTCTTGGGCAACTACTCTTAGGAGATTTTTTTTAGATGGCAATTATCTCAAAGACATACCTGGGTTTATCAAAGATTTGCCCTTGATTGAAGAAGTTCATTTGAGCGGTAATTGTATCGAGAATATTTCATTTAGCAATTCAAATCACCCTATCAAGACTTTAAATCTACAAATGAATGCTAACTGTAGTTTTGAGCAAAATAGTGGTATTGCTATTAACACATTGTTCCTCAATTATTCAATTTATAATACTATTCACAATTCTATTCTGAGCATAATGGGATTATCCATTTTAAGAATGTGGAATTGCTCAATTGAAGGGGTTCTAGATTTCCAAATCCCTCAGCAGCTTTCTTATATCGATTTTTCCAATAACAAGATTACTGGAATTTCTCCAGCATTCGCTTCTTCAATTTTCAAACTTTCACATCTCAATTTATCCAATAATTTAATTTCAGATCTTCCGGATTCATTTCCCGAGAACTCTTGCCTTTCACAAGTGTGTCTCTCGAATAATATTCTTAAGAAATTGCCAAAATCCTTTTTATTTTCTAGATCAATTGAAAAATTATTGTTGGACAATAATTGCATTGAAAGTTTAGAGGCATTCTCATATCCACAATTACGTGAATTATGTTTATCTCACAATAAGATAACTACTCTACCAGATTGTTTCGAAAAATGCACATATCTTCATAAGATGAATTTTTCGTTTAATCAACTCGATGATCTCCCTAAAACAATGTGTAATTGCCGAAGGGTGTCTGAAGTGAATTTATCATGCAATAAATATGTTTCCATTCCGAAGACGTTAATGGCTTTTGGTTCAATTAAAATGTTGATAGTATCAGGAAACAGACTCACAAACCTCCCAAAGGAATGTGCTGCCTTTTTTTTCATCCGAAAACTTGATTTATCCAACAATCATATGACTCAAGTACCAAGCGTAATATCAAACATTTCTGAACTTAGATATTTAAGTTTGTCTCATAATAGGATTTCTAGTTTTCCAGAGGGGTTTACTTTTCCACCAAATCTTAGTTATCTTGATTTATCATTTAATTTACTATTTTCCATCCCTCCCATAACCATTCAGACATTAGTATCTGTGTCTTTTGAATGCAATATGATAAATAATATACAAATTACTGATCCAAAGAATTTGATATTTTGCAGTATTAATGGCTGCCAAATGAAGAACACAGAAATGTTTTTACAGAATTTATCCGAAACATGTAATAATGATTTAATTGTCGAGTACATTAATCCCCAATTTCCATCTCTTTTATCAATCAGAAAGGAGAAAATTAAGCTTTTTAAATCTAGTGACAATATAGTCAAAGCTAGATTTGGAGTCGGATATGTATCTACCCCAGGCGGGCGATCAAATATGGAAGATTCCGTGTGTATCAAATTTTCTGATACTGATGATTTGAGTGTTTTTGGTGTTTTTGATGGCCATGCAGGATACAGAGCATCTGAAATTGCGTCAGAAACTCTATGGAAAAGGTTTGAAAATCAATCAAATCTGAACCATGAACAAATATGCCAATGTTTTTCTGATTCTTTTGATGATATCCAAGAAACCATAAAACAAAAAGGTTTCAAAGATGGGACAACCGCTGCATGCTGTTTACTTTTTCATAATACATGTTTTTATGCAGCGATTGGAGACTCAAGAATTGTTAAAGTTAATCGATGTGGATACGAGAGACTTACATATGATCACAAGCCAACTGATTATTCGGAGTATTCTCGACTCAAAAACAAAGGAATTGGGGTGAATAATGAGTTTAGGGTACTGAAAAACCTTGCTGTTTCTAGGGCTATAGGTGACCTATGGTGTCCACATTTGCTTTATGAAACTCCTTCAATCAAATCATTTCAGGTTTCAGATGATGATTTATACTTAATAATTGCATGTGATGGATTATGGGATGTCATTAGCGATGAATCTGCATCTGACATTGTTAGAGTTGCTAAATCCCCTCAAGATGCCGCTACATCCCTCAAGAATTTTGCATTTGCATGCGAGAGTGCAGATAATATCAGTATTATTGTTATTGATTTTCATCCTAAAGAGGAAACCAAGGGATTTTCTTTCGAAAACACTGTTGAAGAGATTCCTATCTTTATGTACGAAGCTGAAAGAGAGGAATCAGTGTTTACTCCTCCTTTGAGTGGCCGAAGGCGGAGATAATAATAAAAATTGTTGCGGTTTATTGAATGGTGCATCCATTTTTTTCATTGGAGTCTTCATCTGTTTTCTTCCCCATTTTAACAAGAATCATGTTCTTTATGTTTCTATATCCTTTGGAAATAGCTATATCGATGGGCAATTCTTGACGACTTGAATATATATTCACATTTATTGCCAGTGATGATAATAAAATGGAGACAATTTTCTCTTGATTGTGATTGCATGAATAATGTAGAGGTGTCCATCCATATTGATCGGATTCATTGACATCAACACGATGGTCATTCACAAGATATTTCACTATATCAGGATTTCCCCTTTTACATGCAAATACTAATGGTGTTTCCCCTGCTTTATCTCGAATATTGGTATTAAACTCAGGGATTGATAACAAATATATTACAACGCTAATGTGAGAATGAACTAAACCAAAATGAAGAGGACTCCATTCAATGCTCTGAAGAGTACAATTTGGTGATAATCCGTTTGAAAAGATGAAATCTGTGACATACAAATTATTATAAATACAAGAAAAAGACAAGCTCTCTTCTAATAAATACTTTTTGTCCATTCGAGATGATAATTCATCAAAAAGCCAATGAAAAACTTCATACTGCCTGAATTCTATAGCAGCTTCGAGGGTATCATCAAAAGAAATATTTTTTTGTAATAGAATGTGTATTATATCCATATTCCCCCCAGCAACAGCGAATGAAGCTAAAGATTGTGACCAGCGATCTTTCGAATGAAGCTCACAATGGTTTAAAAATAAATACTTAAAACAGTCTATTGATCCGAACAGCGCAGCATATTGGACCAAATTTGGTTGAGCCTGAATCATGGTGCTTTTTTCAAAAACCATATCATCAAACACATGATTTGGATTAAATCCAGGTGTTGATGCAATTTCTTGAAGTTTATCAATCTGATCATAGAATATGGCCCATTGAGTTGAATGCTTGCGGTGTCCAAATTCAGATAGATCATTAAGGAGATCCCAATTTATATCATCTATACTAGAAAACCCAGTCAACATTTCTTTAATAGTTTTATTCATAGATATATTCCCTACTTGACTCTTAACATATTCAAAAAGCTGAACAAATAGTGTATTGTCAATATTTTTAATTGTTCCACCAAAAAACACTAATGAAAGAGCAAGAAAGTTGATCTTTTTAGTGTTCTCGTTCATCAATTCATGTAATTTCCGAACAATCAAATCAATAATCCTAGGATTCTCCTTGGAACATAAATAATACAACCTAAAAATCATTATTTTCCCATTTGTGTCATTCTCATCTGAGCGCAAATACAACAAATCAATAAATGAGTCAATTAATATACGAGTCAAATCTCTGCTTACATCTAAAATTATAACTTCGTTTATCAATTTTGCATATATATGAAGGTTTTTGGGTCTTATGGGCAAAACTATATATAACTCACTGGTAAAAACAGCAATAAACTCTTCTTTCTGATACAAACCACAAGAATAAACATATTTAATGGTATCTTCTAGGTTAAGCTCATCAAGATCAGTTATTCTCTTTTGGAAACCTAAAATTTCTTCTTTCATATTTTTGGTCAATTGAACAACAAATTGTCATAAAAGTCATATATCGTTTTATACAAAATGTCGATTATTTTGTAAACATAATTTACATAATCGTCAAAGATTATTTAATCGTTACTTAAAATGTCTGACGAAGAGCGGATTTCGCAGTTTATCGAAATTTCTGGAGCCACTCGGCGCGCTGCAGCATATTTTTTAGGTATTAATCGCCAAAATGTAGAAAATGCTTTGGGATCTTTTTTTGATTTAGGAGAAGGTTCAATTCCTGAAGATTATCGGGAGCCAAACCCTCCATCAGTTGAAGTCACTCGAAACAATTCTACAGAATCAATTTCAGAGGGTTCATCGGTTAGAGTTACAACATCTCCCCAATCTTCTAGGCCTTCAACTCCAATTGCGTCTTCTTCATCCCCTTCCCCACCTCCTCCCCCACCCCCTCCACCAATAAAGACAACTGGTTCTCAGAAAACAACCAGTTCTAATGAAGTGACCCCAGTGGATGATGACTATCTTTCATTTCCAAAACGTCCCAATATATCCAGGCTCAATGAAGTTATGGTTGAATTTGATGAGGAACAAGAAAAAAAACAGGAAAAAGTAATTACTCCAGCTATTCCAAGAAGGATTGTAGAAGGCAAGAAGGAAGTTTTGATAATTTGGAAAAATGGGTACTCAAATGGAAGTGTTTTCAGTCATTTAGAAGGCGAAGAGTATTTGAAAATGATTAAGACTATTAAATCAGGAAAGCTACCCAAAATCATCACACAAACTGAAGAAGTTTTATTAATCAACAAAAGGAATACGGAATACACACAAAGTGATGAAGAGAATATATTGAAAATTGCCTAGTGACTATTGTGTTCAATAAACGATCTTATCTATTCATTTGGAAAAGGGATTACGAACTGTTCTGGGACTGAAATCCAATCAAATTCATTATCTTCAGCAAACTGTAGGCCATATCCACACTCCCTTTTTGATGGAGGCTGAATTACAGTAGCAGGATAAAACACTGATGTCCATTCATCATCTCCAGCCGGATATAGGGACAAAACTTTGGTTCCGATCACATATTCAACATACGAATTGCTCCTATCCGGTATTGATGTAGGAAGAGGTATCACAGACTCCTTCGGTAGAGAAATTGGTGATGGTTTATCAGTATCACAATCAACGATGGTATAACTATTTCCAGTAATTCCAGCTATGTAACAAAGGACATAGTCGTTTTCAAGTTTGGCGGCCACAAAATCATCAATTTGAAGAGAAACCTGTAGGTTAGGAGGGGTTGCTCCACATAGAGGCGGATATGGAAAACTATTAATAGGTAATTCCCGAGTCACAAATAATTCAAACATTTCATGCGGCCTGTGCATCCTAATCTCAGGAGTCTCTGGCTCAATTTTAATAATTGGCTGAGGAATTTCTTTGTTTTCATCGCATCCTTTAGTCATTATAATAGATTGCTGTGATTGCCTAATAATCCTATCAATTTTTGATATAATCAAAGCATATTTTCCTTTAACACTGGAATAATGCTGATTTCGATTAGAAAAAAACGTGCTTTCAAAAGAAGAATTCAAATCTGAAACAAGTTGCTCAATCTCCGAGGAGTCCTTTGCTATAGCTCGCAAAGATTCAATGATTTCTTGATCGCCCTCCTCGTTTTCCATTTTACAAAAGCTGTCATATTTACACTATAAAGCTTTCAAATAGTGTTCCTAAGGATATAACCATATGGATTCAATTTCAATGTAAATATTAATAAACCCTGACGGTTGAAATAATCTGAATAAACTCATGCACCCTCCTCCGCGACCCAGTTTTTTTAGCAAATTCAAGAAGACAAATAGTAGTGATTTGCCTAATATAGAAAATAGTGGTAGTGGTGTTATTCCTGTAGTGCAATCACCAATAACTGAACAAAGTCAATCAGAAAGGCGCGAGGCTCAATTTGATTCTATACTTACTCAACCGGTTGTTGATCTAGATAGAATTCGATCAATATCGTGGGCTGGGATTCCAGATAGGTTGAGGGCTGTTGTATGGAGATTGTTTTTGGATTATGAACCTGTTAATCGTAGTCTTAAAGATTCAACATTAAAGCACAAAAGAAGTGATTATTTTGATTGCCTAGAAAGAGTTTATAGTGAATCACAAAGGCATTTGTGGACAAATTCTCATCGCCAAACAGTACAGCAGATTTTAAGGGATCTTCCAAGAACCCACATTCCTATACTTCGAAATACCCGAGTAAGACTCCTTTTTGAGAGAGTTCTCTTTGTATGGTCAGTCAGGCATCCTGCAAGTGGGTATGTCCAAGGAATGAATGATCTGTTGCAGCCATTCTTTTTTGCCTTTTTGATACCTCATTCTAAATCGTCAACAGATCCCCTCGTTCTTTCTCAGATGTTAGAAGTAGATTTCTTAACTGAGGAGGAACTATGTGAGATTGAGGCTGATTGTTTTTGGTGTTTTTCCAAACTATTAGATGGGCTGCAGGATTTATATACAAAAGATCAGCCAGGGCTATACAAAATGCTAGAATCACTCCAAAAGGTTATTGATCGGGTCGATCCAGCATTATCAAAACATATATCATGTGAAGAAATTCAGTATCAAGAATTCGCCTTTAGATGGATGAATTGCTTATTAGTAAGAGAATTTTCAGTACCAATGCTTTTTAGGTTATGGGATACTTATCTCAGCCACCACTCTAAAATAGCTGTTTCACATGTGTATGTATGTGCTGCCATGATGACAGCAATGTCACGCAAAATAATAGGACTATCTCATGCGGAGTTTGTAATGAAAATGCAGGCAATTGATCCAGATGGTTGGACACCAAACGAAATGGAAATGATTATCGCCCAAGCGTACGTGTATGAGAGAATGTTTTCTCAGTCCCCATCACATCTAAAATCTTCATCAATGCCTTCTTTCCGTTCTTAGAGTAAATTTCAAACAATAATATCCAAAAAGCCTTGTTTGTTTAGTTTTCAAAATCATGCAATTTTTTTCGGTTACATGACACTGTCAAAGAAGACTCTTATCTAAATACAATCCTTCCTTTCTAGCTTATGTTGAATCAAGTGGAGTATCTATCATTATCATATTACTCATTTTCTACATCTGGATACTATTCTAATAATTTGAGATCAGTTTAACAGTGAGTTGATAATTAAAAATTTCAATGAAAAATGCTGATGGAGTTCTAGTATTGGAATCTTTTCTCCATCCTCATTCAAAAGCACACAAGGTATTTTCTCAAATGACAATGTATACCGTAAAATAAATTAGTCATGAGTTTTCATATTTAATTGGAATCCACAATATTTATGGCATCTTAGCATAGCTTCGTGTCTGATAATACAAAAAGCTGATATAGATCCCAAAAATAAATACGGGGAAACACCATTGGGATTTGATTCTGAAAATGGAAAATTGAAAATTGTTGGATTCATCAAGCTCAAAGGAGATCAATATATCATAATTGGATTATAAAACACATTCAAGTATTATTTTGTAATCAAAATTTTGCAAAAACTTTGAAGAAGAGTTTTATTATCAATGTGAAGCTATAAAAAAAATTTCTCATTCAATAGAGTCACTCATTTCATTATTGCCAATGTATATAATGCCGCTTCTCCAATTGTTAAGTATACATCATAAAGTATTGAATAAAAATTCAAACAAATTAGTTTTATTAATGTTCCCAAATAGTTTTTCGACATCTCAGAGGTATTCAATGATGGAACAAATCAGTATTTTTGATACTATGTTCCTAAATTGTGCATTTTCTGGAAATGGTGGGGGTCTTTTTATTAATAATGTCGGAACGGGATTAGTAATTAGAAAAAATTCTTTTATAAGTTGCAGTTCTACTGGAAACGGAGGAGGGATTTATTGTCTCTCTAATTCAAGTGAAATCAATGATTGTTGTTTTACGAATTGTGTTTCTTCCTATTATTCTTCCTCAGTATTTGAATCTTGTTGCATTTTCTATAGAAATTCCCTTTCTTTTGGGAAATCAACGAGTGGATCTAATTTTTTTGATGGAAAATCTGCAGTATGTGAATATTCAAATAGTTCTTACCAGGTTTCAACCTATCAGATTGCGACTTTTTACACAACATCCAGAAGCTATAGATGCTCATACTCATCTTTTATACATTCTAAGGATGTCAATGGATGTTCATTTGCAATTCATTATACTCAAGAATCAACAATTGAAAGGATTAATCTATTTAATATAACCACAGGGAATTTATTTTCTCTGTTGTTTTTTGGGTGGAATTCCAGAGTCAAAATGTTAGACTGCTATCTATTTAAATGTACACATCCAAAAGGATTTCAAGAATATTCCAATAGTGGTGGCCAGTTTTATCAATTCATTCGTTGTTCAGTTAATTTCCCTCTATCAGATTTTGGGACATGGAACAAAGAAGGATCAAAACTTGATATATCAGCAACCCATGTTCCAGATGCAGGAAATTCTATTTATGATTGCAATGAGCATAAAAATGGGCAGACATATGAAATATCTCGTAGAAAAAGTATCCTTTCCGTTTTGATTCCTTTTATTAATTGGACATAAAGGGTTTTAAGTCTCAACATATTCAACAGGTGAGAGTTCATTTTTTCTTAAAAATCTATTTCCTTAATGTTTGCTTTTTTAATAATCTTTATACCAGAATTAATCCCAAATACCCATACATGAACAATGAATCCAATGAACACATAATAATAAATCGTATTAAAGGCATTTTGAATCATTGCTATCAAATCAAGGGGATCAATATGGGTGATGAAGAAACACTTTTAAAAGTCCCTCATCTTTGATTTTACTCACATAATGCAATCTCAAGGTTTTTCTGTCTACTACATATTCAAATTGGAGTTTTGGTTTGGGTTATCTTCAATGAAATTGGATCCAACAGAGCAAAAGTGCAATTATCATATTTAGTAACACAATAATATGTCTGAAAGAGAGCACAATATACAGTTTTTTATCAACAACCTAGAAGTCTTAAAGAATGAGATTATTAAGGAAAGGGAAAAACTCTCATATCTTCAGAAAGTATATAAACAATTCTCAATGTTAATAACCAAAACAGTTATTGACAATTATGGTCCAATTATCAAGGAAAAATCTATAGAAAAGCCTGAACAATTGTTTATGCCAGATGTTCATTCGGAATCTCAGACAGAATTAATCCGACTTATTCTTACAACTGCTCCATCTGATGTTACTCGGTTTATAAGTCAATCCTCAGTTGTTGAAAGGCTTATTTTTTCAAACGAGACCGTTTTTGACGAAATCCTAATAAACTCACTTATGAGAGCATCACCAGATATTCGTGTTGCATTTATCAGTATAGTAATCGATCGATTTAAGAACTGCGGAGCATTTTTGGAAAAAATATTGCCAATGCTCTCTGGTATTTCTCTTCATCCAGCACTATGTGGCCAACTTTTAGATTCAGGATCACCGATGGATGAGTTTTTAGGATTCTATAACAGTTTTTTAAATGATCTATGCAGTTTATTAGGGTTTAAACAATGCAAAATACTATATAAAACTGATGAAAATACCCTTTTGTACCCTTCAGACAAGTATGATAGTATTATCAACATTGATTCAACACTTTGTGGAGAATTATTGAATCTAGCGAGAGCACAAAGAATTCACAATCCTTATAACCGAGAATTGTATCAAACATCATCTGAGAAGTGCATATTCGAGACGAATGAACCTGTATTATCCAAGCGATTTTCTTTTGGGTCTTCAAATGGAGCAGGTATTATAATGTTTTTTAATTCAAAACCATTTTCTGAATCAGATGAAACCTATATTGATATTGTTGCTTACTATATTGCTCCAGCGTTGTATTTGATTCGACATGTCTTCCTATATATCACTCCTTCATCTTTTCTAACCCTAACAAGTTATTTATCTAAACTATATCAAGAAAATGGCCAACTTTCTCAAATCGAATCTGTTATTTGTGAAATGGTTAATGCATCGCAATGCAAGTTGTTTGCTCAAGAGCCCATAAAAGGATTCCCAAATGTTACAGTTCTTAAAGATGAGCCCTCTATTATCCGATGGGCTGTTTCAACAGGAAAGCCACAACTCATCGTTTTACCAAGGTTTAATCCCCATTTTAGGAAAGATATAGATGATATTGTAGAACTGCCAAGAATTAACTCAATGTATGTGTCATCGGTACCAAACACTAAGATGATAATTGTTGTATTCAATAGCATTTCTTCAAATATTTTCACCCCTAAGCAACTATCCAAAATTTCATTTTTTATCGATTCTATTTCTATTGTAGCAGAACATATATTATCTATTAAAGATATGAAAGCTTCAAATGAATCCAAAACGAATGAAGTTGAAAACATTTTAAAAGTGTATGATTCATTTAGAGCATTAGTAAGTGGAATTCAACAAGATTGTTTTTATGAAGAAGTTTTATCTTTAGTTCCTAAAGGAATCTCAGTACAACTCTTTTATAGTATTGACCACAACAGAGCAATCGAGTTTCCATCAATGAAAATCGGTGAGATTCCACATTTTGATCGGACAGAAAAAAATTTTATTATTTCTAATGATGATGGTAGTTCAAGATTGGTTTTGTTTTCTGTTAATTCTAGTGAGCTATGTATTGGTTTGTTTTCTGGTAAGAATGAGGTTTTCACATCTGAGTGCATAAATACTTTAACAAAGTTTGGATCATCACTTCTTTTGGTTTTTCCATGGTTTATTAGGAGAAATACTCTAAATGAGGTTTTTAAGTTCCGGAATGATGTTAGAAATATTCTTCATTTTGATACTGAAGCACTTTCAAGAGTAATAGGAAAGAATATTTCATGTGAGATATTCGAAAAGCCTATTTCAAAGCTTCCAAATACCAATGCATTATATACAATCCCAGTAGAGACACACAGAGGAATTGAAGCAGTGATTAGTTGTGAAGAAAATGAAATAGATAACAAAATTAAAGATACTTTAAATGTGTATGCAGTTTGGTTGATGTCAGCACTTTCATATCGTAGATTCAGCGTTTATGGAGCAACCGAGGCATCAAACCTCTTAATAGAACAAGGATTTGCCAAATTTTTTAAATGCAGTGAACAACATTTGATTTCATGGGTATGTACAATCAAGTCTGTTTTTCAATCAAATGGAATTGAGTTCAATGATCAATTTGAAAAATATAAGTATATTTATACTATTTTTAACCAATTAGAGTGGAAATCTATATACACAACAGAGGAGTTTTACATATTTCTAACAATTTGCTTTATATTTGGAATCCATAAGTTTTGGCAGTGCAAAACGGATTCAAAGACTCTTGGGTTTTCAAAAACTTGCCATAAAGAGTCAAGGCCTTTGATATCAGTCATATTTGGAAATGGGTTTGGTATTGGATACCAGCTTAAAGATACTGATATCATTCCATTATTAGTGATTGTTGAGAATCTAGCAATGGGATCATCATTTTTAAATACAATTGAGGTTGTTTCCCATCTTGTTTTTCTTAAGGATAAGGAGTTTAAATACCTACAAGATTCCAAATTTTGGATAGCAAAGGCCCTAATAATTTTGAGGGATTCTCGAGTATATATCCGACCATCATTAGATCATAAGTCATATAACAAGAAGAGCATTCTTGTTCAGCTTGAAAAGATCTTTGTTCCAATATACTCAATATTGATGATGGAGAACCCATCCATCGAGCCTTATCTCACCCAAATCGAAGAAAATATGAAGAAAATCAAAGAAATAAATATGTTTTAGTAATAATCTTGAGATACCTCTTTCACTTTAACCAGCATTTCTTGAATTATAATATCCAGTTCTCTCACTGAAGTAATTTGATCTTGAATGCATTGTTCAGATTCTATTTTCATATTGTTTGTTTCATCTGAAATTCTTTGTATATCTTCCGTAATAATTCGCTTCTCATCTTCATATTTAGTTGATGACATCCACATGAGAGCATTCTGCATTTGTGTTTCAGTGCCCTTGATATATATCTGTATTGATTCTTTTTCTTTATCAATATCTGATTGAATTGCTTTTATATCATGAATATTGAGCCTTGAATTAGCTATGAAAGACTCAAGTTGATTAAGTTGATCAATTATTTCCCGAGTTGCTCTTGATATCCCAGAGTATTCATTCTTTATTCTACTCTCTTCTTGGTGGAGAACAAGAATTTCGGATTTAAGTTCTTTGGCTCTCCAATATCTATCATTTTTTAGTATTTCCATCAGTTCTCTTTCTTTTGAAGTCTTGATCTTTTTTAGAGTTTCCAATTCTTTCTTTAAATAAGTAATATTAACATCACTATCGAGAGGAATCCTACTACTTGTTGATTTATTCAATATTTTAGATAGAACAGTTTTCCTTCCTTCAATACGATTCTTCATTTGGAAAACCTTCGATTGAAGCGCTGTTTTTTGGTCAAGCATATTTAATGCATTCGTTTTAAGTTCTTGAACCAGAAATCCACCATTATACAATGATGGGAGGGATTTTCGGGTTAAAACACTCATTAACACTTTATTAACGAATTATGCTGGAGGCATCATTGATTTCCAGACTTCCAGATTCTCCTTCACTGATTCCAAGTTTATATTTAATTCATGGAAGATCTTAGAAACAATCTGGTATAGTGGTATGCATATGAAGTTATAGAAGCCGATTTGGGATTTTGGTTTGTTTGGATTGTCTCTATCATTGAGGGGAGAGGTTAGACCAATTCCTGCTCTTTTCTCATTATCGCCTTGTCTAAAGAACTCTTCACATAAAATATCGCACCATTTATCAGCTGTTTTGAAGGGCCTTGAAACATTGGAAATATCCGCAACCTTCAATAGTAATTGAAGTGCAACTACTCTATTTTCATTGTTTGTCATTGTAAAGTTTCCTTCATCAACAATGGTTGTTGTATCTTTAACAAGTTTGAAATGGTGTGCCATATCAGTAGCAAGTATAAGCTTAATAACCAAATTCCATGCTTTTTTGGTATCTGATGGTGTCAATGCATAAAACAGATTAAATTCATCTTTTGAAAGAACCTGGATTGTAACATCACAGTGATGAGTTTCCATGACACTCTGATCCTTGAATAAAATTCCAAGGGGTGTTTCCGCTTTTACATTGTATATATTATTAAAGCCATCATGGTTAACATCATGACATATTGATGCTACAAAAAGAGAGAGTAATTCGATAGGTAGGAGAACAGACTCAAGATGCGAAAGAGAAACCTCATATGCTATATACTGTGTAACATCAACAGCATGAGCCCAGTTATGATATGGAACATCATTATATCTTGATCGTATTTCATGAATAAATCTAAACAACAATTCATTCGATATCGAAAATGTATCCATTAAGCCGAATTTGTTAAAAATAAAGAAAACAATACGGAAATGCCCTACTCCTGCCCAATCATAACAGAAGAAATTTATAGATTCAATAGTTTTCTTTTGTTCAGGGGACAATTGAAGTTTTTCTGGAATCTGAGAAATACCCTTTTCATGTTCATTGATAAGTTTATGGAGCTCAATTTCAGCGGTTCCCAGTTCTGCAATGCTTTTCAGTCTGCTATTCTCCAAAGAAACAGCAGAAAAGGTGGCAAATGATTGAAGAAGATCTACATCTTTCTTATTGAATTGACCATTAATTTTGTTAACCATCTCAACAACACCAAGAAGATCACCAGAAGATGAAATAACTGGGGCAACAAGTAAAGAATCAGTTTTAAACCCAGAACCAAAATCTACAGACCGATTGAATCTGGGATCATCATATGTGTTGTTCACAACAATACATTCTTTGGACTTTGCACAAGCCCCAACAATACCAGATGACAACGGAAGAGTTGCAGGAACTTTTCCACCATCAACGAGAAATGATACAAGGACTCCAGCAGTATCATCAATCAAAAACAAAGATGCACACTGTGCTTCAATTACACGACGCGCATTTTGAATAATATCTCCTAAAATACGATGAATTGATTCTTTTCGAGATAGAGAAAACGAGACATCAAAAAATGACCTAAGTTGTTGAGCCATGTCAATAGATTCACTGTATAATCGAGCATTTTCAAGAGATATTCCACAAAAAACATTAAATATTTGTATCATTTGGGAATCCCATTCACTAAATATTTCATTATTATTCTTATTAACCATTTCTGTGACACCAATTGCTATTCCACGATTGTTAAATATTGGTACAGATAGAATTGATCTAGTTCTATATCCGGTCTCTAAATCGATTGAAGGATCAAATGATGGATCATTGTATGCATCTGGAATATTGAACACCTTTCCTTGGGCTATTGTTAAACCAGCAATTCCTTTATCAATAGGAATATTAATAGAATTTTCTAGTCCTCGATGAAAAGAAGTGATTAGTCTATCTCTTGTATGATTCACTAAAAATAATGAGCACCTATCGGCATGCGTGAGCTGTCTACCTTTTTCCATAATTATTTCAGTCAACTTCCCAATATCAAGTTGCCCAGAAAGAACTTCAGCAACTTCAAGCAAAGCAGCTAAACTCTCTCTTCTTTCTTGGCTTGTTTGGTATTCAACATCTATTTGAGTAAAATGATCTGAATTAGATGTTGATAAAATTATAAATGATGCCAGTCTTTGAATAATCAATTCATCATCCAAAGTAAAAATTGCCTTATTTTTGGGTCCTCTAAGGACAACTGCATATATAAAATGTTTTGTAGATTCTTCAACTGGAATTACGAGAAGTGCTTCTTCAGTTTTTCCATCTATTTTCTCAATATATGATGGATGCAATTTGTTTGATAACAAATTTCTTGTCTGTCTTGTTAATATACAATCACCAACAATCCCACTATTATTAATTGTAAGTTCATTCATTGGTGATCCATACTTATATATTTTAGATTGATTTATGTCGGCTTTCCAAATCTCACACGATCTACAGTTAAAATAATTTGTTAATTTGGTTGTTAATATGGAGAACAAGGATTCAAGTCTCTGTATTCTTAATATATCCATTAGAAGGCCTTCATGAAGGGGCTTATTCAATAATAATTTGCTAAATGTCCGAAACTTACTAGCAAAAGTTAATAAATATTTCTCATCTTCTTCAGTGAAGGGATGTGCTGAGGATTGACGAGATATTTGAATTACAGAACAAAGAACATTCTTATAGTCCCATAGAGGAAAAACAATAAGAGATGTCTCTTGAGAAACAAATTTCGAATCAATTTTTGGAGAGTAATGTGGATGTAGTAATGGATTGCTTGATTTAATCATAGATCTCGAAAAAAAGCAAAAACTTGGAATTCCTTCACCGTTTGGGCAAATAATATTATAGGTTTGCGAGAAGAGGCTTTCTAATTCGGGTAAATACTGCCAATACACAACATTCAGAGCATTAAAATGCTTCTTCAAAAATGATTCTGTTGCTAAACTTAGTAAAGATGAAGATGCATCAACAATATAGTTATCCATGTCTTCATTTGAAAATCCTACTTCAAATGGAACAACTGAATAACCTGTTTGAGGCGATTCACTTTCACTACTAGAATTAAAAGTTTTAGGAGATACATTAGGTTGCTTATTAATACTGTTCATACCGTTATTAGTCGTTACGATACTCCTCTCTATCGGAGCAGGTGCAACAACAAAATGTTGATATTTTTCAAATGGGAGGTCTTGTTTGGGTGTGTATGGCTTAATCAGCTTTGGAATTTGGAGCTTGTTCAGCCTCGAATTGCCTCTCATTTAACGAGTTAATTATATCCCAGGGATACATCCCATGGAAGAGTTTTAAAAAATTAGTTTTAATAGGAGAGTAATTGGCGAGAAAGAACATGATTAAACGTTTCCAATCGAGAAAATCATGTTCGCTTGTTTTACCATGTCATTTGAAATAAGTTCTTCCTTATCTTTAATTGGAAAATTCTCCAATAATGATTCATGGAAGCATTTCTTCACATCAAAGAAAAGACATGCTTTGTTTAGAGCTTCCATCTTTTCTGTGGAACAAAGTGTACCTTCTTCCATCAAAGGAATACAAGTACATGAAAATAATGATATTGTTTCATCGAAATCAAGATCTTGAATACATTGTTCAAAGAAATCTGATTGATATCCAAAGTTAAGTGAGGAACTAGCAAATACTTCAAGGAAAAATGGTTTGGACCAACATATACTCTTTTTCATATGAGTCTTGAGTGAGAGGAGAGTGTGATAAAACTCCATTAAATTATTTGGGTTGACAATTTCGTCATTCATAACTAAAAGTGCTTCAACAAAATCATTGCTCTTCAAATACAAATAAAAAATCCTGGAATGTATATAATTCTGATCAATTAATGAAGCAAACCGATCCTTATTTTCTGATTCATTCAGGAAAACTTGATCAATAAAGGAAAAAAGCCTAATAATTTCTTCTTCTTCATAAGATTGATTGGAAATACACTTGGCAATGGTTTCAAAGCTTTTTGACAAATCAGAAATCCTAGGTTTGTCTCCAAAAGAGTCTACCAAAATATCAAGATATTTACTGATGGATCTAGCTTTCATTATTAGACTAGAGTCATCAATTGATTCAATTATTTGGTCAATCACATAATTCATTATTAAAATTTTAGAATTCATTGGTAAATCAGGCAAAATATACAATGATAAATCCACCATTCTCTCAGAGAAGGTTTTAAAAGATGATACATTTGAATCACGGGGAAACACTAGAGACATAATACTTTTCACTTTTGGAATGATTCCAAGTTGTTCTTTAAGCATCAATATGAACGAAAATATTGTTTGAGCCTTGGATGATTCAGAATTCATTAATAAAACATCGAAAAATTCAATAAATAACTCGTTTTCAATTAGCTTACTTAATTCATAGGATTTAAGCTTCATGAAAAGAGGATAATGGGTATTCCATATGTTCTTTATATATCCAACATTAACTTTTGAATAATTTGTTGTTAAATGACAGAATACTCTCATCAAAAAATCAAAATTTGGAGATAACCCCTTTTGTGAGAATATGATTAAGAGGTTCAACAAAAAATAATCTGCGGTAATCTTAAATGACATTGAAATCTCCATGAGTTGATATACTAAATTCGTAAGTTCATGATCAAGAATACCACGGCACTGAATACACACAATAAAGGCCTTTAAAGCGTGAAGCTGAATAAAATCATCTTCAGATCCGACTCTCTTCTTTTTGAAAATATACTTTTCTTGGCTGGAATGAGAGGCAAAGCTAACAAAATGATCATAATACATTTTGTAAAGAATTTCCATTGCCTGAAATTCACTTTGAGAAATGCTAGTCATTACTCGATTTTCATCGTTTGTTTTATTATTTTTAACCATTAAATATTTGGGGATCTTGTAATAAGGAAAGAATGATTCAAAAAACATGTGAGCACTTTTTCTAAATTGAAGATTAGTATGGGAAATAAATGGCTTTAAAAAGTAATGATAGTTGTTAATGATTACATTTTGGAGCTTCATATTCCCCTTTTGACAACTATGAAGCATGAAAACATATAATGAAATAGACATTTCAACATTGGCTTTGCTATTAATAATATTTGATAGGTTGGCAATATTATCTTCAGAATCAGATTCCGATATCATCTCAATTAACAAGTCAGCTAGCAGATTAAACTTGTCATTTTCTTTTGTTTGAAAATATTGTTGAAGCAATCCATTGATTCCTCCATCATAATCTATAATAGTAGAGCCTAAAAGGGATCTATAAGAATCAATGTGTAATTTCGATTCTGATGCAAGTTTATTCCAACATATAATGGCATCAAACGTAATAGTCTGGCTAACACGAAAAACATCTTTAAAATAACTAAAAACATGAGAAAGATCAATACCAGAGATCATAATTTTGGATTTTGTTCCATCATATATTGTCGACACAAATTTATACAAAAGTTTATCCCAAGTATGATCAATAGTAATTTGGCAATGATCTCTGCTGATGGACACATACGACTTTAGCAAATACAAAACATTAGGAATTTGCCTCCAAGATTGTAAAAATGGGTCCAAAAAATTAACAAAAAAGTCAAATAGTACGATAGATTTTTCAGGCGGAATTCCAATACATGATGCAATAATGATTCCATTTAGAGATCGCTGAACATTCTCCGATTGACAGAAAAGCAATGTACTCATTATTTTCTCCTTATTCATCTCGAAAAAGGAATATGATTTAAGTACATTCTGAGAAATCAAACTTTTCAAACATGCTTCAAAACTCCCAGAGAGGGATTCATTTGAAGATTTTACAAAAATGTTGAAATAGAAATCTAAAGAAAGTTCAATATTAGTACTTATCATCATTAATCTGAGAAAATCAGAACTGAAAGCTGTGTTTAACCTTGAATACTCTTCATTTAATATTCTAATTCTCTCCTTAATTTCAATTGGAATCATCTCCTCAAAACTGATCACGAAATCATTTTTTTCATCAATACAAACAGTTTGTGAGTTGTTGTGGTGTAATTTTTCAAAGAACAATAGATAGGCTGAAGGAGATGAATCAAAATCATTATGTTGATTCAAGTTTCCGAAAGCTAATTCTTGATATCTTGACTCGGAAATTATTTCAACCTCAGTATCATTAAAGTATAACCACTGGTCGCCATTCTTAACAATTGAAGTATAATGACCACCTTGAGCTGTACCACTATGCAAAATAACACCTTTGATTTGATAAAGTAGTTGCTCTTCTTTTGTCTCATACATCATTTTTTTAATGTCAATTACAGAAGGGAACTCAAATTTATCATTTATTTTGATCCTATTAAATGTCCTCAAATCATATTCAAACCTCTTAAGTTGCAAAATCAACATGTTGGGAATCTTATCAATTCTAGAAAATTTTTTCGCATTAATTTTCTTTTGTAAAGAATCAGAATAGTATTGGTTCTCTCCTAAAAAATATTCTTCCTGCATAAAATTATTGAATGCATCTTCAATGTTCGCAATTCCTTTAATTTCCAAAGGTAGAGCATAAAATGTTTCAATGTTAAATGAATCGAAAGCAACATCTGTCCCCTGAATTGTATTCCTAAATGATCCCCGAAAATGACTATTAATATTAGAGGGGAATTGTTCTATAAATAACTGGAAAAATTCAAAAGCATCTTGCTGTTCTCTTTTGTTTATAACTTTCTTAGCCCATCCCTTCCAAACTGAGCATAAGGCTTCCGTATCAGCAAACTTTCGCCTGCTTAAAAACATTTCAGAGAGAAGCTGAATAAATTCATTTGACCCATCAAAAGCTAACTGACTACTAAAAACACCACGGATAAAATCTGGTATAAAAAACAATTGCTGAAGGACAGAATTCATATAGCATGTTGCCCCCAGGTTTCTAAGACCCGAAAGCCCAATTATGGTTTTCTTCTGATCAAATGGCTTGAAATTCCATTTATCAATAGAAATATTCAACAACCTATGGAGTTCATTATCAACAATTTGTTGTGAATCAACAGAATTGAAATATATAAACTCGATCAACTTTGAAATATCACCGATACTATCTGATCCTTCTATTGAAAATAATTTTCGGATTAAAGTAGACAAGAAAGGCTTGGATGCTTCAGTAAGATGAGAATCGGATTGAATGATTGTGAGTACCACTTTACTCATGGCAGATAGAACACTTCCATTGGATTTAACAAGGATTTCTAAAGACTGATCCAAAATATCTTGTATCTTGAAATCATGAATTACGAAATTAATAGTTACAGAAAACAAATCGGCATAGAAAACAAAATATCGAGATCCAAAGGATCCATGCAAATTATCTAATGAATGAGAAAAAACTGTTTTTATACAGTTTAAAGAAACCAAAAAACATTTTATGGATTCCCAATTTTCTTTGTTTGCTGTCTTAATTATACTGTCAATGTAGCTAGGATTTTCTTTTACCAAAGTAGATATAATTTGGTTAAACTTCCTAGATAAAGAATCCAAGAGACGATAAACCACATTATGCTTCTTAAATTGGTTGCAGGAGAGAACTTTCAATAGTTTTCCAAAAAGAATAATACAATTTTCTTCCGATAAAAGATCTATTTTAGAATGAATAAACTTCAAAGCACATGATTCCCCTTTATATGGATAGTCTAAACTGATCAAAAATGTTATCAAATTTCGAAATGAATCAATAAAACAATCACTTGAATGCGTTAATCCTTCAAAATTCTTCATTAATGCTTGAATTCTATATGCTCTATCATATTCTGATCTGGATATTATTATAGAATCCACAAAAGACGAGATATCACTAATTTCTTCGATAATTCCCATATCTGTTGGTAAAAACACAAGTAATCTCCAAATAATACTATGAAAACTAGAATATGAGTTATCTAACAAAATTAAGAGCAATTTAGAAGTCAAATGGTTTTGATACAACCAAATGGATGGAAGTGTTTTTGGAACAAAATAATCGGAAATAAAATAATTCTTAGATTCAAATTCGGTATTTATCACAGAATCATTTTTATACCCATATTCCAATAGAGACCTATTTTGAATAACTGTTTGACCAAGTTTAAACATAAATTTGGGTTTATAATGCTTCATTTTCATTGAAACCCTTTGTCTTAGAATGTACCCTGGAACAAGGATGCTAATACTAATAGTAACGATCTGATCAACAAATTTAACTTTGACGTCTCGAATACTATCATTAGGATTCTGTTTAACGCTTTTATGGCGTAAAAAATCAAGTTCTTTGGGTTCATAGTCCTTTTCAATTTTATAAATAATTTCATATACTAAAGATAAAACTCTGGGGAGAGATGATTTTATCTTATCAAATATAGATAGTTCAATTAATTCATTTAAATGATACCCAATATCATTAAACTGAATTTTCAATGTTTTGGTAAACAAAGTTAGTATTTTTGAATGTACATCAGCAACCACTTCATTGGTATCAGATTCTACAAGGATTTTATATAAATACTCAATGTGCTTTAAAGGAAGTGACATTACATTGAATAATTTGGGAATTTGATTACCATTAACACAAAATTCTGCTTGAATATATTTTAGGATAAAATTGGTCATCAAGATAAAATCATATAAAAATGATGTAAATACTAATGAAGCTTTGGAATAATTATAATCTCTGAAAAATCCTAATATTATTTCTTGTCCTGATTGTGAGAATGATGCAACTCCCAAACTATCAATGATTGATATGAGAAAATGCCAAAACTCATCTCCTTTTTCTACATCATTTAATGCAATGATGTCATCTCCTGTGAGAGTATGGTTACTTTTTATCCAATATTTTGATAATAATGAGTAGAGAGTGGCTTTTTTTTTGGATTTGGCTAATACTGCAATGATTCGTTCCTGAAACTCTCTCCCAAAACCAGTAATTGAATCATAAGAAGAATCAATCAATTTATTAATTGTTCTGATAACTACATCAATGTCATTAGAGTTCTCTAAAATATTGAATAATGCTTTTAGGAGATATTGCTTAGATTTGATTGAAAACACAACCGAATAAAAAGGAGCTAAAAGAGTATCAGATTCCGAAACAATTTCAGGAGACAAAATTATTGAAAGTAATTTGTGAATGTTTTTCTCGAATATTGATGGATATTTTGTGGAAGTACTATCAATTATCTGAATCAGGAACTCCACCATAGACTTATCAACATTATTCAATAAATAAATTTGTTGAATAAACTCTTGTATTGATGGTTCATCAATTTGATTTATTGATGATGATAATATTGATAGCATTACTTTTTTCTGCGATGAGTGTTCAGATTGTGACTTAATCCAAAACTGCAATAACCTTTTTGGGGTAATAAAAAAAGTATATATTGGCTCAAGGGTTTTCATCAGTTGATTATGAAGATTTTTTTCAAAAATGAATGATCCAAAATCTGTTTTTGTACACCAAATGGTAAATTCAGTCTTTATGAACTCAGATTGGCAATTATATACACTTACCAAATTTTCAGCCCCCATGATTTGTAGTGTTAATGAATCATTTTGTATTACTTCTTCAATTATTTTCAGATATTCAGATATTAATTCTGCTGCCTTTGAATCAAATACTTTTAAAAGAAGAAACACTGATTTCAGAGAAGATGCTAGACTTTCATATTCAAAATCCTTAAGGCTTGATGAACGAAGAAAACGATAAAAAGTGGAAATCACCCCCAACAGTATGTCAATACAAAAATTAGTGCCCATTGATAAAGAAAAATGTAGACCAAAAGTCAAAACACAATCAAAGTGCTGAATTAATGGGACCCCATCAATAGCTTCACATCTTTTGGCAACTTCTACAATTACTTGATCTTTTGATTTTTCAATTATTTGTCTCCAGAGCTCTGAGTGACCATGCTGATTCTTTTTTTTGACAGGTTTTAATGAGAAGTTATTCTGATAGAATGATGATGTGGGGAAATAAATAGAACCCAAGTCTTTTGTTAAAAGGAATTTATTGCTTAATATGGCCCATTTAATCATACTTGGAATACTTAAAAGAAGATTAAACACGTATTCAAGCTCTTTTCCGTCAATTTTTTTAAGATTGAGAATTTGATTAACAACATCAACTAAAAATGGACTGACAAAACGCTCAGAGTATTCTTTAAGAGGTTCAAGAAGAAATCCATTTTGGGAAAATTGTTGTATCAATTTAATCAAATCAGGAATAAGGTGATAATATTCCCCCTTGGGCTGAATACATGAGACTAATATTGTACTCCAAGTTTCATAATCACTCTCAGGGGTCAAAGAACACATTAAAATTTTTGATAATTTCCCTTTATTATCAATATAACACATTTTTTACCCATGGCATATATTACAGAGATCTGATGGATTTAAAAACATGATCCATAAAACTATCTGGAGCTCTATTTGAGTGAATTTGGCCTGATGCGTATGCGAGAGCAATTATCAAGAATAATGGTGACACTGACAGAAAAACCAATTTGGTATATTTTTGATTCCATATAACATCAAAACCAATAATAAATGAGAAAACTGATACAGGAATTGAGTATCTAAACACATCAATATGAAAGAGAAGGGAAATATAAACCAGATATATAGAACAAAAAATTGCAACTGGCAAACACTTTTCAAATAAAACAATAACCCCTAGGGCACAAAAGAAGAATGACACTATTGAAGAGTATGAATACAATTTATCAGAATGGGCTTCAGATAATTCATGAAGAGGTTTCCAAACAATCAAATTCTGTTGATCTTTGTTAAAATGAATATATGCCATAGCATCATTAAATCTGAACTGATGAAAAATGACTAGAAACAGTGGAGCAACAAATGTTAAGAACATTGAAAGGGCTCTAACAATATTGAAACTTAACAAATAACAGAAGCCTATTGTAGCTCCAATTGCCATCCCTTCAATACGGGTAATACACCCTCCCCAAACAGATAAAATTAGAAAGAAAAAAGAGTTTGTCTTGTAAAATATGAAGGAAAAACATACAAAGCTTAAAAAAAGGGGCTCTGAAGCACCAACACTATGGTAAATAAAAAACCTAATTGGGACAAAAATGGATATTATTGTGGAAAACAAGGGATTTTCGACGCAGTTATAAATGATCAATAGCCTTCTGAATGCATAAACGAATAGAATACTTGTGATTAGTATTGCAATGTACGACGCCAAAAAATAGTTCCCAAATGTTAATAATGCAGAAAATCTAATTACTAAAGGATATCCAGGCAGATGACAAGCAAAATATGATGGGGGATATTTAAAACCCAGAGTCCAGGGGTTGTTTCTTGGTATATCGTATAAAGTTGCCGCTGCATACATATAATTTGGGCCATCCCAATAATACACAATAGAATTAACACTGCCGTTTAATCCAACATATATCCATGTTAGGATATTTATCGCCAAGATTGCTACAAAAGCGACCATATCACTCAAGCATATTTTCCAAAATCCTTTCGGAGCTTTTTTGGCGCTTTTAAGTTGATCTAAAAATGATACTTCCATACAGGTAAAAAATTCAAGATTTTATACTATCCTTAAGCACGAATTTGTGCAAGGATACGAGGCCAATCATTCCTATCAAAATAGCTTATTCCCATTGGGGTAAACAAATTAACATGTTCTTCGAATTCATTTGGATACAAAAGGGTAGGAGAATTTCCATTAGCTGGAGGGGGGGTATCTGGTATTTCTGGCTCAGGATCTTTGGGTATTAGTGTGATCCCAAGTAATTCTTCGATTACAGATACATCTCCAATTCTTTGGTTACCAATTCTGATTAACATGTCAGAAATCTCTGATTCATTATCGATTGAATCACCAAACATCAAAGACCTCACAGCTGGATCAAGTTTTGAAACATCGGATAGTTCTTTAACGGCTCCTGCTCCATATAACTCTTTGATAACACTGGTCCTAAATTTCCCGAAAGATTCAACTTTGAATGCATCATATGAAGTACAAATAATCCGAAATTGCTCAATTTCAGGATTATTAGGGTCGAATTTCCTATCACATATCTGAGCTGCATCAGCCCTAACCATCTTTAATGCCTCAGTAACCTTTTGCATTGCAAATATTTTCCTTTGAGACATAACAGCTTTGTGAGTATACTCATAAACTTCAGTTGCTTTTCCAGCCTTAATAAATGCAGCAACTTTTCTCTCCCAGTTATCAAAAACTTGTTCCTCTTTTTTATAAATAATTTTGAACTCAGCATCCATAACGCGTGTATTGGTGATGATCTGATTAGGATCAAACTTCTTGGGTTTTCCCCACATTATTTGTTTCTTGTTTTTACGGTTATTCTCAAATTGTCTAATTTATTTTATCGTCTTAAGACGATAATATAAACAAAGAAAATGCAGGAACTAGCCTTAACTCTATCAAAATATGGCCCAGGAGTTGTGTATGGAACAGATACTGTTCAATCTTTGATAGATAATTTGGTTAAAGTTGATTATGCTGCTTTATTAAGGGCTTTTCCAACTTTGGTAAATTCATCTTCAGAGTCTAGGCATTTTGAGAATGATGAGTTTTTGGAACTTGACCAATTTAGGGAACTTCTTTTGAAAAATATGCAATTTTTTTTGGTTAACAACCCAATTAATTATCCTTCTGTAATTCAAGAGGCAATTCCTATTATCGAAGCTCCAATAATAGTTATTTCTAATATATTTATTCCTATAATTGAAAAAATTACATCATCAAGACAAGAGCCTCTTTCAAGAGCGATTGATCAAATATCAAATATTCTTCACACTATGACACACCATCAGAAATGGGATCTTCCTGATATCATGAATAGAGTGCTCGTATGGATGAGTTCAATATTATCGCAGCAAATATGTTCTATCGATATTGGAACAAAGATTATTAAACTTTGGGTGAAAATTATTGAGACTACCCAACGAACTGAGTATATAATGAGACTAGCGTTATCATGGTTTAAGGGACCTGTTCAAAGAATTGATTTTGATATTATTCCTCTTTTGCAGCAGATATTCTCATGTATTAAAAGGAAATCTTTTGATTCATATGAAGTTATTAGTTCAAATTCTTTATACCTTCATGAAATTATGCAATTTGATGCACAAAAACCAAGCTGTTTGAAAGAAATGCGGCAAAGGAGAATTGCTGCATCTAGAGGATTCCTCTATGTTGCCGAACCCACAACTGGCTTGACAAAATTCGGAACAGGGCATTTTGGAACAGTATTGGCATCAAACGAAAGGAGTTCAAGTGCTTGCATTAACTGTGATGCATATTCATTGTGCACTTGCAATGGTCATTTATTATTAAGTTATCAAGGCCAGGCTAATGGTGTCATTGATGTAATCTCTATTGAATCTCTTGAGAGAATAGGAGAACTTGAGTCTGATTTTGCCCTTCCTCAAGGTCCGTTTACAGCATCCGGTAATAATTTGTACATTATTTCCAAATCCATATTGTATACATTTCGGAAAAGTGGGATGAAGGTATATTTAGTTTCTACTATTGGACTTAAGAGACCAGAGATCGAGTTTTTCCCAGTGCCTCTTCCAAGAGAGTATGAGAAATATGTATCTCTTATCACAGATGGAAATGTAATTGGTATTGTTTTTCCATCATATTTAATAGGCAATTCCCCCAAACCACAATATCATCAATACTCTTTATTAACAGGGGAAATAATGCAAATTGATTCTAATCTTCTTGATTCGTTGTCTTCAATGTATTTAGCTGTTGACTTAGATGCCAACACAATTATTGAAGCCCCTTTTTGGGAACCTGTACGCGTATCTTTGTTATCCCCAGCCTATATGCTTTCTTCCCAATTTCTTGAGTCAAATGTTCAAAGATCCGAAAATATTCCCCTTAGTTTATTGAATGCAGTATTACCATTATTTGCAAGTAGGGTATCATTATCAATTAATGATCATGGTCAACCTTATTCAGTACAAAGTCATTCACTTCTCATTGAGTTGATTATGATTGCAACAACAGACCATCGATACTTAGATTTTGTTGATACAGTGGTGGCATATTTAGCTATTTATTACTACCAAAACAGAGGCTCATCAATATCAGATATAACATTCCTCAAAACAATTTTAAGTCTGCAAAATGTTAGTTTTAATTCTCGTATTCTTTATATGAAATCATTTATTAGGGGATTTGATCATACAATATCGATGTCAACGTCAGAAGCACTCTCAATTATTGATTTATTATCACCCGAGGAGATTTCTTCTGTTTTTGAATCTGGTTTTAATGATATTTTTGGATTTTTGTTGGCCATTTTATATGACCCTAAAATGAAAATCTTAAAGTATTTGGAAAAAACTGTATCAAATGAGTATCCATTTGTCAACGCAATGACATATTCTCTATTAAGAGGTATTATTGTAAAACAAACCATTAATTGCTCTGCTGCTGTGCCATTATTCGAGTGTATTAAGGAAGCTAATACATACATTTTGCCTACATTATTAGCACCTATTCTTCCTCTATTACACCAAATGCTTGAATATGATGCAATTGTTTCTGCTTTAATTAGTCCTCTATCTACTATATTAGCATCTCTAGAAGGTTTGTGTTCTTCAGAGCATTTATCCAAGTATTCAAAAAAGCATTGTGCTCTTCGTTCTCAGAATAGATTTAATGAAACCACTGTCATAGAAGAAAGTCCTCACCCTTATGATAATAATATGGATTATATTAAGACATTAAGTTTTCCTGGAGCTGTCAGAGTATCTATTACATTTGATAAACAAACAGAAACAGAGCCGGGATGTGATTATCTTCAAATTTTTACTGATCCTGAAATGAAGGAACCACTTACGACTAAATTAAGTGGAAAATTTGAATCATGGACAAGTCCCGTCATTTCAAATTCTCAAAGTTTGACGTTTTATTTTCATTCCGATGCATCTTTAAGTTCATATGGTTATAAAGCATACATTACTGTAAGATCATTGGGAACAACTCTTCTTTTTAAGTCTCCTCAAATATTTTATGACTTAAGTAGGACGATTTTTCTTGCTCTTTTAAATGTGACAAAAAGATTGTATTCACCTCCTGATGGTTTTGTTCCAATAATATTTTCTTTTCCTCCTAATCTCGATACATATACTTATACGCACCAACAATCAATAGAACTTATTAATTTAATTGGAGAGAAGTTTGGATTGGATTCTTTTTCTCAGGACTACACACTGCTTTTTAACCCTTCATCATCATTCCCGATATCCTATTCATATTTGAAGCATATTATTGAAAGTGTTGACCCTGAGGTATACTGGAATGTGGACTATCTGATTAATTTTGCCTCTATGCATCCTATGGTTGCCGAAGCTCAATATCAGGATCAGAATTCTTTGTTTTCAAAAATAGGAGCATTATTGATGCAGAATACTCTTGGTTTGCCAGATGATATGTATCAATTTCTATTCAATGCCCTTAAAGATTCCAAAGCAGGAAGATCTTTTGCATTATTATCATTTAAAGCAGCTGGAGAGCTTTGTGCAGCCAATTCTCCAACTTTTGAAATAGTTTTACAAGCTGCCACCAAAATACAAATAGGTCTTAGTATTGTGGGGCCAACTATTATTAATGAAATACCTGGCGTTGTACAAAATTTTTTGAAAGCCTTTTCTTCAATTATTATTCCTGTATCTGCTCCATCTATATTAAGACTAAGTGATAAAATTAATTCTATTTTCAAAGAGATCGCTGCCGCCGTTGATGAAAATTCCGCTTTCTTTAATTGTGTAACTGAGAATCTTGCATCAATAAATCCCACTCCTCCAGATTGCATTAGCCCTTTTGTTCTTTTTGCATTGTGTATTGCAGATTCTTTGGATACAAAAAAGGCCAACAAAACATTTATTCTGATTGTTGTATTGAGATCTTTACTGTTTTGTATTCCTCAGAGCATCGCATTATTGCAATCCATCATTAGGAAGTTTTCTTTTTCTGCTTCTTTGGAAGAAAATCCCGAAATTTTTGGCATTCTAGAATCAATTGGAAAATGTTTCTCATTCAATATTTATACATCACCTCTTCATGAATTGTTCGATATCGGACCTTCATATTCAATGGCAAGAGCCAAAATTGTGAGAGAACTATTAGATCATAGCAAATTAAACCAATTATCTACTGTAATTAACCGAAATGATGATTCAACATTAGGTGCTCTATTAGTACTATCTGCACGAACATTTCCTCCCCACACTCACATGGCTGTTCGAATGAAACATGATAAATCAATCGCATATATATTATCCATGGATTATGTAGAATATAGATTTAGATCATTGAGTGGTTTGACATTTTCTATTCCCGCAATTGATGTGTCATCATTCGAATACTCTCCCCTACCTTTTGAACCAATTCTCCCTTTAGCATTTGAACAATCATCTCAGGAATTGACAGATTCCGTTCTATCGATTTCGAATGGAGTTTACAATATTCATGCACTAGCTGCTTTGTCAGAAATTACATGCAAGAAACCACTTGATATTAGTATTGCCAAAATGTATAAATTTTATGATATAAATAATGATGAAAGTGACAAAAGAACAAAATTCGAATTGGTTCAATTTAAAGAGTGTTCCATTTTTTTATGCAATCGCTCTGTTCCTTCTTTTTCATTTAAGGTTAGTTCTAATATTGTTTTTGGCTATTGTTCTTCTTCCATCAGGTCTGTTTTCCATTCTTTTAAAATATCAATCAACCAAGAAAAAATGTTGTTCTTGCCTCATGTTTTAAATTATCCGTTATTAAAGTTGGAATCAGATACTATCACCATAGGGTACTTTGGTAAATTTAAACAACTTTTTATTCAATCAGGAAAACTCTTTCTCATGCCTCCTGTTTTCCTATCAATTTTTGAGTCTCCCACTCCTTTCATTATATCGACACATGAACCGAATGGAGTTTCATTTAATCCATCATCTCCAACCTTCTTGTTAAAAACACTGTTACCGATATCTTCTGTTTTCACTCATGTTGTGGCAAATAATACATTAATTTCATTATGTTCCAATAAGATACGGTTTAATGGTGTCACGCCTAACCTTATTCATTTTCTGCCTCAAATATCTAATCGAACAAGCTTTACATATTTCGAATTCTTGGCTCGAGCCGAATCTGTAGTCGTTTCTGTTCATCCTGAAACTGTCAGAGCAGTTTCTTTATACTCCTTTTCGTTAACATCTATATCAGATGTATCAAGTTATGGTCTCTTTGTTGATTGTTCTAGAGGGGTATGTTTCATTACCATTAATGGCAAAATAGAATTATCGAGTTTTAACAGTGTAGACATTTATACATCATTCACAGTCACTCTTCTTTTTAAAGGTGCCGAACAAGTAAGCGTTAACCCCGGGCATTCTCCTTTTTCTTTCAATATTAATGATGGAAAGTCTGTACATTCCAGCAATCATTTTTTCATTTCGCATCTCGACGAGCTCTCCATCCCTTTTTCTTATGATCAGGTTTTCAAGGGGACTTATCCATTTGACTTATCATCTGTTAATGGAGAATCCCAAAAAGTTTTTAATGCTCAATTAGAGCGTCCATGTATATTAACGGCCCCTGATTTAGATCAGAAACTTTATCAAAGAACAGGCGTTTTTACACCTTTGGTTGATATTGACAAGATCAATGTGAAGCTTTTTAATTATAAAAACCAAACTTGGATGTCAATGGATCTTCCGAGATCATCCGCATATTCTATTCCAGATTCAAACCATTGTGAAAATGTATATGCTACTCATGAGAGACTTCAAAGATCTCTGAAACCATTTTTATCTCATAACCTATATTTTCCACCTAATGAATTAGCGGCAAAAAATGGATCTCTTTTGACACCTTTTAAGCAACAAGCTTTCATTAAAGAACGTCTAAACAGGTTTAACGCTACAATTAATATGAATTCCGTAATTCCGCTTCTTTCCACTATCCAAGAATCAGAGTTATTTAATTTGGTTTTTCTTATATCAACTGTATTGGGTGATGAAGATCTTTCAGGAGAGTGTATTTCGGCCCTCTGTCCATTATATCAAAAGGTTTATTCCGAAAAAACAAATTTGTTTTTAAGATTAGTAGATTTTGCCATGATTATATTCGAAAAAGAATATGTTTTTGAACCAATAATGCTCTCTAATTCTCATCTTGCAACATTTGTTGAGATTGACAGGCCTTATGCTGATGCAATTTATATTAGATGTCAGAATTCTTCTTTCTCTTTGCCACTTACAATTCATTCATCGTCTGTAAAATTTAGCTCGTTTATAGAAAAAGAATCCGATATATCGCAAATCACCCTTCCTGGTGATATGGTTTTGATAGAGAGCATTGAATCAAACCAATTAGCATTTTTTGATATTTATCCAATTCACTTTTCCAGCATTAATCAAAATGAACCTTTCAGGCTATCCCTCCAATTAATCAGTTTTATTGTTCACAATTGTAAGGAGTATAATTTTTATGAACTTCTTCATAAAAGGATTATACTGCCAATTTTTAAGCGCCTTATGGCTAGAAAGCCTGTCTTTTTTGGTACAGTGATTGCAGAATGGTTTATGATTATTATTTATAATAACCTTATTCCAGAAAATTTAAACGATATTTATATTCCATACATTTCTCTGAACACACTTAGGGATATTAAGGATGGTCCACTTTGTGCAGCATTGTCTTTATTCATTTTGTATCTTTATATTAAGACAAATGATAAATCTATAACTAGGAATAGATTAGTCTCTTTGCTTGATCCTTTCTTTTTATTTGAAGGAAAATCTAATATATCAAAGCATATATTCAATAAGCTTGCTTTTGAATTATTGAGTCCATTACCAACCAAGCAAATTTTCCCCTTTTTAGATGATTTTGCGGCTCCGTTTTTGTCCAAATTTGCATATGAATCCTATATACAATCACAAAAAGCTGAAAAAGTTGTTCATATAGAACCAAATACAGATATTCATCAGATTCAATACCAGAGTTTTGTATTTGAAGAACCATCACTAATATGTATCCATTTTTCTTCTTTCGAGAATTCATTGCAAGTAAAAGTGGATGATATTCCTGTTAATCATGGCGATGTGTTAAAAGTTAAAGAATGTTTTGAAGTATCGGTTCAAAGGTCTGAAGAATCAAAGAATATCATTGTTAGCATAACTAAACAAAAACACTTAATGCCTCCTTCAATGAAAGATCTAATTACCATTATTCAACTTTATAAAGAACTTCAAAATAAATGGACCCTACAATATGAATCTCTTGCCACAGCAATAGCACTTTCTATCATTTCGACATCATCATTATTCCCATATACTGATTTCTTTTTTGAAACATGTTTTCCTGAAGTATCTCCCATGGCATCTAGACTAAGAGTATCCACAATTCTTGTTTTTTCAATGGCATCTTGCAGTTTTGACTTTCCTCAAACATCTCATATGTCTCATTTCTCAAGGTTTTTAGCTCCAAATTTCTGTTTTTCCAACCCGAACTCAAAGAAACAAATGGTAAGAGGATATGTTCCCTTGTCTACAGTATCTCTTTCATTATTTTATTATAGCACAATCAACCACTTTTCTGCACTAAGTTGTTTTCCTGGATCTCCATTAATACATTATGTTGATTTGCTTAATATTAAAGACCCAACAACAATGCTTAGGGTTGTTCGAACTGCCAAGAATGATTTATTTGAAGCTCCTGTTTTTGTGGAAAATGCTGCTTATTTACCAAAATATGGAGCAGTAACCATTGAAGAGATAAATGCATTTCAAGGCTTCGGTTATCATATGGCCATGAATGCTATGTATGGTAGATCCTTACCGATTCCTGTTAGTAGATGTGTTATTAGATATGCTTTTGGTGGAAAAATAATCGCAGACGATTTGTATGATATCGACCCTGAATTTGTATCATCAAATCCAACACCAGAAATGATTTTAGAGAAGATTTCGTTTATTCTTCCCCAATTAGAAGCAATTAAATGCGGAGTTTTCATGGCTCATGAGGGCAGAAACATATTCGATGCGAACAATCCAGTATTCCCAATGGTTCTTCAATTAATGCCTTTAACAGTACCCAAATGTACCGAGAATGTTGCCTGCCAAAAAACATCAATTCCATTATTAAGGGAAAAAATGTTTGATATTAAGGTTTCATTAATGACACCCGAAGAAAAACATGAAGCAATTGATAGTATCATAGAGTCTTTGAAGCACATATCTTGTTTTATTTAAAAATTTCTCCAAACTTTATGACTTGTTTCACACCACTATTATTTTTCAAGGATTCGACATCTTCTCTTAAGCAAAATGACATCGAAATAATTAGACATATATCTATTGGTCAGCCTTCTTTTGTTTATTGTTTTATTTGTAATAATTCAGATGAGGAAAACGAGAAGCTCTTTAATAAAATGGCAAGTTCTTTGCCGCCGACTGATTACAAACTACTTAAACAATTTCCCATCAGATCTTTCTACTATTATCATATTAATTTATTCCGTAAAGCAATTGGCAGCGAGGTTTTTGAAATTTACTTGAATAATCTGAAACTTATTGACAAATCCTGGTCTGAGTTATTATATAATGCAATATCACAGAGTTCTGTTTTATCCGAAAAACAAATCAAGCAACTTCCGTCATGTATCATGAGTTTTTTTATGAAGGATCCTGCATTGCTAAGAGCTTTGCAAAATAATATTAATAATTTGGTCGAAAAAGTTGGGTTACAATCTCTATTTTCCTCTTCCGATATCAATGCATTAAGGGTATATACTGCCATTGATCAAAAAAGTATTGCACTGTTTCCTCTTTCTATTCTTTCAAACAAGAATATTTATGATTTTTTTCAAGTACCAACAATAATTTATCAACAACCAACTGGCATTGCAATTGAAAAAGTTCTATCATGTCAAGACCCTTTTCCAAATGAGCTTCATTTATTATCCGAATCAAATCAGCTCTCTCTTGTTAATGATTCCATTGTGAAGAAGAAGCATTTTGCGGATATTGTTTTTAATTTAGCCCATATTAGATTAATGACTCGTGATTTTCCAGGTGTTGCACAGGTGTTATCCCTTTTTGATGACCTAAGACCTTGGTCGCTTTTGTCTGATTATGAAAAAATATCATCAGATAGAGATTTTTTCCTGAATATAATTCACTATTATGAAAAAGAAGAATCATGTTCGAATTTTTTGAACAGGTATCGGAATGATGATACATTGATCAAGTATCTATCATCTGAACTTGGTGAGAGCATTCAATCATCAATTTTTTTTCATTCATCCATTCCATTTCTTATTCGACCCGCCTTAAGTAATATTGAGATTACAAAGCTAGAAGAAATATCTGAACTTTCATGTCTTTCAATATCTGATTTAGATAGAAATCAGGATTTTTCTTTGATTTTTTCTGCCAAAGCCATTCTTTTACTTATTGAATCTTTCAAAGGCAAAACATTTGAAGATATTGAATTAGATAGGATTTTAGCATCAATCACAAATAGTGATATTTTAGACAGAATAATTACTGATTTGTTTTCATTATTATTTCTTGAGGATATTAATGGTTTTGTTTGCCCAATCGATGTTGCCGAAATAGTTGTTTCATCATTAATTACGATATCTAAACATCATCAATTATTTCCATATCTTCAAGTTGCTGTTAATAAACTCCAGAGGGGTAAAATTCAATCGTTTGAAACAATTGATTGCTGTTTTGAGTCTCCAACAAATTCTGTTGTCGCATTTCTCGAAAATAAACAGTTTGATTTAGCAGAGTTTGCATCAGTGATTGATAAAAAGCTCCATAAAATGTGCCAATTAGCAAATATTATGAATGAAGTCATTCAAAATGATTCAAATGATCCGAATTTAATACTTCCAATCATAAAAGTGGAGCTATTTCTCACAAAATCAATAGATCTTGGGTTGAATAGCTTTGATTCTTCTATTATAAATTGCATAATTTCAAAAAGAAAATCTTCACACCAACTTGATTCGATTATGGATTCAATTTGTGATAAAAACAGAATTGGTCAGATTATCCAATATGCAAATATTGTATTTGAACTTGGTTATGATGGATTGTCACCCATTAAAGTTGATTCTCCGCTCCTCAATCGTTTTTTATCATATATTGATACATTACATGAATATGATATCAAACCTGAGAGTATGAGAGTGTCTTCTAATATTGATATAATGAATTATTATCTGCATTCTGGTTTAATTCAAGATGATTACCAACTAAGAAAGTTTATTGGAGAAAATGCAATAGAAAACATGATTCTTTTTTCTAACTATGAGATGATTCATCCTCAGACCAAATCATTTTTGGATTCTATATCACCAGCTCTGTATTCATTTCTGTATTACAAACAATCATCAACAAATCTCAGATTTCATTCTATTTCTCAGAAATATCAACATCAAATTGAATTAATTAAATATAGAGGAATTGATATTGACATTTTCATTAATGATGGGAACATATTCTGCTCATTAAAAAGAAATAGCCATGCTTTATCTATTGATAACCATGATTTTTTGAACATAATCTCATTTCTTGATGAATTATATTTTTATATGATTCCACTATCAATTTTATCAAAGATATTTGAGCTTGTATCTAACAGTGAACAATTTTTAAGTTTATTTGAAGATTTTTATTATCAGTATCCAGATTTTATTAGATTTCAGAACGGCTTTGAAACAGATTCGATGATTCAATATTCCAATGTTACTGGAGAAACAAATGAAATGATTGAGAATGAAATTCAAACAGAATTAATTGATTATCCCCTGTTTTCTCCAATTCACCAAAATACAATTGAGACTTCATTAAAACTTATTGATTCGATTATTGTGTCGTCCTATGATGAAGAAATTGCTGCAAGTTTATATTTAGCATCTGTATTTAGACAAATCAGATTATTATTAGAATCTAAAATGTTAGAAAAGATTACTTGGCTTAAACAATTTGTAGACTATGGATTCTTTACTAGATTTGGGATTGTGTATTCATTCAAAGGTGTTCTTTTAGATGATAAAATTTCCAGATTGATCAATATCTGTTTTGATTATGATGCTATTCAATTGATTGTTTCATCAGAAAGCATTTGGATGTACTCCAATGATAATAGTGAATACTTGTTTAAGCAAATATTCTTGGGAGATTATGATTTTATTGAAAAAATGCCGCAGATACCACTTAACGATTTAATAACCAACAATAATATAATTGCTTTATCTTTTCCAACTTTGTTTTTGTTCAAATATGAGGGTGAGCATGATATTATTTTTGAATCCATATTTGAAAGATCTAGTGCTGTAATAAAGGGGAATGGAGGGAACTTAATTAATCAAGAACAAATGAACTCACAAAAGAAATATATATTATGCTTTTTGCCGTTTGAATTTTTTTTTCAAAAATGTGCAGAATATGGATATTTTGGTGAAATACTATCAAATGATAGATTTAGTCAACTTTCTGTTGTTGAAATTATCAATTGGGTTTTCAACCCAATGATATCGTTTCAACATTGGGATTCTTTTTGGCGCTTTTTTAAAAAGAATGGAATTCCACTTATTCAGTATTCTAATATGAACCAGGCTCTTGATCTTCTTAATAACAAAGGAACATTTATTTTATTAGCAGAGTTATATAAAAGAATTGAGTTATTTGAGGATTCCATTGTGTGTTATTTGACCCTTCTCCCTAACCCAAACTCTTGGGATTCAATGCTAAAGGTAATATCATTCTTAAAAGGAGTTATTGAACAAGAAAAGATATACAGACAGAAAACCAAAAAAGTATCGAAAATTTCCAATCAAAAGCTACATTATTATGATGTAATAGCTCGAATACAGTATCAATATGCAATGATGTGCAAAAAAAGGATGATAAGATTTAACAGATATCATGATCTGTTTAATCATGAAGATTCAATCATCAATATGGCAATAATGGCATTTTTTTGTTCTGAATACTCATTAGTTATTCAGATTTCTGATTTGATACCTGAGAGGATTTTCGAAATATCTGATCAAATCATCGATAAGCTTCTCCTCTCAGGACAAGACTCAATTAATAGCGTTTTTGCGTCTTTGCCAACAAAGCTTGATAGTGATGGATACCAGAAGCTTTCTGACTCTTTAGTTTCTAGTATGCATAAAAAAATCAAGCATTCAATGCTTTCTCCGTTTATTGTTAAGAACATACAGGGTTTGGATTTCCAGATTAGCCTACTCATAAAATATGGGTTTTTGAGAGATGCTATTTCTCTCTCTAGAAAACATGGATCTAAGAAGAACTTGTTGGCTATTGAGAATGCAGCTTTAGAGCTAAATGACATTGAGATACTCAAAGAACTGTCCTCGAATAGTAAGAATAAATAGTGTTTGTTTATAAAGACGTTTAGCATAAAAATGAAATCAAACGATTCTCTAAAGTCTCTGGTTGATCGAAATGCTGAACAATCTCGATTTGTTCTTGGCATTCGCCAGTCTGATGCTGATTCTTTGATTGAAGAAATATTGGATGAAAATGATATAGAAACAAAGACTTCAAAACTGTTTCGACTCTTACTGGACCGTCTTTCTGCTTGTTATATGCGTAATGGTGTCGAAGATAATATGTTAATAAGCATTATAGAAGTTTTAAGATCTAAATTTGATGATATTCCAAATAAACCTACAGAAATGGTTAAATGGATGTGCAAAACTATTCTAAATCAGCAAAATCGACTTGAAAAAAAGGTTAATGTTACTAATTGTACATATGAAAGCAATGGTCAGAGAAAAGAACTGACTAAAGAGATTGCTATGCTTCGTGCTGAATTAGAACAGGAAAAAAAGTCTAATGCAGAGCTTTTGCGGGCTTTAGATAAATCAGAGAAACGAAAAAACCAGAGTGAGTCAAGTGATTTCTCTTTTCAAAGCAACTCGAGCCAGGAAGAATTGACAAATAGGAAAAATCAAGCACTGAAAGCTAAAAACGAACTTTATAAGAAAGAAATTCATGATATGAACCAGAAACTGGCTACTTTCTCTAATATGATCTCTTCTCTAAAAGATTCGCTCAATAGAAAGAGTGTCTCGCACTCTTCATCGATTGAGCTATCAAGCGATGTGTCTTACGATTTTGGTGCAAAAGATAATGATTCCTTCGAAAAGCTCAGCAAGCAAAATGTACATTTATCAGAGAGGATTGTTGAACTTCAAAAGCAAAACCAGGAGTATTTGAATCAAATAGCCCAATTATCTTTCCTGAAGAATTCTAATACAAGAAAATCAGTGTATGATGAAGCTATTGGATCTGAGAATATGAAGTATCGAGAAGAAATAAATGAAACAAAGGTTAATTATCAAAAAGTTCTTGAAGAAAATGGTGCAATGAAGGCAATTATATCAAATGTGAAGAAAGATAATGAGACATACAGTGAAAGATTATCAATACTTAGAGCTGAGATATCTTCAATTAATGAAGACAGGAAAAAGCTATTACAAAAAGTTGAACAACTTGATCAGAATTTAAAGCAACAAGAAATGAAGAATCAAAAATATATTGTGGAAAGAGATGCAGCCTTATGCAAATTAAATGATACACTGACAAGTCAAAATGTTACAAATAATCAAGCATCTGTAGCAAATGATGAGATTAAAAGACTAAATAGAGAGTGCCTTAGGTTAGAAACAACTATTGCCAAGCTCAAAGATGAGCTATTCATTACTCGAGAAAAAGCAAGGTACATGGAAGAAGATTGCATGACTCTCAAGAAGTTCGGGCTAGAATTAGCTGATGCTTTGTGTTCCAGTTTCAATCCCAATTGCATTGAATGCGAGTTGGAAAGACTTTTGGAAATGGTCAGGCAAGAACATAATGAGCTCAATGAAGTATGCAAAACTAGGATTACTCAATATGATGATAATCTTGGTTTTGATTATCCAATCAGTGTTACACAGCGATTTAAAGATCTTGATAACGAAATAATAGAGTTGCAAAAAGGCATTACCCATAAATAAAATGTATGATAATATACTTTAAACCTTCACCTCGAGACGATCGAAAGGAAAATACCCTCTTTTTTGTGTTCTGAGATTCTTTCCAGAGCATTTACTCTTGTTAATATACTCAACATATACAAGATCACCAGATTTCATCGCTATTTCATTTGATTTCAATGGGATGAAATCAGATTTGACAAGAAAAACTTCACAAATAGGCGTTGGATCATCATCATAAGACTTTGGAATCATGATATGAGTATTTGGGAAAAATCCAGTATTTCCATTGAGCTCTCCTTCCCACCACCCTGATTTATGTTGTAGAATTATTCTTATTCTGTCTCCATACTCAAATGAAAGATCACATGGCTGATGACTAAAGAAATCATAAATCGCATAACCATGAAGTTCAATTTCATCATCATCTTTCACCTGATTAAGAGTAGTGTTGAATACTCGTTCAACATATCTGTGAGTTTTATCAGAAACATCAATATTTCGAAGAGTATCAACAAGACGATTGTTTTTTGTTTCCAATTTCGATGAATACTCGGCTTTAATAGTTGTGAAATGCATTGCATTCTTTCTTTCTGTTTCAAATCTGGAAGATTCAAGGTTCGAAAAAGTTTCATAACACTCAGTAGCCACAATTTGCTGTACCTTATTGATTTCTGTTTCAAGTTCATTCATTGGCTTGGTTAAGTTGTTCTTCATTTTTTCGATATACGCAAGCTGCTTGGGCTGTTTTACCACTGGTAGTGTTTTGTATTGATTCTCAGCATCATATGCTGCTTTATGGTAATATCTTGCATTTTCAAGCTTTTTTGCTAATGAGGCATGATGGTTTTTAATTTTTCCCTGGAAACTGGCCCTGGAAACAGAAAATTGGTCCAAAAACTGAACAATTTTAATAAGGATATTGGATTGAATATCGTTCACCATGTTTTTATGCTGTTTGGCTTCAAAATCAAATTCTTCAATCACTGCTCTTAAAACAGGATCGTGTTGATCATACTGTTGAGGAATCAAAGTCGCTAATTCTGCTGCATATCTTGATTCAAGTTCAACTCTCTTTTTGAACAAATTGTGCAAAAGAGAAAGATTATTAGAACCGGTTTCAATCCGCTTGCCGATCCTCTCGAGGATTTTAATCAATGAATCTGCTTCGTTCATGCAAAAAAATTGCCAAATAGAGTTAGAATTTTATTGGGGCTTCTTAGTCATGAGGAGTCCCATTCTTGGAAGAGATGCGGATATCGCCAACAGCTTGAACGAAATGAAAGTTATACCAAGATACTGAAAATATGATTTATAGGGACTGATAAAAAATGAGCTTATAAACACAGCTGTAGGAATAGTGAATGTGCACATCCAACTTATGGGTGTGACTATGAGTTTTAAGTAGATGAATTGCATATCTACCAACAAAAAGTATAATGATACCGAAATAATGAACAATGATCCACAGAAGTTATGAAACGTCTTGCTTTCTTTGATGGATATGGATGCAGCACCGATAAGGCTTGCGATAGAGAGCAATGCAAATACCATGCTCGAAAAAATGCAAATTTTCAGCCATATTGGAGATTTTTGAAGATTGGATTTTTTAATCGAGACTAGATTATATATAATTATGAATACTGGTAAATAAAGCCATGCACTAACAGTAAATCCTACTGTAAAAACGCGAGATTCCGGTGGTTGAACTGCAATCTCAGATAATGTTGGAAAATGAGAAGAAGCATTATGATTTCCATTATAGTATATGAAATTGCATAAAATAATAAAGACTAGGGGAAACAAAGAAGCAACTATAAAGAGAAGAGAGGGACGATAAACTAAAGACATAAAAAGGCTATTTAGAAACACTGAGTGCATTCCGAAGAACTTCATTATCACTCTCATGCTTTTCGATTAGTTTCTTTGTCGATTGTATCCTATGTTTTAGCTCAGATATTCTCTCATCTTTTTTCCTTAACGTTGATATTAGCTTTGTATTATCTTCGCTGGTGTTTAACTCACTAAAAGACATTGTTTTCTCTTCTGTTCCTATTATTTGGAATTCATCGAACAGTTTTGCTTTCTCATTGTCAATTTTTCCTAGTCTTTCGTCGTAATGATTAGATTTTTTCACATAATCTGATATTTTTGTCTGTAATTCGTTTATAATTTGGGTTTTTCTCTCTATTTCTAGTTGAAGGCTCTTGATTTTTTGGTATTCTAGATCATAATTGAACTCTCCAATAAATTGTTTAATAAACTTACTATTAGGGTCTATTCCTAAGATTTTACACTGCTTTATGATAGTTTCGTTCTGTTCAAGTTTAATCCTTTCTTGTCGTTTCATTTATAGACGTTTAGAATTTTTTTTTATCATCATTTAGCCCATTTTTATGAAGATTTATATTGTCATTGTCTTTGTCCTTCAGACAATAATGTAAATGAATAAGAAAAATTTTATTGGATGGAAGTTTTTATTTGAAAATTGAGGCTGACAACCCTGGACATATGTAAGTTTATTCAAAATTAGAAATTTGACAAATGTGATAAAAATATATATATATGAGAGCCAATTTAGTGTGTGATAGTACATTCTTACTTCTTCGATTGTTTTTTTTTCTGATGATCTAGTTAAAAAATTCCAAAATATCGATTTTATTTTCAATTCTTCTTATACATCAAACAATCTATTATAAACGTAATCCCTCATCATCATTTTAACACCTTATCATTGTATTTGTCATGGGATAAAAAATGTTTTAGATTAATATTATCAAACTACAAAACAAAACTGATGAACAAAATTTCTTGAATTCTATCAAATCATCCGGGGGTAATGGGCAATAGAATATGCAGCATTCTTTGAAAATCGTTTCTTTTAAAGACTTTTTCGTAGGGAATTTATTTTATGGCAATGCCATAATTCTGGATGTCATTGGCTTTCCAAAGAGATGTCAATTTCAAATCAAGATTCATATAATGAAGCTTAAAATAATAAAGTATATAATTTGTTTATTCCTCATACATTTATGAGAGAAAATTCTATAGGACTTTCCCAATTTCCATAAAATATGGAATCCCTCAAATTTACCATTTTTGAATACATTAACATGATTGACACTCATTCAAAAGTGTCAAACAAATCCTTTGAAAAATGTCATGATTGAGAAAGTGCCATCTGATTGCCATCATCTGAATTCTTATGAAATAGTTTATATAGGGATGAAAATTTTTTTCCAAGCGATTACAGCATTTTTGAAATCACAAAATGGACAAAGAGTCAAAAAATAACAATAATGATCTGATTCAGATAATCTGGATGTGGAAGGATCACAAAAATCTTTATTACATTAGATTTTGCCATTGTTCTCTTCTCTAAGATGGCAAATCAATTCCCTACTTTGTCGTTACTCCCTCACATGAAGACAAGTTTAGTCAGGATGTCTGTCAATTCGTGTCATTATTTCATTCACTACAATAAATCATGTTAAGAGCCATATTTATCCAATGAACAGCCTTCTTGCAGAATTCATCAAAAAAAATAACATCACTTTCAAATAATTCCACTTTTCCATTAAGAAATTGAAAAAGTGTATGATCAGCCAAAAATAGCTGCAAATTACCAAAAAAGCTTGATTAATCTTTTTTTAATCAAGATTAATCAAATCCTATTTTTATAAAAAAAATTATTCAGCTACAAAAAACAGTAATTCATCAGAATGTTAATGATTGATGAATTGGTGACACTTTTATGCTTGGATCTCTCAGGCAAAAATTATCTATTCCAATCCTTCTGTTTGTTTTGTATTCTCAATTTCAAGCATTTAAAAATGGTAATGATTTTGATTTTAATATTAAACATATGTATATAAATAAACATTCTGCAATAATTGGAATCCTATCAAGTTCAGTTACCAAAAATCGGCTTCAAATCCTAGAAAATCTTCTTATTGATAATACATATATTCAAAATGATATTCTTACCCCCGTTTTTATTACAAAAGATGCATCTGATAATTTTTCTTTCAATTCTGTTCATTTCCCGAATTGTAATGACGATTATCGAGGCCCAAAAGGTCTTTCATGCAAAACTGATTCACTTTTCTCTTATTTTTTAAAAGAATACCCTCAATCTAACTGGCTTTTAAGGCTTGTTGACGATACTTTTCTGAATCCAGACGCATTAATGAGGTTCATTGAAGCAACAGAAAGTTTGTATAATCCAAAAAGGCATATTATATTTAAATCCATGAAGAATAATTGGTATGGGACAATTTATCTTCATGGAGGAGTTGGATGGTTAATGTCACGTGCCTTTGTTGAGTATTTGGTTTCAAATTCTGTCTCTATTTCCGAGATTTCGAAAGTATCTCTTTATGGTCAGGACGATACTGCTCAAACCCAAATTGTGAACTATATATATAAAGACATTGAGAAGTGGCATGATCCTCATTTTGGAATTCATCGTTTTCCATTATTGCCCCAACATATTTCCGACAATTGTGTTGAAACTAATGAGAATGTTTTGATAGAAAATATGATTCTTGTTCATACTTACAACTTTGAAACCAACCTATCATTAATTCTCCCCATGATTAAAAAAGGAATACCGAACATTTGCCACTATCATGTTCATTCAAATATGACATCCAGGTTTTGTTATTGTGAGAGTGATAATTTAAAGTATCCATTTCTTTCAGATAGGCTAAGAAAATTAACACCTTTATTAACCAAAGAAAATGCACCAAATATATCAACATCAATTGTTATTAATGGCCATAATTAACAAGGGTTAGTACAATTTTTTTCTAGGATTTTCTAGGAAAGTGCCAAAATTGGATTATATATGATCCTTCATCAAGAGTCATATGTTGATTATTCAATTCCAGATTTAAAGATGAAAATGTCCAAAAAAGAATAATCCAAAATTACTGTCCTCATCATGGATACGACAAGATCCCTACAAAAATGAATGGCAATTTTAACTTTGTGTATTATCTTAAAAAACAGAAACCGTCCAAAAACCGACCACATTAATGAATTTTGGATTTGTTCAACAAAAACACATAACTATTAATAGGAATTCTATGTACAAAGAACGTTTTCGTTCATCTAGTAGTTTTATTTCTCGGGGATTGCATCCCATATTGATAATGGTAATATGCTCTTTCCTATTGTTTTCAAGCAGTATAAGAATTTCAATTAAGACCACTTATTACGATGTTTCTTACTTTTTATTGCATAAATCACCCCTTTTCCCGTTTAGTTGGGACCTAACTGGTTTCTCCAAATTCAATCCTTTGAGATTTGATAAGTGCAAGATGTGTAATTTTACCTACAAAAAGGGAGCATATGAGCCAAATAGCAACGATCATGATGTTATAATTACCACAGCAATTACAAGTGTGACCAATGTGTTGTTGTTTATTCGAACCCTGAGAACTACAGGATGCAAAGCTCAGGTTTTTTTATTGGTAGATAATCGTTGTTATGCAAATATCAATGAAGAAACAATGGAATTTGCAAAAGAATGTGGATTGAGAATAATAAATTTTGGGATCGTTAACAATCTAAATTATTATAATAGGTTTGGTTTGAGATTCATAGCGGCATATGAATTATTGGAGGTGATTCGTCCATGGGCGAATAGAATCATTTTTTGTGATGTTTTTGATATTGTTTTTCAAGGAGATCCCTTCACTGAAGCTCAGGATTTGCATCCGTTTTTGTTTACAGATGAACATATTAATATCAACTGTGATGGATCAAATGTGGGATGGGTAAAAGGGGTAAGAGATACATGGGAGCATTCATGGGGATTTAATAGGATGATCAATGGAGGATTTTTTACTGGTAAACATATGTATATGCTCAAATTTATGGATATTTTCTTTTCTATGTTTGATACTCAAAATTTATCATCCATCAGATCAATGGATCAAGGGTATTTTAATTACATGAATGTTACTGGATTATACAAAAATATGGGGTTATATCATCATCATTTGCACGAAAAAGACATAGTTAGACATCTTTGGAATGGTCCAATCAGATCAAATGAAGAAACACCTTTTGGAAAAGTATGTAATTATGTGAATCCTAATCTACCCATTCTTGTTGTGCATCAATATTATAGAAGTGAATTATTAGGAGAATCTATCCTCAAGGTTTGTCCGCGAATGAATCCAAAACTAACACACTATCACCGTATTTTCTCAGATGAAAAGGTACAAGAATTAGAGAATAAGTGGTATATGAATAAATAGAGGGTGTTCGGTTTTTATCAGTGCTTTGTGTTCGCTATATTGGTGTTATGGATTGGAAAAGAGATGTTAATTTCCAACTTCAAATCATTATCTTTAAGAATCCACCTGAAATGAAAGGAGCTTTCATTTCTATCATCGAAAACCAACGAACACTGTATGATGTAGATGAATCGAAAGATATCAAGAAGCAAACTCACATTGAAATCAGATTAATTGTTCTAACTGAATTAAATAAGTTAGAAGAAGTTATCTAACTGAATTAAATAAGTTAGAAGAAGTTATTCTAACTTAAATATACTTTTAATGTTTTTTTGATGTACTCTTGTAGGTGCTTCCATATCCAAATCGAAAATAGCCCGAATAATTTTACCTGCATAATCGTTCTTATCAAAAGGCTCTAGTAATTTATGAAAATCTAGATCTGCAATAGGTTGAAGTGCCTCAGTTTCTTCATATCCTTCTGTAAATGTAGTCAAGCTATTAACTTCTGTGAAACTGGCATTACATTGGTGTATGAAAACAGTTCTATTATATCCACAGATGCATTCGACACTATCTGGTGCTTTTTTTGATTCCAGTGTTCGCATTTTTTGGTAATCATCAATAATTTGAAATATTTTTTCTAAAACAGAGGATGCATCTGGCTACTGTTCGGGGTCTTGAGACCAACAAAGTTCGATCAGATCTTTGAATGCTTCAGGACACGACGGAGGAATTTGAGGTCTCTTCCCCTTCTCTATAGAGATAACAATAGTATGGAAATCAAATCCCTCATAAGGAACTTGGCATGTAGCAATTTCCCAAAAAATAACTCCTAGAGCATAGATGTCAGCCTTATCTGTGTATGGATTATATATTGAAAATGTCTGGTTCTTTCCAACATATTGTCCCATAAACATTGTTCGGAACATAAAGACTCGAAAAGGTTTTTTGGGTTTCAATTTTAATTTTAGATAGGCCAAAATCAGTTATTTTTGCTTTCATATCTTTATCCAACAGAAAATTCTGTGTTTTCATGTCACGATGCAACACTCTTCTAGGGTGGATACAAAACAGTCCTCTGGTAATATTTTGTGCTATTCGATACCTTTAATCCCAAGAAAATGTATCTTCAATTTTCTTCTTCCTCAAATCTTTGAGGTAATGAAAGAGTGTTCCATTTTCTGCGTATTTCATAACAAAATACTCACCTTTTTCAGACTTTGATGTTCCCAAAAAAACGAATAATATAAGGAGAATTCACTTTAGATAGTATTTCTGCCTCATTCAGGAATTCTATGTAATTTGGATCGTCTCCTTCTATAATAATAGTTTTCATAGCTACTTTCCCCAAAGTTTTAGATTTTGCCAAAAACACCTCACCACAGGCTCCTCTCCCTAACGGTTTAATAAATCTCAGGTCCTCTGGTAGGATTGCTATCATTGATTTTTCCTAGATAGAATTGATGGCAAATTTTGAGGGGTCTGGCGGTATTATGAGTTTATGAAAAGGCTGAATTGTTTGAATAATATATGTGAATTTGGGAGCATCATATTGTTTGATTGCATGAATCTATAAACACCAAAATCAAAAGAAAAACAACCAAAATTTACCACATTAGCCAATTGGTAAAACATAATTGGAATTTTATCTCCGAACTGCTCCATATAAAGCTGTCAATATGGGATAACTGGAATTTCCATTACAGTTTGGAAATATATCTTCTTTTAAGAGAATTCTTTAATATTGTTCAAAAGAGCAATGAGTTCCATTTTTTGAGTCGCTTGAGGAAGAAGAAGCTCATCTGCTTCATTGATGATTATCATCTTGATTGCAGAGACATCAATCTTGTTGATTTTGATATCAAAGATAACAGAAGCTGGTTTTTCGAAAACTATTTTCCTGCCTTCTTTGGCCTGAGGGGGATTCTTACCTGGTAAATGATGTTTCCAAATGAAATGATAATTAAGTTCCAGTTCTCGTTTATTAGATAGGCAAATCACTTATGGTTATTAAAGATTCTTCACTGATAAAAAATACCATTGTTTTACAAGAACCAGACTGAGCTTGAACAATTAAACCACATCCAATAATAATTTGGCATTGTACTCTTGAAGATACCTCCATATCCAAATCGAAAACAGACAGAATACTTATTGTGGAATTATCACAATGCATTATCCATTTAAGAGATCATACCTGCAAATGTTTGAAGTTCCTCTTTATAGCCTTCCGTAAATGTGAAACTGGCATTAACTTGGTGTATAAAAGAAGCTCCAGTATATCATTTTTAAATTCACAATATTTAAACAATCCACTCACAGAGAATTTTATCCAAAATAACGGTTGAATAAAAAATGAGTGAGATTGAGTTAAAGGAGAGGATTAGACAAGAGAATTTCCTCCCTATATCATTCAACATCGGTGTTTTGCAAAATACATTGATAGATATAATTGAAATGATCAAGAATAATCAGGCTGATGTGAATAATATGAAGGCTAGATTGGAACAAGAACAGGATCGGAATAGATATGGAGATCTTGCTTCAAATATATCTAGGCTCGAAAATGAAATGAAAGCAAAGAATAATGAACTGCAGAACTCTGTATTTGGCTTAAAAGATGATACTGACAGTTCAATACAGAATCTTAAAGTAATAATAGAGCAAAATAACATTAAAATAATGAATTTGGAAGGAAAAATAGGTGAAATGGGGAAAGAATTTGAAAACAAGCAAGATCAATTAATCAAAGCAGAAAAATCTATTGAAGTACTGTCTAGAAGGATTACAGAATTGGAAAACCACAGTGAAAATCCTGATCAATCAAAAAAAGATATCAAAGACAGTATTGATACAATCACATTTAGATTGTCTAATTTGGATCAAAAATATTCAAATCTTGAACAGAAAACTGCAAATTTGGAAGCATCTGATGTTGAATTAGATACTAAAATTACTAGGCTGAATGCAATAATTGAAAACAAACTAAAAACAAACCAAGACACAAGGCCTAACCAAGTATCTGTTGTAAAAGAAGTTGATAATGATACAAAGAATTTAGTGAGGCAAGATTCTTTAAGAATTGATGGCATTGAGAGTACATTGAATGATGTTTTTACCAATATTGATGGTTTAAAGAAACATTTCAATGAAGAGATGAAAGCCTACGCCAAACAATCAGATTTGACTATGTTCAATAATAGAAAGGATTCTCAAATCTCTGAGATAAAGACTAGTATTGATGATATAAGGAGCCAATTTGCTTCTTTCCAACAAGCATTAATAGATATGTCAAACAACACTCAACCACATAATGATAAAGTTTCAGAATCATATTCCCCGTCTATTCCGAATTTTATACTTGAACAGATACAAAAAGACATTGTTGGAATCAGAAAGATCAATGAGTCGCATTCATTGAGATTTGATTCTATAGAAGGAAAGTTATTGGTATTAGAAAACGATTTTGGTGTACATATCAATCAATCTCTTCAACAAAAGGCTCCCAAGAAATCTATTCAGACTGATCCATCTATCCGTATTGAACTTAATACACTTCAATCCAGAACAAATTCTCTAGATTCGCAGCTCAGGAGTATTATTGATAAAGTTGATTCTATTTATTCACAAATTGCAGATCACGATACAATTCTAAAGGATTCAAGGATTATGTTTTCTAGTATTCAAGATTCAATTAGAGATTTGAACAATAGAATATCCAAATTGAAGAACACTGAAAATTCCAATGAAAAGTCTAATATGTGTGAGAAAACAGAGATTAATACCAGATCAATTGATGATAATCTGAATGATATACCACCAATGACAATAAGACCCCCATCAGGATCAAGTTCCAGGTATCCAAGACAAAACAATAGCTCTCCAGTTCAAACTCAGCAAACCGATTACTCTGAAATGATTAAACAAATGCAACAAGACCTTTCCAATATGAATAATAGAATTAATGAGAATGAATCTGCCATATCTGAGAGAATTCATGGATTGAATGATTTAATACAGAATATTGCAAGCAGCCTTCATGACAGACCTGATAGAGAGATGATTGAAAGGTTATTTGAGAAGTTTAAATCAGCAATGGCAAATCTTGCGGCCACAATTAACAATAATGAAACAGACAAGAGATATGCTACACATGAAGATATAAAGAGACTCGAGAGCATGCTAAAGACAACAGCTCTTGAATGGGAAGAAGCAGCAGCAGCAAGGAAGAATATGAAATGCTTATCATGTGGAATGGGATATAAATCAGTGACAGGGTCTATACAGGATAATGAAACAATGACTATACTTGGTGCTGCTCCAATATCTCACGTTACTGATTCAATGAAACCAGGTTTTGTATACGGCTCAGATCATGAACTATATTATTCTTCATCGCCAAAAGGCAGATCCTTCTGTGTGACACCACGTAAATCACCCAGAAATAAATAACATATATATGCGCTCATTTAAATATAATTTTCTTATGTTTTTTCTCGAATTCAATCACCATATTATGCTCTTCTCGAATCCTTCTTATTACAGGATCAATACTCAAAAAATATTCGATTAATTCTTTGTCGGCCATATCCTGCGTAATACTAAGAGTAGATAATAGTATTTCTCTGATCTCATCTTTATTTTTTTTGCCATCTTTTCTGCTTCTATTTGTAAAAAGACAATTATATAATGAATTGAGATCTTCATCAAACTTAACAAGATCAAAACAAAATGATTCATGAGCACTTAAATAATTTTCATGGATTTGGCTCACCCTCTTTATCCTATCAGCAATATTTAAGTCGATTTCTTTATACTTTTGGATTCTGCTTTCTAGATTTGCACTCATCAGACAAATAACAATTTAGTCTTAACCATTAAAAACCAAAATGATGAAAGATGGTGAAATAAATCCAACATATATAAAAGAACTTTTTTTGGGTAGAAGACTGCTTCCGAATTCTGTTGTATGTGATATAATTACTAAGGGGATAGAAATACTTAAAGGTGAAAGCAATGTTATTAGAGTTCCAACACCAATAGTGATTGCAGGAGATATTCATGGTCAATTTTACGATTTAATTCATATTTTCGAGAAATTTGGTGATTTGCCAAAGGGAAGGTTTTTATTTTTAGGGGACTACGTTGACAGAGGAAATTTTTCATGTGAATGCATTTTTTATCTTATTGCTCTTAAAGTCTGTTATCCAGATAGAATATTCTTATTAAGAGGTAATCATGAAACAAGAATGCAAACATCAACTCATAGTACTAGACAAGAAGTAATTTCAAAATATGGAAATGACGTTTATAACATGCTTTTAACATTATTTGATGCGTTTCCATTCGCATCCATAGTCGGGGAAACTCTATTTTGTGCGCATGGAGGATTATCTCCAGATCTCAAATTGGTCAATGATTTGGATGATATAAGCCGATTTCATGAACCAATGTCAGGAAGTATTATACATGACATTCTATGGAGTGATCCTCATCCAGATTTTGATCAGATTTCCAACATAACTTTTGAAGCTAACACAAATCGGGGTTGTTCATATTTCTATTCATATCATGATGTATGTAGATTTCTGGAAATAAATCACCTGAAATCACTTGTGAGATCTCATTCAGTTGAGCCTCGAGGCTTTAAGCTTTTTAAAAAGAAAGACCAAATCCTACCTTCTGTGATTTCTTTGTTCTCTGCTCCTCACTATGCAGGAGTATATGATAATAAGGGGGCAGTATTGTATTTTGATGGAAAGAATGCCCATATTGTTCAGTTTGATGCATCTCCCCAACCTTTTGTTTTACCCAAGTCCATGGATTTAATGGATGTTTTATTGCCTGTTACAATAGACCATATTACTGATATGTGGTTGAATATTTGGAAACATGTGAAAGATGAGAGTCCAGAAGTCAACTGGGATAAAAAATTTACTGCTTTGTCTAGAATATGCTCATCAGTCTCATCAATTAGAAAAGAATCTGAAGAATCATTGCTACTCTCCAATGACTCAATCGAAGATATGCCAAAGAAAGAAAACGATTTTGCAGGGAAAGAATTTGTTCATGATTTCTCTGATACAGGTCTGTTTTATGATCAGCTATAAATATTAATTAATATTAAGGTGTTTTTGTTTCATTTTCGATATCTGCAAATGTTGGTCTGAGTACTCTCACACTCTTTTTTCTTGTCCAAATCTGGCTGGGAAATAGAGATGTAATTGTTTTTGGACATCCAACTGAGCACTTTAAAAACTTGCAACAACAAACATTTTCGGGTAATTGCTTAAAAATTGGGTGGTTAAGCAATTGAGAAGCCGTTGGTCTTGAGCTTGGAACCATTTTCAAAATGTCGCCAAGAAATGAAGCAACACTCCTATTCAATGATGATGGATAAATTATACTACCTGCCATTATTGACCTTTCTAGACCATCAATATTATATGCTATCCATGGTGTTTTTCCAGTTGCCATAATAAAAAAGGTTACACCGAGAGCCCAAATATCTGCTTCAAATGGATTAAATGGCCTTTTTCGAACAATCTCTGGAGCCATTGTGATTGGGGAACCTAAATATGCATTAGATAGAGCACCAGTTATACTTTGACGACTTAAACCAAAATCCGCCAATCTAGGGCGCCCAAAAGAGTCTATCAAAATATTAGCAGGCTTAATATCTCTGTGTGAAATCCCCTTCTCGTGACAAAATGCTAAGCCAGAAATAATTTGAATAAATAATTTCAATAAGCACGGCATCGGAACAGGGCCTCTTTCCTCAATAACTTCTTTCATGCTCCCTCCTGGACAATACTCAAGAACAATAAATAGCAAACTTTTATCTATCCAAAAATCATATAATTTAATAACATTTACATGACATAGGTTCATTAAAGCAGAAACTTCTTGATCATCTGTATCAATTAGAACACTCAATCTTGATCTTCGAGGAATTATTTTCACAGCAAATTGTTCATTATACTTCTCACTATTAACTAAATAAACATCCCCATAAGACCCTGAACCAAGAGGCTTCACATATTGATACTGATGTTGCCTCAATATATCATTGACTTCATCGTTCATAATGAAAATCTTGAATGAAAAACCCGATGATTTTTAATTCAAAATGTCACTTTCTTTCAAATGTAAACATATCAATAAAATTGACTCAAAGTCGATAAAAAACCGTATTTTTTGAGAGAAACCTTCAAAATTACAAAACGATTATTTTTCTATCAATTATCATATTTACTCGCTAAAATATGTCTTATCCTCACCAATATGGGCCCAATCCTTATCCTAATGTTCCCCAAAACGCCAGAATTACTAGTGGAACGTATAATAATATTCAACCAAATTATATGGCTCCTACACCATATCCTAATTTTGGAATGAGCTCTGGTCAGAATTTGACAATTAATACCGGCCCTAAAATGGGTCCAATAGCAAGAGGTCCCATTCCAGGGTTTGTGTCTGTCGCTGAACCTCCTACTATGGCCTATGTTCCACCCCCAAGGCAACCACTTAAGTTTGAGTTTCGACCCGTTAACCAAAATACGTATGCCAATTTGTATTCTATTATTCAAACAGTCGATATTCTTCAGGATGAGTATTCCAATGGAAGTATTTCCGAAAGTGATCTTGACTCCAAAATGTCAATTCTGAAGCAGCAGTATTTGGTTATGAAACAAGTTGCTGGATTCAGCGACCAAAATGTTCGTGATTTCGCTGAAGAATGTGGATTAGAATGCTTTTTAGCCCTGAAGATCCTCGCACCCGAACAAAAGGCTACCGTTCAGCCTAGTATGGTGGCAAGCCTTCAAGATGCTAGTGAGTTTGGACAGGCATATGTTAATTTGATTAATAACGTAGATATAGGGCCATACAATATGGACAAAGTGAGACTTGCTTTCAATGATTTCCGTTTCCCATTAGAAAGACTTGGGTACTTGAATAAATCAATGAATATAAGATCAAAGGTTCAGTATTGGAGTGAGTTTTTCGCAAGAATGCATCCATCGGATATTGTCTCCCCTCCCGATATCAAGAGATACAGAGATGATATGTCCAATATATACGAGACTGTTAAAACCCTCTAGTAGTAAACTTCTCAAACGCCACTTTTATGTGCGAAGCAAAAAAGCTGTTACCAGAGGATCTCCTTAATATGATACAGCATCGCAGTACAAGGAGCGTCAACTTGCGATTTGTCAAGAAACTTCATTATTTGCTGTCTTATGTTAATGCTTCTCCTGAACTTGAACAAACATGTGGATTGGGGTGGATAAATGACGATGAATTTCGCATTAACAAAAAAATATTATGTGAATTGCTTGACATTAGATTAAATTCATTGAATGTGAACCTCAAAAAACTACAATTCAATCAGACACAATCAAATCGAGAAGGGTGGACTTGTTGGAAGCGAAACGGATTTAATAGAAGAGATGCCTCACTATTAGCATATAATTCGGGGAATGATGGAGAAAATGAAAATTTTAGCTCTGATAACAATTTGCTATATGAACAAATCAAGCCAAGCATTTATAATATATCATTTAAAATCGGATGTTTTATGAAAGAAAGGCATAATTCATTTGTATGCACTGTGGTTAATTTATGGCATGAGATAATACAAACTGAAAATACTGTTTCCATTTCGGGAACCTTTTATATTCCTCGCCAAGCCCAAAGAATCAAACTTGAGAAACAACCATTTTGCAATGCATATGAGATTGTTAAATCTATCATTTGTCCTCCAAAATCAAATTTAATAACATTCGAGCACATGTTTAGATTCCATTCAATGTTTGGTCCAGAATCCACGCAGATGATTAAGATTCAACAATTATTAGATGTTTCGGCATCCAATGGATACTGGTTATATTTTGGTTATCATTACGACGAACTTATCAAGTATGTTGATGTTTTTGCTTGCTTTGATGACAAAGAACCCAATTGTCTTATACTACACTCCCCAGAAGGACAAAGGAAAGTATGGAATCTCCCAGATGTTGATTCAAACAGCGATTACCTTATAGATGACCAAGGAATGAGTGTGAAAGATTGGAGTTCATACTTCAAGAAGTATCCATTGGTTAAGATAGATGCATCCGTTTAATTTTTATGGACAAAACAAAAGAAATAAATGTTAAGAATTCTCTATCTAGTTTTGATATTCATGGAATATGCAATTATATTAAGAGCGGAAAAGCTTCCAAGATAGTTGTTTTAACTGGAGCAGGAATATCATGCTCAGCTGGGATTCCTGATTTTCGATCAATTAACACTGGTCTTTACTCAAATTTACAAAAATATAATCTTTCAAAGCCCTCTGATATATTTGATATTAATTATTTTGTCAAAGACCCTGCTCCTTTTTTCGATTTATGTCCATCTCTTCTTCCTGGAAAATATCAGCCAACATTTATACATTATTTTTGTTCTTATTTAGCGCGAATTGGATTGTTACACAGGCACTATACTCAGAATATTGATGGCCTAGAAAGAATTGCTGGTGTACCAAATGAACTTTTAGTTGAAGCCCATGGTAGTTTCTATTCAGCACATTGTCATTTATGTAAGAGGGAGTATTCATACAATGAAATCAGAGATAGGATTGATGGAACCGTTCTTCATTGTGATGACCCTGGTTGTGAAGGATTCATTAAACCAGATATTGTATTCTTTCACGAACAACTCCCTAAGAGATTTGATATTCTTTCAAGGACAGATTTAAGAGCATGCGATTTGCTTATTATTATAGGAACATCTCTCAAAGTACAACCATTCGGATCCCTTCCTGGAGTTGTATCAGATGATATTCCAAGAGTTTTAATTAACAATGAAAAAGTAGCATCATATTATGAAGAACAAATTGATATCGGAGGATCTATTAACATTGTGCTTCCTCCAAATCATCGGTCACTTCTTAGATATGATCACTCATCAAACAAAAGGGATGTTTTTATTGGAGGAGACTGTCAAAATGCTATTATTGAGATTTCTAAGGAACTTGGATGGTATGAAGAGATTTCGAAGATGATGAATAAATAAATCATGTCACCCCTTTTTACAGTGCAAAAACTAGTTACGATTTATTTCTTGATATGAGATGAATTAGCAGTTATGCACCATCATCTGCCAAATACTATCTGCAAGAATATTATTTCAATTTTAAATTAAATGTATTGTGAAAACTTTTAGGATGTCATTTATGGTGTTTTTAGTAAATAAATGAATTGAATTATCCATTTCTCACCATAACCATATCCTCCATATAGATTTGTGCCTAAACTCCTATATTCATTAATCTTACCCAGCAATATATTTCCCAATCTATCCTTGATTGTCCTCCAATTTAAACTCCCCCAAATCATATATTCATCAAATCTAGAATATCTTTTCTCAAAAATTGTTTTTCTTGTGATTTATCCTGTTTTCTCCATCAATTTTCCCTTCAGAACCAGTACTTGATAACATTTTCAAAAAAATCTAATGAATATGGTTTTAATCCCCTTCTAATTTATTGTCCTCCTTTGCTCTTGAGGAATTCAATAATATTCGATTTTATTTTCTTATCATTTTCGTCATAATATTCATCATCATATTCATCATCATTTCCTCCTAGTTCAATTGCTAACCCCAATGGTGTTTTCCCATCCTTATTTTTTTCATTTATATCAGCTTTTTGATTAACTAGATATTCAACAACACTAAGATGACCATTGTCAGCAGCAAAATGAAGAGGAGTCCAATCATCATTAGTTTTTGCATTTATATCAGTTTTTTGATTAACAAGATATTCAACAACACTAAGATGGCCATTTTCAGCAGCATAATGAAGAGGAGTCCAATCAAATATAAAAACTCAACATCATCATTTTTTGCATTTATATCAGCTTTTTGATTAATTAGATATTCAACAACACTAAGATGACCATCTTCAGCAGTAAAATGAAGAGGAGTCCTATTAAATTAAAAAACTCAGCACTTCTAGTTTTTGAATTAACATCAGCTTTTTGATTAACTAGATATTCAACAACACTAAGATGACCTTTTTGAGCAGCTAAATGAAGAGGAGTCTTATCATAACAATTCTTTGAATCTATATCAGCTTTTTGATTAACTAGATATTCAACAACACTAAGATGACCATTAGAAGAAGCATAATGAAGAGGAGCCCAACCATCTTTATCTTTTGAATTTATATTAGCTTTTTGATTAACTAGATATTCAACAACACTAAGATTACCATTAGAAGCAGCCCAATGAAGGGGAGTCATATCAAATATAAAAACTCAACACTTGTATTTTTTGCATTTATATCAGCTTTTTGATTAACTAGATATTCAACAACACTAAGATGACCATATTGAGCAGCTAAATGAAGAGGAGTGTCATTAAATAAAAAAATTATACATCACTATCTTTTGCATTTATATCAGCTTTTTGATTAACAAGATATTCAACAACACTATGATGACCATTATCAGCAGCCCAATGAAGAGGAGTCTCATTAAATATAAAAACTCAACACTTATATTTTTGGCATTTATATCAGCTTTTTGATTAACTAGATATTTAACAACACTAAGATGGCCATTTTGAGCAGCATAATGTAAAGGAGTGTTATCAGATCTCACTTTTGAATAAAAATCAGCTCCAATTTCAATCAAGAAAACTAACAATGGTAGGTGGGAAAACTCAGATGCTAAACAAACAAGATTTGGTGTTACTGATTGTTGTCCTTGACATAAATGGAAGAGATCAAAAGAACCACCACAGACAACCATTGAAAATACTTTATCATTGATCTCAAATCCTTTCATTAACAAATGCTTAAAACACTTGACTGAGCCAAAAAATCCAGCAAAGGATAACAAATCAAGATACTCTGGCCTAACACTCCACTCAAAGGGACTCCATTTAGCTTTTTGATTTAAATTATTGAAAATAACTACTTCTTCAAACACATCATACTTAAGATAATACTCAATACTTGAAGGTAAAAAACCATATCTGATATATTGATCAATAATATTTTCATTCTCAAAGACTGATTCATCAATTCTATATGGTTTGGATTTGCTTTTAATGAAACTATCAAAACCATTGATCTCTTTCCGAAAATAATAACTCATCAAGAAAGTTTCTCTGCTTTTCAAAAAAGGTTCAATTTCTCCAAATACCAAAATACCTACCTTGTGCAATCGATAAATCAAAACTGGACACTCTTTAGATTTTTCTAATAGTTTTCGCCTGAAATCAGGGATCTGGCAATACTTAACAGATAAACTCACTACTTTTTCAAGTTGATGAGGCCGAATCTTTGGCAACATAACAATTCTATCGACACAAAACTCCATATCATCAATAATAATATCATTTCCTTCTCCAAAAAGAAAATCCTCAAATGAAATCTTCTCTTCCATCTGACAAAAAAATGACATTTTTTAATATCAAATATTCAATCTGCTAGAAAAACAAATGGAAGGTTTCTTCAGAGTATTCATAGCCGAAGTGAACCACCACATCCGGGAAAGATTAGATTTGAGAACAAAAAAGTGAGATAAAGAAAAGGTCCCCAAATTCACATGAATAGATTTCCCTTTTGAATAATGGTTTGATCAAACTCGGAATAAGTAGATTGTCTAAGGTATCTGAACAACTCAAATATTCCAGAATCCGAATAACATTAGGATTCCTTCTGTCTTTGGAGTTTTTTGAATTATCAAATAATCCAAGAAATCTTAGAAACACTCTTGTGAAAAGGTCCTTCCAAAAACAAAGTTATATTTTTTAATCAATCATGAAATCCATTTTTTCAGAAGATGAGTCTAATGATTTACCCATCCTTTTGAATCTAAATAATCCACAATTTCATGATTTCCTGATTCAGAAGCATAATGAAGAGCAGTAAACCCATCGGAATCTTTGATATTGACATCTGCACCATTTTGAACCAGATGTTTAACAATATCAATATGGCCTTCATTTGCAGCAATATGAAGCGGTGTTAAAATATGACAGTCCTTGGAATTAATATCAGATCCATGAGATACAAGAACTTTAACAATATCAATGTAACCTTCATAAGAAGCAATGTGAAGTGGGGTACTATCATTTTCATCCTTAATATTAACATCTTCACCTTGTCCAATAAGAAACTCGACAATATCAATGTGTCCTTTGAGGGAAGCTACATGAATTGCTTTATCATTTTGGGAGTCCTTTGTATGAATACTAGCCCCTTGAGAAACAAGATATTCTACAACACTCAGGTGTCCATTTTCTGCAGCAAGGAACAATGGGGTGCATTTTTCGGAATCAATTACTTCTTGATTGGCACCATGATTAACCAAGTACTCAACAATACTCAAATTCCCTTCAATCGATGCAAAATGAAGAGGTGTAGATTTTTTAATATCAACAGAATGAATATCTGCCCCATGAAGAACAAGGAAATCCACGATGTTAAGGTTTTTTTTCTGTGATGCATAATGAAGGGGTGTACATCCCCTTTTATTCTTTGCGTTAATATCAAGTCCTCGAGTTAATAGATATGATATAGTTTTAATATTACCTTGCTGTGAAGCATAGTGAAGAGCTGTATTATTAATAAATCCCTTTGTATTAATATCATTACCACTTGATACAAGAAATTCAATTACATTCAAGTGCCCTCCTAATGCTGCTGTATGAAGTGCTTGACATCCATGTTTATTCTTCATGTGTATATTTGCTCCATTTTTAACCAGGATTTCTACAATATCTAGATAGCCACCTTGAGAAGCAAGGAATAAAGGTGAATAGCCTTTAGAATCTTTTTCGTTGATATCTAAACCCTGTTCAATAAGGTATTCAACAATTCTTAAATGACCTTCATGTGATGCAATACCAAGAGAATTACATTGATCATTGTTTTTATCAAATATATTCGCTCCTTTTTGAACTAACAATTTCAAAGCTTCCAAATGGCCCCGGTGTGCAGCAAAAAGCAAAGGGGTAAACCCATCTCGATTATTTGAAGTAATATCAGCTCCATGTTGAATCAAATATTCAATAACATTAATATGGCCATATGAGGAGGCAAAATGAAGAGCTGTTAGACCATCTTTGTTAGTCGTATTTAAATCAACTCCTTGTTCGATAAGATATTTTACAATGTTTAAGTGGCCTTTCTGAGAAGCATAGAAAAGGGGAGGTGCATTATCATAGCTCAAGGCATTTAGATCCGCTCCTTGTTCAGAAAAATATTGAACCAAAGAGAGATTGCCCTCTTTTGATGCAATATGTAAAGCTTGACAGCCATCCCTGATCGTGGCTTTCATATCTGCTCCCTTTTGGACAAGATTCTCTACAACAACGACATTGTTCTTCAAAGAAGCCAAATGGAGAGGTGTCCAACTATTCTTTCCCTTTAAATTAACGTTTATCCCTTTTTCGGCAAGATATTTAACAACCTTTGGATTTCCATTTGTTGTTGCATAATGTACAGCATTGAAACCACAAAGAGTAATGGCATTAATATCCGCCCCATGTTCCATAAGGTACTCAATAACAGTCAAAATACCTTTTTGAGATGAAAAATGAAGAGGAGAAAAGTCGCCAAATTGCTTTGAATTCACATCTACTCCATGAGAAACTAAATACTCAATCACCCTCACGTTGCATTCTTTTGAAGCTAAAAGAAGTGCAGAAGGCCCATATTTTTCTTGGAATTGATCACATGCCATCTTTTCAATACAATACATAAGGATGGGCATATGATTGAACTCGGCTGATGCTTCAAAAGCTCGAGATAGATCACATGGTGTGAATTTACAAATGTGTAATAGTTCAGTGCTCCCACTACAAGAAATCATGGATATCACATGATTCTCAAGGGGAAAACCATTCATCATGAGGTATTTGAAACATCGAATTGAACCAAAAAATCCACAAAATGATAATATATCTTTGAATTTTGGCTCTCTGCTCCATTCGAATGGACTCCATCTGATAGATATATCATTAGAACCTAACAATGAATCAAAAATTGAATGGAAATCATCAAAATTATCGTATTTAAGGCAATATTCTAGTGTGGCAGGCATAAAACCGAATTTAATCATTTGTTCAACATTCTCAGAGTTTTCAAATAGATTTTTATCATAGAATTCAGGCTTTTCTTTTTTTGAAATGTACTCATCTATTGTTCCGATTTCTTTCCAGAAATACAAACAAGGGATACATGATTTGTTAAGCCTTAATAAAGGCTCTATTTCATTGAAACTATAAATATTATGTTTAAACATTCGATAAAGCAAAACAGGGCACATTTCAACAGATTTTTCAAGGAATGTTTCCCGAAATTCCTCATTTTTACAAAACTGAAAACAAAGATGAGTTGCTTTATCAATTAAAAAGGGACGAATAGATGGAAGCTGATTCATTTTTAATACACAAAAGTCAATATCACTAATGATTTTTATCTCACTAGCTAAAACATCTCCTAAAAGGGTTTGTTCGAACAGTTTCAGTTCTTCCATTATTTTAAATAAAAATTTTCAAATAAATTTCTCACAAATGGTTCCGATTTTATCAGATAGTAAAATTAATATTATTTTCTTTTAAGAGTGGTAGATTTCAAATAGTCAACAGACACATCCTGTATCCAAGGTTGGAGATACATTGAATAAGAATTAGGAAGTTCGGGTATATCAATCCCTTTGGTAAAAAGAAGGGCTTCATTTTCAATAAAAGCATATGGATCATTGATGAATGAATCAGTGGCAAGAATTTGATCTTTTGAAAAGACAGCTTCTTCCAATATTTCTTTAATTGGAGCAAACTCCACTGAAACAGGTGAAAACTGTGGCATATTTTCATTAGACATAACTGGATAATGAATAGAAAACATTTGTTGGGATGATGGAAATGAAAGAGAAAAAACCAATGGACTTATGGGCTCAAGTACTTTTTTAAGCAAAGATCCAATTGAATCTATCCGAAATGAATCTACACCTAAAATTGACTTCAGAATATTATCTGATTTAACTTCTCCGCCGTTGTTTAAGGATTTGCTGTCAATATGAGAAAATATTTTCAGTGCAATCTCGGATTCGGTGGAAAATTGCGTCCCCATGAATTTTTGCAAAGAAGAAGACAATAATATAAGTGGAAATTTCCATTGGCACTCAACATTAATGCTGGATTCGGTAGGATTCTCAAATACGGCAGTAATCAAATCAATATTGCTATCTTGCGAATCAAAAGTAAACTTGTGCAAACCACATGATGCAGTAACACATTTAAAGAGGGAACAAAGTGGAGTTCTCTTAGAATAAAGAAAAAAATCAAAAGAATGGCCATTCCTTTTGTTGGGCTCAATTTTCCCCAGTATTTGAGTTCTTTTCACTTCTTTTATATATGGAATAGAAGACAATTGATCATTGTCAATAACAGGCTGAGATCTAATAAAAGTGGTCAATTCTTGATCAATGGATATCAGTTTCTCAAGAGATTTTTTATATTTTCCTAATTCTTCAGCGTATTCAGGATCTTCTCGCACCCAATTTGAAGAAAAAATCTCATGAAATAGAGAACTTATGGAAACACGATTATTCATTTATTCAAGTTTTTTATCATGACTGGACATCTTGATTAAACATCTTTGATAGATATTGTTACAAATACCCCAATTGAATCCGGATCAAGCTCTCATGAACAATGAGAATGGAAGAAGCTATACCAGGGATTCTTTCCAATGGACAAATCGAACGATTATTGATATATATCAACAAATTATTACACCTTTATGGTTATTTGATTAAAAAAGGAGATTACAGTACATCACCTTCCCTATTTGTATTTTTCAAAGAAAAAATGCAAAATTTCTATTGAATGAACGGACGGATTGAATCAATTTGTTCTCATTTTTTTATGAGTAATTCGCCCAAAACATGCTTAATTGAAATGCGTGCACGTGGACAAAATCCAAATATCTCTTTGGGCCAATATTTAATATATATTGCTCCAGTAGAAACTACTGGATCCATGGAACCAGTTGAAGCGAATGGTTTTTGCTTATTGTATTCATTTGAGGCAAAAATTAAAGGCACAGAACCAGACAATCAAATCATATATGAGACAAAATCAATGGATTTATTCCTAGTTACCCTCTCAAAGCGATATAAACTGTATCTTTCAAAAGCACCATATTCTAATTCATATATTGACATTTTAGAATTCAACCCATTTGATATCATGAATTTAGGAACAAAAGATATTGTCTTTAATAATTCAGAAATAGAAACACAGATTTCATTTATCCCTAACTTTTCTGATGGATGCTGCAGATTATAAAAAACCTTTAATTTGTTATACATAATAAATGCAGGATTAGCAGGGGATTAGTCATCCTGGACCAGGTTCGAGATTTGGTAATACGTGGATAGTCGAAATTTGATCCATCAACACGTATCCATAAGTAGCACTGGTTCACAACAGTTGCTGGACCTGGAAAGTTTGGTTTGTATGAATTTGATGTCTCACCAATTGAATACCAAAAATGGGTAGTGCCACTTGATCCATCTAGAAGTGTATTTGTATTTGATGAAAGAACCAATCCACCCCAGTACATCCCATCCCAATCAATGTGTATCGGTGTGTATCCTTCAGCAGTTTTCCCAGTAACCTCGGGATTGTTCATTGGTAACTTGGCTTGCCTCCATCTATTATACCCTGTTTTTTCAGGATACTCCAATAAGAATTCATAAACACCATCAACCTTAAAGCTTGCGTTCAATTTATTCAATATACTATACTTCTTTGTGCCAATTGTGTAAAGAGCTTCACTTCTGCTACTGAAATAAACAGATCCAGCAGAATTATGATAAAAAATCTTTAGCCATGCTGCATCATAGGCATACTTGATAACATGGTGACTCTCAAGGGACCCGACGAAAGTTGCCAATAAAAACATTATGTAGGAAACGATTATTATGTAAATCCCTGTGACGATTATTTTGGATCAAACATTCGATACATGGAAGAAGAGTATCCAAGTTACAAATTGATTGTAATGGGCGACCCAGGAACAGGAAAAACGTCAATAATACACAGATATGTTCATGAAAAATTCGAATCCAATGTTGCTACTACAGTTGGAGTTTCAAATCTTCATTCGATTGTGAAAGTTGGGAAAATGACAGTTGACCTAAAAATATGGGATACTGCAGGACAGGAACAGTACTCATCTTTGATTCCGATGTTTTCTCGAGATTCAAATGTCTGTTTGATGGTAGCCGATTTTACTAGACCAGATACAATTAACCATCTTGATCTTTGGATAGAAAGGCTTCATAAAAACGGAGAAGATCCTCCTATAATAGTTGCAGTCAATAAGACTGATTTGCCAGGACCGCGACCAATTGAATCTCTTCGAACAGAGCTCAGCACAAAGTTCAAATCTGTTTTATTTGTGTCTGCTGCTACAGGGTCCTTTATTAACGAGCTATTTCAATCAGCTGCAAAATTGGCTATTGAATTTAAGAATGCCAAACTCATGGAATCGGGTCTTCCAATAACCAATATAAATGGAAGTGGAGGTTGCTGCTAGATTTCTAATAAATATACCTATCTTTTTTCATTTTCATTAATGCCATTTTTTAAACGCGTCGAGACATCTGATCGAACAATCTCCACAAATCAACCTCCATCATGCACTAGATATTGTAATAATAAAATAGTCAATAGCAAATACACTATCTGGACATTTCTTCCATTCATTTTTTTTGCTCACATCAAAAGGTTCATGAACTCGTATTTTATTCTTATTGGGATTCTTCAATTATGGGATGCCGTATCTCCAGTTAATCCTCTCACAACATGGGCTCCAATTTGTTTAATATTCATGGTAGCATTTATTCGAGAGGGAATAGATGATTATATTCAACACAAGCAGGATGAAGAGATTAATGGGAGGATTTTCAAAATTATTAGGGAAAAAAAATTGGTTAACATTCCATCTGAAGAAATCATCCCTGGAGATATTGTTGTTCTTGAAAGAAATCAAGAATCACCTTGCGATTTGGCTGTAGTTTATACGAGCAATCATGAAGGGTCTTGTTGTATCGAAACAGCAAATCTGGATGGAGAAACGAATTTGAAAGAAAGGAGAGCGCTGATCCAAACTCAAGAATTAGGTCCTGAGACAATACAAAGTAACATAATAACTATTAAATGTTCCTCACCTAACGCAGAATTATACAAATTTGATTCGAATTTATATATTGAAGACTTGGATTCACAAGTTTTTCCCTTATCTGAATATCAATTAATACAACAGGGAGTTTTTCTGAGAAATGCAAGCTTTATTTATGGTATTGCTTGCTATACTGGCAAAGAAACAAAAATGGGACTGAATTCAGAATGTCCTCCTATAAAATGGACGCAAATTGAGAAATTCTTGAATAAGGTGTCTATTTGTATTTTTCTTGCACAAATACTTTTGGCAACTATAAATGGCTATGTCGGAAATACTATGATTGAATATCATTCTAAGCATAGCTATTATCTTCATCTTGATCTTGATACAAGTATACAACCAAAATATCAATGGATTATTATGTATATTCGTTCATATTTACTAACTTCTGTAATGATACCTGTTTCGCTTAAAGTAACAATTGATGTCTGCAAATATGTTTATGCTCTTTGGATCAAGAATGATGCAAAAATTTTAGATCCTATAACTCATTGTAGAACAAAGGTTAATAATACCAGTGTAATCGAAGATTTAGGAGCCATTGAATACATTTTTACTGATAAAACTGGTACACTTACTGAAAACGAAATGAAATTGAAAAAAATTTGTGTTCAAACCAATAATTATGGGCATTCAATGGATGCTGATGATATATTTAATGACAGGCAATTCAAAGATGATCTCATAAGGAAAGATCCAACTGTTATTATAGCAACCATTATTCTTTCTTTGTGTCATTCACTGACATTTATTCAAAACAAACAGAATGTTACATTTGAAGGTGTATCACCTGAAGAAATTGCATTTTTAAATGGTTTAGAAAATCTTAAGATTAAAGTGAGGTTTATTCCTTCGTCAAGAACGTATTCTATATCAATGGAGCATTATAATATCCCTCCAATTTTTTTCAATGTAATTCAAATACTTCCTTTTTCATATAAAAGGAAACTAATGAGTGTTTTGGTAAAGGATGTCTCAACAGGTGACTTTCTTTTATTAACAAAAGGAGCTCATGAAAAAGTATTCGATTCTTGCGATAATACTTATGAAGAGTTTCCAAATCAAGTTGAACAGATATCAAGTCAAGGATTAAGAGTCATGGCCTTATCCTATAAAAAAGTTGATTTGGATGAGTATAATAGATTTCAAACTGATTTTCAGCAAGCATCACAATCTATGGAAAATCGGAATGAAATTATTGATGATGTTTTTATTAGTTTTGAAGAGGGCCAAACTTTGATTGGTATTACTGCTATCGAAGATAAATTACAAAATGAGGTCCCTGAGACTATCGAAATGCTAAGGGAAGCTGGAATAAAAATTTGGATGGTAACTGGGGATTTGATGAATACTGCAATTAAAATTGCTAAAACCACAAAATTGGTTTCGAATGATGGACCTCTCATTCATTTAACGAGCAGAACCATAGATACTGATGTTCCTACAGTATTAAAGGAGGTTTTAGAGTATGTTAATTCTATTGATAAACCATTTTATCTGGTAATTGATGGATCATCTCCTCTAACATCAGAATATCTGAACCAATATGTTAATGATTTTGGAGTATTGGCTTCAAAAGCCAAATGTGTAATTTGTGCAAGAACAATGCCAAAACAAAAAGCTCTTTATGTAGAATCTATTAAAAGGATGGGATTTACAACAATGTCAATAGGAGATGGAGGTAATGATGTTACAATGCTTAGAACGGCACATATTGGTATTGGTATAGCTGGTAAAGAAGGCCGACAAGCAGCAATTGCATCAGATTTTGCCATTAATCGTTTCTCTTTTGTTAAAAGACTGGTATTGATTCATGGAAGATATGCATTTTATCGAACATCATGGCTTACACAGTTTTGCTTCTACAAGTCTATTTTATTAGCCCTCTTACAGGTAATGTATATGCTTTATAATGGGTTTTCCGCTGTTTCATTTTTTGCAGATTTCAATTTGATGTCATATAATGCAATTTTCACCCTCCTCCCAGTATTATTTTTCTTGTTAGATAAAGATGTTGATGAAGTTACTGTTTACCTCCATCCATACATATATTGTGATACCAGAACCGGGGCCTTTTTAAATATTAGAACAGTATTTTGGTGGATAGTACGATCCATTTTTCAAGCCCTTGTCATTGTCGGGATTAACCATATAGTGTTTACATCAGACTTTATGGATCCGCTTGATGGAACCCCATCGAATCTTGCTGAGGTTCAACAAGTTACATATTCTTCTTTGATTCTCATTGTGTTAATTACTACTACATTTGACACACAGAATTTTACTTCTCTTAACTTCATCTTTATATGGGGAAACTGGGTTTTATATCATATTATTACGACCATTGCAAATGGCATGTATAAGCTCTCAATAACACGAGAGGTTTATCTTGTAATGTGGAGGCTTTTATCTAGTCCCAATATGTGGGTGATAATTTTTTCACATTCATTAGCATCAACTTTACCAATAATGTATATTCAGGCACTATTTGCTTCTTACGTACCAAGCAACACACAAGTACTACGGTACTATGAAGTTACGAAACTATCCAGGTTTGAACCCATTTACCTTATTGATCTTTCTAAATACCCCGAAGGATTCGATGGGAACTCTGTCAATAAAATCCAGGGACCAACAATTTGGGAGACAACTCATAATATTTGCTCTCCTTTATGCGCCTGTTGCGCTCAGGGAGTGTCATATTATTAAATGTTTTTTATATATTTAGCTTTTTCGAAATCATCTTTTAGTGATTATTTCGATGGATACAGCCAATCTCCTCAAACAATAATCAATAGCAGGATAACTCCTACAAGTTCTCAAGTATATTTAAAACTATGCATGTTTAGAGAGTTGAAGCAAACAAATGCAAATGGTGGAGCAATTTATATGAGTTCCAACTCTATTTTGCGGGTTTTAATCGAAGAATCATCATTTGATAGGTGCTTTGTAGCAACAAAATTCAGTGGTGGGGCAATTTACAGCCAGATTAACCAAGGAAAAATGGTGTTGACAAAGGTTTGTTCACATGAATGTGGAAACGGAGCATTATCAACAACAGGAAATGGACTTTTTTCGTGTGTATATTCACTAGAATGCAAATTTATGCAAACCACAATTATTAGATCCTATTTTTTGGAAATATATAATAACTATCACGTAACAATATTTTATAACGGTATTACAATTATTTCAAATAACAACATATCGAACAACTATGCACATCACGGTTGTGGAGTTACATATTCGAACCCCACAAAAACAACACTATCATATTCATCAATAGCGAATAACATAGCTAGACATTCAATATCCCTCTACTTTGATGGAGGATCGAACACAGTTGATCACACAAACCTGATAAACAACACCCAGCAAACCACATACTACGGAATAATCAGACAAGGATACTTATATTCAACCAGTTCAAGCTTCAACTACTGTACAGTGTTCAAAAACTTAAAATCACCCCTCATAGCTATCTACTCAGGATCAATGACATTCACATATTGCAACATGGATAACACCCCATCCCCAGCAAAATACACAAGCTGTTCATCAGTGTTCCATCTTAACCCAATGAACCACTACGCTTCATACTTGTGTAACCAAGTGTCTTTCACCAAGACTACCACATACCGCCCCAGGTTTATAATGGCGATACTTTTCTTGTTTTGAAAAAGATACAGAAACGATCAATAAACTTCAGATTTTCCAAACAGACCTCTCAATATTTATTTGAAAAATTCTTTAAAACCGTTGGTACTATTTTGTGATGGGACTGATCAAGCACTTCTTTGTCATTAATTCTCGCGGAAATCCTATTGCAGTTCGATCATTTCTTGAAGAAAAGACGCAAGATATTATTGAAGCATTTTTCCAAAGGATTGTTGATGATCCACCACCACCACCAGTTTTTAGAGTCGATGGTTTGAATTATGCTTTTATTATATACAATAATCTGTATTTTGTTTTAGCGACACCAGATTCAATGTCTCCTGTTGTTCTTATTGAGTTATTGCGAAGACTTACCACTGTTTTGGCAGATTATATTGGAAAATGCACTGAAACGGCCATGCAGAAGAGTTTAGCACTTGTTTATGAAGTTGTGGATGAAGTCTTGAGTTTTGGCTGCCCACAAGCAACCGATGCATCATCTTTATTACATCTTGTTCATAATACTGTTCTATATGATCAGAACTTCCTCACCGAGTTTATTCAAACGGAATTGTTCCCCGGAGAAGGATTTAATAGACCATTGGCTCTCCCAATTGAGCAGAGAACCAAGTCTAATAATGAAGTTTTCCTGGTAATAAGTGAGAAAGTATCAATGACTTTGACATCCTCTAATCAGATTATTCAAAGTGTGATTTCTGGTATGGCATACATTAAGTCTTTCCTTCAAGGCCAGCCATCTGTAATGATTCAATTCGATCCACAAATGTATGTTACAGGAAGGGCAATGCCTCAAAACCTCATGCTTAAGTTTGATGATGTGACATTTGCACCATTTGTTGTGGCTGGTAGCTTTGATTCAGATAGAAGTATTACTCTTGCTCCACCAGATGGTTCAACAAATATTATGTCATATCGTACAACACGTAACATTAACCCACCATTCACATTTAGTGCTGTTTTTGAGAATAAGCAAACAAAAGTTATTGTTGTCAGAGTGTCAATACAGTCAACTTTCGCTACCGAGGTTATTGCAACTGATGTTGCCATTAGATTCCAGTGCCCAGTTGAGATTTCCAATGCCAGCTGCGAGCTTCCTTCTAGTGTTCAAGACACACAATCTAGTGAATTTGATTCCAAAAATAGACAAGTTATTTGGAAATTGTCTAAATTCCCAGCAATGTCAGAGTACTCGGCTAGATTCAGGTTCATCTTTGATGATGGTATTCCTTGTGCAGCAGAGACTCTTCTTGGTCCTGTGGCAGTTGATTTTAATATCACAGGAAAACTCCTCTCAGGTTTATCAGTGAAGAATTTCCTGGTCTCCACACTGGGAACTCCAAGTTCACCTCATAGATGGTACAAAGAGGCAGTTACAGCTGGAAGTTACACATTCAACTTCCTTTAAAAAATTGGTTCAATTAGATTTTATTAATGTTGAAAAAGGATCTGATTTTTTCTGCAATCCTGTATTCCATTTTTTATTTTTTGATCCTCTTCTTTGCGTATCTCACTGATAGTGATAATTTTTTTTCTTTTTTGGATCGAGATAATAACGGGAACGAACCAGCGTGTAAATGTATAAAAAATATTTCATTAAAAGCGAAAGGCGGGTATTTATATGTAAATGTTATATTAAAATCGAAAATGCAATATTTTCACGAACAATATCCAAATCTGATTAGAATTATAAAAAAAGGAGATGTAAATTCTGTAGAATACCGGAATTCTGATGCAATTGAGACCGTATTTGATTCCGATAACTCGTTTTATCAAAAGTATTTTATTAATGAACATGGAATAATTGAGTTTAAAGCTATTTGTTTGGAAAAACTATTGACTACTTCGCACATTCATAATGATATCCGAGACAGTCAATTAAATTTTTCTTATTATGCGAATAAGGATCATATCTTCAATTTTTGCGTTACTGAGGATAGTATACAATTCAACAATACTGGTTATTCTCTGGTCCCTACAAATCATCATTTTAGCGCTTCATTTGAATCACATATGGATGGAGTTCTTAATCCTGGTATTTCTGCTTTATTTATTTCTAAAACACTAACCAAAATGAGTTCCGCGCAAGAACATATTGCTGTTGCTGCATATTTGAATGAAGTAATATCAAAGCACAATTCCACATTGTATATATTTCCTGAACAAAAGGAGTTTATTGTGTCAAAAATCATTTCTCAAGCATATCCAATAAATGTTGAGATAATTAAAGATTCGGTTATATGTCTTAGTGAAGGTGAAACTCTGAGCCCATCAATGGAAATATCCGATGTGATCTTGAACACCCTAAAACAGTCTATATCAAGTATTAAGGTATTAATGAATATGAAACGTTCTATATTAATTGATTATCGAGACTTATCCTCGTTGATTGCTTATCTTCCAAATAGTTCAATAATTGATTATTCGAAGAATGGATTTTCTCGTACTATTCAAGATATTGAAGATTCTTCATCATTGATTGCTTTTGAAGACGATCCTAATATTGGTTTATCGTTTTTTATGAATGATAATGCCACCCTTTTCGTTTTAACAAATAATACCTACTCAGCTGAATGGAGATCAAGTATTAAGCGACTTCACAAAAAATCAGTTCTAATTCAATTCTCATATAAAAATGGTGAACCTTATTTGGACGAAGGAGCGATTAATGTTATTACCAAAATGTCAATTAGATAATATTTTTATTTTTGTTAATTGTTTGTTTGATCAATTTGCGTCAAAATTTCCGTGATTCTTCTTTGATACTGGTGTTCTAATAGGGGTTTAAAATATGGAGAGCAAATTCTTTTCATTGAACTCCCAAAAACTGGATGAAATCTAGTGAAAAGCTCTTGAACTCCTTCTTCATATTGATTATCATACATTATTTGGGATGCTCTCCTAATCATTTCACAAAGTATCTGATTGTTTGAAGAAATCTCTGTATTTGAAAAATCAAAAGGGAGGTATTGAAGAATTAATGAATCAGCCATTTCATTTATTGGAATCATTGAAAGAAAATGGCACATTGTATAAATAAAACAGGGCATATTTCCGTGTTGAATTGAATGATGGATCAAATCTCTACATATTTGAAAAGTAGCCCTTTTTGATTGTTTAGACTCAAGAAATGAAACATATTTTTGAGATACTTGAGAAGTACGTAATGAAGACTCAATATCGATAAAATCTAGGATTGCAGAGTTTTCTGTGTAGATAGCATAATTAAACAAAACATCAAGACCAATTGATTTGTCATCTAGGTAAAAATCAATTATACACAAATCGGGTATTCTGCTTGATATTGTTTCAAGTAACTTAATAATATTTGTAGTTATCGACCCTTTTAGACATTCCAAGATACTTGGTATTAAACACTTCCATTTTATAATATGGAGAAAAGGTGATTGAATTGTGATTTCAATAAACGACAAATCAGGTATAATCTCATTGTCGTTTTTGATATCAAAGCTTTTCAAAGCTTTAAAGAAAACTAAATATAAACATTCTATGTGTTCAATGTTTTGCATAATCCATTCTTTGTCCTTTAATAAACAACTTGTGACAAAATGAGGTGCCATTTGAATGATTTGATTCAAATATATCATGTCTTTGGAAAAGAGTTGATGAATTATGCTAATATACTGAGTAATTGCTTCAGAAGGATAATCATTTAGCATTTGGAGTAGCAAATTTGTCACATTTTGTTCTTCCAAGTATGGTAAAAGAAGAGGAATTAAGTTAAGTGCAGAATATCCTCTTGTGTGATAATACCAATAACCAATGAATTCTGTACAATGATGAACACACATTGGGATTTTAAGCAAATTATTCATTGTTTTCAAGCAAACTTCAAACATGTCTATTTTTGTATTTTGAAAAACAAAACTATTAATTCTAAGTAATTCTATCATCATCCATATTTTTGCCTTTTGAACAATGCCTTTATAAATATGTACAGTTTCTGGTATTGATTGATAGAACTCCATAACTTTCATTGATATGAAGTCATTCGATAAAGACAGTGACAAAGCAGAAACAATGTCTGGGAATATTTTTATGATCAATTGTTGGTTTTTGAATAGAATCATGTTGTTGTTGTCATTAATAGTCTTATTTTGTTGTGAAAACACTGAACATAGAGTTGATATTAGATTATTAATCATTGATTCGAACATAATTGTTTCTTCTTCATCATTCATATACAAGCATTTGTTATATGATATTGAAACCATTTTTGTGATAATTGGAATTGCAATTATTAGACAACTAATATCATTTTTTGGAAAATCTACTCTAAAAAGATCAATAAAATATGGCAATAGCTGCTTAATAAGATTATTATAAGATACATTGCGAATTTTTTGAAATCTGTTGTTTAGAAAAGTGATGAAAAAACTCTTATGAGAAGGATCCTTGTTGAGAGTTGATATAATATGGTTTAGAGCCCTGAATGAAATATCATATATTTCTTCGTGGTTAGATAACACAGATATTATTGCAATTGTTAAGCTTTGAATGTTGTTCTTCCATTCGAAAAATTGTATTTCTGGAAACTTAATAAGCAAACTTGGAAGCTCATGATAGTACTCTTGATAATGAACTAATTTATATACTATTTCATTCTTAATTGTTTTTGTTGAAGATATTTTAATGCTGAAATTCACAAAACCATGACTATCATCAGATGAAGAGAATTTGAAATCAATTACATTTGGATTCATTAGAGGTTTTTTAAACTTTATCCACTTGTTGATCTGAGTTTTTTCTTCAATGATTAACCCAGTATTTGATGATAGAGGAATTATGGAAAAATAAGTTGAATAATAAGATTCTAACATAGATTCTTGAATTTCAATAATAATGCTAAGTTTTGAGTAATAAGAAGGAATTTTAGCTAAATCGATTAGAATTGATTCATTAATATTAACCATTTTTCCTTGGTATTTTGGAGAAGTCCAGAATGCTTCTGAGAAATCACCTTTATAATAACTTTCAAAGCATTTCACAAAAGATTGATTTTCTTGATCTAAAAGACTAATTCTGGCTCGATAATGTGTTTGAGATAATAAAACAGAAAGTTGGGTGATAGAAAGAAAAATGAATGATGGTGATAGTTGTTGGAGAGGTTCCACAGGATACAAAATCTTATCAGAATGAATATCTTTCTTATGATTGACATATGAATACTTAATACTGTATACTGGTCCAACATGTTCCAAATCAAAGGATTCAATATTATGTTGTAACCATTGTCGGTATTTTTCAATTGATGTAAAACGACCTATTTCCGTGATATTTAGAGGCTCAATTTGGTCTAAATGCTTGCTGTATGGTAAAAGAATGGGACAACATGAGTAAAAGGAAATGTCGGATATTTCCATATTATTCCCAAGTTTATACTCATATGCAGTAAAAATTAGATACAAATCCCCTTGGTTCAATAATGGATATGAGTGAACAAAAGAGACCTGGAAAGTTTCTTCATTTTTAGAAATTATTCGAGATTGGGGCAATGATACAACTTTTTGATCAGATTTTCGATATAAAAACAATTTAATAAGCAAGGGAACTCCAAAGCCGGTGAATGAAACTTCGAAATTCATTTGTAAAAAATCATCAATAATTTCTGCATCCGGATCACTTTTCCCTTTCTTTTTCTTTTCATATTTTATTATTGGCAATTCTTCGAAAGAATTCTTCTTAAGTATAATCCCATCTTCACTTATCAACCCCATTTTTCCAAAACTAATATTCTCTGCTAACAACTTCCCATTTTGTTTCCCTATCACCTTAACCAAATCACCTTTCTTTGTATTTAATCGATCATGCTGCCATGAGCAAATATCGCTTGTTGCAGTTCCAATCATATGATTTTATTAGAATTCTGGCATTTGTCAATTTCTTAGGAATTATTCTTAATTTGTGAACGGATCCTAAACTAACTATCAAATTTCTTAATGTCGATTCTCAAAAAGTAAAAAAAAGTGATTTATTCGCAGAATTAAATCATCGGACCTACAGTTGTTCTCAATCTTTGTAACCGGAGTTAATGATTTGATAAATTCAAATAGCGGAGATGGTCAAAATCCAACGTCTCATAATCGACTTTTTATTGCACTGTAGTGTTGTTGAATATCTAGTTAATCAAAAAGCTGAAAAAAACAAATAAGGGAAAACTCCATTGGGATTAGAAAGTGAAATTCATAAATATGATTCAGAAAATACAAAGAAAGAGAAATCGAATATTGTGGAATTTCTCAGGAGTAAAGGAGGGCAATAAATCAGAAGAGGATTAAAAACCACATTCATTATATTTTTATTTGAATATTTACCAAGCTAGGGAAACTTATTCAAAGCATATCAGGGAAATTAAGTTGAATAATAATCAAGACTAGATTAGGGAAAAGCTGAAAGAGATATCAGGAAAACAAAAATGTTCTTGCAGCTTAATTTATAAAAGGCAGATCTTTCAGGAGGCTTTGCATCACAATAATATGTAGAATAGTGTATATTATTCAATGTGTTGAAGATTGAATTGACAAGAGTAAAAGTTGCAGATGCTGAATTATCATCAATATTACAGTAAATAAACGTGATAACACCCGAATATCTATATAAAAGCAAAGATTTTGTATTGTAATATATTGTGCATTGAGAAAAAGTAATATTGGAATTGGTATACCTGTATCCAATCCTTATAATCCCATCACTGCTTGATAATTGTGAATTATTGATTAAATTGCAGAATAATATATTTGTAATTCCTCCATCAAGATATAAAATAGCATTAAGTCTAGCAATGTTAAATGATATGGTATTGTATAAATACTGTGATGAAATACCAGCTGAGTGGGTTAATCCTGCTCCATGATATACGTTGTTATTTGAGGAATTAGTGTGTTTGTATTCGACTATTCCATCAAAAATGGTTATAACTTGGAAATTGGATAAACTTGTAGGCTTATAACAATGAGATATGGAATTTTGCAAAACAGTTGAAACGGCCGTATTCTGAGCTTTTATATAACAATACTGCCCAAAACCATTTCCATTATATAAACTTCCGGTAGAACACATATAAACACATACCTGATAGAAAACGACTCCATCCCTAATATTATTGATATATATTGCTCCTCCGCTGCACCCAGTTCCAACAACACACTCATGAAAAGTACTTTTTTCCACCAAAATCTTATAAACTGATGATGAATCTACCATTATCGCACCTCCATTTTTTGTGGCTTGTATCATGTCTTTAAAAAAACAATCACATAAATATACATTATTTGAAACAGGAATATGCCTCAAATTCGTGGTACTAACAGGATCCTCATATGTTCCGGGAAAAAATTCGGAAAAACTAGCCAACAGCAATAACATTAATGAATCTCTATTAATACTATAATTAATAGTGATTCATCAGACCCAAGAAAGAGACCAAAATTTTTTGATGGAATCTCATTTGCCTTTGTTTTTAGTCACAGAGCAAAAAGTTTTTCTTAAAATACCAAAAGATTTTCGAAATATTACTGGATATACCGAGATCTTGATGAGCCCTCTACCAGGAGAGTCTCCTCGTGTGATATTTCTTAAAGCCAAGCAAATGTCAATTAAAAGCATTTTGGTAGATGATCAAGAGGCAGTTTTTCGGATTTTTGATACTCACAAAGCCTTTGAGTTTGATAATGGTCCAATTATTAGGGATTCTGGTCAATTTCAGGCTGTTAGTCAAGTTGTTCATAGTTCACCAGACATTATTATTGAAATGAGGAATCCTAATATATCTAAAGTTGTTTTACAGTTTTCTATTGATGAGAACAATGTTTCTTTGGTTAGAGATAACAATCTAATATATACTGACAATAGATTGGTTGGTCCTTCGGGATGGTTTCCTTGTATTGATAATTTGCATCAACTTGCCTCTTTTTCATTAGAAATAGAACATATAGAATCGGCAAAATGCCTAGGGCCAGGTAACGCTGTTGTATCTCCCAGTACCTCCTCAGGTGAATACTACATTACTCGTTTTGTATCACCGTTTCCTATCCAATTCAAATCAGTAGGTTTTGCTCTTGGGCAATTCCAAGGGATTTCATCAATAAGCCAAGGTGATATAATTCTCTATTCTGCTCTTGATGATGAAAATTTCCGACACTCATGCACTCCTTTAGAAAAAATACTTGAAGATACTCTTAATCTCATTTATGACGGCTCAGATAGACTCTATCAATCAATCCATATAGTTTTTATTCCTCAACTATATGAAGTGTTGCATTTTCCAAGTCTTGTTTTTTTGCCACAAAGCTGCATTGCTCCTTTGTGGAACCTTAACTCATTTCCAATTGTGATACCTAAGTTAGCTGAGATAATGATAGCACAACATATTCTGTTCCAGATTCCAGTTGATAGTGTTACTGATGAATGGATTCAGAACGGGTTAATACAATATTTTGCTGACACTCTTGTGTCTAAATATTATCATAATTCATTTGTGCTTGACAGGAGATGGAATGATATTAATTTTATTTATAAAGAGGATATTCATCCAGCCATTGTTCTTCATTCTATAGACCCTGCTACAAGTCAAAGATACAAAGATGAACATTTACTTATCAAATCTAAGCTCTTAATTAATATGATCGCCCAAAATATGAAAAATAACAGTAACCATGATGCCTTTTTGGACTCAATCAAAGATATCATCAAAGATTTTGAATCGAAAAAAACTTTTATTGCCAAGGCTTTCTATGATAAAATAGCCAGGTTTTGTTTAGTTATTAACCTTAAAAAGTTTAAAGAGCAATGGCTAGACTCAAATGGTATCCCGTTATTTACATTCAATTTCAACGCAGATAGCCGCAATCGCAATGTTAAACTAGTGATATTTCAGACTCCTTCATGCAAGACTCAGGTTAAATGTTTTACTGGTCAAATCAATGCACAACTTATGGATTTAGATCAACCTTATAATTTTAGAATTCAGGTTGAGAACCAGTTTATATATCATTCAATGAAATATTATGCTCATAAACCAAAAGCAAAGAGACGAATATTTGAATTTTATAATACTGATGAAAAATGCGAAATCACCATATATAGCGCGGTTTTATGGATTGAATTAGATCCCCAACTTTCATGGATTATGAAGGTCAAACCAAAACTTCCATTTTTTATGGTAAATCACCAATTAGAGCTCCTTAGAAATGCTTATAGCCAACATCAAGCAATATCTGCATTATCAGATTGGAAAAATGAGGAGCTTACACAAAATTTATTAGATGAAATGCTTAAAAAAACAAGTGTGTGTCCAGGTGTGAGAGGACATATTGCTCGTTTCCTTGCCACGTCTTCTTCTGATGATACAGCGAGTAGGCATAGAGCAATATTACTTGAGTATTATAAGAAATTATACATCTTACCTGATAAGCACATTCCAAGACCCAATAATTTTGAGGTTTTTTCGGAGCATGTGGTTCAGTTGCACATGATAGCTGCAATTTCTGTAATCAGAAATAATGGATATACTCCTCAAGATGTTAATGAACTACTGATTTTAATTGCAAAAGCTTCAAATAATACTGGAAACTCATATAATGATGATAGTTATCAATCTGAAATAGATTTAGCATTAGGGAGAATTAAGCCCGATAATGATGAAACCCTGAAAAATGCTGCTGATATAGTAATTGATCATATTGGCATTAAAGCAGGAATGCCAAGTTTTCGAAACATAATTCGAACCTCAGGTTTTATAGGAATAACTTCAATAATTATCAAAAGATTGCAAGGAAGAGAAAATGAAATGGATTTGGAATCGACTGAAAAATACAGAAGAGTGATTAATTCAATGAGGATTCATTTACGCGAAGAAAGCTGCTTATTCGAAAGCAAAGCAGCAGCAATGAAATGCTTATTATATCTTGCTTTCTTTGGATTTGAAATAGGATATCCTTCGATCATATGTGACCTGAAAATCCTTTGTGGTTATAACAAGGATGCTGCTGCACTGTGCATTAGAGAAATATATAGATTTATTCAAAATTCCTGCTTAGAAGGTAACCAGGATCGTTTTGAGTCATACTTATTGTATTTGCCATCAGATACAACCAAAGACACCATTATTAATAGAATAATATCAAAAGAACCACTTAAAATTGCTGAAACTCTATGGTCAATTCTGACAATCGACTCCAAATATCATAACCCACTGAGATCTGAAGCATTTAGAGCATACACGGCACTATATGGAAAAGATATCCCCTCTGCTTATCTCAGCCATACCAAAGAATGCCCTATAGATATACAGGTTGTAGTTAAAGATAGATACAAAATAAGACTGGAGCAAAAGGAGAAAAAGCTTTTTAGGACACCTCAGCCCTACAATAATTCAAACCAGTTATAATAAATATCTGAATTATTATATCGTCGTTAGCTCAAAATTCGACCAAACCCTGTGATAATGAGAAAAGAAGTCTTCCGCTCTACAAAAGTCGCGGATATATTGGAGAGTCATATTGTTGATACAACATTGCCATTTGGGAAAAATAAGCCAGTTGATTGCCCGATGAATGTGGTTACGCAGAAGTTTTGGTTCAGATCACATGGCAGTTGTTTATTCACACTTCATGGGCGAAATATTATTATTACTGATTTAATCAGTGGAGAACAAAAATATTTTAGATTTTTCCAAGATATTTTGCCAATTATTCAGTTTGATAGTAATTCTGATTTGGCCGAAGGATGGTTTACAACATGTACTGGGATGCTATTCAGTATTTCTTTTTCAGGTCCGATGTTGTTTCACAATTTGCCATTTGTTCCATCGTCTTTTTGTGTATACAATGGAAAGTTTTATCTAGGCAAAAGAGATGGATCCGTTTGTATCATGCAAAATGATAAGGTTTTAGGTTTGATTAACAAACCCAAATCTTTTCTTTCAGATTATCTTCATATTACCATGTTTCAGAAAATGAATCAAGTCCTGAGCATGTATGCGAACGAAAATGAGCTATTATTCATTACCAAAGACGCTAAACTAATCGAAGTTGATATCAATGGTACGATTAAATCTAGAACATCCCTATATGGAAAGAGTATTGAATCAGCAGAGCTCCAAAAGAATGGAAATGAAACAATAATCTTACTACGAACCAAAGGATTAAGTATTCTTAAATCATTGGTTTTTGATGGAATTGAGTTTGTGAGTTACAAAAAGATTGAAAGACCCAATATAATTGACTTTTGTGGGACTTTTAATGGTGTCCATATTATTTCTTCAGATGGTTCCTCATACAACATTGAAAGGCTCAATAACAATAACTGGGAACTTATAAGTTCAGAATGGACTCCAAAAGACGATGCAGATTTTTATGGGATGTATTTTAAACAGAACTGCATTCCTCATTTTGTTCATAATCCTAAAGCAATTAGTCTCTCATATCTATCTCAATTCCCAATTTCCATATGCTATAATGATGATGGTATTCCATTTGTTGGTACATCTGCTTCTGTATACCAATTGAGGCCAATGACTCCAGCTGAAAGCATTATTTTCCGTTTCAAGAACTGGAGTGAGAAGAAGACTATTGAAGGATCAGCAGCAAGGCTTTTTTCTATGATTTCATCCACTGAATGGATGAAAATTGATGAACTTCTCAAAAGAGGCAGTGATATTGATTCTGTTGTTCAAAAGTTTGCCAAGTTGCACTTTATACCAAACCTTGACTTTCCTCACTCTGAAAATGAGATTAATCACCAATTTTCCGAAATAATTGAATTTTTGTCATTATATGAGCACCATTCATGGGTTAATCCTGATATTTCTAGTGTTTTCTGGGCAACAGCTGTACATCAAATAGTTCAGACATCATATATACTTTCGGTAGTGTGTCTATTTTTAATCAAACTTATATTGCAAGCAGATCCTAAAGAAAAATTAAACCGATTGTTCGATAATGCTTTGAATATGGTGAAGCAGTACCTAAAACTATCTGTTCTTGTTGATTCCGAAATATTATTTGATAAGCCAGTTTTTTATAGTGTTGGATTCGATCAGAATTCTTTTATTGGAGATATAAGAAAGCAGATTAGTCAATTATTATGCGTTGATAAAGTTTCCCAAACACTCATTAAAGACAGAAAAGCTTGTTCTTTCTTGATTTCTTATCTTTTATATTGTGATTTACCTTCAGTGTATTACGGTTTAGCATTATGTCAACTTGGCAAGTATAAACAAGCTATTGACTTCTATTTATCGAAAAAGGATGTTCTTGATTTTACTGATGAGTACATGAACATTATTGACGCATTCTCTCAACAAGGAATGAATGAAATCACATCAAAATTTGCGGAAATAGTAATAGGGTTTAATCCAATTAGGGTTTCACCACTACTGTTCCAATGCTATATTAACATAAACGACTATATTAAAGCATTCGAAATAATTCAATCAATTCAATCAGATGTGTTTAAGATAGATATGATCAGGGTATTTATCCGCAAAGTAATCGATAGAAAGCAAGTCAAAACATTACTTGAGCTGAAAATGGATTCATTGATTTCCTTTTTTGCAAACGAGCTCTCAACATATTCCAAAGATACTCTCCCAATTGCTGCAGCTTTATTCCATTCTTTGAAAGACAATACTCAAATTGTTGACTCTCTTTATAGATTTGCAAGATGGTCTTTGAAAGAGAATTCACTTGAGGGAATGAGAAAGGCAGAAACTTCATTATTATTATGCCTATGTTTCTTGAAAAATGATTTGTCAGCAGCTCGCGAATTCTCATCAAATATCCTTCTTACAAAAGAACGCGTATACAGACTCTTTTTACGTTTAAAGTGCTGCTTAGCTACATCAAATCCTCAAGAGATTGCTAAACAATCAAACATGGATCTACTGAAAGCTTTATCAAAAGATTCTCCTTCTTTGGTCAAAGAGTTTTTAGAATCAGGACTATTAACTATTGAAGAGATTTCCAATTATGTAATATATCTCATTAATTCGAAAAAGACGTCTCTTCTAGAAGAAATTCTAAATAATGATAAGCGAGAATGGCATTACAGACTTCATGAAACTGCGATTGAGGCATATATTAATAATAAACAAGATCCACCAATATGGATTATAGATTCTTTCAGACAAAAGGCTCCATTCCAACTTTTCAATTTATGTTATAAGAAAGGAGTTAAAGAAATAGTCTTTCAAGTTTTGTTCGATATGTACGAAAATCATGAACATCTCCCGGCTTACTTTGTTCCTATGCTAAGAGCATTTGGATTGGATGAAACAATTGTCAAAGAGATTACCCAATAAATGAATTTTTTTCTTATTTACATGTTAATTTGTTTTTTTGCAAGAAATGGTATCTCTTCATCAGTTTGTAATCTGATTGTATCTATCATTGAAAACAAAACTGCAGACATTAAATTAGAAACAGAATAAAAAAACTCTAATTGGTTCTTTGGCATATACTTACCAAAAATAAAGAATTCATAATTATAAGCTTGTGATAACAAAAGGCCTGGGAAAATTGGAATACCAAGAATAATTGATTCTACATACATTTGTAGTGATGGTGCATTTGCAGCTTTAAGAAATACAAGAATAAGTAAATTAATTGACAATATCGATAATGCCAAATAATACAAACCATTTGAAAAAAAGTCTCTTTCATTAGTTGGATGAAAATTGTTGCCAAATGGATGCTCCCCTTTTGTTATATGAACATACTCTAAAAACTGAAAACATGGGACCATCACAAAAATAAGAATGATAATGATAAGCTTTTGATAATCATGTTGTATCATTGAATCAATATTGCTCATCATTGAAAAACATCTGAAATACAACAAAAACATACATAATATCAGAGGAGAGGCTTGAGATATCAAAGAGTCGATAAAAATAGCATCCAATGGGGCAGTACTCAATGCAAGAATAAGTAGAAGCAACTTTACTTTTATGTCATTGTTTCTAAAGAATACAAAAAGAGAAAAAGAAGATAATGAGAAAAACCCCTTAAAAAACATTATGTATTCGTCAATCTTTTTGTTAATCAGTATGCTTGTATAATAAATGCCATACATTTGTAAGCAATCAATTGTACTTCTAATATTGACTTGAATAGAATCAGTATTTAAGATTTTTTCCTTAAAAAAAACAATCTGTCTACTATAAATGCTTTTTTTTGGAAATGATGCGGTATATTTCTTTCCAAATTTAGTAATATTTTGAACAGTAGTGTTATTTTGCCACATAATAATAGAATAATTTAAATTCATGCCGATATTGGATTTTCTAAGTAAATTGTTGACTTCTGCAACACCAACTAGGGTTATTGATGAATATTTCTTTCCAGATGGTATATCAAGTATGAATTCAACAATCTTATTCATGGATTTCGAGGTGATAGAATTCAAATGTTGTGAACTCTCCATCATATTAGACACACCAAAGCTACAAGCGAATAATCCAATAATAGCAAATATAGCAAGTAATAATACCAAAAAAATACTTTTTAAAGAGAGAACTTTCATTATTTTTCTGTTTAGTTCATTGAGTCTGCATGTTCGATTGGTTGGTACTCGTTCTTTGGATTTTGGATATACAATACACCGAAGATGCTTCCAGCAGCAGCAATAATCATGAATACTATGAATGACCCGAATTGTGTTAATGACTTAACCATTGCTTTGAACAAGAATATTACAGAGAAAGCACAAAGCCAGTTGGTGGAGGCGGTAATTGAGGATGCTTTGGCTCTAAGAGATGATGGGAAAAGCTCAGGGACAATGAACCATGGGATTGGGCCGGCACCAAGACCAAAGAACAAAAGGAAAGCAAATACTGAAATGATTGGAATCCAAGAAGACATTGTAATCTTCATTGTTAATGAATAAAGTAACAATGATCCACTAATGCCTGATAGAGAAATAATCCATATCTTCTTTCTCCCAAGCTTATCCATCAAAGAGCCACCAATAAAGACGGATATAACTTGAGCCGAAGCAGCAATTGCAGAAGCAATTCCACTTTTGATTTCGACATGAGCTGCAACAAATAAATCGGTAAGATTTGTTAAAATCGCATTGACTCCTGAGAATTGTTGGAAAAACATTAAAAGCATTCCGATAAACAAAGAAGGCAAGTGTTCTGCTTGGCAGATTGATTCTGTGGGACTGGATTCCTCCTTTTCAGAAGAATTGGAGGATGTTTCAGGAACTAACCATACTAAAATGCAGAGAAGAACGCACTGAGCTGCTGCAATATAGCATAGTGTTTTCCAACCATACCATGTACCAAGAAGGAAACACATAAATATACCAAAGGCGATACCAAGTTGATTTAAGGATCCGAAAAAGCCTGAATACTGTGGGGGAGCAATTTCAACAATATAGAGGGGTATTAAAGATGAACAGGCACCCATTAAAGAACCTAAGATCGATCTAACAACGATAGCCACCCAAAAAGTCTCTGGAGTGAATGTTGTCTGAAGAATCCAAAAAACAAAACTGAGAAATCCGATAACAAATGTTGCAGGACGCCTTCCCATGAAACCAAGCAAAGTATTGGATAAAAATGGACCAGATATGGCGAAAAGTGACGAAATTGCATTAAAAATCTGTGACTGTGAATCAGTTATATTAGGCATATACTTATCACGAATATCAGGAATAGCAGGCGATGGATATCCCAAAATCCATCCAAAATTCATGGCCCCAAGCATGAGTATCAATGCATAAACAAGTTCTTTGCTCAACAATGACATTTGTGATTAAACAGTTCACAAAGTATCAGCTTATTTTTGAATACATTAAATATTGGCGGCCAATCGACGATCAAGTAAACTACGATTAAATAAACACTTAATGGAAGATAACAATCCGATTCGTGACGTTTGGGCGAGTAACTTGGAGGAGGAGATTGCAAAAATATCGGAACTTATAGAGGACTACCCTTTTATTGCGATGGATACCGAATTTCCTGGTACAATTGTTCAACCTGAGGGAGAATTCAAATCCAAAGAAGCGTTTAATTACCAGCTGATTCGTTTGAATGTTGATTTGCTCAAAATTATTCAAATTGGTATTACTATTGGTGATGGCAAAGGTGGCTATCCGTCACCTTGCTGTTCATGGCAGTTTAACTTCAAGTTTAATCCCAAAGAAGATATGTATCAGGAGGAATCTATAGAATTACTTAAGAACTCTAGTATTGATTTCGAAAGATTCACAAAAGATGGAATTTCACCATATGAGTTTACTCAATTGTTATATACATCTGGTTTGGTAATGAATGACCAAATAACATATCTCACATTCCATTCGAGCTCAGATTTTGGTTATTTGGTTAAAATGCTGACATGTCAGCCACTGCCTCCTGATGATAAGGAGTTTTTCGCAAAGTTGAAAATCCTGTTTCCTCATTTTTATGATATAAAATATATCACAGATGATATTTCTGAATTTGCTGGTTTGGGACTTCAAGCATTGTCAAGCGAATTAAATGTTACACGTATCGGTCCTCAGCACCAGGCAGGTTCGGATGCTCTTGTTACTTTAATGACATTCACGGAACTTATGAAACGAATCAACGATGGGAATATAGTAATGCCTTCAAAAGAAAACCTACTTCATGGAATATCCCCACAGTAAACACCAGTTTTATCATTGTGCTCAATTATTGAAATTATTTTATCTGTATGACGGACATATTGAATTTTTGAACTGTAGTCATTTCAAATTAAAAATGAGAGAATCGCGGAGATTAAATCCCCAGGCCTTCAATTCTCAGCCAAATGTTGAAACTGGCCTAGATAGTTTGAAGTTCATACAGGGCCTTAATAAATGTCATTCTGCAAGTCCATCGCTATTTGAAGCAATAGCAGATTCTTTGGAGGAAGACAGTGTTGAGAAAACGAGGAGTTTTCTTGAGAGACTTGAAGTTTATGATAGGGTTAAAAGATCAGAACATAATTTAGCAGATAAAAATGATTCAAAAGTGAACGAAAAATCCACATTGATTACAAACAGAAGCATTGGACAAATTGTTGATGAGGATATACTGTACGATGGAATCGTATCATCAATTGAGTTTGATACTATTTTGCATGATCTACAAATTGTTTATACCTCGATTGATAATGATGTTCGGTTTATCAATCACATGAAAGATATATGCAGAGATAAGAATGATGCGGATACATATGATGTGTGCAAACTCAAAGCAGCAATTAAATTTGCATTCAGATATAAAGGGAAAATGTCGTTTTGGACACTATTGAGGTTTAAAGCTTCAAAGTATATTCATGATCAAATGAAGATAAAATATTCGAAAAGCCCAGAAGAACAAATTTTAACGGAAGTAGATATATGCAATGATAATGACAAAAAGCCTGAAATGGTGACATCCGTTTGGGAGCTCACCAAGCCAATACCGGCTCCAAAACCATTGAAAAGAAGACTTGGAAGTCTTCCATCCTTCTATAACAAAGTAGAATTACCAGTAAAAATCCACTAGAATGCATTTATTTTGAATCCCGTCATTGAAGCCCTTCGGGATTTCTCAGTTAGTACACAATTGCATTGTTGTTCATATTCAGATTGAAGCCTGTAATAAAGGGCCTCTAATCTCTTAATATTGATGGTGTTGCCTTCGATAATTCGGTGAGTTTGTGCAATCTTGTTGGAAAGTTCTTGACAAAGCTCTTGATTGAACGAAATGCTATTCTTGAATGCTTCATTAGGAAGAATGGTAACAATTGACTCAGCATATAGTTTGGACTTCTGACTGAGTTCACATCGTAATTCATAAGTCCTCTTGTGATATTCACTTAGTCTTTCCCTTAAATTCTTTGAAAGGAATTCTGATTCCGCTTCAAGTCTTCTTTCAAGCTCTTCTTTCTGATGTACAACATTCCTCAGTTTTTCTTCATAATTAGAAAGATTCTCTGCACTTTCAATCATATGAATGGTCTTAATTCTTTCATTTTCGCCTTTCAAAACTTGCAATTCATGATTACCAAAAGTTTCAAAACTCTTTGTTAATTCCTCACTGATTTGTTCTAATTCCTTCTTTTTCTCTTCCAAGCTGGAAATATTTTCCGAAATGGTTTGATTTTCATGCCGAATCCTGAGAATTTCAGAAATATAAAACATTTTATCATGAGAATTTGATGAATTCATTAATCTGTCACTTTTTGGATTTTGATCGTTTTAAATTCAATTTATCAGTTCACCTTTTACATTTACACCATTTTTTGATATAGTGAGAAGATAAGAATTCATATCAAATTTTTAATTACCGAAAAGAATCACTCCTCCTCTCTTTGACTCTTTGTATTAGTGTCTGGATAAGTGGTTGGATGTTGCTAAAATCAACAGGGTTAAGTGTATTCTTAAGTGCATACAGAATATCTTCTTCATTGTGGTTAGTATCATATAATTCGCCAATCAATATTTCAATTGGTGCAACAACTGTCAATGATTTCTCTATTTCTGAAACACGGTTTTGGATACTTTCAAAGTCTGATGTTACTCTGGTCTCAGTTCTCTTTGGAGGATATGGCCTTGAGTCATAATGATTGCTCTCATAAACTGGAGGTCTTGGCGGAGGCCTAAACTCTTTTTCCATAAACTCTCTGGGTCTTTCAATATATGGTGGAGGTGGACGTCTTTCTTCAAAAACAGGAGCAGGATCTGGCCGTTTTGGTGAATACTTAGATTGCGTTGGCTCTGGTTCAAAACTATTCCTTTCATTTCTGGAAACCTGCACTTTAATGTGCCGGCCACCAAGTTCTATATTATTAAACTTATTGACTGATCTTTGCATATCTCCAGAGTTTTTGAAAGAAACAAAAGCAATCCCTTTATTACGTTGTGTTTTAGGATCCTTTACGACTTTGACATCATTTATCAGACCTATCTCAGAAAACATGCGATAAAGATCACCCTTCTCAATGCTCTCTGGAAGATTCGAAATATAAACCTGGTTATCTGGATAAGAATGTTCAGCCATTAATATAAATCGGTTAATTTTAGATCACATGTCGCCAGTTGTTGCTTTAGTAATTTTAGCTGTAGCACTCTCAGCCAGTTTATTGTTTGATTTATTGTCTGAGAGATGCAAAGATCCTATTTCTTTATCTCCTTTGTCGGTTAAAATTGAAAATGCTCCAAAAATTGTTATAAGTGTAATTACTTCAACTAAAGAGGCGAGAAGAGTCGATTTATCGATGAAAACTTGGATGAATCATTCTTTAGTCAAAAGCGGAATTGTTCGGATTATCATAGTTATATCTAGTCAATCAACAATTGACTTTAATTATTCTACATTACATGTGAATTGCACTGATGCATTAGAAAAAGAAACAGGGCTTATTTGTAGAGTTGATTCGTTCTATAAATATGTATATGAGAACTTTAAGTTGACTGGATGGTTTTACAGAGCATTGGATGATACATGGATTGATATTGATAATTTATTTAGACTTCTGTACCACATGGAGTCATTTTCCAATCCATATAAGCATATTATTTTCAAGGGGCAGAAAAATATAGTTTTTGATAATCAGAAGTTTTTAACAGGAGGAACAGGTTGGCTTTTTTCAAGGGGCTATCTTGAGAAACATATGAAAACAGGCTTATCATTGGCGAAATTTCATAATTTAGCTCTGTTTAAGCAAGATGATACAGCACAGACAATGATCCTTAATCAAATATTATCAAGGAAATTAACTTGGGATTGCATTCATATGGCTGGGTTTAGAATAATGGATAATCAGGCAAAGATATTAAAGAGTAAAAAGTTTCAAGAGCTATCGATTTGTCCAGCAGATTTTGATGTTATCAGAGTAGCTGATGTTGTTTCTTTGCATACTTTTGGGCATAGAGAAGAGTACATAGTTTATGGACAACTAATTAAACACTCACCAAAGAATCTTTGCTTGTTTCGAACATATCACCCTGAGACCAATAATTATTGTATTTGTGATTTTCAACATAATGTAATCAACATCTCAGCTGATTATTTAAATAAAACAACAATACTGTGAACAAAAATATTCAATTTCATCTGAACCTATTTACTGAATTTTCCAAAAACTTGAATTGCTGCTATTCTTAAAACTTGTGGGTTCTCATTTTTGATAGTGGATATCTTAATGACTTTTCCAAGGCATGGACCATTCATCTCAAAATATATCACAGGCTCGCTGTTTTTGCATGCATTTGAGAATGATTCTTTGTAGTTTTTATCCAACACTGTTATTGTCACAATCTCGGGTTTTGGTTGGTATTTATTCAGCTTTACATCCTTGGCGTCAAAGGAAGTTAGATTAATTTGTGGTTTTTTGTGAATCATACTGGCATTCAATCTTACGGCACTAATACAAAAATCAACATTGCCAACAATTTGAATGGTAAAAGAAGGTAATAAATTTTTGGCTTCAAATAAATTGAGAGAAATAAAACTATCATATTGAAATAGTAGTTTTGGATCCTTTGATAATTTTCCAGAAAACTTGGTATTAATAAACCCATAATCAACAGGATTGATATTTGTAATTGAGTTTCCTAAATTCTTAAAGAATGATATTAAATCAATCTCATTAATCGTACGAACACCACTAGCAAATGAAATTTCGTTCAACCATGAATATAAAAACCATCGATTTGTGTCTTGATTACAATCTTTAATGTCATTTTCAAATGACTTAATAGTTACTCTTCTTCGGTCAATTATGTCAGATAAAATCTTCTTTGAAATTTCATCAGAAACCCATTCGCATGAATAATTAACGAAATTCTGATATGCATTTTTATCAGTCCAATCAACAATCATTGAGAGTGTGTCCTTTACATCATTCGGTGGTCTTCTATTTGCGACAAATCTTTCCATTATTTCAATTTTGTTAAGCATGCTAAAGTACTTCCTTTCCATCAAACCTCTTAATTTAAACCTATTTTCTCTATCATCAGTGGGTAGTTTATAATTTTCTTCAGTAAACTTCACATGTTGCCTTTCTTTTTCAATCTCATTTTCTTCCTTTGTTGGTTTTGAAGCAAATTGGTTTCTCAAAATCAAAGAAAATATCTTAAAGTTAGTTATCTTCTCGAAAAATGGAGCGAAAACCAATTCTGAGTATCCACCATTTTCAAAATAAACCCTTACCATCTCTTTGGCAACAATAGTTAAAATATTCCCAATAAATTGTTCTTGCAAAATATCATACTTGATACATTCAGATACAAAGAAAAGACAATTACTGGGGACTTCCCATTGGGAAATGTGACTTTCAGTAATTTTTTGGAGAATTGGGATTCGGTAAAAAACTGCAATCTTATAAACAGCACATATGTTGGTTACACTAAGCCGAAAACTATTTAACGAACCATATAATAGTGGGATAATATCAAAAAGCAGTCCCATTGGGTTCTCTTTAATATTGATTCTTAAAACTTCTCCAACCCTGATAGGATGATGATCATAATACCCTTTAAACCATCCACTCATTTTTGCAAGCACAAGTCGATGAACTTTCAGCTCTTTGCCCTGATATACTAAAACTGTATCTTTAAATAGTGATTCTTCAAAGAAATAGGAAAGTTGGGAACATGTTGGAATTCTTGGGGACAATTTTGTTACCCCAAGAATATCATAAATAGTATGCGGATTATTTTCAGTAATAATATTAATAATTGCTCGAGTAATCTTGATAGTCTGTCCATTACCCCCCTTAAAAGCTTGACAATCATAATCCTTCGCTTTAGTTCTCAAAAGATCGCTATCCTCTAATTGGTTAAACTCCAAATGGGAATTAGGGTGTTCCTCAATCACTTCCTGTATCCTCTCCAGAATGCTTTGGCTGTTTTTGGGAATAATCTCAATGGTGGTGATAATTTCCTGCTTCAAATCAACAATGCCTAAAAGAGATATTTTGCTACTCATTTGGATTAAATGGTAAAATATGTCTATCAACTTTATCGTTTTTATAAACGAATATTTTGTAAAATATTTCCAGTGGACTCATTAGTAATCTGCTTGGTGGGCTCATCACATTTAAGTGTGTACAACTGCCCTGAGGAAATTGCGGCCAAAAGGACATTATTGTTAGTGAACATTAGGGTGGAGATTCCAGGTTCGGGGATTTTCCACGTCATCATTGCTCTAGTTTCTTCAGTGCTATGTATTGAAGCCAAAGAGAATATGTGTATGGTTAAATTTGAAGATGATACTGCGAGGAGCGTTGAAGCTGGGGAGAAAGCTAAACTGACAATTCCTGCTTGAAATGTGCCTCTTCGGAACTCTCCAATTCTATCGCCTGTTTGAGTGTTGAAGAGCCTAATGCATGTACCTTGATTTGATGCACTTGCGATCAATGATCCGTCGCTGTTGAATTTTATACATGCGATGGGATGGTTATGAGCTCTGAAAGAAAAATCCTGTTTTTCGCTTTGGAATCCGCATAGAACTCTTATCACACCAGATTCTCTCCCTGTCAAAGCGATCTGAAAACTATCATTCTTGGGAATAAAATCAAAAGGTGCATTTTCATTAACCGATGAATGAAGCTGCATGTGAAGCATCGGAGGATCGAATGTATATATCCTTACTTCCGATTTGGTCGAGACAGCAAACATTTCGGGCAACATTATCATTTTTTGAATTACTTCAGGGAAAGACAACTCTAAAACGACCCTCCCAATTGATTCATCATACACATACAACGTTTTTCCTGAGTTCCATGTTCCACTACATATTATTACGTTCGAATTTGAAATTGTCGAAGAATTACTCACTTCAAAGTTAGAAATCTTTCGCAAAAATTTGCTTTTTAGGGGATCAGTACTTAATACAGCATATCCATCAGATGTAGAAAGGCAAAGCGTATCTGCATTACTCGAAAACTGGAGAGAATTAATCTTTACTAATGCCGACATGTTTATGTCGGTTTATTAATTGTTGTCACCTTTGTGATATTAATCGTTTCAATTCTGAGAAAAAATCGTTCATCAATTATTTGGTGCAACTCTCCAATTTGAATTGCTCTCAATGGATGTGGAATCAATAAATAAGTCATTTTCGTTCTTTTTAGTGTTCTCATTTTCTTCATATTGTGTTGAAAAGCTGATATTCATGTATTCTGAACAATATAATGACTCTCCCCGTTCCTGCATATTCGCATCCTATTGTACAGTTTCACGTTATTAGTGCATCTTTCGATTTCTGTGGTGAAAACATGAAATCCAAATAACTTGAAGAGGTCATTCTCTGTTAGAATCAGAGAAAGACCAAAATAACTGAGAGTTCGAATTCTGTGAGTTATGATGATGAAGGATGAGAATTATTTTGAATTCCAAACAAAGTTTCCATAATCTCTTGATTGTCATCCAATTTTAACCCACCCCAACCAAGGGATACACATATTTTTTCATATTGACAAATAAATAATAAACGGCCACTTGATGAATTTTGTTGGAGAAATTTCCCATTTTAAGTCAAATTAATGATAACAATCCCATATGATGACCTGAAAAAGATTAAATGCTTGGGTGAAGGAGGCTGTGGTAAAGTATATTTGGCAAAATCAAAAAAGTATGGAACAGTGGCCTTGAAAAAGACCATATTTCAAGAGGATGAAAAAGTCATGAAAGATTTCCAGAATGAAGTAGATTTATTATATAAAATTATGCATCCAAACGTTATTCGTTTTTACGGAACATCAAAATCTAAAAAATCTCAATATATAGTTATGGAATATGCAGCAAATGGAACACTCTTTGAATTCCTAGGAAATTTGAGGAAGAATAACCTTGAAGATTCTTTTTTCTGGGATGAAAGGTATAAAATAGCTCAAGATATTACCAAAGGATTGCTTTGTACACACGAATCCAAAGTTTTGCATCGAGACATGAAAAGTGCAAATATTCTGTTAGATCTCAATATGACAGCAAAAATTTCAGATTTTGGACTATCTAAAATCAAAAAAGGAACCCAAATGATATCAGCAGCTCATGGAGTTACCAACGATGTTTTTGGATCATTATTATGGAAAGCACCTGAGACATTTTCAATGGATAATCTCTACACAGAAAAGGCTGACATCTATGCTTTAGGAGTTATTTTTTGGGAAATTGCCACATGCCAAGTTCCTTATGAGGGAATTGATATCCATACTATTTATATAGCTGTTGAGAATGGGAAGAGACCTCAAATTCCTCCGTCATGTCCTGAGGCATTCAAAAATCTGATCGAACTTTGTTGGTCTCAAGATCCTAAACAAAGGCCTAGCGCTGTTGAAGTTTCAAGGCTCATTGATGAGATAAATAATGATTGCCTGAAAGCCGAAAACAAGGATTTTGAAATGGAGAAATGGAAAATCACCAAACCACCCGATTTCGAAGAAAATATCTTTAAAGCAGCTGCCAAAGGAAAACTAACAACCATAATTTATCTTTTGGCCAATGGAAACAATATAAATGAGAGTTTTCCAAATGATTCTTATGATGGATGGTATGGATTGAAGAATTCGACCCCCCTCCATTTCTCTTCAAGATACGGTCATCTTAGTGTTGTTGAGTATCTAGTTAATCAAAAAGCTGATATTAATTCAAAAGATGAAAATGATAATACCCCTCTTCATTTTGCTGCTCGAAATGGTCATCTTAGTGTTGTTGAGTATCTAGTTAATCAAAAAGCTGATATTAATTCAAAAGATGAAAATGATAATACCCCTCTTCATTTTGCTGCTCGAAATGGTCATCTTAGTGTTGTTGAATTTCTAGTTAATCAAAAAGCTGATATTAATTCAAAAGATGAAAATGATAATACCCCTCTTCATTTTGCTGCTCGAAATGGTCATCTTAGTGTTGTTGAATTTCTAGTTAATCAAAAAGCTGATATTAATTCAAAAGATGAAAATGATAATACCCCTCTTCATTTTGCTGCTCGAAATGGTCATCTTAGTGTTGTTGAATTTCTAGTTAATCAAAAAGCTGATATTAATTCAAAAGATGAAAATGATAATACCCCTCTTCATTTTGCTGCTCAAAATGGTCATCTTAGTGTTGTTGAATATCTGGTAAATCAAAAAGCAGATATTCATGCAATCGGTTCATATGTTGAGTTTTTTAAATTTATAATACCCCTCTTCATTTTGCTGCTCAAAATGGTCATTTTAGTGTTGTTAAATATCTAGTCAATCATGGAGCTGATATTGGTGCAAAGAACTCAAATTATCAGACTCCTCTTCAATTATCAGAATCAACAATCAATGCATTTCTTATTACAATTCAGGAAAAATATGACATTGTTTTCAATGCATGCAAAGTCGGTGACATTCAAACAATCATTGAGTGTCTTAAAGACAACTTTTTCATTGATACAAAGCACTATGAGTATTTCTTGATTCAAATAGCTGCTCAAAATGGACATCTCGGGGTTGTTGAATATCTAGTTAATCAAAAAGCTGATATAAATATTAAAACTAGGAGTGTTGAGTTTTATTTTTTAATATGACTCCTCTTTATTTCGCTGCTGCTAATGGACATCTTAGTGTTGTTGAATATCTTCTTCATCAAGGTGCTGATTTTCAAGATGGAATTAATGGCCAAAGTTATCTTCATTGGGCTGCTTCTAATGGTCATCTTAGTGTTGTTGAATATCTTCTTCATCAAGGTGTTGATTTTCAAGATGGAATTAATGGCCAAAGTTATCTTCATTGGGCTGCTCGAAATGGTCATCTTAGTATTGTTGAATATTTAGTTCATCAAAACGCTGATATTAATCCAAAAACAAGATATTTAAAGTTTCCTTATTTGATGAGACTCCTCTTCATTTTGCTGCTGCTAATGGACAACTTGGTGTAATTGAATATTTAGTTAATCAAAAAGCTAATATTAATTCGAAAAATAAATATTTTAAGCTTTTATTTTTTATAGGACACCTCTTCATTTAGCTGCTGCTAATGGTCATCTTAATATTGTTAAATATCTAGTTGATCAAAAAGCTGATATAAAAGCAAAAGATTATGGTATTGAGTTTTTATATTTGATGGTACTCCTCTTCATTATGCTTCTCAAAATGGTCATCTTAGTGTTGTTGAGTATCTAGTTGATCAAAAAGCTGATATAGATGCTATTGCAAATGGATATCCATCTGGAAATCCTCTTCATTTAGCTTTTCAAAACGGCCATCTTAGTATTATTGAATATTTAGTTCATCAAGGTGCTGTTTTTCAAGATGGAATTAATGGCCAAAGTTATCTTCATTGGGTTGCTCGAAATGGTCATCTTAGTGTTGTTGAATATCTAGTTAATCAAAAAGCTGATATTAATTCAAAAGATGAAAAGGATAATACCCCTCTTCATTGGGCTGCTCGAAATGGTCATCTAAGTATTATTGAATATCTTCTTCATCAAGGTGCTGATTTTCAAGATGGAATTAATGGCCAAAGTTATCTTCATTGGGCCGCTGCTAATGGTCATCTTAGTGTTGTTGAATATCTAGTTAATCAAAAAGCTGTTATAAATGCAAAAGATAAAGATAATCAGACTCCTCTTCATTGGGCTGCTTATAATGGACATCTTAGTGTTGTTGAATATCTAGTTAATCGAAAAGCTGATATAAATGCAAAAAATAATGGTGTTGAGTTTTTATATTTAATATGACTCCTCTTCATTTAGCTGCTGCTAATGGTCATCTTAGTGTTGTTGAATATCTAGTTAATCAAAAAGCTGATATAAATGCAAAAGATAAAGATAATCAGACTCCTCTTCATTGGGCTGCTTATAATGGTCATCTTAGTGTTGTTGAATATCTTCTTCATCAAGGTGTTGATTTTCAAGATGGAATTAATGGCCAAAGTTATCTTCATTGGGCTGCTTCTAATGGTCATCTTAGTGTTGTTGAATATCTTCTTCATCAAGGTGCTGATTTTCAAGATGGAATTAATGGCCAAAGTTATCTTCATTGGGCCGCTGCTAATGGTCATCTTAGTATTGTTGAATATCTAGTTAATCGAAAAGCCAAAATGAATGCAAAAACTAGGAGTATTAAGTTTTATTATATAAAATGAATCCTCTTCATTACGCTGCTGCTAATGGTCATCTTAGTGTTGTTGAATATCTTCTTCATCAAGGTGCTGATTTTCAAGATGGAATTAATGGCCAAAGTTATCTTCATTGGGCTGCTTCTAATGGTCATCTTAGTGTTGTTGAATATCTTCTTCATCAAGGTGTTGATTTTCAAGATGGAATTAATGGCCAAAGTTATCTTCATTGGGCCGCTAGATTTGGTCATTTTAGTATTGTTGAATATCTAGTTAAGAATAAAGCTGATATAAATGCAAAAGATAATAGTGTTGGGTTTTTATATTTGATTGGACTCCTCTTCATTATGTTGCTTATGATGGTCATCATTGTATTGTTGAATATCTAGTTAAGAATAAAGCTGATATAAATGCAAAAGATAATTGTATTGAGTTTTAATATTTGATATCACTCCTCTTCATTATGCTGCTGCTAATGGGCATCTTAGTGTTGTTAAATATATAATTGCTCAAAAAGTTGATATAAATACAAAAACAAGAAATGTTATATTTTTTTATTTGATGAGACTCCTCTTCATTATGCTGTTTCTAATGGTCATCTTGATGTTGTTGAATATCTAGGTAATCAAAAAGCTAACATAAATGCAAAAACCAGAAATGTTTTTTTTTTATATTGGATGAGACTCCTCTTCATTATGCTGCTTCTAAAGGTAATCTTAATGTTGTTAAATATCTAGTTGATCAAAAAACTAACATTAATGCAAAAACCAGAAATGTTTTGTTTTTATATTGGATGAGACTCCTCTTCATTGGGCTGCTCAAAATGGTCATCTTGATGTTGTTGAATATCTAGTTAATCAAAAAGCTAACATAAATGCAAAAACCAGAAATGTTTTGTTTTTATATTGGATGAGACTCCTCTTCATTATGCTGCTTCTAAAGGTAATCTTAATGTTGTTAAATATATAGTTGATCAAAAAACTAACATTAATGCAAAAACCAGAAATGTTTTGTTTATATATTTGATGAGACTCCTCTTCATTGGGCTGCTCAAAATGGTCATCTTGATGTTGTTGAATATCTAGTTAATCAAAAAGCTAACATAAATGCAAAAACCAGAAATATTATGTTTTTATATTTGATGAGACTCCTCTTCATTGGGCTGCTTCTAAAGGTAATCTTAATGTTGTTGAATATCTTGTAAATCAAAGAACCGATATAAATGCAAAAAATAATTGTGTTGGGTTTTTATTAATAATAGTTCTCCTCTTCATTATGCTGCTCAAAATGGCCATCTTAATGTTGTTGAATATCTAGTTACTCAAAAAGCTGATATAAATGCAAAAGATAAAAATGATTGTACTCCTCTTCATTATGCTGCTCAAAATGGTCATCTTAATATTGTTAAATATCTAGTTACTCAAAGAGCTGATATGAATGCAAAAGATAAAAATGATTGTACTCCTCTTCATTATGCTGCTCAAAATGGTCATCTCAGTGTTGTTGAATATCTAATTAATCAAAAAGCTGATATTAAGACAAAAGATGAAGATTATTGTACCCCTCTTCATTATTCTGCTCAAAATGGCCATCTTAATGTTGTTGAATATATAGTTGGTAAAAAAGCTGATATAAATGCCAAAAATAATAGTGGTGAAGTTTTATATTTAATTCTACTCCTCTTCATTGGGCTTCTCAAAATGGTCATCTTAGTGTTGTTGAATATCTAGTTACTCAAAAAGCTGATATAAATGCAATAGATAAAAATGATTGTACTCCTCTTCATTTAGCTGCTCAAAATGGTCATCTCAGTGTTGTTGAATATCTAATTAATCAAAAAGCTGATATTAAGACAAAAGATGAAGATTATTGTACCCCTCTTCATTATTCTGCTCAAAATGGTCATCTTAATGTTGTTAAATATCTAGTTACTCAAAGAGCTGATATAAATGCAAAAACTAAAGATGTTGATTTTTTTGATTTAATTGGACCCCTCTTCATTATGCCGCTCGATATGGTCATCTAAGTGTTGTTGAATATCTAGTTACTCAAAGAGCTAATATAAATGCAAAAAATAAAGATGATTGGACTCCTCTTAATTTAGCTGGTCAAAAAGATCATCATAATGTAATTAAATATCTAAAAGATCAAAAAGCATATATAACTGCAAACTCGTCAAGTGTTTAGTCATTATTAATAATTATTCTCCTCTCCATTCGGCTCCTAATAATGGTCTTCATAGTGTGGTTGAATATCTCAAAAGATAAGGACGACAATAAGTCAGAAGAGGATTAAACACCACATTCATTAGATTTTTTGAATAAATCATAAGGATATTTAGAAGGGTACAAGAAAAAAATGATGATGAAAATGTGATATTTTTGTGCTTCCCTTGGAGTATATATATATATGATGAATACCTCATTTTCAGTATTCACAATTAAACTCCAACAATTAGTTTAATCAATAGATTAGAAATGATTTGTTTTCCTTCAAGAATTTGTCGAAGCAAAATTAAAATTTGAGATTTTATGAAAAGTATTCAAGAACAGGGGGCTGAAGGGAATTCTGGCATTCATTTGGCGGGGTTGCCTCGAAAATTTTGAAAGATCTATTTAGTCTCTCATCGAATTCAAGAATTGAAGCTACATTTCCGCTTCGATAGCAATAGTTTGGAGCGCTCCAAACAGTAGCTAAAGAATCGTCAAACATAACTCCATATCCATCCATCATCAATTGATGAGCTCTGCATATAAAAGTTGTTCTGTTTTGTTCATTAAAAGCTTTGACAGCATCTCCTCCAAATAAGTATCCGGCTCCTCTGGGGCTTTGCTGAAATCCATCAATATTATCTGGGTCACTCCAAAGAATATCACAATATGCACCCTGGCTTGGAGGTTCAACATTTCTCTCGATTTGGCGGATGGCGTCAATACTCTTAATTTCAGGAGAGAGACCACCATGAACACAGAATATTTGAGAATCTATAATGGCTGCAATCGGAAGATAGTCGAATAAATCAGTACAGGCTTTCCATACATTTGCGGATCCAAATTTTCTTACACATTCATCGTAAAAGCCATAGGCCTGGGTAGTCTGTCTAGCTTCATGGTTTCCTCTAAGAAGAGTAATCCTATAAGGATACTTCACGTAAAGAGCTATCAGCAATAAAAAGGTCTCTACTGAATGGTACCCTCTATCGACATAATCTCCCAAAAATATATAATTAGTATCAGGACAGTCACCTCCAACCCTGAATAGCTCTTGTAAATCAAAAAATTGACCGTGTATATCTCCACAAACAGTAATCGGTGAAGAAAGCTCTTTAACATTATTTTCTTTCTGTAACAACTCAGTAGCTTTTTCAAATAAGGGAAATAACTCGCGCTCATCAGGAATTTGACAGTCATTAAAGGTCTGAATTAGTCTATTAACATCAAACATGTCGCTGATAGGCTTTGTCAAAACCGGAAAAGGGTAATTTTAATTCTAAACGTACACATATGATATCAGGAATTCCAAGATCACGTAATTCGATTGCCCGCCCCTCTACTGGGATTTCCAGTCAGTTTGGATCGAAATCTAATATTGCTCCAGGGTCAGCTCTTCGTCCATCGAAGAAGGTTAATTCTGGGCTTGAGAATACACCAATCAAAGGAGAGTCATTCAAGAAAGAGCCAAGGTCAAAAGACTTGAATGAGAGGATTCTTCCTATTAAACTCCGCGGAAGACCTCGCATTATAGATAATGATGAACAAATTGAGTGCCTTTATGAGTACGTTAAGAATATTGCACATGAGTATTTTGATCCTGTGTCAATGAAAGCTCTATTCCCAAAAGATCTACATCCGAAATATGCAGCCAGATTATCGTTTTTGAGCAATCAATCAAGAGACTCAATATCTAGTACCAGCCATATTCCTATTTTCAGAAGGTCTTCCATTTTGAGCGAAGCGGATTTAAATGATGAAACCGAAGAAAGGGCATCTTCATTATCAAAGGGGTTTGCTTTGTTGAAATCCCGAATTGTATCAATGCCCAAGAAGATGATTGCTTTAAGTGATTTTTGCATGCTATACTGTTCAATAGTGATTGCTATCAGTGATACAAAGAATGCCAAAATGACCTTAAGCTTTTTGTTGGAATTTTTCAAACTTTCAATAACCAGAGTTCAGGAAATGGGGATATTATTTGCTGTACTTTTAAGGGTAGCCTCAGCAAAATCCGAACTTCGAGAAGAATCAGTTCAAATCATGGGATCATTGGCATTGAGCAACCAGGAAATTTTAACTAGGCTTCAAAATGGTGTTTCTAGCGAAAAGTTTGGAGCTGTTTGTGCAGAGTCGTTATCATTGATCGGGGTGGAAGTGAAGATTGAAAAGAGAAAAGCCACGTTTAATATGGTGGATGAAGCATCTGCTATAGATTCAATATCAAAATTTATTGACTTACTTGAAGATAGCTCTCAACTTGAAGATGTTTCATTCTTTGTAAGAAATATGATTGAGGCAATGTACAAATTTAATAGTTCATCATCTCTATTAGAAAGAGCAGCTACCTGTCTTGAGTTCTTTATTCAGGACTGTTCTCTTATTCAAATTCCCCTTGACATTGCTTACAAATGTTTATCTGTATGTATTTCAATTCATTGTGGTGATATATTTTTATCTGGTGATAAGTGCATTGAAGCACAAGAAGCTATCAAAAAATTGATTTCTGCAATTTTTAATAATTTGCAATCAACTATTCTTCTTGAAGCGTTGGCCGCCATCATTATGAAATCAAATGAAGAGAAAATCACTTCTGTTTTATCCTTATTATGTGATCACATTAAGTATTCTAACAAACTGTTTACTGATGACGAATTAAAGATCATTAATGTGACTATTCACACATATCACCCTAACTATAATAGTAGCTTTGATTTTCTTCCACAGACATATTCATTTTTGTACAAAATCCTTGATAGTTTCGGAAGGCTAACCCGCTTAGATTCTAGTGAAATGCTTAATGAGATTGTCACTTGTATTATGGAATCTCCTAATGGGAATTTTGATGGTTATCCTTTTAAGCTTCAACAATTCTTAAGATCTGTATGGAAAGAATCACAGAAAATGGATTCTCTTCAAAACCCAGATCAGATAATGCTAATTGTTAATGATATTATTGATGAATTCTAAAAAAAAAGATCTCTACTCATTATCTTTTATTGGTTCTTTCTTTTTTTCTAATAGCATTTTATCAATAGCTTCCAATAGATCAGGTATTCCCTCTCCTGTTTTTCCAGAAACAGGAATAACTGGCAAAGCCTTATAAAACTCATAGAAAACCATTCCTGTGGATCTGTTAAAATCTGAAAAATAGTTGTTCTCTTTTTCATTATCTACAGCTGCTTCGAAAGCATCAATGTCTGTCATCCATTGAATGATCTCATCAGGTGACTTAACATCTGACTTCGATAATGCCAGAACCATTGGAAGACCACTTCTATACAATATACTACATGCATAAAGCATAGTTGAAATAAATGTAGGAGTTTTCGAACACCGTGGAATATCAACAACAAATACAATCACCGTTGGGAAAGAAGAAGAAAGCTCTTGTGTTATCATTCCTCCACTTGCTGACCAAGCAAAGGCTTCAATTTGTCCAGGAGTATCAAAAAATGCGTATTTAATATGGGTTTTCTTCTGGATTAGATTAATAACATCATGAAACTTAGTAGAAAACAAATTTAAGGATGTCAAAATTGCACCATTAGGCCCAAGATTAAACTGGCTCATTACCTCATTGTACTTAATGGTGTCTCTAATGTCAACGTTGGCAGAAAAATTCAAATCTGCAGTTGCTGGATCAAGATTAACAAAATATGATGCTATTTCATTATCATAAACATATTGGTTTATTTGGTTCATCAATGTCGATTTTCCAGAACCCGCAAGACCAACAACAATAACAGAACCCGTATTTTTCTCAGTTTCCATTTGGCCAAAAAACCGCTCATTTCGTTCAAGGTTCTTGAGTAACTGAGTGAGGAATAGTAGATGATTTCTATTAAATGGAATCGAATTAAAGATTAAAAAATGATGTGCCTATTGTCTTTAATTAGATAATCATTAAAATGATAAGGGAATATGAAAAAATTACATTGACCTCCTTTCTATTATCGAATCGACATGTACAAATTATCTCAGCATATGTCCTTGGTATTGTCCAAATGTTGCTACTTTTTATCGTCTCTTTTGGACTTTGTTGGATTGTGCGATCAAGAGTAATACTATGTGTTTCTTCTTCTGTGATCATTGGGGTTTCATATGGACTTCGTTGGATTGTGCGATCAAGAGTAATGCTATGTGTTTCTTCTTCTGTGGTCATTGGTGTTTCATGTGGACTTTGTTGGATTGTGCGATCAAGAGTAATACTATGTGTTTCTTCTTCTGTGATCATTGGTGTTTCATGTGGACTTTGTTGGATTGTGCGATCAAGAGTAATACTATGTGTTTCTTCTTCTGTGATCATTGGTGTTTCACATGGACTTCGTTGGATTGTGCGATCAAGAGTAATGCTATGTGTTTCTTCTTCTGTGATCATTGGGGTTTCATATGGACTTCGTTGGATTGTGCGATCAAGAGTAATACTATGTGTTTCTTCTTCTTTGATCATTGGTGTTTCATGTGGACTTTGTTGGATTGTGCGATCAAGAGTAATACTATGTGTTTCTTCTTCTGTGATCATTGGTGTTTCATATGGACTTCGTTGGATTGTGCGATCAAGAGTAATACTATGTGTTTCTTCTTCTGTGATCATTGGGGTTTCATATGGACTTCGTTGGATTGTGCGATCAAGAGTAATACTATGTGTTTCTTCTTCTGTGATCATTGGGGTTTCATATGGACTTCGTTGGATTGTGCGATCAAGAGTAATGCTATGTGTTTCTTCTTCTGTGATCATTGGGGTTTCATATGGACTTCGTTGGATTGTGCGATCAAGAGTAATACTATGTGTTTCTTCTTCTGTGATCATTGGGGTTTCATATGGACTTTGTTGGATTGTGCGATCAAGAGTAATACTATGTGTTTCTTCTTCTGTGATCATTGGGGTTTCATATGGACTTCGTTGGATTGTGCGATCAAGAGTAATACTATGTGTTTCTTCTTCTGTGATCATTGGGGTTTCATATGGACTTCGTTGGATTGTGCGATCAAGAGTAATGCTATGTGTTTCTTCTTCTGTGATCATTGGGGTTTCATATGGACTTCGTTGGATTGTGCGATCAAGAGTAATACTATGTGTTTCTTCTTCTGTGATCATCGGTGTTATATCAATGGTATTAAGTGCTGTTTGCTCAAGATGTGGATTATCTGCGTAACAATGCTCTGATCTGAAGAAGTGAACCAAATGTGTTTTTTGATTTTCAATTGTGGATTCATAAATAATTGTAGCATTCTCTGCTCGTGAAAATGGCACCTCGGTATGTCTTACAAAGCAATGAGATAAAACAAGAGAACTTTTATCTTGAATCAGAAAAAGAGTATCATGATTCATATCAAAGATGCAATTATACATTTGCAGAGAAGTATTGTAATTTAACCATAAAACCCCACAATCTGGAGCGTTGTTATGAACAATATTTATGTAAGAAATAATAGATTTGTTCAACCGAAAGTACAAACAACAGCCTTTTGAACAATTGTTATTCGAAAAAGTACAGAATTGACATAAATGAATATCCCCTAAAATGGCAATCCCTGATTTATCACGAGCATTGTTTAAAGAACTGTTAGTATTACAAATCGTGTTATTCCCATCGACCAGGCAAAAAGAATATACTCCTGATGCAATTTTTGAGCAAAATGATACAGAAAGATAATTAATAGAATTGTTATTTGTTACCCGAAATTGACCAAAATGATTATTTGCTCCAGTACATTTATTAGCACATATCATTCTCAGCTGGGAATTCGTAATATTCGATAAATGTATCGCTCCACTGTTTAAAGAACTTGAGCAATTGAAAAACATTGAAAAATAAACCCTCACATTAAACGGTCCATTTTCACATAATATAACTCCTCCTTTTCCATTAAACTGTGATAATCTTATAAAATAGCAATCATTTATGTCAATATTACAATTAGTATAAGATCTTCCTTCATCAATACTTTCATTAATGCACTCATCAGCATTTCTTTCACTTGATCTTAATTTAATAAATACATTATTGATTTTGGGTTCTCGAAATACCATAACTATAACAGTATTCGCTGCAGGAATATCTCTAAATGATTTACTAGAAGTAACAATAAAAAGCAATGTGAGCATAGAATAATATGATGTTCTCAATCATATTCAATTGAATTTGAGATAAAGTTGATTGGATAAAATTGTCATTGATCGGCTGATTCAATTCTTGGAGATCATTTTCGGATTATTCAGATCACTGGTGGTGGTTGTGCCCAAGGCCCAAAAAAAGCTTGTAGCTAAAATTTATTTCTATTCTCCCATAATACTTATTAAAACAATAACAAAATAGAATTGGGTGATCTTGTTAAAACGAGCATTTGTTTGAATACAAACGCGATGTCCGATTGAACAAAAAGCTTTGCATTGATTGGTTTCAAAGTATGACACTGAATATGACGATATCGCTTTGGTATTATTACTTAGAATTACACTATTTACAGTCGTCGTTCCTGAGTGGGTGATGAAAGAATTCTTGATCTGAAGAGTACCAGAACCAATATTAAATAGAGTGCCTGTATTGCTTAAAAACACGCATTGGTCCATTACACAAGCTGCTCCTTCCCAAATAAACACAATACCAACTTGAGGAGAGACATTATGAACCACATTACAGTACTTGATTTGTCGATTTGCTCCCCCATGACAGTTAATAATTTGATTATCAATTGCGATATTGTTTGATACTGTACAAAACTGGGATTGAAGAGATTGGCTAAACAAAGACTGAAACGATGCAACACAATAGCAAGAATTCATGGATTGGTTTACCGAATATAATTTCTGGTTGCCATTTCCAATCCAGAGTGAACAATACCTTGATGATCCTGTTGATGGGCAGCTTCGAATACTAACATAGTGATACTCATGAATATTATCTCCAGTAAGCGTATTACAGAACTGACCATATGAGGATGAAGATGATGTAGAATAGCACTGAAAACCGCAAACCCGGTCCAAAACTATCCCCCCATTAGAACAGCTGAAATATATTCCACCTCCATTCAATGAAGACAAACATGAATAAAACATGCAATCACAAACAACGAGATTAATTGTGCTCCCATAATAATAGATTGCGCTCTGAGATAACCCTTCAAAAAAACAATCATAAACTAGTAAATTATCTTTTTCTTCTGTTATCCTCGACCTTGATCTGAAAATAATATCGTAGTTTCCTTCGAAATAAGAATTAAAACACGATGCTAAAAGACACAATCTGAAGTTCATAAAATACATTACACTGACTTTTTGATATCTTTATTCTTCTGAACGATCAATAAATTATTCAATATTGATCTAGAGAAATCCAATTTTCCATTGATTTGGATATGTGTATTGATCATCTTTTTATTGGATGGAAAATCTTACTTTTCCTATCCAATATTTGGGAGAACTGTGTTGTTTTTTTATGGATTATTGTTTTCTATGATGGTAGTATCAAACCATAATTGAGACAAGTATAAGTTCTCAAGTTTTTCCACATTATTGTGATTGTGTGGCTGAAAAAGCCAAAAGACCAAATCTTCATTTCCGAAGTATATGTGTTTCATTGATGCGAATTCTTGAATAGATTATATGAATAAAACATTGTTTCATTTGGAAAATGAAACAATGCTCAATTTAGTTCGGAAAAAGGAGTTTTTCGGGAATTTCTCTATTAATGGTCTTAAGATCACATTCATTTTGTTGAATACTAATGATTCTGAGTAATCAAACAAAGAAACTTGCCACAAGCTTCATAAGAAACCCTTACGTTTGCTTTCTTAATAGAATGATTTAAAAAATGAAAATTGAGAAATCGTTCATGTTTCAATTATTTGTGAAAATGTTAATATCTGGTAGCCAGATACCAAAGCTGGGGAAAAGTTTTATTTTCAAGATATCAATGATCAAATTGATCATGACATACACTATTTGTATATTTGAAGAACTTCTAGTATCAAAAAAACACAAATCAGTGAATAACACCATTTCAAGTTTTATTATACAGGATAAATGCTCTTCAATCATTCCACAATTGAATTTCATTTTTATTTTATGGATTTCTTCATTGGGGTGTGAAATGGAAAATATTGATCAAGGAAGGTCATATTTTAATGTTAGTATTGAAATATCCAATTGCTTCTTCTCAGTTACATTTTGCTTATCTTATTGCTTCTCAGGTGAATCAAGTGGAGTATCTATCAGTATCAAATTGCTCTCATACTACATCTGGAACTTATCCTATTCGCTTAGAATCAGGAAATCAGAGGGTTGACAATACAAATAGTTCATTGAACAATGCTAATGCATATTCCGGTATTTGTCTCTATTCTCCATCCTTGTTGACAAGTTTTTATTGCACTATCTCGAACAACAAAGCATCTGGTGCAAATTGCATATACTTAGATTCTAGCTCAGGAATGATAACAATATACTACGCTAACATTGTTTATAACAACAGCCCATCTGGATGTGGGGTTGTTTTTGTCTCTGGAGCAGGATTAAAAAAGATGATGTATTGCATATTCCATAACAATGAAGACCATCTATTTAGTGTATGGTCTGGTACTCTTGAAGTGTCTCATTCTTTCATCTATCATTCTGATTCATTCTCAACTTCAACATATGTATCAACCGACACAAATAATACTTTAATAATTAGAAATACATATCAAATACAATATTTCCATTCTCTTCATTGTAATGCTGATTTTCCTTATCAGCAGAAAACTTTGGAGATATCTCCAATGATGACTTTAGATGAAACAATCAGTAGAACAAATGGAAAAACTTCAAGAATTACAAATGAGAGAACTTTGAATCAAATAACTTTAAACGAAACCCCATATAGATCATATATTGAATGTTTCTTCACTCATCAAATAGCTTATAGGAAAGAAATCATTGTGATATTCTCAATCTTGTTTCTTTCATTTTTCAAGTGACAAATCTTGAGAAGATTTTTGATTTTTAGGTTGAATATTGGAAACTCTATCCTGATTGTTTAGTTTTATATTCTAAATAATAATGAGAGTATAGATGTATCTGAAGTATATATTATTATTATTGGTCGAATCATCCTTTTGCATCAATATACTTGAATGAAAATGGTTATTAATAGATTTTCCAAGAACAATGCTCTTGAGTTTTTTCCAATCATTAATCCTGTTCAATTAATCATTTCTTATTAATATTCATTCAAAATATGAGTTATTTATAGTCAAAATTGTTTAGTCTTAAATACTAGGTTCAACTTCGTTGATAATATTATCAAACCCATTTTCCTCTAAATTTGGAGAAGATGAATTGCTCTGACTACTTCTATCCTTTCTCCGAAAACCAAGAATACAACATATTATCACAATTAATAATGCAGATACTATAACAGCGGAATACTGGAAAATGAAATTTGCTAATTTTTGATCATCATCATTCTCAGTTTGTTTTTCACTAGACATCATTGGTGTTTGTTCAATAGTATAAAAAGGGGATGATATTGCAGGAGAATAGATTGGAGTGAATGCATGGGAAGGAGTTTGTTCTCCAAGTGATCGATAAGGTGTATTATGTGGTGTTTCTTTTTTGGTCATTTCAATTGTTTGAGTAATGAGAGGAGTCCTTGGAACATCAGTATTACAATAATATGAATTAAAGAATTGTATTTGATATAATTGTTCTTTTGTTAGTGAATTATTAATTGATGTCAATGATAATGTTGCATTTATAATTAATCCAGAGTGAGAGATGAAACAATGAGACACTTCGAGAGAACCAGAGTTAACCCAGAATAATGTATCCTGGTTTCCATCAAATATGCAGTACTGCAATGATGGGGATCCTCCAAAAACATGAACAATTCCGCTCAAAAGTGGGCTGTTATTATGAACAATGTTGGCAAATGTCATTGTTCCTGAGCAAGAAGAAAAAGATATACAAATACTATCATAAACATTATTGTTTGAAAAAGTACAGCGAGAGCTGGAAAAAGAAGATGGGGTATCAACACTAATACCAGAAACTTGATAAGCATTATTCATTGAACTGTTTGTATTGTCCACACTTTGATATCCTTTGTGCAAAAATATTGAATATAGTTCCGATGTTGTTTTAGAGCAATTTGACAATGAAATATACTCCAAACTAGTCTTTTGAGTTGAACAAATATAGGCAAAAACATAAAATTGTGAAGCAGAGCAACTATTGGCGCATATCATTCTGAGAGATGCATCATATGAGGTGAAATAAATTGCACCTCCAAATTTGGTACAAGAACAGTTAAAGAACATTGAGAAAGATATATTCATAACTCGTGACCCTCCTAGTACATAAATCACACCGCCGCTTCCAGTAAACAATGAAGTCCTAGAGAAGAAGCAATTTGAAATTTCAACACTAACACCATCATAAGATCTCCCCTGACTTATTATTTCACTTATACATGATGATCGAACACCCCTCATTTCCCCATTTATTGGCCCCAATATGCAAGATTTTATTAGCCCAAGAACATAATAAAAACTATTAGTGCTGGATATCCAATAATTACCAGAGCACCCAGATAACAGAGAATCCAAAGAGCAACAATTCTTATTTAATAATATAAACATTTCGGATGATTTATGTGGAGTTTTTAAGAAATTGCCAAGATAAAAGAAAAAAATCACCAAATAAGCTAAGAAATGTAGCATCCACACCTATTTAAAAGTAATTGTGAGAGCTCCAATTCAAAAACTAGATTTGAAAGAAACTTATCATTTAATTATTGACTATTTTACAAACTAATATCCAGAAATGTTTTCAATTCTATGTTATCACAAAAGTCAACGAGGACCAGGTTTTTATTCGAGAGTTCATATGTATTTAGATGAATGATGAAATTCAAAAAAGCATATAATGATCAAATCCAATGAGATATAAACATATTCGATAATACTGGCTTTAAAAACAATAAGAATTAGGCTAAAGCTACAAGATATCTATTCTTTCAACTCCATTGTGGAAGTTTCCCATAAAGTATAGTAGTATTTTGATCAATCACAGGACATGGAATGCTTGAAGGAGGACCATCAGACCATCTAATGGACCATCTTCTTGTTGAAATGCAATTATTACATTCAGAACCGGAAACAATGGGGAAAAATATTATACAATTAATAACAGCTGCAAACACTAGCAATAAAAGAAGGAAACCAAGAATTGTCTTTGATAAAAACTTTTCGAGAATGGATGTCATATTCATTACCGCAAAAACTAATGGAATAATATAATGATATAAATACATTGATCTTGGAATCAGCAAAAAGGGTAAATAAGATACAACCCATCCGCAAAACAAAATAAATGTCCTTTTGTCATTTTGTTTTGCAATTATTGCAATTATTGTCAACATAATGCAAAATGATGATGGGTAATATACCGATGGTGATCCAATGCAAAAAACGTTTCTGTTCTCACTTGAGAAAAATACCACCCATTTGTCCCTCAAAAATGGCCAGTATTTCGGATTCGATTGAGAGGGATGAGGTGAAATGATTTTCATATTCCCTTGGTGCATTATTTGATTTAAACTAATGATACGATCAAAGATCCCCATTCCTACAATCCTTGGCCACCTAAAAGAATTTCGATGAATTAGGGTGCTTTGGAATATTGGAGGCATATAATTAGTCCCTTGTCCATGATATGGAAGCACAATCAAATGAATAATATAAGAAAATATAAAAACAAAAACAGTCGGAACAAGGATTATTGAAGCTCTGATAGCTATATCTCTGATTTGTGGTCTGATTTCATATATCCAAAAAAGTTGAGTGATCCCGACAAAAGCAATTAGCCCCATTGCAGTATTCTTGCACGATATTGAGCATCCTAATGATATTCCTGCGAATAAATACCAAAACACAGAGTCAAAATATAGCGCCCCAGAAAGAGAAAAAATTGTGAGACAAACAAAAAAATGGAGAATTCCATCGCTTAAAATATACCTTCCTTCAGCAAGAATACTGGTTTCGCACATTAGTATCAATGACGTTGAGAGCGATGTCAATCTGTAAAAACCAAAAAATAGCATAGCACAATAAATCAATGGGAAACAAAAAGATTGGATAATAGCAGGAGTAATTCTCAGAGAAACGTAGCTAATCTCGCTAGAATTATAGAAAGGATCGAGTTTATTGAAAACTATATGTCCGGGATAGTCTGTAAGCTTTGCAATTCCTGCCATTATAAGTTTTGCTAATGGCGGGTGAATATCAAAAAAGAAAGACTCTTGAATGTACCAATTTGTAAAATTGCCAAAATGTACCTCATCAAAAACAGTTACATCCGGAAATTGGATATTCCAAAGCCTCATAAATAATGAAAGAAAAGATATAAACAAAATTATCACACTATCAATCGATTTAAATACAGAATTCTTTTTCATTATTAAATGGGAAATTTTCCCCCATTGTCCTGTTCTATCTGAGTGAGCATTTCTTCAAACTCAGAGGTGCTCACCCACATTTTTGCCCAGGCAACATTAATCTTTTGCCTGTCGTTCATCATTTTTGAATGTCCTGGATTGGTTAGCACTTGAAGCATTCTTTCAAAACCCTGTTCTTTGAAATAGTCTCTGTGAATGTATATTATTGCTAACCCAAATGATAATAATGGTGCAACTCCAAATGCAAGAAATTGTTCAAAAAGGAAAGAAGACATATCAAAATCAAACCCGCCAGATAAAAAACACACCATAAACCACTGAGGGAGGAATATTGTGGAATCCAAACCTCTATCTTTTAATGATTCAGATATCTCAGGGAATCTTTCTTTGAGTTCTTTATCAACAATGTGCTTGATAATCTTCAACTTCGGAAACTTTTCCAAGAAAAATAATCGATGTGGGAGCTGAGACAGATGCATAAATGAATAAAAACACCAAAATGCCTCTTCTTCAGGCATATGGATCAGGAACATTGCGGCAATAAAATTCATTCCCTGTGTATATCCAAGCTGTGAGTCAATGTTTGCATATGCATTCAGTATATTAGATAGAGAGTCCAAAAATTCAGGTGTAGTATCAATACACCAATTGGGAAAAGTCCTTGGAACATCAGCCTGAATGATTCTAGAACTGTTTGATTCCTTTTTTTCAATGTTTTCATACTTAAATCCTGCTGTTTCGATTGCTCGGCTCTTATTTGCTAATAACCCCCATACAACCCGCCGATGCTTAATCGGGATTCCAACTCGCAATGATCGAATAATAGTTTTCCTTGAGTTCTTGATTAAATCATCCCAGTTATTCTCAATGTAATCCCAGTCACAGATATGGTTATCAGTTTGTGTCATCCAAAATTTAAAAACGTGCGTATTTTTAACACCGATCTATGAGAAGAGCTTGTTAGACTCAATATACAACTCAACCATTGGATCCACCAGCCCTGAGATTTTATGCCCTCTGTTAATATATTCTCTGACAAGCGATGAACTTACAGTGAGGAGAGGGTTGTCACGTGTGGAAATCACATTTTGGGTTCTTCCTATCATTATTTTGCATAGAGAGGGGAGATCTTCGGTTCCCTTATTACGTGGAACAACAATTAGCCCAAATTCTTCCAATATCCGAATAACATCAGGCTCTCTCCATTTTGAATCGAACGTTTCGACGAGATCAACCCCACATAGTATCATAGTCCTTGTTCCCGGATATTTTGAACTGAGGTACTCTAACGTGTTTATTGTTCTTGGCCATTTTTCCTGTTTGCTCTCAAAATCATCAACTTCGACATATTTCATATGTTTAGTTGCCAATTTACACATTTCGCATCTCGTTTCACCCGATAATAAACCAGGCTTCGAATAACCAGAATTTGACGGTATCATTACAATTTTCTCTACAATGAATCCGCTGTCAACTAAAATATCATGCGCAATGACCATAGCGTGAATATGACCATTGGTTGGTGGATTAAAACACCCTATAAAGGCTACAACAATTGGCTGATCTTTATTCATTAACGATAAGTTGACCAACCGATTAATTAGTCGAACAGAGTAATTCAATTATTAATGACTGAAGTATCACCACTTGATTCATACCCCAATCTTGAAATTGCTCGTCTTCGCGAGAGATATGCCACATCACGCTTGCCTGATGATGAAAAAATTTTAGTTTCGGAGATTAGGAAAAACAGCATGCTTCCATTTTACCTTTCTTTGTGCAAAGAGTACAATTGGGAGATTGATGATTCTGTTGTGAAAGAAATCGAAGAACCTAATAGAGAGCAATTATTAAAGCTTGAAACTGCATTATCTGACGCGCAAGAGAATCAATCAGAGGAGGATGTTAGAGTTGCTTTCCAGAACTTGGCTTTATATTATCTAAAAATTGCAGACCACGAAAAGAGCAAGAAGCTTTTAGAAGACCTTTTCAAGCACACAGTGGCTCTTGGTCAAAAAATCGATGTTGTTTTTTGCCAAATGAGGTTATGTTTCTTCTTCAAAGATGTTTCATCATTTAGTGATTTGAATGACCAAGCTCATAGTCTCATCAAAGCTGGCGGTGATTGGGAAAGAAAGAACAGACTTAAAGTCTATGAAGGTTTAAGCTTATGCGCAAAAAGGAACTTTGTTTCTGCTAGTGAATTATTCATATCTACCATTTCTACATATACAGCAGCTGAGCTTATGCCTTATGATGAGTTCATATACCGAACTGTTGTACTTTCTGTTCTATCTCTTGCTCGTGCTGAATTCGGTTCTAAGATAGATCGCGCAATGGAAGTTAGGGCAGCAGACGAATCCGTTCATCGTCTCTTGTCCCTTTACCATTTAGATTACAAGGGATTTTTCGATGCATTAGCTGAAGTTGAAGATAGGCTTATTAGTGATCTGTGGTTCTCTAGACATCTCTCTTATCTGATAAAAGAATTGCGAGTTAGAGCATATAGACAATTCCTTGAGCCATATGAAGCACTTCAGATTTCGGCAATGTCTCAGGCTTTTGCAGTAACAGAGCAGTTTATCGAAAGCGAAATCAGAAGATTCATATTTAGTAGAAAGCTCAATGCAAAAATCGACCGTGTTAGTGGAACAATCCATACTAATCCACCAGATAGCAGAGCTGCGAAAATGAGAGAAGCACTTAGACGTGGTGAAGTATTAGTTACCAGATTACAGAAACTCGGCCGCTTGTTGTCGGCATAAAGATAATTAATCTCCTTTTTTATTTGTGATTCTCTTATGTACATCATCAGTCTTGTTTGGTTTAACCTTTGATTCTACAACAACAACTTCCCCATTATCGACTTCATCAATATCCCAATTATTCTTTGGATTCTCAACAATTGGTTCAACTAAATTTGTCTCTATTGTGCTATTAACTTTTGTCACTGGTTTCATATTAGTGATTGGAACAGTATTTTCTTCTTCTTCTTCGGGGAACTTGCGAGCTTTGCGATGATAACCAGCCATTCCTTCATCATCAGCTGGCGGACATATCATTTTCATAAACCATCTACCAACTTTTTCAGCAGGAGTATAATTCTCTGCATCTGCAGCTTTCCACAAAGCATCGTATATTCTGCCGGTTTCTTCGTCAAAAGGAAATGCACCAATGTGTTGAGCTCTATTTGGCTTTTTTTGAAGCGCCGATTTTACTGTCTCAAGCTCATTTTTGCAATTGAGATATTCACATATACTAATCATTGGTTTTTCCGCATTCGGATTGTATTGGAGGGTCATAAATACATCAAAGAAGTTCATGAAAATTATCTCAGTCTTGTATCGTTTCGGTTTTTTATAAACGGTCAGACACAGTAAGTGAATTACAAGTCGTCGATAAAATAAAGTTGCTCGATAAATCCACTGGGTGCGTTCTGTCAATTCATTTATTATGTGGACCCTATATATTAAAGAGGGTGGTTTTTTCACAACCGAGAAAGGAAATAGGGCTGATTCTTTTGTTTGTGTTGGTATTAGGGGCTTTCATAGCTATTTTTTTGCTGAAACACCTGTTATTAAGAGCAGTGTCTTTCCAAAGTATGATTCAGAAATGAAAACTCCATATTATTTTCCATCTTTATGGGGGGATTCTTTGAGATTTGTCGTTAAAGATAGCGTTTTTCTGTTTAAAGACAAGATTATTGCATCTGGTGAAGTTCCAATTTCTTCACTGTCATTATCCAACGAAAATAGGATTACACTAGGTTCAACTCACCAAACAACGACTGATCCTTATTTGGTTATCGTTTTAATTCCTCCGAAGAATGAACTCAAAGTATCTCCCTTGCTTCCAAAAGATAATCATTTCTACTTGTTCCTATCATTTAATCCCCCAATCTCTTCGTTTGAGGAAGCACAGACTATTGAATTCTCATTGATCCATTCATCAACACATGCCGGTGAGATACACAAGGTTGAATATGGGAAAGATCACCCTGGTTTGTATGCATTGACTCAGCCCACATGTTTAATGCCGACGGGATTCACTCAAATTTATGATTACCACAAAGGAGAGTTTTCTCTATCTGGGAGCTTGGGATACAAAACAAATAACGATTGTGTTTTTATTCCATTAATACACAACAAAGGAAACTATGTCGGTACAGTTTATGTCAATTATGCTGCTAGCAAAGAAAAAGAAAGAATGGATAAAGATTTGAACTGGAATAATGTGAAACATTTCAACCCTGATAGTTTTCATGTGATTAGCAAAACTCCAATTGTTGTTGAAAGTCAAGCATTTTATGCTGGAGGGATCTCAATGAATCCTGATAATGGTGAGTATAAGAATATTCCTTTGTCTACATATATGATAAATCAGTTTGATCAAATGATCAGTGATTTTGCCAAACTATTAATTGACCCTGAAATCCGTCCTTGGACAAGATTGCACTCAACTGCTCATTCATCATTGACTATTGGAGAATGTGTGAAATTTCATCAGATTGAATACCCAGAGAACTTCATATTTGAAGCTGGATGGAGAGAAACAGTTCAATTATTGCATTTAACAGTTACCCCATTTGATTCTCAATTCAAACCAATATCAAAAGGACTGTTAAAAAATGGATATCCTGGGATTAAGATCAAAAATGGCGAATCCGGTGATTACACTATTATTAACAATATTCCGATTCCAATTTCTCGGCCCGTTGACGGAGAAAAAATATCAATTAAAACAAAAGAGCTTGAAAACAATGTTCAATTCATCCTTATTGGTTTTGAGATTAACTGCGATACCTCGATAATTCAGAATCTTCACGTAAGAATCCAAGATAAAATGTCAAAAGTCGAGCTAATGTATATACCAATAGCTGTTCCCCTTGAAAAATCTTATGTAGGGTTGCTTCATAAGATGCCAAATGGATTATGGGAGTTTAAACAAGTTGTTGGAAAGGGATTAGAACTCGAAGAAAATCCTAACTTTTCAGTAATATTGGATCCATCTTTTTAACTAAATCTCTCAGTGTTATTTCCTTAAACCCGCCTTCAGTAATCCGTTAAAAAATGATTGAAGAACTTTTAAAGAATATTGACAGGAGAAACTTTTATGAAACTAGATTTTCAAGTGAATCTCTCGAAGCTGTATTGTGTGGGATGTGTGATTTGATTTATCATCAACAATCACAGATTAATGAATTACGTGATGAGATTAAAAGAAGGCCAACTTTTGATGAATTTGAAACGGCAATTTCTCGTAAGTCGAACGAAGTGAAGAATTTAAGCGTAAGATTTGAAACATCCATTGAAACTGTCGAAAACAAGATATCCAGTATGAATTTAATTGTTGACAAAATGAATAAAGATTCGGGTGAGAGAATAGAATCATTGAAAGCTGATATTATTCAATACAAAGATATAACTGATGAACAATTCCGAAGCCAGAACCTCATATTCAACACAACAGTTAAAAACATCTCAAGTTCCACTGATAGCACTCAACAAACAGTGTCTTTTTTGGAATCTCAAATCAATGATTTCCGTGATCTTTTGCGAGGAGGAGGAATAGCAACAATAGAGTCCCTTTCAGAAAGAATTGATCAACTAGATCAAAAAATATCCAGTGTTAACGAGGTTAATATGAACACTCAGAATAATTTTCAAATTCTTAATGAGTCTTTAAATAGAAAGCAAGAAGAAATTCGTGAAGAATTTGAAAGTGAATTACATGCTTTAACCAGGAGACTTGATGAAATACAAACCAGGTTTACCATTGATCCCAAATTTGGATCAGCCTCTTTCAACCCATCCTCTGTCACGGATACTGATTTAAGTCCCCTTATTCTCACTGTACATCGGGATACAAGAAGATTAGATGGTGTTGATGAGCAAATATCTTCTGTAAGATTAGAATGTGAAAATGTTTCAAGTGCAATGAGCAATGCTCAAAATACTCTACAACAGTTTAATCATGCAATATATGATTTTCAATGTCAATTAGATCAAACAAGAAGTGAGATCCTAACGAGATTTCAGACTCTTCAACCATTTTTTAGTTGGGTGTTATCAAGTGTTTTTGAGATTTGGAATACGATTCATCAAGTTAGTTTATCTAATTCTCATATAGCTGCAACGACATCAAAAGGTTTAGAGGATTTATATAATCTAATTAATAGCATTTCAACAAGACCTCTCCCCACTATTCACCCATTTGATGAAACAGTTATTGAATCTACTTCCATTCGGGACCAGATAAATGAAAAGAAACAATCAGTTGATGTCGAAAAGCAGATTGTACAGCTAAGGCCTATTTATAAACATTGGAAAACAGTGATTCCAAAAGGTGAACTCAAAGAGATTCCTGACTTTAAGAAGACCATGGATCCCTATAAACCATCACCACTCCTTGAGTATTCAATCGATAAATCAAAACCAATGGTAGTTTACAAAGAGAATCCTCTTGTTTTAAATACTTTAGAAGAAATCCGTGTTAAAACAAATAAATTTGAGCAGTCTCTGCCTCAATTCATGAATGAGGTCCATTCTATCCTTCAGCAATACTCTCTTCGTATTGATACAAAAATGGACACAATTGAAGTTGATAGACTTTTTACCAAAATTCAAAGTACTTTGAAGAAAATGCAAAAAGCTATTGAGAATCACAGTGATCTTCAAACCAGTATTAAAGGTTTTAAGAGTGAAGAATCAATCGAGACATTGAATGACACTCTTATCTCAACAAAATTATCCACAAGAAAGGTTGACAATAGTACAAATTCATTGTTTTCAAAGCCACCCCCAATGCATAGACCTAGATCTAGTTTATCAAAGAGGCCAAATTCAAGACAAAAAACCGGACAGAATTCTCCCTACATCTCACCGAGAGATGGAATTCTTGTTTCAGATCAATTATGATAAACATTGTTTACTCTTGATAGTTTTCTCTGATGAATGATACCATTCCTGGAAAGTCTTCTTTTTCAGCATCAAAAATTGAAGAATATTTGCTGAGGGCTGTAGAATAGTCGGCAAATTCAGAATCACTTCTTTCTAATCCTAGATATGGAGCACTTGAGTTGGGTACTCTTATTGGTTGAATATTATTTAGCTCCTCCTTACTAGCACCGCTTACGGCAACAATGAAAAGCAAATATCTCATCCTTCTTAATGTGTCATCGCTCATTTCTATTGGATAATACTGATAGCATAAATCAACCAGAGTGAAAATCTCCATTCTCATATTAATTGCTCTTGCTTTGGATGGTTGTAAGTCACCATAATAACCCTCGAAAAGCATAAGAGAATCCTCTATAAAATCAACTAATATTAGATTTGGCAATTCGGGCCTATCCTCTAATTTTGTTGATAAATTCAACAAATACAATTTCCAACATTTCAAAGGATCCGATATTGATGGTTCAGCATTTCCTTTCCATGTTATAGTAGCAAAACAGGAGAATATATATTTCCTAAAGAATATTCTTTGCTCTTCAAGAACAGATTGGAACACAGATGTGATTGATTCTCTGAGAGAATTAAACGATTGTAAGAATGGGGCAGTTGACATGATGCAGAGTTTATGTAATCTCAAAAAAATTTGATTATCACTATTCCTATTTGTATATTCATTCAAAACTATCTGGCATATTGATTTAAACTTGGAGGCAGAAATGTGAAGATGTGCCTTAATGGCTTCAATCAACCAAACAAACCGATGTGCATCAAAATCATTCAATCCTGTAAAAGATGACAGCAATTTTTGCAAGAAATCGCAATATTCTGGTATTATAGTCTCATATTGGGAGTCAAGATTGCAAGCTCTCACAAACCCAGCTACTGCGTAAAAGATATCAATTAGTGCTTCCTCATTAGCAATATTACTGAAGTCACACAAGTTAGATGTCAAAAAACCACCTATTCCGAATTCAAAAAGCAAATTTGGAGTAAAAAATGCTGCAGCAATTTCATGTGCCTGCCTTAGTGTCACTTTCAGGTTATTATTACCTCCGTTTTGAATAATATCCCAAAATCTCTTTTTGTCTTTAACAACATCATTCAAATGAGAAAGCCATATTTGATACTCTTCAAAAGCAGCAACAGATGTAACTTTAGATATACAAAAATCTGTTGCTTTTGTTTCTAAAGAGTTATATTTTTCTATTAGCTCATCACTAGAAGTATTTGATTTTGCTAAATTCTTGATTCTAGACTCATTAAAAATACTAAGATTCTTAAATAAAAAAGAAAAATTAGGCCAATTCTCAGATAATAAATAATCCTCGCATTCTTTTAATCTATCAATAAAGTTCTGATTATTAACATCAGGTGACGGAAGTTCTTCTATTTCCAATGTTACTTCCATTTTATTTTGTCACCTTTTGTAAATAACGTACAGGTAGAAATAAACAACTTATAAATTTCGGGTAGGTTTAGGTATTAAACAAATTTCGGTAGAAAAAAAAATTACCAAATGTGTCCAAAAACATATTCAAAAACTTATTCTCAAAAAGTGGAGATGGTTTGAAATATATCATTTGGAGTCATTTTACAAGGATCTTACTGAGGCAAACCTTTTAAAATAAACAAATGAAAGCAAAAACTTATTTATTGAGAT